>WNGI01007321.1_pt1 | contig 10101 bp, 14 predicted proteins | sample 5400621 | NCBI WGS metagenome assembly WNGI01 (sample SAMN13153374, study PRJNA577476) | soil metagenome | isolation source: 20 cm soil or saprolite under Garry oak tree replicate 1 | place: USA:California | collected 2016-06-15 | reverse complement strand
GGGGGACCGTTCGAGGGCGCAAATCGGTACAACATCATCGACGAGGCCGATCTCGCCTCGGCGTGGCGTTGCGCTTCAACGGCAAACATCGGGACTCCTCAGGCAACACCCGCCGCTGTAAGTTCAAGCGCAGCATAGTTGGGAGGGCTAGACCTAACTGGTAAGGCGGCGGTCTTGAAAACCGCTGGGCGCAAGCCCGTAGAGGTTCGAATCCTCTGCCCTCCGTTCACGTTAGCGCGCGGCCGCATGCGCGCCCCCCGTCGAATCCCCCCCGAGTCCCCCCCGAGCGGCCGCGGGTATGGGCCGCAGCAGCCCGGCCACTTTCGCGAGCTTCTCGGCGTTCGCCGCGTCGTCCTTGATCGCGTAGCGCTTGAACATGGCGCGAGTCTCCCAGCCGCACAGCTCCATGATGTCGCTCTCTGCCAGCCCGGCGCGCCGGAGGTTCCGAGCCGCCGTGCGGCGGAGGTCGTGCGGGATGCGGCCCAGCAACCCCGGGCGCACGAGCGTCCGGAGCGCGCCCTCGCCCTCGTGGGCCGCCCGCGAGATGGCCGCAGCCCATGCCTTGTGAAAATCACCGATCCGGCGGCCGTCGCGGTGAAAAAACACGAGCGGGATGATCGCACCGAGCCGGCGCTCCGCGGCTGACGTGATCGCGCGCTGCTGGTCGAGCAGCGCCTTGAGCGCGGGCAGCACGCCGAACGGGAAGACCCGGCCCTCGCCGCTCTTACTGTGCCCGGGTTCGATCCGCACGACCCCCGATAGGAAGTCCACCTCCGCCCACCGCAGCACCAGCACCTCGCTCGGCACGCGCCATCCCGTGTGATACGCGAACGTGATTGGCGCCTGCAGTGGCTCTGGCAATTCGGCGAGCAGCGCCCGGAAGTCGTCCGGCTCGAAGAACCCGGTCCGCGTCGGGCCCGGGCCGAGCACCGGGAACACCGGCACCGCCCGCACGAGGTTCACCTTCACGGCGAGGACGAAGCCCCGCCGGAGCACGCCGAGTTCGTTCCGGATCGTCTGCAACGCGGCGCCCTCCGCCCGTCGCTCCGCCGCGTAGCGGCTCACCGCCAGCGCCGTGATGGCGACCGCCCGCCGCCCGGCGAAGGCGTTGTCCAGCCGCTTGATCGCGTCCTCCACCCGGTCGAGGGACCGCAGCCCGTTGAGCTTGTAGTCGTCGCGCACCAGCTGGACGAGGTTGGCGTACGTCGTCCGCTTCATCGCCGGCGTGACGAGCTCGCCCCGCCCGTGCTCGACCGCCTTCTCGGCGCGGAACCGCTCCGCCTGCTTGAGCGAGGTCGTCTCGGTGGACAGGTCGTGCTCCCCGTCGCCGTCGCGCCACCTCAAGTACCAGTACGGCGAGCGCCGGTCGCGATGCAGCCGGCCGAACGGGCGGGGCCCGCGAGGTTCGGGGTTCAGGGGCGCAGGAGCGCGGCTCGTCTCGCGAGCGTCGATCCGGGCCTGAATCTGCTGGGTCGCCTCATCGAGCGCGCCGACGATGGCGGTTTGGATGGGATCGGTGGTATCGGTCATCGGGTCCTCCGGGGGTGCGCCTGCCGGATGCCGCGAGCGAGCTGCGCGGCGCGGGTGCTTATGCGGTCGAGCGCGTCGGCCACGGCGAGCGCGACGGCGACGGTCGCCGCCCGCTCCCCGGTAACGATCCGCGACAGCGTCGATGCCGGGACGGCCGCCGCCTCCGCGAGCGACCTCAGCGTGCAGTCCGCGTCGGCGACGGCCCGCGCCACGGCTTTCGACAGGCGAGTGGGTGTCGTGGGCATGGCAACAAATTGTTGCCGCTCGCCCTCACTGTCAACCCCGAGGGTCCCCGTCACCTCCGACGCTCCAACCAGCGCGCCAACCCGCTCGCCGAGAACCGCAGCGTCTTCGGCCCGACGCGGCGTGTGAACGGCCACCGTCCGGCGCTCCGGTACACCAACTTGGCCGAGCACCCCAGCCGCGCCGCCACCTCCGGCGCGGTGAGCAGGTGATCAGCAGCGGCGACCGACTGCTCGGCGAGAACGGCGCGCCCATCGAGCGCGGTGATCTCCGCGACCACATCTCGCAGCACCACGGCGACCTCCGCGGTCGCATGTATTCGGTCGGCGTCCGCCGCCCGGCGCTCGAGCGAGGCGACGAGCGCCGCGAGCGAGGGAACCGGGGCGGGGAGAGTCGTAGTCCCCCGTTGCCCGCCGTTCGCGCTACGGACGCGAACAAGCGACCCCGGCACGTCAGATGCCATAGCGGTCCTCCACCACGGCTGGGGGCGGGGCCCGCCACCGCGCCGAAGGCGCTCTTTCCCCGCCGGTGAGCGCCTTCGTCTCAGCCGTGCCAGATGCCCCTTCGTAAGTCGTTGGCACGGTTCGAAGGTGCTCATCACCACCGAAGGTGCTCATCCCCGGGGGAGAGGGGGGTGTGAGCGCCTTCGGCGGTAATGCCCACACCCACCCGCTCTTGAAGTCCGGCTTGGTCGCCGCCACCTGCAGGTCGTCCTTCGCCCGCCGGACGGTGATCCACGCGAGCCCGGCCGCCTTCGCCGCGGCCTGCACCTCCGGGACGGGCACGGGCCCGTCTTGCAGCTTGTCCTTCAGGAACTCGCGCGCGTCGTCCACGGCGCTCCCCATCTCGTCGTCGGGAGCCGCGGCCAAGGCGTCCGCGCGGTGCGGGGACACCCCGACCCACGAGATGCGCGTGCTGGACCCGGCCGGCTCGATGCGGTAGGTCAGCGAGGGCGGCGGCGCGCTGAGGTTGCTCTTGGCCGATGCGAACACCCGGCAACCGTGCTCGTCGGGATCATCGGGGTCACGCGCGACAAGCAGGACGGACCGCGCGGCGGCCGTGATGCCGATGGACCCGCCGCCGCGGTACAGCGCATTGCCCTGCCCCTTCGTCCAATGGCGGACGACGACCACCGCGGCCCCGCTGGTCTCGGCGAGCCCGGCGAGGGGGGCGAGCGCGCGGCGGATGTCCGCGTCCTTGAACGTGTCCGTCGCGCCGCCGAGGTACGCGAACAGGGGATCGACGACGACGAGCTTCGCCTGCACGTCTGTAATGGCGGATGCGAGCGCCGGCAAGTCGCCCGGCAGCACGGGCTGGCGCTCGAACCCCTGCTCCTCCAGCCGGACGCCGGTCAGGGCTATGATCCAGTCGAGCTCCGCCCCGGCCGCATCGAGGCGCGGCCGCACGGTGTCGGCGAGCCCGTCCTCCGCCGTCAAGATGACGACGCCGCCCGATGCCCCCGGCACGCCGTCCGGCATCCGGGCCCCGCGACTGACGCGGGCTGCGAGATCAAGCGTCAGGGTCGACTTGCCGAGGCCGGGATCGCCCTCGAGGACGGTGAGCTTCCCGAGCGGCACGCGGCCGGGCCAGAGCCACTCCACGCATTGCGGCTGGACCGCCGCCATCTGGATGATGACGGGCGTGCCGACCGCGGGCGCGTCGTCATACTGGGCGGCGAGGGCGGCGTAGTCGGTCACGGTGATTCCGCTCCCGCCGTCATCACGATCCGCCGTGCCTCCGCCCGGTAACCCGCCGCGATCTCCGGCAGCGTCGCCTCGCACTCGGCGGCCGCGGCCTCCGAGCATGCAGCTCTCCACAACGCGTCGACCACGTGGATGGTCCGCTCTCCCGCGAGGAGCTCGCGGCGCCACCGTGTGAGCGCGGGGTAGCGTGCGGCGCCCGGACGTGGTAGGTTGCGGGCGACGGACGACTCGATCACGTTCGTCATCTTCGTCATCTCCGTTTCGCACGCGCCCGGCTCTGCCGCCGGGCGCGTAGCGTTCAGGGACGCCTCAGGCGGCGATCTGGTGCCAGAACCACGTGTTGCTCGGGCCGTTGAAACTGGTGACCCACGCGTTCACCGCCGCCTGATCGGCGAACTTTTTAGCGTTCTGCAGCATCAGCGTGGTTTCAAGACCCCGCGCGGGCGGACTGTCCGCCGGCTGATTGGCGAGGAACGTCCCCAACGAGCTGTTCTGTCCGAGCTGCGCGACGCCGAGCGCCATGTCGTCTCCTCCTGTTAGTGAGCCCGAGTCGACCGGCCCCCCGGATGGCGTGGGGGCTTGCGTCGGGGCGTGGCCTAGGCGCCGCCGAACCGGCCGCTCGTTATCCCAGCTTGAGCACCGCGAACCCGCCCGGCCCGCGAGCGTTCAACGTGCTCGCCGCCAGCGTGCGGTCGACCTCCGTGACGGCGTGGAGATCGACCACCGCGCGCGCCAACTGCGCTAACTCGACGCGCCCACGCTCGACGTACTGCAGCGCCCTCAGCGCGCCGGCGACGCGGGGGTCGACTCCCAGCCGCCCGACGACGTACGCCAAGGTGGCGAGGCGGGTACCGCGCGGGGTCTCGCGAGCGTACCCGGGGGTCCTCCCCCACGACCGCAGCACCCGCGCGAGGGCGCGGAGGGCGGCGCGCCCCGACGCCGTGATCGGTTCCCTCGACCACTTGTGCACGAGCGATTCCGCCATTCCGAGGGCCTCGTTCTCATCGACGTGCTCCATGTCTCTGAGGGCCCTGTCGAGCATCGCCCGCTCGGAGCCGCCGTCCTCCTCGGGGTCGTCGTCGGTGGCGACGATCTTCCGCAGTTCCTGTTCGAGCCGGTCGAGCGCCTCGCCCTGCGATGACGCCTCACGGGCGACGGCGCTCTGGAGGTTGCCGCGCACGCCAGCGATCTGTCGCTCGAGCAGGAGGCACGCACCTTGCGCGCCGACCGACTGATCGCCGCTCGCCCGGATCTGCGCGAGCTCGCCTTCGCGCGGCGCGATGTCCCGCTCGAACGGTGCCGCGACGTCGCGCAGGCGGCGGGGCACGGTCTCCCGCAGCTGGCGGATCAGGAAGCGGCCGAAGTTGGTCGCCTGCGCGTCGATCTCGCGGACGCGGTCACCGAGCATCGGATCGAGCGGCGTACCGGGCGCGTCGGCGTCGTCGACCCGCGCGAAGGCATCGTGCAAATCAAGCAGCTCGTCGCTGGGAACGGGCGGCGTGAACACGGTGGTCATGCGGCACCTCCTCGGGGGGTAAGGTCGTTGACGCGCGCTTCGAGCTCGCGGACGTGACGCTCGAGCTCGACCAGCCGCGCGCTGACGGCGGCCAGCGTCTCCGGTGGCGGGGAGCTCATCGGCACGACCCGGAGACGCACGCCGAGACGATCGAGGTCGACCGGCCGGTGGCTCACGCGACGGCCTCCGGCGTGGGGTCGTTCCTGTGCTCCAGCAACTCCCGCAACACGCGAGTCCTGATGAACCACCGGCCGCCGATCTTGACGCCCGGGATCTCGCCGCGCACGACCAGCGGCCAGAGTTTGAAGTAGTCCTGCTCGAGCAGCCGGGCGACTTCGGGCAGCGGTGTCATCCCGCCGGGTACCGGTGCGGCTCGCATGACTCGACCTCCTCTCCGCGGGGGAAAAAACAAGCAGCCCCCGAAGGCCCGCGCGATCCCACCGCGCGACCTCCGAGGGCTGCTTACGAGACTTCGGTGCTCCGTTCGCCCCCAACTTAACACCGCGCGCTTTTTTTTTCAAACGTCTCGCGCGTCGGTCTGTTCAACGTTCCCGAGCGGGCGCTCCGCGTCTCCACCCGGCGTCATCACGCGATGAACAGCGCTCGTCGCGCGAGTCGGGGTCCGGGCCTCCTGCTCGATCACCTCGAGCGCGGCACCGATCGCGTTGTAATCGCAGACCGTGAGCGGCCGCTGCATCCCAGCCTGCCGGACCTTGAACAGTGCTTTGCCGACGATGCGCGCCAACACCTCCGCGCTCGCCGCGCAGTCCGGGCACGCGATGCTCGTCCGATGCCGCTCTCGACACAGCGCGCCGGCCAACGCGCTGACCAGCGCGTGCCCGACCTGCTGGGGCGTGCAGGTCGCGACGTGGTCGGCCAGCGAGTGGATGGTCTCCGGCCCGTTCACCAGTTGAACCAGAACCCCCCGGGTAACTCGCTCGCGCGGTCGGCCGCGAAGACCAGGGCGCCGGCGACCGCATTCGCCAAATCGTCATGTCCGCCCGGGCCATGATCAATCGAATCCCGACCACCCCGCGCGACGCGACGCTCTAAGCCGAGAAGCTGGGCCCGCAGCCGCGGCAGGTCTAGCATCTCCGCGTCGCCGCTGTTGCAGATCGGGAGGAGCTCACGATACAGATCGCTTTTCGACCGCTCGCTCGACCGGTAGTCCATACCCCGGGTCCGGAACGCCTGAGCGACCCACTCTGCGCCGTAGCGGTCGCCGTACACCTGACGGACGTCGTAGCGCTGCAGCTCGACGACGAACTCGCTCGCGATCCGATCCGGGGCGTGGGGTGCCCGGGCCTCTCGGACGAGGTCGAGGACGGCGCGCCCCGTCCTCGGCTCATGGTGCGCGACGGCGAGCGCCGAGGAATCTGACGAACCGCCAGACATGTCGACGAACCCTACGTAGCTGGGCGGCAGCACGGGTCGCCGCGGGTCCGCATCTCGCGCGGGTCCCGGGGTGAACGGCGCCAGCTCGAGCCGGCCCGGGACCGTGACGGCCTGCAGCGCCTCGAGGCTGATGTACGGCTCGAGATCCGCCCGCCATTCGGCCCCGAACTCGCTGCGGGCCGCGATCTCGTCGTCTTGGTAGGCGCGCTGCACGACGTCCGGGCTCAGCGTCGGGTTCATGACGAGCGAGGGCGCGACCCAGATCAGCGTGTCCGCCTCGTCCTTCCCGTAGTGGCGCTCCCACGCCTTGAACAGCTCGCCCTGACGACGATAGGGTGTGCTCAACGCGCAGAATAGGCTGCCCGAGATCGTCGCCAGACCGGGCTTGAGCGCCTGAAAAATCTCGCTGTCAGGATTGGCGCTGCCGTCCTCGACTCTCCAGAAGCCGAGTTCATCGGCGATGATCCCGGCGAGCGTAAAGCCCCTGGTCGTCCGGAACGACGCGCTCCTGACCTCAACGGTCGCGCCCGTCGTCAACTCGATGCTCTCGGTCAACGTCCGCCTCACGAAGGGATGGAACGCCGAGCTCGCGCAGAACCCCTTCAGGTAACCGAGCACCTGGCCGGCCTGACCCCGGTCCGCGCCGATCGCCACGATGAGCGCGCGCTCGCCGGGCGCGAGCGAGGCGTGGTAGTTCTCGCGACAGCCGAGCCAGAGGGCGCAGAGGGCGGCGTTCCGGGTCTTCCCGCCGCGGCGACCGATGATCTGGAAGACTTCTCGCACGGGCGCGGTCGGCGGCCGCGTCCTCCCCGTCCGCTCCTGGAAGAGCGCAAGCTCGCCGGGCTCCTCGAACGGCAGGGCGAAGACGCCCCTCCAGAACGTCCTCCATGATGACCACGACGCGCCGACCATCCCCGCGTCGGCCATCGCGTCGAGGATCGTTCCGGGGTACGGCGTCGGCCCCCGCCGCCGCTCTGGCCCGGGACGCTCGAGCGCCGCGACGTGCGATTCGAGGGCGGCGAGGCGACGGCCGCGACCGCTCATAATACGGCCGTCCCCGGGGCGGACCCGAGCCGCTCCCCGCAATGGGGACACCGGTCGAGCCGCGGGTGCGCCTCCTGCCACGCGAGCCGGCGACACCGGGCGCTGCAGTACCGTTGCTCGCTCCCCCGGAGCCGCGGTTTCGGCGGCAGCGGCCGCCCGCACCCTGCCCGTGCACAGCAACCCCCGGAGCGAGGCGTTGCGGCGCCACGCAGGGCGGGCGTCGAGGACGCGGGCAACCTCACGGCGCCCTCCGGCCGACACTCGCGCGAGCGGCGGCGAGCTCCTGCTCGAGCTGGACCACGCGCTTCTCGAGCTTCGATACGAGCCCGTGGTCGAGCGCGGCCTCGTAGAGCTTGAGCGCCCCGTCGGCCGCCTTCACCACCGCCTGCGCCGTGCCCGGCGGCAGCAACCCGGCGACGGCCCATCTCTGCACCAGCTCGTAGTTGGCCCGGATGTGCGCCGGCGAATCGAGCGCCGGGAGCAGCCGCTCGATCTCTTCGAGCGAGAGCCGGCGACGCGCCTCCGCGCTCCGCCGCGCCAGGGCGCGGGCCTGCTCCGAGTCAAGCGTCACCGGTTCACCCACCATCCCCGAAGGCGCTCATCGTGAACCCCTTCGCGGGTGGATGAGCACCTTCGGGGAGAATGAGCACCTTCGGCGTCGCTCCACGGCCGCTCACCCCCCGCTTCCCCGCGGGGGAGACGCGGGGGAGACCGCCCCGCAAGCTTGCACCACGCCGAACGTTGCAACCGCCCGCCGGGCTCGCAGGCCGGCGGGCCCCCTCGCACGAGGAGCGCACTCCACCCCGGACGGCGGAGGCGATTAGGTTTCCCTCGACCCGATGGCCAGACCCACCGATCACGTAGAGCTCCAAGACCAACTGGCTCTGCGGCGCTGCCCGCACTGTAGCGTCGCACGTCCACTCCTCGCGCTGAAGCAAAAGTTCAGCACAGATACGCACGCCAACACCCTCCCGCGTGTTTGGGGCGTCTACGTCTGTCAGACGTGCGGCGGGGTTGTGACGGCCGGTACTGTCTACAACTGGGGCTTGGCGGTTACCGAGCTCTACCCGGACTACCGGACGGTCGACGAGAGCATCCCGGACCCTGCTCACTCGTTTCTCGAGCAAGCCCTTGAGACTCTCGCCGCCCCTGCAGGCGCCGTCATGCTCGCTGCAAGCGCGATCGACGCCATGCTGAAGGCGAAGGGGTTCAAGTCGGGAAGCCTCTATGCCCGGATCGACGAGGCAGCGGGACAACATCTCATCACTCCCGAGATGGCAGCGTGGGCTCACGAGGTTCGTCTCGACGCGAACGACCAACGGCACGCGGATGAGGACGCGCCGCTGCCAAACGCGGCTGACGCTCGAAAGTGCGTCAACTTCGCGCTCGCGCTCGCCGAGTTCCTGTTCGTCTTGCCCGCCAGAGTAGCACGTGGACGCAAGAACAGCGGCGCTCGCTGATGGTGCGGCGCTGTGACCCCTGCACTGCATAGACTGAGCGCGTGGATCTCGGAGTAACCGTGCTGCTCGCGCTGTTCGGCGGCGTGGCTGGGTCGGCGCTGCTCGAGCTGTGGTGGAAGCCGTGGCGCACGCGCCGGCGGGTCGCCGCGCTGCTCGTGGAGGAAGTGAACCTCAACGCGCAGATGATCCAGAACTACATCCACGTGCTCCGGCGGGACCCGGGGAGCATCTCCCCCGCCTTCGAGCTCTCGCATCTCGCCTTCGACGCGGTCGCCCAGGAGGTCGGCGAGTTGCCGCCCACCGTAGCAGGCCATGTGATCCTCGCCTACCTCCACTTCGAGTATTTGCCTCGCCTGCTGGAGATACTCCGCGAGAGAAACCGCCGGTGGCGCGAGGCTGTGGGGGCGACGGGCCGAAGTGACGTGGAGGAGCTCAAGGACTACACGATCAACGCGCTCGATGTCTTCACCGTAGCCCTCAACACGGCGTTCAAGGAAGCGGGCGAGACGCTCGAGCTGCTCCAGGCCTATGCGCCGAAGGTGGAACGGAGAGGGGTCTCGGGCGCCGAGTACGCGCAGCGGGTCGCGGCGGCCGAAGCCGAGCGCATCGAACGCACGAAGCGCCTCAAGGAGCGTCTCGAACATCCAGACCCGGGCGAGGGAACGTGAGACCGAGTCCCCCCCGAGTCTCCCCCGGAGCGCCGTCCCCTGAGGGGCAAACGAGGGCAGACGAGGCGTCGAGCGCGGCGCGCAAGTGTTGACGCTGTGCGAGTTGGTGTTAGAGTGGGAACGGGTGTCCGGGGGGCGGCCGGGCTTGAAAACCGCTGGGCGCAAGCCCGTACAGGTTCGAGTCCTGTGCCCTCCGCTTCCCTCGACGATGACCCGTGGGATTATGCCGCGTAGGGATTACGTCGCGTGGCCTGCAAGGATTGCCCGCGCGCCGCCGACCCATTCCGAGACTTTAGCCTGCAGGCCAGCGAGCACTTAGGTCGCTTCGTCACAAGACCTGGGCGGGGGATTATCTTGCGAGGGAGATCGGTTTTGAATAGTCCGACAACTACGCATACTATGAGTTAGGCGGCTCGCTCCATTATCGTGCTTACTCTCAGGGCCATCTCATTCTTCATACTTGCCGCTCTGATCGTCGTCCTGATCGTGCCTGATATCTCCCGTCGGCGCCGTTCCGGGCCACGCCTAGAGCGGCCATTAGA
>WNGI01017829.1_pt1 | contig 10102 bp, 6 predicted proteins | sample 5400621 | NCBI WGS metagenome assembly WNGI01 (sample SAMN13153374, study PRJNA577476) | soil metagenome | isolation source: 20 cm soil or saprolite under Garry oak tree replicate 1 | place: USA:California | collected 2016-06-15 | reverse complement strand
TCACTGCGCTCGTGACCCTAGGCGCTCTCTGCTGCATGGTTCGTCTCCTCTGTGGTCCAATGTAACTCTGCGGTTATCTGGTTTGCTTGCGAGGTGGCTATCTCACAAAAAGTGAAGGGCCGATAGAGACCCGTTCAGTCCTGCCACCAAGATGACCATGCAAGTTGAGGCTAGAATATAAACTTCAATCCTAGTTGCACGGCGCGGCTCCCGCCGGAACCGATCACGGGATTGGCAGCTGCCACATCTGGCGTGGCGCATCCGCATCCGAACGGCTGCACTGAAGGATCGTTCAAACCGAACCCATTCTGGCCTCCGTATGGGTTCGCGAAGTTTGGATGGTTGAAGATGTTGAAGAACTCGGCGCGGAATTGTGCTCGCAAGCGTTCGCCAAAATGCCAGTTCTTCGCGATAGAGAAATCGAGATTTCTGAAACCCCTATCTGGAAATATATTCCGGCCCATATTTCCGAACTGCCCCAGCGGCGGCGGAATCATGATGGAGTTGCCTTGGGCGTAGCAGCCAAAGAATGCTAGGGACTCGGTAGATGCACCAGGGCTGCCTCCGTCGACCGCAATCCGAGGGCTTGCCGTGGAAGCTCCAACGAATCGGGCTGTTAGCAGGCGGACTTACTGGAAGCGGCCCCGTACCTGCGGCATCGGTGCCTAGGTCAATCGGCCCCCAATATTGTGGACTTTCCAGGGTCGCAATCGTGTTGATCTCCCAGCCTTCCAGCGCTTGGGCGTGACCCTTACGTCCGGGCACAGCGTAAGTAAGTGACAGTGTGGATCGATGACGAATATCGAAGTCGCTGTTGGCGTACTCACGGCCGACGTGGTAGGAGTCCTGCGGCAGTCCAGAGCCATAACCGAAGTCCCAGTTCGCGCCCACATCATCCAGCGAGTGTGAATACGTGTACCCGGCAACCATGCTCAGACCATGAAAGTTGCGCGAGTTCAGTGTGACTTGTAGCCCGTTGTAATTGGACCGGTAAACGTTCGCCATCTGGAAGATGTTAGCTAAGTAGGGGAACTTAGCGGCAAAGGGCCCGACTTCAGGCGCGACCTGGCAGGCCGGGTTATTTGCGGTATCGTACTGTCCATTGACGAGGTTAGCCGGCAGATTGCAGGCGGCAATATTCGCTGCAGGCCAGCCCGATCCGACCGGCGGCTGATTGATATCGCGAATCCCGGTCAAGCTTGTGCCGTGATTGCCTACATACGCAACTTCCACAGACATATTTGACGTGAGGGCGTGCTGCAGGTTCAAAGTCCAAGTCCAGACATACGGAGTTGTGAGATTGCGAGCTACAGTCATGATTGGGCATGGACTATTGAAACAATTGATTGTCGGAGCGCCGTAGAGCGGGCCTGCCGAAGGGTCCCATGAAACCGGAGTGGGGCTAAGGAAGTATTTCAGCGTCGTATTTCCGGTTGTGATCGTGCCGCCGGACGTGTTGTTCGATGCGTCGATGGGAGCTCCCGTCGGAACGCTGCCAGGGCCGAATGCGTTGTTGAAAGCGATGAACGACTGCCAGTTCACGGTTTCGTAGGTGAGTCCGCCCCCACCGCGCAGCACCGTCCTCCCATTTCCGCCGATGTCCCACGCGAAACCCATACGAGGGCCGAAGTTCTTGTGGTCCGGGTTATACAGGTGGCTGATCTGTTTTCCGACCTGTATCAGGCCCACGTTTGGATCGAAATTGCCAAGTAAATTGTGATCTTCCTGCACAACCGAGCTGTACTCGTAACGAAGGCCGAGGTTCAGCGTCAGGTTGCGCGCAATCCGCCAGTCGTCCTGCAGAAATGCGGCGTAAGCCCAGTTGTGCAAGTGGAGAGTCGGATCACCTACTTCCACGGAGGCCTTAAACGGGAAACCTGCAAAAAAATCCTCCAACTGGGTTGAAGCGGGATTCAAGATACCGCCAAGAAACGTAATGCTGCCCCTCGAATTCCCGTAAGCAGCATTCCTGACGCCGTCGCGGTGGATCTCCCCACCGAACTTCAGGGCGTGCTTGCCCGCAGTGTAGGAGATGTGGTCCAGGAACTGCGTGATCGTATCTGGTCCCTGGAATTTCGGCCACTTGAAACCGCCGAGGCCCGGGAAGAAGTAACCTCCGAAGCCAATCCGCGGCAGTCCTCCCGTAAACGGACCACTCACGCCGGTGTCCAGACCGTAGGCTGAAGCAGGTGTATTAAGATCGCCCGGCAGCGTCGGTTGATAAAGCCGGTTGTAGCCAAATCGCGCTTCGTTTACCCAACGAGCGCTCGGGACCCAAACCCAACTGCCTCCCGCTACCTGCGCACGCGTATGAATCCGGGATCGCCAGAAAGACTGCAGCTCAGGAAAGTCTTCCACGGTGCCTCGATTATTTCCAAAAAAATACATGCCGTTGATACTGTGGCGGTCATTGAACCTGTAATCTACTTTCGCGACAAAGTTCTGAACACGCACGTCATTGTTAAATCCATTCGTGATGCTGATACTTTGACTGTTATTTGTTGGAAAACCCTTGCCATTGCACGTTACCGCTGCGCCGGAAAGCGCGCAGCCTGCAACTTGTAAGCTGGCAGGACTAACCTTGATTCCACCCGCCTGCAAGTCCGCAATCACATCCGGGATACTGTTCGCGCAATCTCCGGTTTGAGTGCCAAAGAGACAGTTCGGCGTGCTCGGAGTCGGCAGCGACACCATCGACGGGCTGGTCACGCCGCCGAACGAATTGCCTACGTCGTAGAGTTGTCCTTCATAGGCGCCGAAGAAAAAGGCCTTGTCCTTAATAATTGGGCCGCCCAAACTTCCGCCGAACTGCTCTAACGTGCGTGGCAGTTTCGGATTCGGTGCGGTATTGAAGAAATTGCGAGCATCCATCGCTCCGTCACGGCCAAAAGCGAACGCGGTGCCATGCAGCTTGTTGGTGCCGGACTTCAGCCCGACATTGACCACTGCTCCCGGCTTCCACCCGTATTCTGCCGGGGGATTCTGCTGCAGGTTGAACTCCTGAATCGAGTCAATCGGCAGGATGGTAGCGGAATCTCCAGCGATACCTGCTCCATTGATGATGGCCTGACCAGAGTACGGTTCACTATTGAATAGACCCTCTACCAGATATGCATTGTCTTCAGCGCGAAGTCCGTTGGCGCTAGTGGTCGAAAATCCGCCGCCGGGATAGCGCATCACGCCAGGACGCAGCTGGAGCAGGTTTTCATAGTTGCGTCCGTTCAAGGGCAGGTCGTTGATTTCTTTGTTGCTGAGCGTTCCGCCCAAAGTGGCCGAAGTAGCGTCAACCAGTGGAGCGTCTTCTTCGATCACTAAGGTTTCAGAAACCAGACCAGGCGAGAGCACAAGGTCAATTCGTGCGTCCTTGCCGACTTCTAATTCGATGTTCACACGCTCAATCGTTTTGAACCCTTTGGCTTCGGCGCGAACTTTATAAGAACCTGCGGGCAAGTCCGGAGCAACATAATCTCCGGTCTGAGTCGTTACCAGGCTGCGGCTAGTTCCATGCTGGACATCCGTAATCGTGACTTGGGCACCGACGACAGCCGCTCCCGTCTGATCGGTGATGTTGCCTAGAATGCGACCTGCTGTAGTTTGAGCGAAGGCTGAGGGCAAGAGCAGGCAGAGGATAGAGATAGCGCCGAGTAGGCGTACAGTTTTCCGCAGACTACGCATCGGATTTACCCCTCAGAGCACTGGTCCGACAGCTCTACCACTTGGCAATTATCACTGTCAAGACATTTTATCCATTGACAATAGAGGTTCGGAGTATGGTATAGCTGTCATACCGTTATCCCAGCTTCCTGAATGCAGAACGGTCTTAGGTTTCGGAACATATCTTATGGCGATTGCTAGCGTGAATCCGGCAAATGGAAAAGTCTTGAAGACGTTCGAGGCTCTATCGGACTCCTGGGTGGATGCAAAGATCGGCCGCGCTGCCAGCACATTTCCGAGTTTTCAAAGGCTCCCCTTCACCCAGCGCGGACGCTGGATGATGAAGGCTGCTGAAATTCTGGAGAACGAGAAAGAAGAGCTTGGGCGTCTAATGACGATGGAAATGGGGAAGCCGCTGCGTTCTGCAATTGAGGAGGCGGTTAAGTGTGCCTGGGCCTGCCGCTACTACGCAGAAAACGCAGAGCGCTTTCTGGCCGATGAAGTGGTGGAAACTGCGGCCACGAAGAGCTATATCCATTATCAGCCGCTTGGTTCGATTCTGGCGGTCATGCCTTGGAATTTTCCCTTCTGGCAGGTCTTTCGTTTTGTCGCGCCCGCGCTGATGGCGGGCAATGTCGGACTGCTCAAAAATGCATCGAATGTTCCCCAATGTGCGCTCAAGATCGAAGAAATTCTTTTGCGCGCGGGATTTCCCGAAGGCACCTTCCAAACCCTTCTGATCGGCTCCAAACAGGTGGACCGCGTCCTGGATGATCCACGAATTAGAGCTGCAACCCTTACCGGCAGCGAGGAAGCCGGGGTGCAGGTGGGGACGGGAGCGGCAAAGAGAATCAAGAAAGTGGTGCTGGAACTCGGGGGCAGCGATCCTTTTATCGTGATGCCGAGCGCAAATCTGGAGCAAGCCGTTACTACTGCCGTGAAGGCGCGAATTGTGAACAACGGACAGTCCTGTATCGCGGCGAAGCGCTTTATTGTGGCTGAGCCGATCATGGAAGAGTTCCAGGGAAAATTCGTGAGCCAAATGGAAGCATTAAAAATTGGGGATCCTTTGGACGAGAGCACAGAACTCGGACCACTGGCCACTGCGGATGGTGTGACCTCACTCGATGCCGATGTCAAAAAGACTGTGGCCGCAGGAGCGCGGGTACTGACTGGCGGTAAGCCGCTGGATAACCGTCCGGGTAACTATTACTCCCCCACTGTTCTCACAGACATTCCCTTGAATTCTCCCGCATATCGGGAAGAACTGTTCGGACCTGTGGCTTGCCTGTTCCCGGCAAAAAATCTGGAAGATGCGATTCGCATCGCAAACGACAGCAAATTCGGGTTGGGAGCGAGCGCCTGGACCAATGACGCGGCTGAGCGCGACCGGTTCATCCACGACCTTGAAGCGGGAATGGTGTTCATTAATCGCATGGTGGCGTCCGACCCGAGGCTTCCGTTCGGCGGAGTGAAGAAGTCTGGCCACGGACGCGAGCTCGGACCGTATGGAATCCGGGAATTTACCAATATCAAGACAGTGTGGGTTCAGGCGGCTTAAGACGTGCGCTACTCGATATCGCACGGTGAAAGAGGCTGAGCGGTGTACAAAGTGGTTCGATCATCGCGACTCTACGAGCAGATTGTGCAACAGATCGAGGGCTCGATCCTCAAAGGTGTGTTGAAGCCAGGAGATCAGTTGCCTGCCGAAAGAGAGCTGGCGCAGCAATTCGGTGTTAGCCGAACAGCGGTGCGGGAGGCTATCAAGGCGCTGCGCGAGAAGGGACTGGCGGAAGCGTATTCCGGACGCGGAACCTTCATCACTGATGGAAGGTCGCAGGCCATTCGCCAATCTCTCGATCTGATGCTCAAGATCAGCCAGGCTGAAGGCTCCATCCATTTAGCTGAGGTACGCGAAATTCTGGAGCCGGAGATTGCCTTTCGCGCCGCGACGAAAATAGAGGAAGCGCACTTGGCTGCCATGCGCGATTCGATAGCAACGATGGAGCGATCCCTGCAAGACCCGGATGAATATATCGAAGCGGATCTCGATTTCCATCTCACGCTGGCAGAAGCCGTTGCCAATCCAATTATTTTGTCATTGATTGACTCAATTGTGGTGCTGCTGCGCGAACAGCGCATGCGCATCTTCCAAGTGGAAGGAGGGCCGCAGCGCGGGCAGGTCCATCATAAGCGCATTCTGGAGACCGTCGAGAGACGTGATCCGGAAAAGGCACGCGAAGCCATGCGTGCCCACTTGCGGCAGGTCCGGGAGGATTCTCAGGCGTATTTGGAGAAACGCGAGCTTACTGGGTCGGTCTCCTGAGGAGAAAGCTTAAGGGCATGGCGAATCTGGGATTTATCGGCCTCGGCGTGATGGGCAGCCAGATGGTGAACCGGCTGCTCAGCAAGGGTCACGCGGTTACCGGCTACAACCGCACTCGCGGAAAAGCGCAGTGGCTGACTGAAAAGGGCATGAGGTGGGCGGACTCGCCGCGCGAGGTCGCTTCCACCGTGGATGTTATTTTCGCCATGGTCACGAACGCTGCCGCCCTGCAATCGATTGCGGATGGTCCCTGCGGTGTGCTGGCGGGGATCAGCAAAGGGAAAATCTTTGTTGATATGAGCACCGTCAGTCCTGCGAACAGCCGATCGCTGGCGGAACGGATTCGTGAACGCGGCGCGGACATGATTGATTCGCCGGTCTCCGGCAGCGTGATTACATTACAGCAAGGCAAATTATCGGTGATGGTCGGTGGACGGCGGGAAACTTTCGATCGCGTGAAGCTCTTGCTGGAGGACATTGGCCCCAAGGTCATTTATGTTGGCGACAACGGCCTTGCGCTGGCCATGAAGATTGCTACCAACCTGAACCTTGCGGTGCAGATGCTGGCCTTTTCCGAGGGCGTGCTGCTTGCGGAAAAAAGCGGCATTGCGCGCGAGACCGCAGTGGAGGTCTTGACGAACAGTGCGGTTGCTTCCCCCATGATTCAATATCGCGGGCCATTTGTGCTGCAGCAGCCGGAAGAAGCCTGGTTTGACGTGAACATGATGCAGAAAGACATGCTACTTGCGCTCGAGATGGGCCGCCAGCTTGATGTCCCGTTGCCGACGGCGGCAGTGAGCAACGAATTTCTGACTGCCGCGCGGGGTATGGGCTATGCCAAGCAGGACTTCGCAGTAATGTTCGATGTGCTGGCTCGAATGTCAGGAGTTGCGAAATGAGCTCCACGGCCGAATCTAAAACCGCTTCTGCAGTTGCCCTTGACCAGTGGACGCGCGCCTATCGCAATATGGTTCGAATCAGAATTTTTGAGGAGCACGTGAACGATCTTTACACACGCGCACTGATGCCGGGCTTGGCTCATTTATATGTAGGAGAAGAAGGTGTCGCCGTCGGAGTATGTGAGGCTTTACGACCGGACGATTACATCACCAGTACGCATCGCGGGCATGGCCATTGCTTGGCCAAGGGCGCTTCTCCTGATCGGATGTTCGCTCATCGTGGCCGGGAGTGTCGGTATCGCCACGGGTGCTGCGCTTTCCGCAAAACGTCAGGGCACGGACCGGGTCGCAGTCTGTTTTTTTGGCGAGGGGGCCCTCGGCCAGGGCGTCCTCTATGAGGTTATGAACCTCGCTCAGCTCTGGAAATTGCCTGTGATCTACGTCTGTGAAAACAATCTCTACAACGAATACACGCATTATCTGGAGACTACGGCTGGTGACATCCTGGCCCGCGCCACGGCTTTCGGTATTTTTCATGTCGCAAGTGTGGATGGACAAGATATGCGCGCCGTGTATGCGACCGCCAAGGATTTTGTGAACTACTCGCGGGCTGGGGAAGGCCCGTGTTTCCTGTTGTGCAACACCTACCGCTATGCGGGCCATCATGTCGGCGATATCAACCGTGAGTACTACCGCTCGAAGCAGGAAGAGCAGCAGTGGAAGAGCGAGCGCGATCCAATCAACATTCTGCGAGCATGGCTACGTGAGCAAGGTTTCGCGGATTCCGCATTCTTTGCGCAAACAGAAACAGAGGTAAGAGCCGAGATGGAGAACGCCGTCCAATTTGCCCTCTCCGCACCTTATCCAGATCCCGCCGAAGTGGAGCAGGATGTCTATGCCTGAGGCCGCAGCACGCGAGTTGAGCTTCGCGCAGGCGGTGCGCGAAGCGCTGGCTGAAGAAATGCGCCGCGATTCGCGGGTGTGCATCCTCGGCGAGGATGTAGCCGAAGCGGGCACGCCTTTCAAGGTGTTGTCTGGGCTGGTAGAGGAATTCGGCACTGAGCGCGTGATAGATACACCCATCTCAGAAGCTGGCTTCACAGGTGTTGCCGTTGGCGCCGCGATGACGGGGCTTCGTCCGATCGTAGACATTATGTTCGGCGATTTCATCACTCTGACGATGGACCAGATGGTCAACCAGGCGGCTAAAGTCCACTACATGTCAGGAGGCAAGTGGAAGGTTCCGATGGTGATGCGCACGACCCTGGGGGCGACGCGCCGTTCCGCTGCGCAACATTCACAATCTTTGCACGCCTGGTTCAGTCATGTGCCCGGACTGAAAGTCGTTCTACCGTCTACGCCCTACGATGCGAAAGGCTTGCTGAAGACGGCCATCCGCGACGAGAATCCGGTGGTTTTTTTCGAAGACAAGATGATGCATCACAAGCTAAAAGGGCCGGTACCGTCGGAGGAATATACGATCCCTTTCGGCGTAGCGGATGTTAAGCGGGCAGGTAGCGACATTACCATCGTTGCAACCAGCAGCATGGTGCAAGTGGCGCTGGGAGCAGCGACTTTGCTCGAAGAAGCAGGAATCAGCGCCGAAGTCATCGACCCACGCACGACCTGGCCGCTGGATGAAACGTCAGTTATCGAGTCAGCCAGGAAGACATCACGAGTGATCGTCATGGATGAGGGTTACGGGCGGTATGGTGTAACAGCGGAGATCGCCGCGGTGATCGCGGAAGGCGCTTTTTATGATCTCGATGCGCCGGTAAAGCGGATGGGCGCGATGCACGTGCCAATCCCCTTCTCTCCTCCGCTTGAAGATGCAACGGTACCCACCGAGCAGTCGGTGTTCGAAGCAGCGCAAGCACTCTGTGGCCGATCCTAAGATTCGAGAACAGGAGCCGTGTCATGGCACTTCCGACTCATGGAACGATGGCAGTTGATTGGGAACAGCGGGTGGACTTCGATCGTTTGCGCCAGCAGCGCTTGGCGCGCGCGAAAGATTTGCTTGCCGAGTCCGAGATGGGTGCCCTCCTCTGCTTCGACATGAATAATGTCCGCTACCTGACGGCCACGCACATCGGCACCTGGGCGCAGGACAAGGCCAATCGTTTCACACTACTCCCACAGAACGATGAGCCGATCCTCTGGGATTTTGGGTCGGCCGCAAGGCATCATCAGCTCCATTGCCCGTGGTTGGGAGAACGCTCGCGGCCGGGAATCTCTATGCTACGCGGAGCCATGTCTCCTGAGATGGGCCGGGCCGAAGATGTCGCGCGAAAAATCCGCATCGAGCTCGAGATACGCGGCCTGCGAAAAGAGCCGCTCGGTATCGACATCATCGAGCCCCCCGTCTTGTTTGCTTTGCAGCGTGAAGGAATCACTGTCGTCGACGGACAACAACTGATGTCGGATGCCCGCGTCATCAAGACACAGGACGAGATCACACTGCTCAACATGTCAGCGATGATGGTAGACGCCGCCTATGATGAACTGTACCGCACGATGAAACCAGGGTTGCGTGAGAACGAGGCGGTCGGGCTGGTGAGCAAAGTGCTCTACGACCTCGGTTCCGAGTACGTCGAAGCCGTCAACGCCATCTCGGGCGAGCGCTGCAATCCGCACCCGCATGTCTTCTCTGATCGCGTGCTGCGCCCAGGAGATCCTGTCTATTACGACATTCTTCACTCCTACATGGGATACCGCACCTGCTACTACCGCTGCTTTACCATCGGCTACGCGTCGCATGCCATGGTGGATGCCTACAAGCGGTGCCGGGAATATCTCGATGCCGCAATCGAACTTGTACGCCCCCGTCGGACCACGGCGGAGATTGCTGCGGTCTGGCCCAAAGCAGAAGAGTTTGGTTTCGCTAACGAAGAGGCTTGCTTCGCGCTGCAATACGGCCATGGTGTTGGCCTCGCCATCTGGGAAAAGCCGGTGATCAGCCGGCTCGTCTCGTTCGACCATCCCCACGAGATCAAACCGGGTATGGTGTTCGCGCTGGAGACGTTCTGGCCGTCGACCGACGGCTGGAGTGCCGCTCGTATCGAGGAAGAAATTGTCGTCACCCAAACCGGGCATGAAGTCATCACGCGTTTCCCGGCCGAAGAGCTGCTAGTGGCGGGCGCGCACTATTTCACCGTTAACGGGCCGCTCCCGACCACGCGTGAGCATGAACCCGCACCCGGCCCGCGTGTCATCGAGATGATTG
>WNGI01015256.1_pt1 | contig 10102 bp, 9 predicted proteins | sample 5400621 | NCBI WGS metagenome assembly WNGI01 (sample SAMN13153374, study PRJNA577476) | soil metagenome | isolation source: 20 cm soil or saprolite under Garry oak tree replicate 1 | place: USA:California | collected 2016-06-15 | reverse complement strand
ACCACGGCGATGAAATACCCGAGCACGATCATGGGCCCGCGCAAGCGCGCCCGGTCGGCCAGGCGCCCCGCCCCGAGCTTCACAAATGCGGCCGCGAACTCGGCCGCGCCGTCGAGCGCGCCCAGCGCCTGCGCCCCGCCGCCCAGCACGCCCGTGACGAACGCTGGGAGCAACGGGTAGATCATCTCGCTCGCGAAATCATTGAGCAGGGAGACCCAACCGAACAGCTTGACCTGCCGCGGGAGCCGACTGGGGGCGTCCCTATTTTTCATTGAGGCCGAGGCCCCAGCGGATCAGCGTGACGGGGAGGCCGCCGTAGCGCAGCAAGGCGTCGTGGAAACGGCGCAGGGTGAAGGCCTTGCCCTGCGCGGCGCGGAAGTCGTTCCGCAGATCGAGAATCTCGCGCCGGCCCACCGCGTAGCACAGGGGATAGGCCGCCTCGGCGCAGTAGCGCCGCACCTCCGCTTCCGCATTGGCGCGGTCCACCCGCAGGTGCGTCGTCATGTACTCCACCGCTTGCTCGAACGTCATGCCGCGCGTATGCAGTCCGACGTCGAGCAGAATGCGCACGGCGCGCCACAGCAGGTGCACGCGCTGAAAGAACTGCTCCTCCTCGGAACGGTAGAACCCCTCTTCCCCCATCATGTCCTCGCAGTACAGCGCCCAGCCTTCGACGGTGAGCGGTGTCCACACGTTCTTGCGGGTGTCCGAGGCCTGCTGCTGCGCGTGCACCAGGTGGAGGTGGTGGCCGGGATAGCCTTCGTGCAGCGCGGTGACGCCGAGCTCGTAGCGGCAGTGGTCGCGCAGGATACGCTCCTGCGCGCTCGGCGGCAGCGTCGGATCGGGAAGAGTCACGTAGAACCAGCCGGTGCGGTCGCGCGAGTAGGCACCGGGGCTGTCGTAGGCCGCGAACGGGATGATGGGGCGCATGAACGCCGGCGTCGGCACGACGTCGAGCGGAGCGTCGGGGATCGGCGCCAGGCCGCGGGTGGCCACGAAGTCGCGCGCCCGGGCCATTTCGCCCGCGTACGCGTCCACCAGCGCGCTCGCGGGCGGATGGTCGGCGCGCAGCCGCTCGGCGACGTCCTGCCACCCCTTGCCTCGATCCAGTCGCGCCGCCCGGGCCCCCAGGTCCGATTCGAGCTCGTCCTTGAGATGCAGCCCGTAGCGCCACAGCTCCGGCGCCGTGTCCCGCAACGCGTGCTCGTAATGCAAGTGGAAGTTGAAGTCGTCCTCACCCAGGGCGAACTGGTCGGATGCGCCCTCGAGCCAGCGCTCCAGGTCGTGCGCGAACGCGGCCATCGCCGCCGCCGCCGCATCCGCGGCTGCCGCGACGCGCTCTCCCAGCCCGGCCCCGACCTCGCGCACGAGCGACAGCCCCCCCTCGTTGACGCGCAGCGCCGTCTCGACGAACACCCGCACCGGCTCGACCAGCGCGGCGCGCGCGTCGTCGAGCAGCCGCGGCACGTCCTCCAGCCGGCCCGCCACCGAGACCGCTCGCTCCTCGGGGCTCCGATCGCGCCGCCCCAGCAGGAAGTGCAGCCCGCCGAGCAGGTGCGACAGCCAGAAGCCGGGGTTCTTCGCCTGGGGGCGCTCGCGCTCGAAGCGCCGCAGCGTCACCCGGATCTCGTTCAAGAGCGCCGTGCGGTCGATTTCGTCTTCCACCTGGTCGCCGGTAGTCTCTTCGAGGGCGGCGGCCAGGGCCTTGAGCGCGGCGAGGTGCGGGGCGAGGGCGCTCGGACCGAACCGCCCGTAGCGGTCGTCGTATGTCTTCACCCCCGCCTGGGTGGCGCCCACCGGATCGAGGTGCCACCGCAGATCGAAGTAGGACCGCTCGATCTCCCGGAACGGCGCTACCGCCATGCGGCCTGCTTGAGCAGCCGCTGACACTCGTCGTCGGACAGCACGCGGTCGGTGCGCTTCGCCGCCTCGAACAAGGCGCGGCACGCCGCCTCATCCTCCGGGTCGTAGCCGTGCGTCTCGAGCCAGTACTTCACGTTGGAGAGCCCCGACACCGGCGAGATCTCGATCTTTTGCTCGAGCCCGAATTCCTGCGCCGGCACCGAGCTATAGATGCGGTCGGCCAGCCACGCGTGTCCCTTCTTTTTCGCCTTGATGATGGCCGCCGCGTGCACGCCCGTGCCGGTGCGGAACGCGTCCTCGCCCATCACGGGGTAGTTCACGGCGATCGGCATGCCCACCGCGTCCGCCACGAGGCGGCAGTACTCCGGTAGCTTCGTGATGTCGTGGTGATGCGCGCCCAGGAGCTTCAAGTTCACGATCAGGAGATCCATCTCGGCGTTTCCCACGCGCTCCCCCACGCCGAGCGCGGTGCCGTGCACCCGGTCCACCCCCGCCTCGATCGCCGCGAGACAGTTGATCAGCCCCAGGCCGCGGTCGCGGTGGCCGTGCCAGTCAATCTTCACACGGTGTTGCTTGACGATTTCCTGCTTGACGAAGTTGACCAGTGACTTGACGCCGTCCGGTGTTGCATGCCCGACCGTATCGGCCAGGCAGATGCGTGTCGCCCCGCAGTCGATCGCCGCGCCGTACAGCGCCTTGAGGGCCTCGGGCTTGGCGCGCGTCGTGTCCTCGGTGACGTACATGACCGGGAGTCCGTGCTTCACGGCGTACGTCACGGCCTCTACCGTGGACTGCACGATGCGGTCGAGGGTCCAGTCCTCGGCGTATTGCCGGATCGGCGACGAGCCGATGAACGTCGCGGCCTCGATGCTGATTCCCACCTCCTGGGCCACGCGCACGATCGGCTCGACGTCCGCGATCACGGTGCGCGCGGCGCAGTTCGGGGCGAGGGGCAGCCTGGCGTCGCGGATTTCTGTCGCGAGCGCCCGCACCTGCTCCACCACCCGCGGGCCCGCCCCCGGTAAGCCGATATCGGCCGCCACGATACCCAGGTCGGCCATCAGGTGGAGCAGCCGCTTCTTGACGTCGAGCGCGGGGTCGCGCACGGAGGGGGACTGCAGGCCGTCGCGCAGCGTTTCGTCGTTCAGGTCCACGCGGACGCGCGACCAGTCGAACGCCGCCCCCTCCTCGCCCACGCGGTTCCAGTCGTAGATCAGCTCGCGCTCGTCCATGAGCAAGTGTCGCCCGGACAGCCGCAAGCCGCAAGCGCTCTCACAGCCGCAAGCCTCAAGTCGCAAGCCGCACGATCCCTTACGCCTTGCGGCTTGCGGCATGCGGCTACACTGTGAACAGGAGCTCAGCCCTGATGAACGACCTTATCTCTCGCTTGCTCGCGCACGAGCGCATTCGCGCGGCGCGCCATCACGTCGAGCGTACCGACGAGGTGACGCTCGCCCGCCAAGCCGCGCTTTCCGCCATCCCGGCGCCCACCGGCGCCGAAGGCCGACGCGCCGCGCGCGTGGCGGAGCTGTTCCGCGAGATCGGGCTGTCCGACGTCGCGGTCGATCACGCGGGGAACGTGCACGGGTGGCTCGGAAGAAACGGGGAAAGGTCGGCGCCAGTCGTTCTGGCTGCTCATCTCGACACCGTGTTCGGGGCCGAGGTGGACGTCGCCGTGGAGCGGCGCGGCCAGCGGCTCGAGGGGCCGGGCATTTCGGACAATGCGCGCGGCCTGGCCGCGCTCGTGGCGGTGGCGGAGGCCATGGTCGCGGCACGCGTGCCAGCGACGCGGCCCATCCTGTTCGCGGCGACGGTGGGAGAAGAAGGGTCGGGGGATTTGCGGGGGGTGAAACATCTATTCAACGGGAAACGGGAAACGGGAAACGGGAAGCCCGTCGCCTTCATCGCCCTGGACGGCGCCGGGCTCGACCGCGTGATCCACCGCGCTCTCGGCTCCAAGCGGTATCACGTGACGTGCCGCGGGCCGGGCGGCCACTCGTGGGCGGCGTTCGGCGTCGCTAATCCGGCGAACGCCGTGGGGCGCGTCGCCGCCCTGCTCGCCGACCTCCCGACCCAGCAAGCCCCGCGCACCACCTGCGCCGTGGTGCGGCTGGGCGGCGGCACCGGCCTCAACTCGATTCCGCAGGAGGCGTGGCTCGACCTTGATCTCCGCAGCGAGGATCCCCGCGCCCTGGCGCAGCTCGACGTCACGGTGCGCGCGGCGCTCGAGCGCGCCGCCGACGATGAGAACCGCCGCCGGACGGCCGGCTCGCCGCCGCTGCGCGTCGAGATCCAGCTCCTGGGGGACCGACCCTCCGGCATGACCCCGCGCGCCCACCCGCTCGTTCAGGCAGCGGTCGCCGTCAACCGCGCGCTGGGCCGCGACGCTGAGCTCGCGAGCGCGTCGACCGACGCGAACGTGCCGATCGCCCTCGGCATCCCCGCCATCGCGCTGGGCGCGGGCGGGAAGGCGGGCGACGCGCATCTCGCGACCGAATGGTATGAGAACATCGAAGGAGCGCTCGGGATCGTCCGGGCGCTCCTCGTGACCGCGACGATGGCGGACGTGATCTAGGCTCCGTGCCCTCCCAGTGCGGAGAGCACCATCAACGCCTCCCGTGGGTGGCGCGTCGCGCGCAGCTGCGACGAGTATACGTGCCGCACCACGCCTGTCTGGTCGATCACGTAGGTGACCCGGCCCGGCAGGAGCCCCAGCGTCTTCTCGACACCGTACAGCCGCCGTACCGCTCCGTCGGAGTCCGAGAGCAACAGGAACGGCAGGTGGAGGCGCTGGGCGAAGCGCCGGTGTGACCGCACGGAATCGGAGCTCACCCCGACCACTTGTGCGTCTTTGGCGCTGAACTGCTCGTAGCTGTCCCGGAACGCACGCGCCTCGATCGTACAACCCGGCGTCTCGTCCTTCGGATAGAAGTACAGCACCACGGTCTTCTGGCCGACGAGATCCCGCAGGCGCACGGGCGTGCCAGTCTGATCGGGCAGCGTGAAATCCGGCGCCACCTCTCCTACGCTCACCTTTGTTGCCTTGGTCACCCTTGCTCCCCTTTCGCTCTCTTACAACGTAGCGTCGTAGCGTCGTGGAACCGTTAGCCTAGTGTGCCGCCCCCGCCCCGCCCGGCAGCGCCTTGCTCTTGTGCATCAACAGCAGCAGCGGCAACGACAGCACGAAGACCGCACCGAACAGCAGGAACAGCTGCTCGAACGAGAGCATCAGCGCTTGCCGCGTGACCTGGCCGTTCAGGATCGCCAGCGCCTTCGCATCGGCGAGCGGCGCCGGCGTGCCTGTCGCGATGAGCCGCGCCACGATGGCGCCGAGCCGCTCGCGTGCGACCTCGCTGTACTGCGTCACGTTGGCGATCAGGTCGGCGCGGTGGATCGCCGTAAACCGCTGGACCAAAGTGGCCGAGATGGCGATCCCCACGCTGCCGCCGAGCTGGCGCATCAGGTTGAAGAGCCCGGTGCCGTTCGGAATCTTGCTCATCGGCAGGTCGGCGAGGGCCAGGTTCGTGAGCGGCACGAAGATCAGCCCGAGCCCGACGCCGCGGAAAATCAGCGGCCAGAAGAAGTCCGCCATCCCGCTGTCGGTCGTGAAATGGGCATGCTTCCACATGGACAGCGCGAAAATCGACACGCCCGCAAGGATGGACAGGCGCGCGTCGAACTTACCAGCGGTGCGGCCCATCGTGGCCATGGTGAACGCGCTGGCGAGCGCCCCGGGAAGAATCACAAAACCGGTCTGCTCCGCCGTGAAGTTCTGGAGGTTCTGGAGGTAGACGGGCAGCACGAACACCGTGGCGTAGAGACAAATCCCGAGCACGCCGCCGAACACGACGCCCACCGCCAGCTGTCGGCTCTTCAGGATCCGCAGGTCCACGACCGGATGCTCCGTCGTGAGCTCGTGCCACACGAAGCCGATGAGCGACACGGCGCTGATCACGGCGTACGTCGTGACCTCGCGCGAGTCGAACCAGTCGAGCCGCTCGCCGCGCTCGAGCATGACCTGGAGCGTGCCGACGCCGGCCGCGAGCAGCAGCAGGCCGACGTAATCGACCCGTTCGGCCTTCTGCTGGTACCGCGAGTTCTGGATGAAGCTCAGGGACAGGGCGAGCGCCAGCATGCCGATGGGGATGTTGATGTAGAAGATCCACGGCCAGCCGAACGCGTCGGTGATGTAGCCGCCGAGGGTGGGTCCCAGGGTCGGCCCCACCATCACGCCCACGCCGAAGATCGCCATGGCGGTGCCGAACTCCTCGCGGGGGAACTCCTCGTATAGGATCGCCTGCGAGGTGGAGAGCAGCGCGCCGCCCCCCAATCCTTGAATGATCCGCCAGAACACCAGCGCGACGAGCGAGTGCGCGTTGCCGCAGAAGAACGACGAGACGACGAAGATCGTGATCGATCCCGCGAAGTAGCGCCGCCGCCCGAAGAACGCCGACAGCCAGCCGGTGATCGGCAGGATGATCACGTTCGCCACGATGTAACCCGTCGACACCCAGGCGATCTCGTCCAGCGTGGCGCCCAGGTTCCCCATCATGTGGGGGATCGCCACGTTCACGATGCTCGTGTCCAACAGCTCGAGCACGGACGCGAGCGACACCGTGACCGCGATGATGTAGCGGTACTTGTAGCGGTCCGCGTCGGCTCCGAGCGCGGGCAATGCGGCGGTGGCCACGGTGCGCGGCTACTTGGTCGTGATGGTGACCGCCACGCTCATCCCCGGACGCAAGGGCCGCGCGGGATCGTTCTTGCCGTCGAGCCGGATCCGCACGGGGACGCGCTGCACCACCTTGGTGAAGTTCCCCGTCGCGTTGTCGGGGGGCAGGAGCGAGAATCGCGCCCCGGTCGCGGGCGACAAGCTCTCCACGTGCCCGCTGTAGCGACGGCCCCCATACGCGTCGACGGTGAAGTCCACGGGGTCGCCCGGAGTGACGTCGGCCATCTGCGTCTCTTTCAAGTTCGCCGTGACCCACACGTCGCTGAGCGGCACCTCGCTCATGAGCGGCTGGCCCGGCTGCACCAGCTGCCCCAGCTCCACGGTCTTCTTGCTCACCACACCTTCCGACGGGGCGGTGATAGCAGCGCCGCCTGCGCCGCCGCCAGGGCCGCGTCCGCCGCGCGCGCGGCCGCTTCGGCCGCGTCGAGCGCCTGCTTCGGGACGATGTCCTTCTCCGCCAGCGGTTTGATCCGCTCGAGATCGGCATGCGCCTTCTCGGCGTTCGCCTGCGCCTGCGCCACCTGCGCTTCCGCCTGGCCCACCCGCGCCCGGTTGCTCACGCCCGCGAGCGCCACGGCGAGGTCGGCTTCGGCTTGCGCCAGCCGCGCTTTGTAGTCGCGGTTGTCCAGCACGACGAGCGTGTCCCCCGCCTTCACCGACCGATTCTCATCGGTCCGCACCTCGAGCACGTAGCCGCCCACCTTCGGGAGGATCGGGATGATGTGCCCGTCCACCTGAGCGTTGTCGGTCGACACGTGGCTGAAGCCGTAGATCCAGCGCCGCGCCCCCACGGCGACCAGGCCGAGCAGCACGACGCCCATGATGATGAAGACGGTGCGCTTACGGCCGCCGGGGTTGGCCGACCCTGCCGGCTCATCGGGCGACACGGGGGAAGGCCTGCCGGGCCGCTGCACGGGCTCGCGTTCGATCGTCGTAGCCATATCGTCACTCATCGGTGTATGCGGTTAGTGAAGGGTCCGGGCGACGCCGGCCGCGCGCGCCAGGGAGATCCGGGCGGTCGCGGCGGCGAAGCGGGCGTCGATCTCGGTATCGCGGGCGCGAATCAGGCCCGCCTGTGCGGTGATCACGTCGATGTTGCCGGCAACGCCCGCCTTGAAACGCTCGCGTGCCTGGCTCAGCTCGCTCTGGGCGAGCCGCAGCTGCTCGCGGGCCACCAGCTGTTGCGCCTCGGCGGAGCCCAGATCGAGCAGCGCGGCGTCCACCTCGGCGGCGATCTGCCATCGCAGGTCGCTCTCGCGCACCTGCGACTCGCGCACTACCGCATCCTGCTCGTCGAGGCGCGCCTCCCGGCGAAACCCGTCGAGAATCGGCACACTCACCTGCAGCGCGAGCTGGCGCGTGGAGATCGCCTTCTGCACCGTCTTGCCGTTCACGCCGTAGTCCCCGGCGAGCTGGAGCTTGGGCAGCCGCTCCGCGCGGATGGCCGATCCGGTCTGCCGAGCCGCCGCGGCACGGGCCAGCTCGGCGCGCAGCTCGGGTCGGTTGGCGAGTGCGGCCGCTACACCTGAGTCCCGTTGCACCGACACGTCGGCGGCGCCGAGCGACGGCGCGAGCGAATCCGAAAACGCCAGCGGTGTGGCGGGGTCGAGTCCCAGCGCGCGCGTCACGTCGATGCGCCCGCGGTCCAGCTGGTTCTTGGCCACGAGCAGGAGTCCCTGCGCCGTCGCGAGCTGTGCCCGCGCACGCGTCACGTCGATCGCGGGGCTCACCCCCGCCGCGCGCTGGGCCTCCGCCAATCCCACCAGCTCGGCGGCTAGGCCCGAATCCGCTTGCCGGGCCGCCACCACCGCCTGCGCCCGCACGGCGCGGACGTAGGCGATCGCCGCCGTGAGCACGGAGGCCTCGACCGTCACGCCCCGCTCGGCCCGGCTACCGTCGGCCTGCGCACCCGCCGCGCGCACCCGCTTCACGCTCGACCAGTCGAACAGCGTCTGGGTCGCGTTGAAGCGTGCGTCGTAGTTGTTGAACGGCCCGATCAGGTCGGGGAGCGTCGCGGTATCCCCGGACGGAAGCGGGAAAGAAAAGTCGATGCCCAGCGACTTCGAGTTGAAGGTCCGGTTCACCCAGCCTCCCGATATCGAGAGCGAGGGTAACAGCGCCGCGCGGGCCTGCCGCACCCGGGCGTCCGCTTCGTTGGTGCGCAACGTCGCGAGCGCCACCACCGGCACTTCGCCGGAAGCGAGCCGCACGGCGTCCGCGAACGACAGACGGAGAGGAGTCGTCAGAGCGGGTGCCTGCGCCGCGAGCGGGGAGCCCGTGGCGACGAGCCATGTGAGCACAGCCACGAGCCGGGAGCTATTCGTTCGCGATACCATGGAGATACAAGTCGATGTGAGTGTCGAGATACTGCTTGACGTCAAACCCTTCCGGCATGCACGACGCGAACGCGCGCCGCGCCACGACCGCGTGCATCAGCGGCGTCATGGCGAGCTTCGCTGCGATCTTCACGTCCACCGACCTAAACTCGCCGTTCTTGATGCCGCGCTCGATCACCCCGGCCATGAGGCGGTGGCCGCGGGTCACGACTTCCTCGTAGTAAAAACGCGTTAACTCAGGAAAAGTTGCGGCCTCGGCCATCATGAGTTTCGGGATGCCGGCGACCGCCGTCTCCCCCACCAGCCGCCAGTATTCCCGCACCAGTCGCTCGAGCAGCTCGCGGGCGCTGCCGGTGAACGACTGCGCCAGGGCCTCACCCTGGGCGATGACCGGCACGATCGTCTCGCGCACCACGGCCTTGAACAACGCTTCCTTGCTGTCGAAGTAGAGGTAGACGGTGCCTTTGGTGACGCCGGCCCGGCGCGCGACGTCGGCGAGCTTGGTGGCGACGAAGCCGCGCTCCCCGAACACCTCGAGTGCGGCGGCCACGATCTCCCCCGGCCGGGCGTCCTTGCGGCGCTTCCAGCGGGGCTTCGATTGGCGCTTCGATGGGGTGACGGCGTGGCCCACAGTGATCCATCCGGTCTCAGGATTAGTTACTGAACGGTCAGTAAGTAAGTTTGGTTCCGGATGCCCGTCAAGGGCTGTGGTAGGCTACGCGGGAATCTGGCGTAGGTTCCGACGGTTCATTTAGTTACGTGGCGCGGCCGTGACGCTCCCGATAGAACGCGATCAGCCCCGTTCCCGGCGGCGTCGCGCTCACCTGGCGGAGCAGCGTGACGAGCTGCCCCCGGTGATAGCTGGAATGATCTATCACGTGGCGAAACATCTCGCGGAATGTATGGACGTACTCGCCGCCGGTACTCGGTTTCACGGCCACCGTTTCGTCCAACCCCCGCTCGGTGAGCCCCGCGAGGAACGCGGCGCGCTCCGTTTCGATTGCCTCCCACCGCGCGCGCGCCGCGCCGAGCGTCGTCAGGTCCCTGCCCTGCGGCACCGCGGGATTCGGCTTGGCGAGCCAGCGGTTGAGCCACAGCTGTTCTGCCCACACGATGTGGCACAGCGTGCCGTGGAGTCCGCCGTGGCTGCTCTTCAGGTCGCGGAAGTACG
>WNGI01007320.1_pt1 | contig 10102 bp, 11 predicted proteins | sample 5400621 | NCBI WGS metagenome assembly WNGI01 (sample SAMN13153374, study PRJNA577476) | soil metagenome | isolation source: 20 cm soil or saprolite under Garry oak tree replicate 1 | place: USA:California | collected 2016-06-15 | reverse complement strand
GACCAGGGTCAGCTGAACCAGATCTACAGTGAGCCGGGCTCGCGGATCGGCTGGGTGACGACCAAGCTGGACCTCACGGTACCGTTACTGGCGTTCGGCACGCTCATCCTCGTCATCGGTGGGCTATTCAGCCTGCGCTGGTTCCGGCTGCTGCCCTAAAGCCCTCGCCCTGCCCTCCTCAGCGGGGGAGGAAGAATTTGGGACTCCGGGCAGATGGCGTTCGGCGGGTCCGACGTAGACCTGGCGCGGGCGGGCGATCTTCTGCTCCGGATCGAGCAGGCCCTCCTGCCACTGGGCCAACCAGCCCGGCGTTCGACCGATGGCGAACAGGACCGGGAACATCTCGACCGGAAACCCGATGGCGTTGTAGATGATGCCGGAGTAGAAGTCGACGTTGGGGTACAGCCGGTGCTTGATGAAGTAGTCGTCGGCCAGGGCGACCCGCTCCAGCTCGAGCGCGATATCGAGGAGCGGGCTGCGCCCGGTGACCGCCAGGACATCGTCGGCCACTTTCTTGATGACGCCGGCCCGTGGATCGTGGTTCTTGTACACACGGTGACCGAACCCCATCAGCCGCAGCTCGCCCGATCGCACCCGCTTGACGTACTCGGGGACCTTGCTGGTCGAGCCAATCTCCTTCAGCATGCGCAACACCTGCTCGTTGGCGCCCCCGTGCAGCGGGCCGTAGAGCGCGGCCGCCGCAGCGGCGGTCGCCGAGAAGGGGTCGGCATGTGAGCTTCCCACCGCCCGCATCACGTTCGTCGAACAATTCTGCTCGTGGTCGGCGTGCAGGATGAGGAGTACGTCGAGCGCCCGCTCCAGGACCGGGTTGGGCTCGTATTTCAGCTCGGTCGCCTTCCACATCATGTTGAGGAAGTTGCCCGAGTACGAAAGATCGTTATCCGGATAGGCAAACGGCATGCCGATCGCGTGCCGATAGGCAAACGCCGCCAGGGTTGGCATCTTCGCGATCAGCCGCAGGATTTGCAGGCGCCGACTTTCGGCTTTGAAGATGTCCTTGGCGTCGGGGTAGAAGGTCGAGAGCGCTCCCACGGTGCCGACCAGGATGCCCATCGGATGGGCATCGTGGTGGAAACCATCGATCAACTTCTTGATGTTCTCGTGCAGCAGGGTGTGATGGGTGATCGCCTCGACCCACTCGCGGGCCTGCTCGGGATCGGGCAGCTCGCCGTGGATCAGGAGATAGGCCACCTCGAGAAAGCTGCTTTTATCGGCCAGCTCTTCGATGGGATAACCCCGGTAGCGGAGAATGCCGCGCTCGCCATCGATATAGGTGATGGCACTGCGACAGCTGGCCGTGTTGAGGAAGGCGGGATCGTAGCTCATCATCCCGGTGCCGGCCCCGTCCGTCGTGATCTTCTGGAGTTCGGTGGCCGGGATCGCGCCGTCCCGAATGGGAATCTCGTAGCGGCGGCCGGTGCGATTATCGACGACCGATAGCGTCTCTTCAGGCATTGACTCCCCCGAGTTTAGTCGGGCCGTAGGCGCTTCAGGATGCGCCGGCCGGACCCAGACGGCGAAGCCTGACTCACCATCACGGCGCATGATATGCGGCCGGCCGGCCCGCGTTGATCAGCAGGGCGATCAGCAGCGCGGCTACCACCAGGATGGCGGCGGCCCAGCTGGTCGCCGTCGAGTAGCCATGAACCAGCGCCTGCGCGATCAGGCCAGCTGAGGGTTTCAGGCCGTTGCCGAGGTAGGCGACGGTCGCGCTCGCCGCGATCGTGTTCAGCACCGCCGTCCCGAGCGACGCGCCGACCTGGGTTGCGGCATTGACGGTCGCGGCCGCGACGCCGGCCTGTCGCGGATTCACACCAAGAGTTCCAATGTTGAAGGCGGGCGCCATCACGCAGGCGATGCCGATGCCCAGCAGAACTTCCGCGGGGAGCACGAGGGTGAGGTAGCCGCTGTTGACCTGCAGCTGGGTGAGGACGAACATCCCTGCTGCCGCGACCAGTGCCCCGGGCGCCATGATCGCACGGGCGGGAATCCGCGGCATCAACACGCTGGCGATGCCCCAGGAACCGGCTTGTGAGGCGAGCGTCAGCGGCACGAACGCCAGGCCCGCCTGAAGCGGTGGGTAGCGAAGCACCACCTGCAGGTAATAGGTGAGGAAGAGGAAGGCGCCGAACATGGCGGCGATGGCGAACGCGGCCGCGAGGTAGGCGCCGCCGCGATTGCGGTCGAGGACGATGCTCAAGGGGAGAAGCGGCGCCGCGGCGCGGGCCTCGCGGACGGCGAAGCCGATGAGGAGCGCCGCACTCGCCGCCAGCAGCCCGATCACGGTGCCGGATCCCCAGCCCGCGGAGACCGCCTGGGTGCAGCCATAGACGAGCGCGACCAGCCCGCCGGTCGCGAGCACCACACCCGGAAAGTCGAAGCGCTGACGGTGACCGCCGTTCCCGCCGCTCAGCACCCGCCAGCCTCCGACCGCCGCCACGAGCGCGATCGGCACGTTGACGTAGAGGCACCAGCGCCAGTCCAGGTATTCGGTGAGGGCGCCGCCCAGCAGAAGCCCGAGCGCCGCGCCACTTCCGGCGATGGCGCCGTAAAGGGCGAACGCCCTGGCTCGCTCGCGCGGCTGAGTGAACGTCACCGCCAGCAACGAAAGGGCCGTCGGCGCGAGCAGCGCCGCGAAGGCGCCCTGGGCCGCTCGCGCGATGAGCAGGACGATGAAGCTCTGCGCGGTGCCGCCGACAACCGACGCCAGGGCAAAACCGCCGAGACCGATGAGGAATGCGCGCCGGCGTCCGATTGTATCCGCGATCCGTCCTCCGACCAGCAGCAAGCCGCCAAACGCAAGGGTGTAGGCGGTGATCACCCACTGCCGCTCGGCGTCGGACGCGCCCAGGGCCCGCTGCGCCCAGGGCAGCGCGATGCTCACGATGGTCGCATCCAGCGCGGTCATCAGCTGGGCAAGGGCGATGAAGGCGAGCCCGATCCACCGGCGGTCAGCCGCCTGCGGATGCGTGGGCTCAGCCCGCTGCAGGGCGGAGCTCATTTCGGCTCCCTCGCGCCGGGAGCAGGCCGGCCACCAGCCCCACGGCAATGGCCAGCACGATGACCACGACCGAGGTGAGCGCCGACGGCTTGAGGGTCATGAGAAAGAGGATGCCGACCGCCATCGACAGGCGGACGTCGAGTGAAAGCAACAGCACCCGATCGCGGAGCGCGGTTCGCAATTCGTCTGGCAGGGGGTCCGCTGCGGTGTTGACGGCGGGCCCGATGCGGGCCATCCGCAAGCCGGTACCGACCCCGCCCACGGCAGCCAGCAGAACGAAGCTGGCGAGAGCAACAACGATCCAGCCTCTCGGCCCCCCGTAGGTCGCCATCAGGTAAAGACCGGCGATGAGGATCACTCCGAGCGAGGCAGGGGCCAGCCGCATGACGATCCCTCGAGAGATGCGCAACCACAGCAGGGCCTCGTCGCGCCGAGTGGCGCCCCGCAGTCCGCGCAGCCCGATCGCCTCGATGGTGTAGGCGGCGATCAGCCCGAAGGCGCCCAGGATGTGAGCGAAAAGCACCAGGTTATGGACCATCTCGAATCGAGCCTCCTTCTATCGCGGTTGCCGCTCCGATATTTCGTTGTATATACTGACTGATGAAATAAACCGATGTCAAGTCTGAGATGAGCCCGCGGCCCTACCGTCTCGGTCAGCGACAGCTGGCTGCCGATAAAACCCGGTCGAGGATTCTGAAGGCCGCCCGCGAGCAGCTCGAGAAGGAGGCCAGCTTCAGCCTCGACGCGGTGGCACGCCGCGCGGACGTCGCGCGGATGACGGTCTATTACCAATTCGGCTCACGGCGCGGCCTGCTCGAGGCGCTCTTCGACGATCTCGCGGCCCGGGGCGGGATCCCGCAATTACCGTCGGCGTTCCAGGAGCCGGACCCGATGGCGGCGCTGGACCGGCTGATCGAGATCTTCGCTCACTTCTGGTCATCCGCCCGGGTCGTGCATCGCCGGTTGCGGGCGATCGCCGTGCTCGACCCGGAGCTCCTCCAGACGCTGGCCGATCGAAATGAGTTTCGCCGCAGAGGGTTGCGGGCGATCCTGTCACGGCTCGCGACACCAGCCGAAAGCCAGCCGATCGACGACCTGGTGGATCTCCTGTTTGTCCTGAGCAGCTTTGAAAGCTTTGACATGCTCGCCGGCAGCGATCGCACGCCCGACGAGGTCGTGCCGACCGTGAAGCAGGCGGCCGCCGCCATCCTGCGCGGCAGCCGCTAGACCGTCGGCGTAAAGCCCCGCTGCGGGTCGATCGGGCCCATCAGGCCCACCTGGTTGTGGTCGGGATCGAGCACGATCGCGTAGCGCCCGCCCCAGAATGCGTCGTGCGGCGCGAGCCGGCTGCGATAGCCCGCGCTGGTCAGCTCGGCGTGGAGTCGGTCGACTTCCGTGCTCGACGGCAGGGCAAACCCAATCACACTGCGGCCGCCCGGCGCGGGCGCCTCATCGAGCCCGGGGTTCCAGGTTCGCGCCCCGGCGATGTTGTCGAACTCGAGGCCGAACCCATTCGCCATCGAAACGGACGTGTGCCGCGCGCCACTTCCTGGCGGCCATTCGACAGGGTCCTTGATGGTGAGGCCCAGGCGACGGTAGAAGTCGAGCGTCTGTTGCATGTCCTGGACCACCAGGTTGATCTGGCTGAGGGTCGCTGATGGCTCGCTCAGGATGGGTAGCGTTCTTCGAACACGAGATCGCTGAGCGGCTTTCGCTTCCCGCGCCGCGGAGCCCGAGCGGGATATCCCATCGAAATCGCCGTCCGCACCACTTTCGGACCGGGCACGCCCAGGATGTCTCTGACTTTCGGGCGTCCTTCCGGCGAAAACCAGCCGATCGAAGCGCCGAGGCCATGGGCGGCGGCGGCGAGCATGATCCGTTCGGCAAGCCGGCCTTCGTCGAAGGTTTCGCCTTCGGCCCATTGGCCCGGCATCACCAGGATCATGGCCAGCGCCGCACCACGCAGGTGGCCCGCGTATCCGCCCGCGCCGGACAGTGCCTGCAGGCTCTCCGGTTTGCGCACGACGATGATCTGGGCGAACTGGCGATTGCTCGCGCTGCCCGACCAGCGCGCCACCTCGAGGATGTCCTGCACGACAGCATCAGGAATCGGCTGTCGCTTGAACTCCCGAACCGCCCGAAGGCTCCGAAGGAAATCAGTGATCTGTCGGGGATTCGTCACCTCGGTCACGGTTTCACACCAGCCTAACAAGTCAGTCTTGATCGACTCTCGGTCCGTAATCCTTTCGAAAGGCACCCGGCCGCATCCTCGGGTCATCAACGATTCGAGGAGGTGATCAACCATGAACCGGATGCGAAGGATGTTTGTCGGCGCCGCGATCGCCGGCTCGCTCTTGGGTGGCGGCGTCATCGGCGCTGCGCTGGCCGGCCCGCTGGCCGCGAGTGCCGCGACCTCGAGCACGGCGGCAGCCGCCACGTCGCCGAGCGCCAACTCGGGCAAATTCGTGCCGAACGAGGATGCGACCCACGAAGCGGGTGAGAGCGCGGCACGGGAGGCCCAGGAGAATGCCGGCCAGGTCCCGACAGTCCCATAACGCGGACCAAGGGGTAGGGGAGGGGTCGGACCGTCCGGCCCCTCTCGCGTTTGTCTCGATCGGCTGCGGCACACTATTAGCGTCATGAAAACGAAAGGAAGGCCGGAGCAGGATAGGATCGGGTGAAAGGACGTTGAGCATGCCTCGTGTCGACCTGGTCCGGTCCGGCGCCCAACGCGTGGCCCTGGCAGCGACCGGCGTTGTTGCGGCACTCTACCTTCTGATCGCAGTTGCGGTCGTCTTGATCGTGACCCATAACCTCACGGCCGACGTGGACACCACGCTGTCGAAATGGCTAACCGCCATGGCCGCTCAGCGGAGCGGTCCCAGCCGTGGTTATCAGGGACCTCCGGGCGCACCACGCTTTGAGGCGCCCGTCCTGTGGTGGAGGTTTCATCCGGACGGCAACTACGCGGATAGCAGCGCAGAGGCAGCCACCGTCAATCTCCCAGCACCGTACAGCCGGATCCAGGCGCCCCAGACGATAACCGTATCCGGAACAGATTTGCGTGTCGCGGGCGAACTCACCGGAGACGACTGGACCGTTGTCGGCCAGTCGATGGTCACCGTCGACCAGGCCCGCGCCAATCTGATCCAGGCTGAACTGCTGATCGGACCGGTGCTCTTGCTCGTGGTCTTCCTCGGTGCGTTCGCGATCGGCCGTCGCGTCGCCGCGCCGATCGAGCAGGCGCGCCAGCGGCAGATGGACTTCACCGCCAATGCGTCACACGAGTTGCGAACGCCGCTGGCCGTGATCCAGGCGCAGACATCACTGGCGTTGACCCACCCGCGAGACGCCGATTGGTACCAGCGGGCATTCGCGCGAGTCAACGAAGAGAGCAAGCGAATGCGGGTCATGGTGGATGACCTGCTCTGGCTCGCTCGCTTCGAAGCGATGCCGCCGAGCAAGACGGAACCGGTCGACGTGGCCATCATGGCGCGGCAGGCGGCGGACCGCTTTGCCGCCATTGCGGAAGCCCGCCAACAGCGGCTCAGTGTCCGGCTCAGTGGAGAATCGCACGTGATCGCGGCGCTACCTGAGTGGCTCGACCACCTCATCGGGGTCCTGCTGGACAACGCGTGCAAGTACACGCCCGACGGCGGCACGATCGACCTGCGGGTGGCGGCCGACGGCGGCAAAGTGTTGCTCGCGGTCGACGATTCGGGTCCCGGTATTCCACCGGAGCGGCGCACCCAGATCTTTGAGCGATTCCATCGCGAGACCGACCAGGCTGGTGGAGCCGGCCTCGGCCTGGCGATAGCCGATGCGGTGGTTCGGGCCACGAACGGCCGATGGGAAGTGGGGGCATCGGCGGCGGGCGGGGCGAGCATGGCGGTTACCTGGCCCCGGCTGCTCGGCCGGCCGGCATTGAACCGGGCGGGATCACCCGAGTTCCCGCCGCTTGCGTCGCTCGACGCCTAAGCGCGCCTCACCCTTTTCTTACCCGCCTATCACGGATCTGCAAGGTAGCGGGGCGCAGCATGTCGATATGAACTCTCTAACCCCGACCCAACGAGACCGGGGGCTGCAGCGGCTGCAGCGGCTGACGTTCGCCGCGGCGGCCGGCGCATCGGTGGCGGTCCTCGGCGTCAGCTACGTGGCGGCAGCCTCGTATGCCGGAACATCCTCGAGCGCATCGAGCACCGCCCTCAATTCCTCCTCATCGAGTAGCACGGAAAGCAGTTCCACGACCTCAGCGAGCCCGAGCGCGACGGCGAGCAGCGACAGCCTGCCAAGCGCAACCGCGGCACCGACCACGGCCGGCAACGGCAGCGGCACGGTGACCAGCGGAGGTTCATGATGGCGGTCGCGCTCAAGAGCTGGAAGGCCCTCGGCACCTCGGTGCATGTCGTGACGACGGACGAGGCCGCGCTAGGCCGAGCCGAAGTGGCAGTCAGTGACGTCCTGCTGGATGTGGATTCAACCTACAGCCGCTTCCGCCCGGACAGCGAGCTCACTCACCTCAACGCCAGTGCGGGCCGGCCCGTCAGCGTCAGTCCGCTGCTCGCCACCGCGCTCGCCGCGTCGTTGCGGGCGGCGCGGCTGAGCAACGGCGCAGTGGACCCGACGGTCGGCGCCGCCGTCAGGCTGGCGGGCTATGACGACGACTTCTCAAAGATCGTGGAAGACGGTGGCCCGATCACGCTCCGCGCGTGGCGGATCGCCGGCTGGCGCACGGTCCGCTTCGATGCTGTGTCGCGGAGGGTTCTCCTCCCGGCGGGCGTCGAGCTCGACCTCGGCTCGACCGGCAAGGCGCTTGCCGCCGACCTGGCAGCCAGCGCTGCCCACGGCGTGGTGAAGGCCGGTGGGGTGATGGTCAGCCTTGGTGGCGACATTGCCACCGCAGGCACGCCACCGCCTGGAGGCTGGCGGATCCTGATCGCCGAAGACAGCCGGGTGGCGCCCGATTCCGATGGACAGGTGATCTGCGTCGGCAGCGGCGGGGTTGCGACGTCGAGCACAACCGTGAGGCGCTGGACGCGCGGGGGCACCGTCCTGCATCACATCATCGATCCCGCGACCGGCCTTCCCACCATGGGGCCGTGGCGTACCGTCACGGTGGTGGCGGCTACCGCCGTCGACGCGAACATCGCGGCGACCGCCGCCATCGTGCAGGGCGAGGCCGCCATCGACTGGCTGACGGTCCATGGCCTGCCGGCGAGGCTGGTGGAGAACGACGGAACCATCCACTACATCGGACCGTGGCCCGATCCCGATGAGGTCACCCCCCACCCTGACCCTCCGCCACAAGGGGGGAGGGAGATTGGTGCGGCATGAGTGACACCATCCTCTGGTACGCGACCCGCGGCGCCGGTGTCGTCACGCTCATCCTCCTCAGCGGGGTCGTCGTGCTCGGCATTGTCTCCAGCATGCGGTGGCAGACTCCTGCCTGGCCTCGTTTCCTCACCACCGGCTTCCATCGCAACCTGGCGCTGACGACCCTGGCCTTCCTCGCGCTGCACATCGTCACGGCCGTCGTCGATCCTTTCACGGCACTGGGTTGGAACGCCGCACTCATTCCTTTTTCTTCTTCCTACCGCCGGTTCTGGCTGGGGCTCGGCGTGGTGGCCGTCTATCTACTGCTGGCCATCGCGATCACCAGCCTGTTGCGCCCATTGTTCGGCTACCAGGCCTGGCGGGCAGTGCACTGGCTCGCCTACGCGATGTGGCCGGTCGCCGTGATCCACGGGATCGGCACCGGGACCGATACCCGCTTCCTGTGGATGTGGGCGATCGAGGCCGCTTGCATCGGCGGCGTTGTTGCGGCGGCTGCCTGGAGGTGGGGGCGCGCATCACCGACCGCGTGGCGGGAGGTGCGCGTCAATGGATAGGCTGCTATCCGGCCCGCCGCTCACCGCCGGCGCAGAGAGCTACGGTGCTCACAACCAACGCTTTGGTCTGCTCCCAGCGGCCGCGGCGCGCTCGTTGATCGGCCGGCTGGAGGCGAGCAACCTCGCCGGGCGCGGTGGGGCAGGGTTCCCGGTCGGCCGCAAGTGGCGCGCGGTGGCGGAGCGGGCCAATCGGAAGGGTGTCGTGCTAGCCAACGGCGCCGAAGGTGAGCCGTTGAGCTTGAAGGATCGCACGATCATGGCGGCGCGACCGCATCTCGTGATCGACGGGGCCGTGCTGGCGGCCGACGCCGTGGGCGCGGACGACATCATCTTCTATGTCGGTGCGGAGCACCAGGCGGCGGAGGCGGCGATGCGGTACGCCCTGACGGAGCGGTCGGCTGATTTACGAGGCCGTGCCCGTCTCATCCAGGCACCGCGAGGCTATGTGGCCGGCGAGGAGTCGGCAGCGGTGCATTTCGTCAACGCCGGCGATGCGCGGCCGACGATCACGCCGCCGCGGCCGTTCGAGCGCGGGGTGGGCGGCCGGCCGACCCTGGTGCAGAACGTCGAGAGCCTGGCAGCAGCAGCGCTGGTCGCCCGGGGCGATGACGCCGGCACGAGCCTGGCCACGCTCTCCGGCGCCGTGCGCCGCACCGGTGTCATGGAGATCGGGCTCGACGCGACGCTGGCCGAGGTTGCCGCCAGTGGGGGCGGCCTGGTGCGTCCCGTCCAGGCCGTTCTGCTCGGTGGGTACTTCGGCGGATGGGTGGACATCAACGACGTCTGGGCTCTGCCGCTGGCGCCGGGTTCGCTGCGCGCGCGTGGCCATGCCTTCGGATGCGGCGTGCTTTATTTCCTGGCGGAAGAGACCTGCGGCGTCGAGGCGACGGCCCGGATCATCGGATACCTCGCCTCCCAAAGTGCGCGCCAGTGCGGCCCATGCCTGTTTGGCCTGGGCGCCATCGACGCGGCCTGTCGCCGGTTGGCCGCGCGGTCGGCGCAGCCGGACGACCTGAAACGGATAGCCCGCTGGAGTGGCCAGCTTGCCGGTCGTGGAGCCTGCAAGCATCCGGACGGCGCGACCGGACTTTTACGCAGCGCGCTCGGCGTCTTTGCCGATGACTATGCCGCGCACCAGCGGGGCTTCTGCGTGCACCGGGCGCCGGCGGTTGGACGGCCGGTCGCGATGGCT
>WNGI01023086.1_pt1 | contig 10104 bp, 9 predicted proteins | sample 5400621 | NCBI WGS metagenome assembly WNGI01 (sample SAMN13153374, study PRJNA577476) | soil metagenome | isolation source: 20 cm soil or saprolite under Garry oak tree replicate 1 | place: USA:California | collected 2016-06-15 | reverse complement strand
CAATTGCGGCTACAACGCCATTCAGACCAATGACGAGCAGATCAAAGCCAACTGGTCCGAGGTCGTCAACCAGTATCAGCGCCGCGCCGATCTCGTGCCCAACCTCGTCAATTCGGTGAAGGGCTTCGCGCAGCAGGAAAAGGACGTGCTGCTCGGCGTCACCAATGCCCGCGCCAAGGTCGGCAGCATCCAGGCCACCCCGGAAGTGCTCAACGATCCCGCTGCGTTCCAGAAATTCCAGGCGGCGCAAGGAGAATTGAGCAATGCACTGTCGAGATTGCTGGTGGTGACCGAAAACTATCCGCAGCTCAAGTCGGATGCCTTGTTTCGCGACCTGATGGCGCAGCTCGAGGGCACCGAGAATCGCATCACGGTGGCGCGCAACCGCTACATCAAATCGGTGCAGGATTATAACGTCGGAATCCGCACCTTCCCGGCCAATCTGACGGCGATGGCGTTCGGCTACAAGGAGAAGCCGAGCTTCACGGTCGACAACGAGAAGGAAATCTCGACCGCGCCGAAGGTGGATTTCAATCCTGCGCCGGCCGCGCCAGCCGCCCCGGCCAAGTGACTAAGCAAGTGATCAAGCACGTGATCAAGCACGTGATTCGACGGACGTGATTCAAAGCGCCGAAGCGCAGGGTTGGCCGCGATGAACGCTGCAAGGGCCGTCATTCTTGCGCTGCTGATGGTCTGGGCATGCGCGGCCGCGGCTGACGTCGCGGTGCCGCCGCTCACCGGGCGCGTGGTCGATCAGACCGGGACGCTGTCGAGCGGCGATATCGCAGCGCTGACGCAGACGCTGAAGGATCTTCAGGCGCGCAAGGGCAGCCAGGTCGCGGTGCTGATCGTGCCGACGACCGAGCCCGAAACCATCGAGCAATATTCGATCCGGGTCGCGGACGCCTGGAAGATCGGCCGCAAGAAGATCGACGATGGCGCGCTCGTGGTCGTCGCCAAGAACGACCATCACTTGCGCATCGAGGTCGGCTACGGCCTGGAGGGAAGCCTCACCGACGTCACCACCAAGCGCATCATAGACGAGGAGATCACCCCGAGATTCAAGACCGGCGATTTCGCCGGCGGCCTCTCCGCGGGCATCAACCGGATGGTCAAGGTGATCGATGGCGAGCCGTTGCCGGCGCCGGAGCCGCCGCATTGGCGGGAGACGGGCGCGCTGGATACATCCGACCTGTTCAATCCCTTCGTGCTGTTCGGGCTCTTCATTGTCGGCGGTTTCTTGCGGACGCTCCTGGGCAGGCTGGTGGGTGCAACGGCGACCGGCGGCGTCGTCGCATTCGTCGCATGGTTCATCGCGGGATCGCTCGCTGCGGCGCTTGTGCTCGGCGTCGTTGCCTTCGTCCTTGCTATGTTTGCCAACGGTTTTATGCCGACCGGTCCCTCCGGGCGTTACGGCGGGGGCTGGTCCGGCGGCGGCAGTTCGCGCGACAGCGATAGCGGGTTCAGCGGCGGCGGCGGCAGCTTTGGTGGCGGCGGCGCGTCGGGAAGCTGGTAGCGGAGCTCGCCAACATGGACATCAAGCGCATCGGCAAGCATCTTCTCGAGCACCACTGGCGGGTCAGGCAGGTGTTTCCGAAGAGTGTGCTGGCAAGAATCGAGCAGGCGATCAAGGCAGGCGAGGCCACGCATGCCGGCCAAGTGCGTTTTGTCGTGGAAGGCGCGCTCGACGGTGCGCCTCTATTTCGCGACCAGCCCGCGCGTGAGCGCGCGCTTGATCTGTTCTCGCACCTTCGCATCTGGGATACCGCGCACAACAATGGCGTGCTGATCTATCTCTTGTTGGCCGACCGTGATGTCGAGATCGTCGCCGACCGCGGCATCGATGCCAAGGTTGGCGCGAGAGGTTGGGAGAACATCTGCCGCGATATGGAGGAAGATTTCAGGGGAGGGAATTTCGAGCGCGGTGTGATCAAGGGGATCGAAGCCGTGTCACGGGAGCTTGCAAAATATTTTCCGGCCGACGGGCATCCTCGCAACGAACTGCCGGATCAGCCGGTGGTGATTTAGCGTATACAATTGCAACGTCATTGCGAGCCAACGGGTCACGCGAATGCGCGCCCGATGACAGGTTACGCGAACCAATCCAAGCCTCGCGAAGATTCTGGATTGCTTCGCTTCAATGGCGGACAACCGCCATTTCCAAGATTAGTCCCTAACCGGATATATCACGGATATCACAAAACCGACGCGAATGACCCACAAGAGACATCCCACCAATCTGTTGGTCGCAGGTCAGGGCGAAGGTCGTCCGCTGGCCCAAGATCATGCAGCACGCGGGGATCAAACGGATCGAGTAGGATGTGACAGTCACCGCGACTGCGCGGCCGCGGCCAAAGGCACATCGGGATCGGGCGCGCCGCTTGCTTTCTGGGCGCCGTAATGGTCGCCAAGTTGCGTGCCGGTGTAAAACTCTGTGTAGCTCTCTGCGACTTCCGGCAGCATCGACGCGTTCCACGCCTGCCACTCGGCGACGATTCGGTCGTAGATGTCCTTGTGGCGCTCCTTAAGGTTGCCGCGCTCGAGCGGATCCTCAACCACGTTGAATAGGAAGGTGTTATCTAGGATTTTGAGGAACTTGTAATCGCCAATGCGAGCGGCGCGCTGCCAGTTCGCCTTATAGCGCCAGAACAACTTTCGATCGATCATTGCGGCGTTGCCCATGAGAACCGGCAGCAGGTTCATACCGTCGGGCGGGTAGTCCGGATCCGATGCGGCACCGGCTGCGGCCAAGAGGGTCGGCAGCCAGTCCATGCTAATCGCGACCTGATCGCTGGTGCGGCCGGGCGCAATCCGAGCGGGCCACGCGATCACCATAGGGATCCGTAGTCCGCCTTCCAGCAATTCGGTCTTCTTGCCGGTGAATGGCCAAGTGTCAGCGAAACGCTCACCGCCGTTGTCGCTGGTGAAGATGACGATCGTATTCTGGGTTAGGCCGTTGGCGTCGAGAGCATCGAGCACGCGGCCGATCTGCGCGTCCATCGCTTCTATCATGCGCTGATAGGTCTTCTGCGTGCCGCCGTCGAAGTCGCGCAGGCTCGTGCCTGCCACCCGTTTCGACTCCGCTTCATCCCCGGGCGCTTCCCAGGGCCAGTGCGGCGCATTGAAGTGGAGGCTGATCAGAAACGGCTGGCCGGACTTCGCGTAAAAATTCACCGCGTCGAGCGCACGTGCGCCCAGGAGTTCAGTTAAGTAGCCGACCTTGTCAACCTCGACGTCCTCGTCCCATAAATCGGGCTTCTGACGCGGGTCAACATGCGAGTAATAGTCGACGGCGCCCCCGCGGAAACCGAAGAAATGATCATACCCGCTCTTGAGCGGACCGAATTTCGGCAGAGCGCCCAGATGCCACTTGCCGATCAGGCTGGTGCCGTAGCCCGCCTTCCTCAATAGCGATGGTAAGGTCGGGTGATCAGGCGGCAGGCCGATAACCGGGTTGCCCGCCCATGGCTCCTCGAGCCCCAGCCGCAGCCGATACTGGTAGCGGCCGGTGATGAGCGCGAGACGCGTGGCGGAGCAGACGGCAGAATTGGCGTAGCCCTGAAGGAAGCGCACTCCTCGAGCTGCGATGCGGTCAATATTGGGCGTGTCGAAGTCGCGGCGTCCGTAACAGGACACGTCGGCATAGCCGAGGTCGTCGGCCAAAATAAAGACGATGTTCGGCGGCTTCGACGCCTGCTGGGCATAAGCACCCATAGCACCGGTCGCGAGGGCAGCCGTCCCGGCGGCGGTATGGCTCAGCAAAGTTCGACGCGTCACCTCAGATTGCCATCGCATCGCCGTGTCCTTTGTTCGGCGGCAGTCCACCCCGAGTTCCTCGCGAACACGCAATCATTGAAATTGCTCTTCGTCGGGTGGAGCAGTTTAATTTTAAAACACGCCACGGTAGGCTTCTTCTTTAGAATCTACCACCACGGTGCGGCTCCCAGAGTACATTGTTTCATGTCAGAAGCACTGACGTATGGGTGGCGTAGTCTCCACACACATTGCCTACATAATCGCCCTTCGGCGCGAAATCTCTGCGCGTGTCCACCACAATCGTCGCACGGGTCCGGGCGATCGAATGAAAGTCGCCGTTGCTGCGATGCATGAGTCTCTTGTTGGCACGTTTGGGACATGCCAGCAGACACGAAGAATGTCTCTTGCTTGGGGTATTCCGGAGTGCGCCGGGGAAGACCGGCAAGGAGTAGATGGTGCAAGTCCATCACGATGAAGGAGTAGCGAACCGCATCGACCCCGAGTCATGCGCAGATGCCCGCGAGGGCATCGGCGAAGCGTTGACAGGGGAGCGCATAGGCCAGCCATTGAGCCGCGAAAGTACCCTCATCCTGGGTGCCGACGTCGTTCCGCTGACGGAAGGCAACACGGATGGGCGCGATAGTGCGAGCGCCCAGACGACCCGGCGTGGTCTTAGACACTGGCATGTGCGGACGCTCTTTGCTCGGGAACCGGGAGATCTCATGGTCGGCCAGCGCCACATGCGTGTAGCACTGGTCCGTGTCGGGAAGGCGAGGAGCCGTAGCCGATGATGTACGATCATGAGAAGTCTGACCCCGCCATAGTAGCTGTGAAGCCGACGAACAAAGCCGGGCAACCGGCTGCGGAGTTGGTGGAGCCAAGGGCGGGGGCCGAGGGGAATGTGAGTCAGCAAAGCACGGGCCGGGCACAGTACCGGGGAACCGTGTCACAGGCGCTGAAGCACAGACGGAATTTCGTGAGAATATCACGACGCGCCGTTACACACCCGAGCTGGGAGCCGTATGCCCGAATTGGGCTCGTACGGATCTGTGCGGGGGGCGCGAGGTAACTGGCGTCCCTACCGCGAAAGTCGCCGTGGTCCAGTCAAACCGACGCGAATGACTCATAGCAGATGTACCGCAGGCCTTGCGATGTTGGCCCTGATGAGTCACGGGCAACTAGTCAGGGCCGACAAGCTCTCGCTGCTTCGTGTAGGGATTGTAGCGCGGCATGGCTCCCTCAGGAGCATACTCACGTTTCTTGGTGTAGGGATTGTACTGAAGCGTTTCGCCAGGGCCGACAAGCTCCCGCTGTTTCCTGTATGGATTGTATTGCGGTGTGGCTCCTTTGGGAGCGTATTCGTATCGCTTGGTGTACGGATTATATTGCGGCTGCTCCGCCGCCGCCAAACTTGGGAGGCATAGAAAAAACGCAAATGCGAACGCTCGCATGGCATGGTACCCGGTTCTCTCTAGTGACTTAACACGGTGGTCACCCGCCATCCCCGCTAGTCGGGATCAACGGCGCAGTTCTTCACAATCGAGTTAATTGCACACCGTTCAGCCCGGAGCGAATCGCCCGACGCGCGGACGCAGCCGAGGTCCGCCAATAGCACCTTTGAGCATGCGACCGAGCTTGGAATGTCCGCTAGTTGGGGAAGATCGGAAGTGAATGAAGCAGGGCCAAACCGATGCGAATGACCCATTTCGGACCTCCTGGGCCTCCTTCCATTCGTGTTGCTTACCAGGAAGCAGCACAACAGCCTCTGACTGGGTTTTGAAGACAGCCGAACCAGCGTGCATTCGGTTTGTTCTGTGCCCCGCTTGGCAAACCTCCGGCCAGCGCAAGATAGGTGACTCGGCAATATCGTGCCGGGCTGACGTTATTGCGTGCGTGCAACATCGACGATGTCGACCCCGACCCCGATTCGCTCAAATTGATCAGTTAAGTCAGACAGCCGTCGAACCTGTTTGCCGTCGGCCTCGGTGATGATGTCGCCGAGTTTGCCCGAGGCGAAGTCGACGCCGCGAATTCCGGCGCGCTCGGCCGGAGAGCCCGGCGCGGTGCGCACAACGATTACGCCCTCCGTACCCAAGCGGGCGGCATCCGCTTCGCTCGCCGAGACAATTCCGATGCCGGGCGTCGGCACCCGCCCGTTGCGAATTAGGTCGGGAACCACGCGGTTGACGATGTCGACCGGGATGGCAAGGCCGATCCCGGCATTAGAGCCCGATGGCGATAGAATTGCAGTCGTGACGCCGATCAGTCGGCCGGCGGAATCGAGCAATGGACCGCCGGAATTGCCGGGATTGATTGCGGTGTCGGTCTGGATCACGTTGGCGATCTCTCTACCGCTGCTGGTCGGTAGCCGGCGCTTCAGCGCGCTGATGATGCCGCTGGACATGGATTGGTCGAGCCCGAACGGGTTGCCGATCGCGAAAGCAAATTGGCCGACCTTAAGGTCGGAAGAACTGCCGACCGCCACCGGCGGCGGTAACTCGCGGGCACTTCTGATCCGCAACACCGCGAGGTCGTAGTTAGGCGCTTTGCCGACGATGTCGGCCCGGGTCACCTCGCCGGAAGCGAAGCGGATCGCGACCTCGTTTGCATACTGCACCACGTGGTTGTTGGTGACGACGTGGCCGCCCTTGTCCCAGACAAATCCGGTGCCGGATGCCACGCCACCCTCGGTTTCCTCGCCGAGCGGATTGGCAGTGGATTGCGCCGCAACCACCTGCACGACCGAGGGCGACACCTTTTCGAAAATCTCGATATTGGCCCGCTCGGCGTCGGAGAGTGGCCCGCGCTGCTCTACGGCGCGGGCATTCGAGCCGGTCCAGGACGCCTCTCGGATATTGAGGGCGGCGTATAACACCAGCACGCCCGCGAGCGCAGCGAGAACAACGATGTAGCGACGATTCATGACATACTCCGTCCAACAAACGCGGTAGCGGGCGGGTGGTTTCTAACCTCTTCTGGTGTCGGCGAAACGCGGTACCGACGCTGCTCTAGGTCGGTTCTTGGCACTTTTGAGAAGTCGCCGTCGACACCGACCACGTCCGGTTATCGGGGGAGATCGGAAGTGACCGGCCGACTGTCAAAACGGCGCGTTTGAGCCATATGCGACATCAACCCCATGGTACCTTTCGAAGGTGAGTCACATCATCTTCCCATCTTTCATAATCGGCTTGGCAATGTGGCGCGGCCGGAGCCGCCGCTTCGGTGATCTCTACGCGGGCCGAGCCCGTGCTGGCGCGACAGGAAGCCCGGCGGCAACGCGACTCGCTCAAGCCTGCCCGGCTCAGTTACAGACCTTTCTCGGACTGCCCCGCAGTCTTTCAAGACTGCCGAGACGCCACTGCAGCGGATTTCTTCATCTCGGTTAGATACTGACGGGCAGCCTTGCTTATTGCGCGAATGGCTTGCCAGGCCTCGGTATTTTTCAGCCATGTCTTGGCTTCGCGGAATTTTGTGTACGCCCAAGCAAAGGCGGCAATTTTCATCAGCTTGTCCCGGGTAAGGCTGAACAGGCGCTCGACCAGGACGAGCTTTAGAAGCTCGCCGACGATCAATGTGACAACACTGCTCACCATCCGACCGGTAGCAGCCAGATAAGCCGCCACCGGTTTGACCGGTTCCAGCATGATCACCGGTATCGAAAACAGCGCCAACGACGGGTAGGGCCGCAACGATCTGATCCAGGCGCGCAATCGCCTCAGCACCACATGCCTGGCAAGCCAGTCCGATATCGGCTTGGCGATGGCCATGAAAGCCGCGTCCGCCAAGAAATACAGGGCGGCCAGGGCATAAGTGACCGGTTTCAGGATTCGCTTCACTGCCAATTCTCCTGGCAAATTTAACCCCCCGAGACTGCGAATGGTTTCACTTGCCATGCGACGCGGGGAGTCTCATTTGACGGAACAGCCCGAAGCGCAAAATTAGAGTTCAGGCTTCCAGCGCGGCCGTTAGCAGACGGATGCGAGCGCATTGCGCTCTTGGCACCAAACGGACATGCCGGGTTGTTATGACGATGTCCGCTAAGTTGGGAAAAGCAGACTTCGTTCGATCGCCCGATGTCGCCTTTCGGACCCATAAGAGACATGGTGGAGACTGCTATCGAAGGATGACGCACCCGCGGCTCACCTCCTGATACTTTGTCTCTCCATTCCTTGCTGCGAGACTTCCCCTAGCAGACACAAGCTAAAGTACGTCAGCGCGAACCTGGGCCACGCCGCGGTCCGTAATTCCCAAACTGCGCGCAGCGCCGAGCGAAAGGTCGAGGACGCGGCCGCGAACCCAGGGTCCCCGGTCGGTGATACGAACTACTACGGACTTGCTGCTCGCAAGATCAGTTACACGAACTCTTGTGCCGAACGGCAGGTTACGGTGGGCGGCGGTCAATGACTCCCGAATGAACGAGGAACCACTCGCTGTTTTTCCTGTCGGATATGAATAGTAGGAGGCTTTTCCGGAAAAAACCCGGTTTGAAGATCGAGGGGCTGAGCGATGTTCCGGACGACGAGCCGTCTCTCCTCCAGTCGGAGGTCGCTCTAGCGGATTTTGCCTGGTCTGGTCGAGTGCCTCGGGTGCCGGTTCTGCGTGCGCTTTTGGAATGATAGACCATCTATCATCGAAGGTCTGTGCTGCAGCAGAATCTACATGTACGCACAACCAAGCCTGGACTGTCGCAATCGCGACTATTCCAAAAATGAGACGCATGGACGGCCTCACAAACAAATGGAAAATACAAATGAACAATGCAAACTCTTGATGCTCAGTTCCTGCACATGCAGAAATTCTCGTGGCTGTAAAAGGTGGATTAATACTCCGACACGGAGATAGCCGTCTCGATGCAGCGCATCGCACTCACAAAGGGAGCGCAGATTTAGATCAACCACAACAAGGCGCAGCGCGACACTAGATGGCGTCCCATCTATTACGCATTGCACGCGCGATATCTGCTGTAACCCCACAAGCAGACATAATCGCGGACCGTCGGCATGTCTCAAAAGTGCCAACAGGGGAAATTCCTCCGCGGGTTACCCGCACGCTGTCGGCGTCAATCGCAGTGACATGTTTCACGTGGCTACGTCATCGTCGAGACGAGAGGCTGTGGCCTCCTGCCGCGCCGCGAGCCGGTTCGAGCGTACCCGCTTGCAATGCCGCGCGCCTCTCGACGATGGCGTGATTGAACAGTTCGAGCACCAGACCAAAGGCCGCCAGTTCCTCTTCCTCGATGGCGCCGTCATCGTAACATTCGAGCGTTTCACTTATGATGGCGTCGACCTCGCGCTGCATCGCCAGCAGTTCCTGGTCGGATTCCGCGGTGCGTACGCTGGAAACCATGGCTAGGATTCTGTTGCGATGGCTGGTGTTTTCGCCCCTTTCATCCCGATTCAAATAGTGACGCAACCAGGCGCCGGCCGAACCGATCCCGGAGAGAAGCAGGAGCGAAAACCAGAAGTAATCGCCGTACCTGTCGAGGAAGGTGCGTTCGGTGCCGTCGATGACAGCTGCCGCTCCCCGATGCACCGGCAGCTCGGCGTCTTTCTCGGTGTCCGGCTTGGTGATGTGCGCAGCGCCAGGCACTTGCCTGGCAATCGCCTGACGGACGGCGAATAGTTGCCGGAAAAATGCCGCCGCCGTCGTTTCAGACAAAGCCTTTCGCGCCATGATCAGGTGGCTGACGCTGACCGTCTCGATTTTGTCATCCGGCCAGGCCGGATTCGCATTGAAGACGCGGGGTGGAATTTCCTCGGATTCATAACGCGGGTGCTTCAGGGCGATGGCTTCCGATGCCTCGATCGCGAGAAACTTCGGCTCGCCTCGCGACCGGACCGTCGCGGCGATGGCGTCCGAGGTGATTTTGCTGTCGAGCGGACCGACCGCCATGAATGCATCGAGGGTCGGGTCGCGCGCCAGCTCCTCGATTTGGTCCGTGCCAAATTGCGTTTCCGCGACCTTGTCCGCCTCCACGCCGGAGGCGCTCAGAATGACCCGCAGCAACGCGACGTTCGCTGGCGTCAGGCCAATCACGCCGACCCTGTGCCCTGCGAGATCGGCGATCTCCCGGATTTTCGGGCTTTCTTTTGGAGCTCTTGCCCGCGAGTCCGGAAGGCGCCCACAGCACAGCAAAGTTCTTGCGCACGATGGCGACGGTCTGCGCGTCGGCCGGCATCTCCAGATCGCCACGACCGACCGCAAGGTCGGCCTTGCCAGCACCAAGCAGGGCGAGGGCTTCGACCGCTCCGTCGGTCGTGATCGGAGACAGCCTGACAGTCCTGCTTTCGCTGGCGAAGGCCTCGGCCATCGCCTGAATTACTTTGTGATCGTCGCTTCCCGGCGGTC
>WNGI01026733.1_pt1 | contig 10105 bp, 7 predicted proteins | sample 5400621 | NCBI WGS metagenome assembly WNGI01 (sample SAMN13153374, study PRJNA577476) | soil metagenome | isolation source: 20 cm soil or saprolite under Garry oak tree replicate 1 | place: USA:California | collected 2016-06-15 | reverse complement strand
TCTTACCCTTCTGCTGCGTCTTTGGAGTGGGAACGTCCGGCCCCAGGTCCGGTTTGCCGGGGATTCCGTACACCACGACGCGCGCATTGGGCTTCAATTGCTCCTGCGCGAACGCGCGGATCGACGCGACGGTCGCGTTCTGGTGCCGCGCAAGATCCTGCGCGAGATAGTCCGGTGTGCCGAGGTAGTGATTATATTCATTCAACCGGTCGGCAATGCCGCCAAATCCTCCGAGCCGCTGAAGACCTTGAATGGTGTGAGTCTCGAAGCCATTCTGCGCGCGCTCGAGTTCGGCGGGTGTAGGACCGTCCTTGCGGAACGCTGCAAGCTCTTCATCAATGGCCTTCTCAATTTCCTCGGCCGTATGTCCGGGCCGCGCGGTCACGGCAACCTCAAAGACGGATCCGAGGATCAGAGAATTCTGCGATACGCTGACGTCGAGCGCGATCTGCTTCTCGTAAACAAGCTTTTTGTAAAGCCGGCTGGATTTGCCGCCGCCGAGTATGTCCGAAGCGAGATCGGCGAGAGCGTCACCCGGCTTGAAGATGGGCGAAGTGAGCCAGGCTTCATAGACGCGCGGCAATTCCACCTGATCGTGAATCACGGCCCGCCGCTCCGCGGTGATGGGCGGCGTAACGGCCGCAATCTTCGGCACGGGTGCGCCGCGCTTCAATGGACCAAAATATTTCTCGACCAACTGCTTTGCCTTCGCAGGATCGAAATCCCCGACGATCGCAAGGCTCGCATTGTTGGGCGCATAATAAAGCTTGAAGAAATTGCGGACGTCCTCGACCTTCGCGGCCTGGATGTCCGCGTGGGAACCCATGACATCGGCATAGTACGGATGGCCCGTGGGAAACAGCTTGTGGAATACCGCTTCTTCCACGATGCCGTATGGCGAATTCTCAATGCTCTGGCGGCGTTCGTTTCGAACCACGTCTTGCTGGTTGGTCAGGCTGGCCTGGTCTAGCCGGTCGGGGAGATATCCCATTCGATCCGACTCCAGCCACAAGGCAAGCTCCAACTGGTTTGAAGGCAGCGTCTCGAAATAATTCGTACGGTCAAAATCGGTCGTGCCGTTCAGATCGGAAGCCCCCGCGGCTTCAAGAAACCGGATGTGCCCGTTTCCAGGAACGTGCTTCGAACCTTCGAACATCATGTGTTCGAACAGATGGGCAAAGCCGGTACGTCCGGGAAGTTCATTCGCCGGGCCGACGTGATACCAGATATTCGTGGAAACGAGCGGGAGGCGGTGGTCCTCGGAAAGAATCACGACCAGACCATTGGGCAGCGTATATTTCTCGAACTTGATTGTTGGCGCTGCGTCCTGGGCCGGCGTGGCCGCTAGTGGGGTTTCAGGCTTCGCCGGGGCTTTTTTCGGCGGCGTTTTCTTGGACGAGTTCTGGCCGGAAGTATTCACGACCATGACGGCAACGGCGAAAGCGACGATCAGCAGACGGCTGCATAACGCGGACATCATTCCAGTTCTCCTCGCCAACAAGCCAGGCATCTATCTTAAATTTAGATGCAGAAGACGCAAATAAAGGTTTGGCGCCTTGAAAAGACTATACGACAACTTTGCAACGCGGTCCGGTGCGAAATCCTAGAGTGGTTGGTGTGGACCCCTTTCCGACTTCACAGGACCTGGCCAATGGTCTTCCGCGGAGTCGCGCGAACCTAAGGTTGAGACCTGTTAAAGCGTTGAACGTTCTTACAGAGTTTGTCCTGGCTGGAGCTTCGGCACAAATCGGACCAGATTTTCTGAAGCCGGTCCTTCGTCTTTACCACCTCACCAATAAACCTGTCCCCCTTCAAAGAATAGAGAACAGTGGAGTCAGCTAGGTGGAACTTTCTCGGCTGGTCTTCGGTCATTTCCTGGCAACGTATTGCCACATCGTCGAAGCCGTCGCTTTTCAAATCCAAGAACCCGTATAAACAATGGTAGGACACAGTAGGGCCGCCGCTGTCGATGTCAATGCCTATGACCAAGCCTACGCGTGTCATCCACCACTCCGGCTTTCCCTCACCCCATTGCCTGATTTGCCACATGCGGGTCGCTGGGTCGTACCTAAGAGCGGCAAGCAACTTCTCTGCTTCGCACTCCGAGCAACTTAAATACGTGAAGACCACATCTGGCACGGGTGAGGATTCAAGTCGCGCCAGTCTGGCGAATTTCCACCGCCACATGTACAGAGCATGGACTTCCACATGTTCTGGATCGACGACTTGGGACAGCGATCCCGAAATAAAATCATAGTTGAAAGCGAGAAAATATTCTTCGCTTCGCTCGGACGGAGAAGGGCGCTTTCTGACTCTGTTTCCGACTATCACCAGGGCGGAGTTGTTCGAAACTCCTACACGTTTAAGATATTTGTAACCAAATGTGAGCGAGTCAGGGTCGGGCTTGTCTGGTAAGAGCTCATCATGGAGGGCAGCTTGTACCTTGCCCCAAACGGCACCATCATGCTGCGCGTCGATCCATCGAAAGCCGCGCGAAGGGGCGCTTTCAACGGCACCACATGCGAGAGGCATAATCGAAAGTAGTGAAATCAAACCAATCCGAGAAAAACACTTTAAAGGGCCAAGCATTTGCGTTCTCCGTTCTCGAAGTCCACCCCAGGAGTGTGAATGTTATTGCCGCCAAAGTGAACTAGGCTCAGGTTTTGCGTTTCCACTTTGACAACGAACCAGTAGGGGAGTTTCAGCGCCTAAGAAATGGGATTCTCGGAAACTGTTCCGCCACCGCGTGGTTCAATCACTTTGAACCTGGATGATTACACGCCCCTACTGACGCAATGCACAATGGCGTTAAATCAGCTTATACTGTCGCTTCGCCGCTGCGTACATCGCGGCCGCGAAATTTCGTGAGGAGCCACCCTTGACGAGTTCCGTTGTCGAAACGAAGGTCAATCGAAACTCGCCGGACTATGAAAAGAATACCCGCCGGTTGGTGGACTTAGTCACTGAAATCAAGAATCAAGAGATCGCGATTCAACAGGGCGGCGGCGCGAAAGCCATTGAATCGCAGCACAAGAAGAGCCGCCTGACGGCTCGGGAACGCATCGCCAAGCTGATCGATCCGCACACCCCCTTTTTCGAACTGGGAATTTATGCGGCCTACGAAATGTACGGGGAGTGGGGCGGCGCGCCTGCCGCGGGAACTGTCACCGGGCTTGGGCGCGTGTGCGGCCGCCTCGTCATGGTCGTCGCAAACGACGCAACCGTAAAGGCCGGCGCGTTTTTTCCGCTCACGGCGAAAAAAGTGATCCGCGCGCAAAACATTTCCATTGAAAACCATATTCCGACCATCTATCTGGTCGATTCCGCGGGCGTGTTTTTGCCGCTGCAGGAAGATGTCTTCCCCGACACCGATGATTTCGGGCGAGTCTTTCGCAATAACGCCGTTATGAGCGCCATGGGCATACCGCAAATTACCGCCATCATGGGAATGTGCGTGGCGGGAGGCGCCTACCTCCCCGTGATGTGCGATCACATTCTGATGACGGATGGTTCGGGATTATTTCTCGCGGGACCGGCGCTGGTGCAGGCCGCGATCGGGCAGAAAATATCGGCAGAAGAACTTGGGGGCGCAAAAATGCACGCCGAAATCAGCGGAACTGTGGATTTTCGCGAGCCTGACGACGAATCATGTCTGCAACGCATTCGCGCGCTCGTCGACAAAATGGGACATCCGCTCGCCGCGCGATTTGATTACAAGGAATCGGAACACCCCGCGTATCCGCCGGAGGAAATCTACGGCATTTTTTCCTCGGACTCGGCCCGGCAGTACGACATGCGCGAGGTGATCGCCCGCGTCGTCGACGCCAGCAAATTCGAGGAATATCGCGCCGAGTATGGCAAGACGCTGGTTTGCGGCTACGCTCGAATCGGCGGCTGGGCCGTGGGAATCGTCGCGAACAATAAGAAGCATGTGTCGACAATCGACGCCGCGACAGGCGAGAAGAGGATCGAGTTCGGTGGCGTGATCTACACTGAGTCCGCTGAAAAAGCCGCCCGATTCATCATGGACTGCAATCAGAACCTCGTGCCTCTGATTTTTCTGCACGATGTGAACGGTTTCATGGTCGGAAAAGAAGCGGAGTGGAGCGGCATTATCCGCGCGGGCGCAAAAATGGTGAACGCCGTATCCAATAGCGTAGTACCGAAGATTGCCGTGATCTGCGGCGGGAGCTTTGGCGCTGGACATTACGCCATGTGCGGAAAAGCCTACGACCCGCGATTCATTTTCGCCTGGCCCACGGCCCGCTACGCCGTGATGAGCGGCGATTCGGCCGCCGCGACGCTCGTCGAAATCAAGATCAAGCAGCTCGAGCGCGAGGGCAAAAAGCTCTCGGACGCTGAGAGGAAGGCGTTGCACGAATCCATTCGCGCGACATACGAACACCAGACCGATCCGCGCTACGCGGCAGCGCGCCTTTGGGTGGACGCGATCATCGATCCATCGCAAACCCGCGAGGCGTTGATCTGGGCGCTAGAAGCCGCTGCCCTAAATCCGGAAGTGAAGGAATTTAAGACTGGCGTTTTGCAAACGTAACTTACGGCGGTCAACATACTACTGGCCATCGAAATATTTGCGCGGCGCACACTTTTTTGGTTGCCTTTTCGGAATTTAACACAGAGAACGCAGAGAAAACCCACAGAGAGCACTGAGAGAGCTGATGGAGGAAAAGTGGCCTAGGCGACGGAAAGAGGACGGCCAATTTCTCTGTGGCCCTCTGTGATTCTTTGTGACCTCTGTGTTGAGCTTTTCAGAATTTGGCACAGAACCCAGAGAGAGCACTCAGCTCTCAGCACTTCTAGCCGTCACGATATTTGCACGGCGCACACATTAATGTTTGCGGCTCCGCCGCACGGTGAACTCTCAACTCCAAAGGACTCCATTTGTCTGAAATCGTAAAAATTGTCGAATGTCCACGAGACGCATGGCAAGGACTGGCCGAGGTCATTCCCACGGAGTTGAAGGTTGAATATCTCCTAAAGCTAACTGCCGTCGGGTTTAAACAAATCGATGCGGTCAGCTTCGTTTCACCAAAACTCGTGCGCCAAATGGCCGATAGTGAAGAGGTGATGAAAGGATTTCTCGCAGGACTTCCGCCGGGCGTGGAGTGGCCTGAAATCATTGGAATCGTCGTGAATGAGCAGGGGATGGAACGCGCGTTGAAAACGCCGGGTGTGACGACACTCGGGTATCCATATTCCATTTCAGCGTACTTTCGCCGGTCCGGTCACGGTTTGGTCGTTTATATTTCGATGGCCTTTGGAAATCCGTACGAAGAACCTTGGGGGCAGGAAATTGTTGAAGAGGCGCTGGTCTGGCTCAAGGACATTGGCGTTCGTACCGTTTCCCTGGCGGATACGGTAGGGACGGCGCCTGCTGCGTACGTCGGCGCGCTTTACAATGCTGTGAAAGACTGCGTTGCGGGCGTCGAGTTGGGCGTTCATCTTCATAGCCGCCCCGAAGACGCCGCTGCAAAAGTTTTGGCAGCTTATGACGCGGGCTGCCGGCGATTCGACGGCGCACTAACGGGTCTCGGCGGTTGTCCGTTCGCGGGCGACGCTCTGGTTGGAAACATTGCGACGGAAACGATCCTATCGGCGTTGGCCGCGAGAGGCGCAGACACTGGGATTCGTGCAGACGCTTTGGAACCAGTCATTGCGATGACGCAAGAAATCCGGGACAAGTACGCGCAGGAGGTGCACGGGCAGTGAGAAAATCCCCGCCCCGGTCACACTTGGAGGGGCTACAAAACCCAGGCGCTCCGCCTTTTTGTAGCCTGGGGCTCTTGTCCTGAGCGAAGGCGAAGGATCAGAGTCAGTGTGGGTACTTCAACTCTTTGTGGGGCGCGGTTTCAACCGCGCCGAAAGCGTTCTGTTTTCAGGCCGGCTTTAGCCGCTGACTGGTCGACGGAGGAGTTCTCGCACATACTCCTCAGACCCGGCATTCTTTTTGATTTATCATCTTTGCGAGATCGTCGGAGTCGGGAGGCCGCACAGAAATGCCATACAACACGCTAAGGCTCGAAACATCCGGCGACATCGCGACGATCATTCTCAGCCGGCCTGAAAAGCGTAACGCCATCTCGACCGAAATGATCGACGACCTGATGGGCGCACTCGCCGAGGTCGAAACCAGTTCCGCGCGCGTCGCGATCCTGACCGGCGAGGGCAAAGCGTTTTGCTCGGGGATCGATCTTGCCGCATTGAAAGCGATCGCCGCCCAGTCACACTTGGAAAACCTGGAGGACGCGCGCCACTTCGCGCGGCTTCTACGGCGTATTTGGAGTTTCCCAAAGCCTACGATTGCGGCCGTCAACGGCGCGGCGATCGCGGGCGGATGCGGGATCGCGACACTTTGTGATTTTACTCTGGCGGTCCCAGAAGCGACGTTTGGATATCCGGAGGTGCGCATAGGATTCCTTCCGGCAAATGTTTCGGTTTTCCTGATGCGCCAGATCGCCGAAAAGCACGCGCGCGATTTGCTGCTGACCGGGAGGACCATCGACGCGGCAGAAGCGCGCCGCATCGGCTTGATCACGCAAATCGTGCCGTCTGCGGAATTGATGGCCGCGGCGCAGACACTCGCTGCGACGCTGCTTGCCTCCAGCCCAACGAGCCTGCTGAAAACAAAAAAGCTGCTCTGTGACTTCGCGGCGCCGGAAGTGGATCGGGAACTCGAACTCGCCATCGCGGAAAGCGCGCAGATCCGCTCGACGGCCGACTTCCGTGAGGGGCTCGCGTCTTTCCTGGAGAAGCGCACACCAAAATGGGGCGGTAAGTGAACACTGCGCACCTGCGAATGAGGCCATCAGTCTGATACACTTCTCTTCCCGATGACCGAATTCTTTGACACCATCGTGCGCGTGCGCTACGCCGAGACCGACCAAATGGGTTTCGTCTACTACGGCAATTACTACATCTATTTCGAGGTCGGACGCGTCGAGTACATGCGCCATCAGGGTGTGGACTACAAGCAAATGGAAATCCAGGATGACAGTTTCATCGTCGTCGCCGAATCGAAATGCCGTTACCGCCGCCCGGCGCGCTATGACGACCCTCTGCGCATCCGGACCCGCGTGACCGAATTCAAGCGGCGCACGATCCATTTCAGCTATGAGGTCCTGCACGACGAAACCGGCGAATTGCTGGCGACGGGAGAAACGGTCCACGTCGTCTGCGACAGCCACGGAAAACCCAAGACGCTTCCCGAAAAGTACCGCCGCTTCTTTGATGGCAGAACGGACGTCCACAAGGACGTCCAAACGGCGGAGGAACTTTCGACGCCGCCCGCGCAATGACCGTCAACCTCACCGGCAACGACCTCACCTTCGAACAACTCTTTGAAGTGTCCCTGCACGGCGCCGCGGCATCGCTGACCTCAGAAGCTCGCGCGAGGATGCTCGCCTCTCGCGCGGTGATCGAACGAATCGTAGCCGCCGAGACGACGGCCTACGGTGTGAACACTGGTTTCGGCGATTTGGCCGAAGTTCGAATCTCGCCGGACCAGATTCGAACGCTCCAAGTCAATCTGGTTCGAAGCCACGCCTGCGGAGTCGGCGCACCGCTGTCCGAAGTGGAAACTCGCGCGATTGTGCTGCTGCGTGCGAATGCCCTGGCGAAAGGGCTGAGCGGCGTGCGCCCCGCCGTTGTGGAGGCCCTCTGCGCGATGCTGAAACATCGCGTCCATCCTGTGATTCCCTCGCAGGGCTCAGTCGGCGCTTCCGGCGATCTCGCGCCGCTCGCGCACTTGGCGCAAGTGTTGATTGGCGAGGGCGAAGCTTTATCCAACGGCCAGCTCATGGCAGGGAGCGAAGCGCTGCGCAAGGCGGGCATCGCACCGCTCGTGCTCGAAGCCAAAGAAGGAATCTCCCTGCTGAACGGAACGCAGGGGATGCTGGCGCTCCTGTCGCTCGCTTTGCGCGAGGCGCAGATTCTGATCGACACGGCCGATGTGGCGGCGGCACTTTCGCTCGACGCGCTGCGCGGAAGTCCCGCCGCATTCGACCCGCGAATCGCCGGGGCGCGGCCCTATCCCGGGCACGCAACGACTTCGAGCAACTTGCTTCGCATGAATCGCGGAAGCCAGATTCGCGAATCGCATCGCCCGACGGATCGCGATCCGCGCGTGCAGGACGCTTACAGCATGCGATGCACGCCGCAAGTGCACGGAGCCGTGCGCGACGCGTGGAACGCCGTCCGCGCCATAGCGGAAATTGAACTCAACAGCGCGACCGACAATCCGCTCGTGTTTGTCGCGCCGGATGGCCCCGCCGGAACTGGGGACGTAATCAGCGGCGGAAATTTCCACGGACAGCCATTGGCAATGGCGGCGGATCAGCTCGCCGTCGCGCTTGCCACTCTCGGTGGAATTTCCGAGCGGCGCACCGAGCACATGACGAATCCGCATACCAGCCTGCTTCCCGCATTTCTGACGAATGCGCCGGGATTGAACTCCGGATTCATGATTGCGCAAGTCACAGCCGCGGCGCTCGCAAGTGAAAACAAGGCGCTGGCTGCTCCGCATTCTGTCGATTCCATACCGACTTCAGGCGGCCAAGAAGATTACGTATCCATGGGGATGTCCGCCGCGCGGCGGTTGCGCCCGATGCTCGACAATTTGCGGCGGATCCTCGCCATCGAAATTCTTGCGGCGTGCCAGGGGATCGATTTCCACGCGCCCCTAAATACAGGGGGCGAAGCGCTCAAAGCGCACGCATTGGTGCGAAATATCTCGGCCCACGTCGAAGCCGATCGATCGCTCGCCGCGGACATTGAAGCCGTCGCCGTTCAAATCGCCGAACGCGCTTTTGCTGACTTTCTACGCTAACGCCTCAAACAGAAACAATCCCAGGCGGAGTCCAGCGGGAAGGGCGAAGGGCGCAAGCTCCAATGAATAATGGCCGCATGGCAGGACTAACGTTTCGAGGCGAATTCCCTGCCCTCGCAGTTTACGGAACATTTCATCGGTAAATTCATACCAGAAGGTCGGATCGTAGCGCCCGCTCACCATCAGGAGGCGCTGGCCAGTCTCGCTAAGCCGGTGCATGTAGGGCACGGGGCTGACGGGCGTCCAGTAACGGCGAAGCTCGTCCTCCGTTACCTTCGACCGCAATCCCTCCCAGACATGCATCGTCGCCATGCCAGTGCGGACAGCATCGGCAAAATACGTGGAGACGTGCAGAAATGCTCCGGCGCGCACTGCGGGGTCATGCGCGATCGTGATCGAACCCACAGCCGAGCCGATGCTCGTGCCGACCAGTCCCAGCCGCGTGTAGCCCTGCTGTTCGAGCCAGCGCAAGCAGCGCCGCGTGTCCGTAATCGCCTGGCGCGTGGCCTGCAGCGTCAGGCCGATATTTGATCCGACCAGTTGATCGGCGCGCTCGTGGCCGGGAGCGACTCGCATGTCATGATATGGCAGAGAAAGCCGCAACACCGTGATGCCCAGTGCATTCAGCCAGCGGCAGAGATTCAACTGGCCGTTCCATTTGGCGTTCCAGTTGGGAAGCAGCACAACGGCGGGGCCGGATGCACGCGCGCGAAAAAATCGCGCATGCACGAGATTATTTTTCGCCCACGGCGACGCGATCTGGCTTGTGAAAGTAAGCACGCGCCCGCCCGACGCGCCGTTCTCGGGAGGATGCAGCACGTAGTTGTCAGCAGGGGTTGTGGCAAACCAGTCATCGCTATGGGCCAGCGTCTCATCCACCCAGGTATTTAGAAACCCGCGCGGATCGCGCTCATCGCGCCGCCCGCCAATGTGCTCCAAGCCCCATTCGAAGGGAAAAACACGGCGATTGTCGTCGGTAGTCCACCGGGCGTGCTCGTAGCGGCGAATTTTTTGTTCGAGCCAGGACATGGTCTGTAGGCTATCGAATATAGGGGCGAGCACGAGACCTGTCAAACGCGCAGCCGGCGTCATTTCTTGCCCTTCGCGACTCAGGGTGAACCCTTCGAGGCTCAGTGTGAACCGGACGGAAATTTACTGCGGAGCTCGTCGAAGAAATTGAAGACGAAGCTGATCTTGTTCGCCGCAGCTGCCTGTTCTGTGCCCGGGGCCTTCAACACGGCGAAGCGCTTACCGTCGGGG
>WNGI01007316.1_pt1 | contig 10105 bp, 8 predicted proteins | sample 5400621 | NCBI WGS metagenome assembly WNGI01 (sample SAMN13153374, study PRJNA577476) | soil metagenome | isolation source: 20 cm soil or saprolite under Garry oak tree replicate 1 | place: USA:California | collected 2016-06-15 | reverse complement strand
CGCGTCGGTCCTCCAACGACGTGGCATTCTTTTATCTGCAGCCAAAGACGTTTTCGCAGCGACTCGCGGCGTTGCGCGCTGCTGTCGGATCGACCCCGGCTCCCGGCGAGGGCACGATGCTCGAGAAAATGCGCTGCATTACCGGCTCGATGCGATTCGAGAACGGAAAAATACACGACGTGTTTTTCCTCGGTATGCCGAAGCTGCAGCAGAACACAACCTTTACGCGCTCGTCGTTGTCTCTCGGGACGAAAGAGACGTTCCTTTACCTCGCTATGCTGCTCAATCTCGGGGAAAGAATGGACACTCTCAACCAGGTGGCGGCCTTTGCGGGTACGAAAGTTTTTCAGGCGCTTAGCGATAGCGGGATCACCGCCGCTGATTGGAAAGCGGCATTCGGCATCGAGCTCGGATCTTTGGCTAATTGGCCTTCAAGCGCGCATTGGCCGTCGCTGCTTGTGACCCTGCCGGTGACTGACGCGACCAAAGCAGGACAGATCGTGGAAGCGCTCTTACGGGCCGAGGAAGATGGTTCGTGGGCAGCTACCGAGAAAGATGGCGTCCGCTATTTTTCGAAACAATCTGCTGCCAGCTTTGTCGCGATCACGCCTACGATCGCTTTGTCTGATCGGATTCTAATCGCCGGTTTGGATCCCACGTCTGTGGAAGAGGCAATTAAGCGCGCACGTGGTAGCTCGTCTGAACTTGCAGACTCTCAAACTTACAAGGGAGCCGCGCGCCTGCTGCCAGCGCCCACGAACTTTTTTGCCTACATCGATACGGCGCAGTTGTATTCGCGGCTCGACGCTTCGCTGCGCCCGATGTTGTTAATGGCTGCGGCATTCGTCCCAGCGGTTGCTGGCTCGATCGACCCCACCAAACTCCCACCGCCGGAAGTCATCACAAAACATCTGAGCCCTATTGTCTCTTCGCAGCGATACGACGGCGACGGCTACATTGCTGAGTCAATCGGACCCATTACCTTGGACCAATTAGGAATTGGCGTTGCCATTTTTAGCAGTTTCGGTGCGGCGGCTGCGCGGCAGACTGGTTTGGGCGCCCCTGCCACAGCGCTTCCCCCGGCACCGAGTCCATCTCCGACGCCGTGAAATAGCGGAATTTTGCGGTCTCCCCTTTCGGAACTTGCAAAACTGGCGGGCTTAAGCCGCCCTGCTGTGCCATTCCGGCACGGCTTGAGTTTCCCCTAACGAAAGCGAAGAAAACTGCTGCAATTTCTCAAAAATCTGTTATCGTGCTGGCCCTATGGCTATTCTAAAGAAAAATGCATTCTCCCGTCGGGTTCCCGATCTGGTAACTGAGGAGCTGGTTGCTGTCCTCTCGAGGCGTTCTTCGTTCGAGTTCAAGCAGCTATTCGATATTGTGCACGAGAATCTTCGCGCGCGAAATGCTGCCAGCGGCGGCGAGGAAATGCTGCGGCTGCGAGCCTACGAGAAGTTGCAAAACCTCGTGGCGCGCGGTGCGGTCAAAAAGAATGGCAAGAAATACAAAGGCTTGCCGTCGGCCCTGGCTCAGGCAATTGCACAACAGAATGGTCATCTGGCCGGCGTAAAGCCGGCGTAAAGTAAGCCGGTTTTTCAGGACGAACTGGCTTCAGGCGAAATTCCCGGATGCTGCGCGACTATTTGCCGGTGCTCCTGCAAATCATTGTTGTCGCTCTGTTCGCTGTTTCAGCACTGCTCGTCAGCATCCTAGTAGGCAAACGCGGAAGACGCACGCGAGCGAAAGACACCGCGTATGAATGCGGGATGATTCCGCAGGGCGAACCGCAGCCGCGCTTCAGCGTTAAGTTCTATGTTGTGGCAATGCTCTTCATCCTGTTCGACCTCGAGATCGTGTTTATGTATCCGTGGGCGGTCGTTTACCGCGATGCGATCAAGCAAGGCAGCGCGATCTTCTGGAGCATGCTCGGTTTTATTACGATCCTGATGGTTGGCTACGTGTACGCCCTCAAAAAAGGCGCGCTCGATTTCAGAAAATAACGCCCCGAGCCTTGCCTCGGCGGCCTCCGATTCGTTACATCCTATCGTGATGCGCGTACTGCAGCGATCCGCCCAGAACAACGCTGGAGTTATCGAGCACGTCCTGCCGCGCGACACGACGCTTGACGACGTGGAACTGAGCATCGTTATCCCGGCGATGAACGAGGAAATCACCGTGGGCGAATTCATGGAGTGGTGCAAGGAAGGCCTCCAGCGTGCCGGGGTGTCCGGACAGATCCTCATCGTGGACAGCTCGACCGATAACACGCCGTCGATCGTGCTCGAACACGGTGGCGAGGTTCTCCGCACGCCAAAACGAGGTGTTGGCTGCGCCTACCTCGATGCAATTCCTTACATCCGCGGAAAGTGGATTTTAATGGGCGATGCCGATTTGACGTACGACTTCCGGGAGATCGCTCCGTTCGTGGAAGAATTTCGAAAGGGTGCGGAGTTCGTCATGGGCAGCCGGTTTCGAGGCAGCATTGAAAAGGACGCGATGCCAAAACTGCATCGTTACTTTGGCACGCCTCTGACGAATTGGATTCTCAACCGCATTTACCGCAGCAACTATTCCGACATTCATTGCGGGATACGCGGCGTGACACGCGAAGCGTTGGATAAAATCAACATCACGTCTGAGGGATGGGAATACGCGAGCGAGATGGTTCTGAAAGCGGCGCAGTTGAAGCTCGCCAGCGCCGAAGTACCGATCAAGTTTTACAAGGATCGCGAAGGACGACTGAGCCATCACTTGCGCGTGGGCTGGCGATCGCCGTGGCTCGCGGGTTGGGTCAACCTGAAAGTAATGTTGGTTTACGCGGCAGATTCATTCCTGCTTAAGGCCGGTGCTGTGCTTCTGGTAATTGGATTGGTGCTTTCTCTCGGCCTGGCAGCCGGGCCCGTGAGGATCGGCAGAATTGGTTTTAGCCTGTACTGGATGCTGCTCGGAGTGACATGCGCAACTTTGGGTTACAGCTCAATCCAAATCGGAGTTCTTGCGCGGGTCATGCACGGATTAAAACCTCGGTTTGTAGAGCGGCTCCAAAAGATTATGACGTACGATCGTGGGATGATTGCGTCGGCTGGTCTCAGCGTCACGGGTTTGATGCTTCTCGGTAATCTGGCCTATCACTATTTGAAACGCGGACTGCAACTCGAAGCCATTTCGCACCCGGCTATTCTCGGTCTACTGCTCGTTATCCTCGGATTCCAAACGTTCGGCTTTACGCTGCTGATAGAAGTGGCAAAACGCGTCATCTCAAGATCCCGGCAGTGACTCTGCGCGCGCATGAAAGTTATGGGCAGCACGGACTGACTCCGGTCGATCGCTTAGGAGTGTGGCTATCTCAGTGCGCGATACACCGGCATCTACCCAGCCGCAACGATCTGGAGGTGTTGGAACTCGGTTGCGGCTATCGCGCCACGCAGTTGATCGCCTTGGAACCAAAATTGAAGCGAGGCATCGGAGTGGATTTCCAGATCGCGCCGGAGTTGCAAACGCTGGAAAAATTCACGTTCCATCAAGGGACAATCGAACAAACGTTGCCAAACCTCGAAAGCGAAACCGTGGACGTCGTCATGCTCATCTCGGTGTTGGAACACCTGGCTGAGCCGCAGTTTGTCATCCAATCTGCGTGGCGCTTACTCAGAGCCTCGGGATTGCTGTTGGTGAATGTCCCGACGTGGAGCGGGAAGCGATTCCTCGAGTTGTCCGCATTCCGGCTCGGATTCAGTCCGAAAGTAGAGATCGACGATCACAAAATGTATTACGACAAACGCGATCTGTGGCCCATGCTGGTTCGCGCCGGCTTCAAGCCAAGTCAGATCCGATTGCGGTATCACAAGTTCGGTTTGAATCTCTTTGCAGCTGCCAGGAAGGATGGCGTCGACCACCCATAACTAGCGAAACTGGTCACAGCCTCGACTAATCGCATTTCAGCCAGCATATATTACTTCCTGTGCAGATCACTGACGGCAACCGAGCGCCGAACCTTCTGCCCGTCACTCTCCTTCTCAGCGTAGTCCTGTGGTTGTTCACCATGACCGGGGGGCGAGACATTTTTGTTAAGGAAGTACTCGGTGGCGCCTACGATTCGCAGGCGGAACACTTTTTGCGAGGCGATGTGGGAATCGATTCAGCCGCGATCGGACATGAAACAATGATCGTGAACGGCAAAGTACGGATGTACTTTGGGCCGTTCCCCGCGCTGTTTCGCGTTCCGCTGAATTTCATCTATCCAGCCGGACACGGGAAATGGTCGCGGAGTTCAGGATTTTGCGCGGGGATCATCGCACTGTTTGCATTTGCCGGTCTGGTGAGAACTGCGTTGCGTTCATCCCCGCTTTCGTCCCGCGCTCGTAACTGGATCGGTAACGCCTGCATGATCGGGTTCGCGCTTGGCTCACCGTTGCTGTTGTTGCTAGGCAATCTGTCCATCTACGACGAAGCAATTATCTGGGGGTTCGCGTGGTCCGTCGCTGCGCTCTATTTTGCGTGCCGATCTCGAACAACTGAGGGCGCAGCGTTAACGCGGTCACTGCTTGCGTTTTCGTTTTGCGCCGGCGCGGCGCTACTTTCACGGGCGACGTTCGGCGCGCCTTTCATCCTGATTGCGCCACTGCTTGCCATTCGTTTGTTCCACCGACAGCCCATCCGGAACATTATCGCGCTGCTTCTGCCGCTCGGCACTGCATTCGTTTTTTACCTATTTCTTAGCTACGCGAGGTTCGGTGACTTCAGCGGCATGAACATGAGGTATAACATCAATCCGGTTCAACGCGATTTCGCGGTAAAGCACGGACTTTTTCGAATCGAACGTGTGCCTTACAGCTTTGCGGACTATTTCGTCCTGCGAAGTCCCAAACTGCAACGTGAGGCCCCTTTTTTAAAAGCGAACCGAAAAGATTATCACCATGAGAATCTTTATGTGATGCCTTTCACTGAGACGTACTCTTCGCTCTTATGGTCTTCATCCTGGATTCTGCTCGGGGCTGTGATCGGCGTGGCGATGTTGCTGCGCCTCGGAGGTGCTGACGGCGTGGACCGCGCCATCGCCGCGATTTTCCTGCTTCAAGTTACCGTGATTCTGTCCTTTATGGGATTGGCTCAACGTTACCTTGCGGAGCTTTTTCCATTTCTAATTTTCATTTTTCTGATCTTTCTGCGGCAGGGCAAAATTGCATTTCAGTTGCGCTATTTGCTTATTGGACTGGTTGTCGTCTCGATCTTGATCAACTCATTGACGACCGTCTCGTGGCTCGTGGAAGCAGACATGAACGTGCCGGCGGCAACCCGGGCGAAATGGAATCAGTTTCTGGGCAGAACGTCACGAAGTTAACCGGCGAACGGGAGCGCTGGACAAGCCGCCCCGGTTTTTCCATGTTGGCGTTCCCGACATGATCATCACGCGTTCTCCATTGCGAATCTCGCTCGGCGGCGGGGGGACTGATCTGCCTTCATATTATCGCGAGCACGGCGGATTCCTAATAGCCGCGGCCATCGACAAGTACATTTACATCACTGTTCATCGCCGGTTTGTGGATGGTTTTTTGCTGAAGTACTCCCATCTCGAGGAGGTAGCCAGCATCGACGAAATTAAACACCCGATCATCAGGGAGGCGCTCAAATTGGCCGGCATACAAGAACGTAATCTGGAGATCGCAAGCATGGCCGATATCCCGGCTGGGACAGGGCTCGGCTCGTCTGGCAGTTTCACAACGGCGCTGCTCAAAGCCCTGCACGCATTGCGCAAGAATCTGGTGCACCCGTCTGAGTTGGCCGAGCAGGCCTGTTGTATCGAGATGGAAAAACTGCGCGAACCAATAGGTAAACAGGACCAATACATCTCTGCGTATGGCGGGATCAATTGTTTTGAGTTTCTGCCGGATGGCCGCGTGCAGGCGTCACCGCTCAACGTCTCTGAAGAAACTTTGTTGGAACTGGAGGATAATTTGTTGCTGTTCTTTACAGGCTATGCGCGCTCAGCCGCAAAAATCTTGCAGGAACAACATGATAAAAGCACGCAATCTGACGAAGCGATGCTGCAGAACCTGCATTTCGTAAAGGAACTCGGGCGCCAAAGTCAGCGCGCGTTGGAAAGCAATAATCTTCGCGAATTCGCGCGGCTGATGGACGTTCACTGGCAGCGGAAAAAGGAACGGTCGGCCATCATGAGCAACGAGTTTGTCAACGACTCTTATGATGTCGCGATGGCGAACGGCGCCATGGGCGGAAAACTAATCGGCGCAGGCGGGGGCGGTTTTCTCATGTTCTACGCCGAAGATAAGGCTCGCCTGCGTGATGCGATGCGCGAGAGAGGATTGACGGAAGTGCGTTTCCGATTCGAGCCCGAGGGGACAAAGATCCTCATTCAATGACGGCGCGAAGGAGTGACATCGACTTGGCGAATTGGCCCGTGGCCATCCTCGGTGGCGGCCTTGCCACACGTCTCCGGCCGGCAACTGACAAGATCCCGAAGGCGCTGTTAACGGTGGCCGGCGAACCCTTCCTCGTCCACCAGTTGCGCCTGCTACGTTCCGAAGGCTTTCGTAAGATCGTACTATGTGTGGGCTATCTGGGTGAGTTGATCGAGGCGAAGATTGGCGACGGAAAACGACTCGGCTTGCAAATTGATTATTCGTTCGATGGGCCAACGCTTCTCGGAACGGGCGGTGCTCTGAAGGGCGCGATTTCCAACCTCGGCGAGCAATTTCTGGTAGTTTACGGAGACTCATACATGCCGATCGATTACGCCGCGGTCATGGAAGCTTTCGTTCGGAGCGACAAACCGGCTTTGATGACAGTCTTCGAGAACGAAGGCCGCTGGGATGCGAGCAATGTTTGGTTCGAAGCGGGGGAAATTCGTCGATACGACAAGAGGGTGCGCACACCGCAAATGCGGCACATCGATTACGGCATAAGCGTTCTGACCGCAGGAGTATTCGCTGGCTTTCCCGCCAATTCGCCATTTGATGTGGCCGATCTGTATTCGCGTCTAGTATCCGAGAAACAAATGGGTGCGTATGAAGTGAAACAACGGTTCTATGAGATCGGCTCGGCGGAGGGCCTTGCGGAACTTGATGCGCTTTTGCGCAATAACACAGCTTCCCTTCCTACATGAGCTACTCAAAACAACACTTGCAGGAAGCGACCCTAATCGCCGCGAAGCTTGACCCGGCACTTTGCGAAAAAGCTGTGGAATTACTCGCTGCAGTGCGCGCGCGCGGCGGCCGGCTTTTCATTCTCGGGGTGGGGGGCAGCGCGGCGAATGCTTCCCATGCGGTAAACGATTTCCGCAAGCTCGGAGGGATCGAGGCGTACGCGCCTACCGATAACATCTCAGAGCTGACGGCTCGCACCAACGATGATGGATGGCCCTCAGTTTTCGCCGAGTGGCTAAAGGGAAGCCGACTAAATGAAAAAGACGCGATTCTTGTCTTGTCGGTAGGCGGAGGCAGCGTTGAAAGGAATGTCAGTCCGAGTTTGGTGAGCGCACTACAACTCGCGAAGGAACGCGGTAGCGCGATCCTCGGGATCGTGGGCCGCGACGGAGGGTACACCGCGCAGGTTGCCGACGTCGCGATTGTCATCCCGACGGTCAATCCCGCAAACATCACGCCGCACTCCGAGGCGTTCCAAGCCGTGGTGTGGCATTTGTGGATTTCGCATCCCGCTCTCAAAGTCGCAGAGACGAAATGGGAAAGCATGAATTAGCGCGATCGGCAGTTTTTCTCGATCGCGACGGAGTAATCAACCGGGTTGCAGTGCGGAACGGAACGCCCCATCCTCCTTCTCACGTCGAGGAGTTCGAGCTTTACGAGGACGTTCCGGACGGGTGTGCGCGGCTCAAGGCTGCGAACTTCCTCCTGGTTGTCATCACCAACCAGCCCGACGTTGGCCGCGGCACTCAGAGTCGCGGAACCGTTGAAGCGATGAATTTGAAAATGCAGTCGGCGCTTCCATTACTTGATCGTATTGAGATTTGCTATCACGCCGGCGAGCGTTACGGCCAACCGTGCGGTTGCCGCAAGCCGCGACCAGGCCTGATCCTCCGCGCAGCTGCTGAGCTGAACATTGATCCTAAAAGGAGTTATGTCATAGGTGATCGCTGGCGCGACGTCGATTGCGCACGCGCCGCAGGTTGTCATGCGATTTTCATCCAGCGCGGTTACGAAGACACCTTGCGCGAAGCACCCGATTTTACCGTCGCGAATTTCAACGAAGCCGTGAGCGCCGTTCTCAGCGATGCGGGTCTCTGAGAACTGCTTGCATTTGGCGGTGGCCGTTGAGTAGGCTGGAAGGGATGACTGAACGCTTGCTGGACTTGCCCGTGAAAATCTTCGCGGACGGCGCCGACCTTCAGGGGATCGCGGAGCTTTCGCGCCAGCCCTACATCCATGGCCTGACGACAAATCCGACTCTGATGCGAAAAGTCGGTCTGACCGATTACGAAAGCTTTGCCAAAGCAGTCTTGAAAGAAGTGAAATCTAAACCGATCTCGTTTGAAGTTTTGTCCGACGATTTTGCAGAGATGCGCCGGCAAGCACTCAAAATCCACGAGTGGCAGGACAACGTATACGTTAAAATCCCAATCACAAACACCAGTGGCGAATCCTCTGTTGCGTTGATCGAGCGGTTAGCTGGTGAAGGAGTGAAGCTAAATATAACGGCCATGTTAACGCCGCGGCAGGTCGCAGCCGTCGCTGGCGTGCTGGACCCGAGCATTCCATCGATCCTGTCAGTCTTCGCTGGACGAATCGCCGATGCCGGGGTCGATCCATCGCCGATAATGAAGAAGTCGCTTGAGATCGTGCGAGCTTTGCCGAACGCTGAGCTCCTCTGGGCGAGCGTTCGTGAGGTGCTTAACGTTTTCCAAGCTGCCGCTTGCGGTTGTCATATCGTTACAGTGCCGCACGACATTCTGAAAAAACTCCTCGAACTCGGCGGCAAAGACCTTGACGAGCTCTCGCTCGATACGGTTCGGATGTTCCATCGGGACGCGATCGCTGCCGGCTTCAAAATTTAGCGGGCAACACTCATTCGACCCGAAAAAGAACATCCGATTACGCATGTAACACCTCTCTGATCGGAGCGATGGACACCGAAGCACCAAAGAAGCCGATTACGCGAGATGTTTGGGTAGCGATCGGACTCTCACTCGTCGCGGCGCTCGCCTTTTACTTCTCAACCAACCCGACGCTACATGATCTGGATTACACCCTCGAGATCGCCTCGGCCTTGCTGCGCGGCGACCTGGGTCTTCGGGAAAAACCCCCCGAGTGGCTCAATGAGATGATTCCTTACGGGCACAGGTATTATTCAGCGTTTCCTCTGGGCGCCGTGATTAGCATGCTGCCGGTTGCCCTTCTCCAAAAAGCATCGCTGATCCACAATTTTCCTGCGCGCATTCTGGGCGCCTTGATTGCCGGAGCTTGCGTTTATTTCTTCTTTCAGCTCGCGAAAGCATTCGGACCCGACTACTCGACCCCCAAACTGAAACCAGTCGTCCGGCGAATTTTGTTGGCCCTTTTTCCAGTTTTTGCAACGTGGACATGGTGCAACCTTGGAATGGGCGGTGCGTGGCAAATCGCTCTCGGTCTCGCGTTATTGGGAGAAACCGCAGCTCTCTATTTCACGTTGGTGCGACCGTCCCCGTTCATCGCTGGCGCTTTTTTCGCGCTTGCTGTTGGAAACCGGACCGAGCTGCTCATGACAGCACCTTTCTACCTTTATCTTTTCTGGCGCCGCTCAAACGAAAATACTGCCGGCCAGTCGCGCACCGCTCGAATGAAACAAGGGCTTCGTGTGAACGCACCAATGGTTATCGACTTTTTAACTCTGCCAGTAGCATTGGTACTGCTGACTGCCGCTTATAATTTCGCCCGATTTCATTCAATCTTTGATTTTGGTTACTTTCATATCCCTGAAGTGCGCGACGAACCTTGGTACGCACACGGGCTGTTTTCCGTCCACTCGATTCCGTGGAACGTCCACAAAATGTTGCTCGAAGGTTTTCTCGACGACCCCAACTTCCCCTTCCTTAGGTTTCCTCCATATGGATGTTCCATCTTTCTGAGCAGTCCCTTCCTCTTCCTCCTTTTTAGAA
>WNGI01007315.1_pt1 | contig 10106 bp, 12 predicted proteins | sample 5400621 | NCBI WGS metagenome assembly WNGI01 (sample SAMN13153374, study PRJNA577476) | soil metagenome | isolation source: 20 cm soil or saprolite under Garry oak tree replicate 1 | place: USA:California | collected 2016-06-15 | reverse complement strand
GATCTGGATATGGGCGCGATTTTGAAGGAATACAGCTTCGATGAAATGTTGCGGCTCACCTTTGCGGCGGGCAACGATCTCGCCATGATCTGCCATCGCATCGACAAAGCGGAGGAGGCGGTTGGAGTTATCGGGAAATTGCCGCGTAAACAAATCAACCGCGCGCTTGCCAGCGTGGCCGCTTTCAAAAGCAAGATGCAGCCGCCAACCAAGTTTTCGGAGAGCGCATTTCGGAAACTGGACGATGCGGTTTGGAAATTGCGCGTCGCAGTCCTGGGCGAAGAACGAGCTGCCGAACGCAGCCCAGAGAACGCCGCTCGCTCGCCCGTCGAACGGTACTAGAGTTTGTCGTCCGGCGAAGCGTGGAAGGTCAATCCGCCGAATAGTTAGAGATCTTTCGACTTCGCTACGCTCCACTCAAGATGACAAAGGAAGAAGATGCGGCGCCTGGAGTGGTGCGATTGCTCGCTGCCCGACTGTCACATGCCCAGGGCAGCGCGAAGGTGAGGGACGAATCGTTTACTAAATTCGACGGAATCACCGGCGGACAAGTGCGACCACTCGGGGCAGTTGAAGCCCGCTAGCTCGGGAAAATCTTCAAAATAAATTCCGGGCGCGGCCGTGTCTTTTATTACTCGATCCCAAATCTGACTGCGCGGTGTCGTGCGATCCTCGAGAATTTTGAGCTCGCCCGAGACGGGCAGCCTGACGAAGACGATTTTTCCGCCGCGGGCTCGAAGTTTTTGCGCAGCCGCGGCGACATCCTGGAAACGTTGTTCGATCGCTTTCATGATCTGCGCCATGAAGACTTCTTTCGGAATGTAGCTCGGCGGAGGAGGGGGTGTGAAAAGTGGGATCCAGCCTTGCTGAATTCTTCGTTGCAATTCACTCCCGGGTCGCGCGCACTCCTCGATCATGCGGGCGCGACGTTCCCGGTCGATCGTCTGAAAATACGGCGGCGGCGGTGGCGGAATAATCGCATTGGCCCGATTTGGAATAGGCAGGCGCTTCAGAAGCTCCTCCAGCGTGAGATCAGATTCTTTGAGAAATGCGACATGCTCTTCCAATGGCATCGCCAAATATTGGCTGACGCGTTGCGCGGGCGTTTGCATGCGAGATCGCCGAACGTTTTTTTCCGCGCGCTCCATCGGAGGAGTGCCCGGCGGCGCCATGAACAGGCGCGGGGTGAAACTGCAAATAATAACGCCGTGAAAAGTTTGGTCGTTCGCAAGATCGGCCAGCACTGGATAGGGGCAACTACCTGGACCCGCGAGTTGCACCGGGCGTTTGCCTAAACCTTTTTGCAGTTCATCGAGATCGAGATCGAACCAGCCGCGCGAATCGCCGATGATCACAACGGACTCGGGTCGCACACGCTGGCGTGCCAGCGCCCAGAGATCCTCGCTGTTATTAAGCGTAGGACCATAACCGATCGAGCGACAATAAAACTCCCACGCTAACGCAGCGGCGATAACGACCAACACAACAATAACAGTGATGCCGCGCCACGGAATTTGCGGGATCGGGCGCTCGAACTCGAGCGGCGGACCGCCGTGGACGCTCTCGGCTTCCGTCGGTGTGCGGAAGAACAAACGCGGCAGCCGAAGGATGCGCTTAAAATTGGAAGTAGATGAAGGCATTGCTGCTTCCTTGCGTGAGAATGATGGCACACGCCATCAAGGCCCATGCCGCGGTCACAATCCAGCGCGGCAAACGCGTCACCGCGGTTTCGATGTTGGTCTCGCGCAGCGACCAGTGCGCAAGCATCATGAAGAATGTCACGATGCCGATCTGTAGCATTTCGCGAGTGGCGATAATCGCATCGCCATGTGGGTGGCCGCCGAACATGCCGCGCAGCATTCGCGTGGCGATGGTGAAATCTGAGGCTCGGAAAAAGACCCATGCCAGACAGACTGCGCCATAGGTAACAAGACCGAGTAGAAGTTTCACCGCAAAATTCTCAGTCCACGCTCGTTCACCGATGAGGGCGCGCGATGCATGTTCGATTACGAGATAGGAGCCATGAAGTAATCCCCAAACGACAAAGGTCCAGGCGGCGCCATGCCAGAGACCGCCCAGAAACATTACGATCACGAGATTTATTGCAGCCCGCGTCCATCCCACCCGGTTGCCGCCGAGCGGAATGTAAAGGTAATCGCGCAAAAAGGTGGAAAGCGAAATGTGCCAGCGTCGCCAAAAATCGGAAAAGCCAATGGCCGCGTATGGGAAACGGAAGTTATCCTTCAGATGGAAGCCGAGGCATAACGCTGCGCCGATCGCGCAGGTGGAATAGCCGGCGAAATCGAAAAATATCTGACCAGCGAAAGCGATCACGCCTAACCATGAATCGAGCGCAACGAGCGGACCAGCATAGCCAAAAACGCGATCGGCCGAGCCGGCCAGCATAGTATCGGCGAGCACAATTTTTTCGAACAGACCGAGCGTCATAAGCAACAATCCCCACAGGAACTGGCCGATCCGCAAACCCGGCGGTCTGACCAGTTGCGGAAGAAAATCACCAGCTCGCACGATTGGTCCGGCGACAAGCTGAGGGAAAAACGAAACCGCCAGAACGAAATCGCGCAGTGATCTGGTCGGTTGCAGGACGCCGCGATAAATATCGAGGGTGTAGGAAAGAGAATGAAACGTGTAGAAGGAAATGCCGACCGGCAAAAGGATGTCGAGGTGCGGTGGATGGTAGATGATGCCGATGCGGGCGAGGAGCCATTGGAAATTTTGCAGCAGGAAGTTTCCGTATTTGAAAAACCCGAGCATGCTTAGGTTCATGCAGACACTGCCGACCAGCCAAGCTCGTCGCGAAGACTGGTCCTTCGCTTTGGCAATCTGCCGGCCAAGCCAAAAATCCATCGCGGTGGTGGAAAAAAGGAGCGCGGCAAATGGTGGGTTCCAGGCTCCGTAAAAAATGTAGCTCGCGATCACCAGCAGATTCTTCCGCGCATTCCAGGACCGGATGCTCCAGTACAGCGTCACTACGACGGCGAAGAAGACAACGAAGGTGAGGGAATTGAAGAGCATGGATGGCCCGCGATTGCTTATCTAAGAAGGCAGGATGATTACGAGTATTTTGTTGTCAGATTTGTACGAGCGGAGGGAAAGCAAGAGGTGTATTGGTAGGAATGTCAGATCCCCGAAACGTTGCTCACGCCAAGAAGGTTACGCAGGAGAAATATCATCATCAGGCAAAGGGCAAGCCTGAGAAAGAAAAAAGATCGCGCGGGGCGGCCCAGAATCAGCCGGTTGAAACCGCGCCTGCGCTAGCAAGTGCGGACGCCGCCAAAGCCGAGCAAAAGCCTGGTGATCTGGAAAAGTCACTGGCGGTTCTCTCCAAGCTCAAGGATTTGGAATTTCATTCCCGCGGCAACATCGAGACGCTAGCCGAGCTTAGTTTGACGATTGAGGAAGAACTGAAGCAGCGAGAATTTTCCGAAGCAATTGGCGCTCTCTATTCTGCGCAAGAGGCTTTTCACTCAAGGATCGCGGCCTTCATCGAGACGTATCAAACGAAATGCGAGAGCCTCAAATAACCGGGTAGATGTCAGACTGCGGTGAAACCGCCGAGCCAGCGGTTGTAGGATAGGCATTCCTGCCCGTCGAACCATTCAATACCGGCAGGCGGGAGCGCCCGCCCTACAATTCCGGCGGTGCGCTCTGATCGCAAAGTTTCGTAACCTACAATCTTCCTCGAAACCGCTCGTCTAGCTCGGCTGAAGCCGCGTTCTGGGCGAGAAGATTGAAGGCACCGTCTTGCTGAATGGTTTGGGCGCCGCGAATAAAAGCACCCCATGCGGCGAGGGCCAGGCCGGAGCCCACTGATATGCGCCGAACACCGAGATCAGCGAGCTGGAAGACCGTGAGCTCGCAATTGAAACCGGAAACGAGGACATTAACCGGTTTTGGTGCAACCGCTTTCACGATTTGCTCAATCTCGTTAGGTTCCCGGACACCGGGGGCGTAGAGGCAGTCAGCGCCGGCTTCCGCGTAAGAGGTAAGCCTTTCGATGGCGACGCCAAGCGGATCGGGGTTTCCGACCAGCCACGCCTCGCATCGCCCGGTTAGCACCACTGGAATTCCGGAAGTATCGATGGCATTGCGTGCCGCACGGATGCGATCGACAGCCAGGTTTTTTTCGTAGAGCGGCGCTGCGCTATTCCCAGTGTTGTCCTCAATCGACAGACCGGCCACACCTTGGGCGATGCAGAGATTTGTATTTGCGGCTACCCCTTCGGGCTCATCGGCGAACCCGTTCAAGAAATCGGCATTCAGCGGCAGCGCCGTTGCGGCGGCAATTTCACCAACGTGCGTGAGCGTTTCGTCAAGGGAGACTTCGCCATCGGGTTGGCCGCGGGAAAAGGCGAAACCGGCGGAGGTGGTGGCGAGGGCTTTGAAGCCGAGATGTTCCAGATAAATCGCCGTGCCAACATCCCATGGGTTGGGCAGGACAAAACAGCCTGACTGATGCAATGCACGAAACGTCGTGACCGCGGGCAATTGCGCCTGGTTCACCTGCCAATGCTATAGTGGAAAAACACGAGCGCGAGTTCCCCGTGCAGCGGCATCGTTACTGAACACGAAGCGGCTCGGGCCGGAACCTGATCACTGCGACAATTGCCAGGATCACGAAAAGCGAGAGGACCGTAAGCTGGGTGAACTTGAATGGTTGCTCGGTCTGGTTGGGGGCTATCGCATCCAACGCGGGTATTTTTTCGAATGACTGCACAACCCCAACGAAGACATTAAAATAAAGCGAAATCACAGCGCCGAGGACGTAGATCAGGCGCCAGGCCCCAGCGAGGTTCTTCGGATAACGCGCGTAAATCGTAAGGGCCAAGATAGGCAATGATATCAGGCCGAGGCTGATTGCTGGCGTGAGACCATGAAACGGAAAGAAGAACCCGGTCACGGTCGTCGCGACCGCGGTAATAAGGAACCACTTTGTCCAACCGTCGAGTCGCTTGCCAGAGAGGAGTCCGAATAGAACGACGAAGCCGGTAAAGATCGCAACGAGGCTAATGAGCGTGTGAATTATTGTGTAGATTTGCAGTATCATTTTATTGCTCCCGCATTCTCATTCTGAATAAGTTCTGGAGTCTCGCTGCCTTTTTGAGTAAGCAGCAAAAAACGCTTGTCAGGCTGGCTAGCTGAAGCATCCGAGCGGGTGAGGACCTGCCGCAACGGGCCAATTGCCTGGGCGACCTGCGCGCCAGCCAGATTAGTTTTGAATGTGACCAGCGCCGATTTATTCCCGAATGGTGCGGTCCGTGAAGTAGCTAACCAGAGCGTGTAACTGCTCATAGGTTTCAAGCCGGAGACCGCAGCCTGCAACAAATCGAGTGGTCCTAACGAATTTACCGAAACCGTAGCGCCCGCCGAGCTATCGTTACCTTGTGGCGGTGCGAGTTTCAGATGCGCGGCTTTTCCGGTGTCACCGAGCGGCGTCAGATTTGCGCTTCCGTCGCCATTAGGCACGGCATCTGGCACGTAGACCAATGCCTGCGGCTGCTGACCGATAAGGATCGTTGCGATGATTGTGTTGGTACTCGTGTCGATCGCCGAAACAGCATCTTGATTCTCCAAGCCAACATAAACCCGCGCTCCATCTTCCGATCCCCAGATTCCGTGAGGCAGATCGCCCGTGGGGATCGTGGCGACTAACTCGCGTCTCTCGTCGCGACGAAACACCTTCACCACGTTTTCTGCGCCGATAGAGATGTAGGCAAATTTGCCGGCGGCGTTTTCGACAAGCGCGACATGATTAGTGAGGGGACCCGTATCGAGAGTGGCTAGAATCTTGAAGGGGGGATCGGCGCTCATGACCTGCGTTTTACCCGAATCCTTTAGTGTGAACCAGACTTCGGTTCCGTCGCGACTTACTGCCAGGTTCGGCGAAAACGGACTCGCCTGCGGAGTGCGAGCGACAACTTTATACGTGCGCGCGTCGACGATATTAACTTCCGGGGTGAAGCTGGATGGGACAAACGCGTATCGACCATCCGGACGAAATAACACCATGCCGGGTCCGTTGGCGGTCTGGATGCGACGTGTCTCCTTCATCGTGATGGGATCAATGACGGAGACGTAGTCTTCGCCGCGAACGACTGCCCATACTTCCTTTCCGTTAGGCGTAAAGAATGCCTCGTGCGGCGAACGCCCAATATAGACGACGCCCTTTACCTTGTTTGTCGCCGTATCGATGAACGTGACGGAATTAGAGCCAATGGAGACGGCCACAAGCGTGCGGTGGTCGGGCGAAAAGCCGAGCCCGTGGACGAGCAACTGGCCGATATAGAGCGGGCTCAACGCGCCGGGCACGGGATCGCCCAGCCGAATGACGCCGAGCAATTTATTTGAACTCGGATCAATTACGGAAACCGTGTTCGAGGTTTGGTCACCTGTGTAAACACGATCACCGCTTGAGATTTTTCTTGGCGCTATTTTCCCTCCTGCGGTCAGCGGCGTGGTACTTGCCGCGCCATTCTCCAGTACAGCGAGCCGCCGCTTCATTACGTCGATCTCTTGGGCCTGCGTAACGATGATTTCCTGTGCGAGTCTTCGCAGTGCCGGATCTCTGCCATGCAACAAGAAAGCCTTCGCCATATCGATGGCGCCCTGGTGGTGCGGGATCATCATCGCGGAAAGGTCATGATCGGGATCGCCGGTCATGGGAGCGCCCATCATGTCGGCGTCCATTTTCTCCATGCTCGCCGTCATGGCTCGCGCGAAATCCGAGTCGGGACCAGAAGCCGACGCGGCCTCAGCTTGCTCTGAGGCAAGGCAAAGAAAACATGCGACCGCGGCGCAAGTGGCTAGCGGCTTCATCTATTTCTTGGAACTGCTGAGAGACTCGTCGAATACACCTTCGCTAACATGAAGCCGTTTCACCGTAAGATGGTCAACACTTAGAGACTTGAATTCGCCGCGGCCCACTGAGAGCGAGCGAATCGCGACTCGTCTAACAACTAATGCACCGATCGCCAACGCACCGATTGCTGCGGCCCCAAGAGCGAAGGCGCCAACTGCAATCGCTCCGGTTGCGACACTTCTCAGTGCCATGCTACCCACGGCGATAGGTTGCGAACTACGCACGCCGCTCATTTGACGTTTTTCCCCCTCAGAAGTGAAGCGGCTTCTTCGATAACAGCTGGGATCTCTTTGAGCCTCGGCTCGTGGGGTGGCAATCTTCCCAAGAAAGCCGGCATCGCGAGGGCGATTTCTTCAAGGTCAGGGACGAGCGCATCTACGGTGCTCATGTTTGACTTTTCGTTACGCAACGCCCGCGGCTTTTCTCGATATCGCGCTAAGCGCCGCAGTCATGTTGTCGACGATCTCTGCCCGGACGCCGAGCCCCTGTCGCTGGACGATCCAGCTTGGTTCGTTATAGGAAAGCCATGTCTTGCCGGCCGCATCCTGCCAGACAAGTGCCTTTAACGGCAGATCGATCCCTGCGGTCTGGGACGCCTGCATGAGCGGCGTGCCGCCACGTGCGTTGCCGAAGATGATGAGGTTCGTAGGCCCAAGCGTTAGTCCGGCCTCTGCAGCGCCGGCGGAATGGTCGATCTGCGCAAAAATTGTTAGACCTTTCGAACGAATCTCTGCTCGCAGCCGATCCGTCGTCTCTTTTGGATCGAAGTTGCTCGGGATGGTGGTTAGGCCTTCCACGATGCGTAAAGAGTCAGACGCCGGCATAAACCAACCTGGTAAAGAAATTGCCGTCGATGACGAAGCCGCCCCATTTTGCGTCGTAGTCAGCGGTCGGTTTAGCGGCAACGGCTTCTTCGCGGGACTTTCCTTCCTTTTTTAATGCGCTCACTTGCTCGCGAATCGAAACGAGCATGTCGCGGAATTCGGTCAATTGAGACTTGTTGCCAACCGGACCATGTCCTGGAATGACGATCGTTTTGTCCGCGACTCGGGCGACGTTTGCCTCGGCTGCACGAATCATTCCGTCGATGCTGCCGCCAGTTGAGTAATCGATGAATGGAAAATGGCCGTTCCAAAAGGTATCGGCCACATGAATGACATCGACATCGGTGAATTCGACCGAGATGTCCGAGTCAGTGTGGGCAGGTGAATACTTCTTCAGCGCCAGGGTTGAGCCGTTGAGATGAAGAGTTTGCTCACTATAAAAAGCTTCGTCGGTAGAGCCCCCGGTGGCGCCGGTGGGAAAGTGAAGTTCCAATCTTCAACACGCGTGGTGACGGCAAGATGTTTTCGAGTGTTTTCATGCGCCGTGATTTCGGCGCCGACGGAATGAAGCCATTCGTTGCCGTCGGTGTGATCGAAATGCCAGTGCGAATTGATCAAGTGTTTGACTGGATCGCTACTGAGACTACCGAGAGCTTCGGTTATTCGAGGACGTGAAGCAGTGATTCCGGCATCGACCAGAAGTTTTCCGTCACGGCCGGTGAGCACGGCGATATTTCCGCCAGAACCCTCGAGAACGCTGATGTTCCCGCGAAGTTTTTGAACATTGATCTGGGCGGTGGCCGCTGCCTTCCGAATAGTGATGACGGGACTTTCAGCGCCGGCGAACAGGCGGCGCGGCATTAACCAAAGGGCCGCAGTAGCAACGGAAGTCGAGGCCAGGAAATGCCGACGCGAAACCCGACCGGATCGTCCGATCTTCATGGCGATACTTCGTTGGGTCAGCTCTTGATGAAGGCCAGCAGGTCGGCGTTGATCGTGTCCGCTTGCGTGGTGGGCATGCCGTGCGGAAAACCCTTGTAAGTCTTCAGCGTCCCATTTTTCAGCAGCTTCGCTGACAACGGTCCGGCGTCAGCATAGGGAACGATCTGGTCGTCGTCGCCATGCATCACCAAAACAGGGACAGTGATCTTCTTCAGGTCTTCGGTGAAATCGGTCTGTGAAAAGGCGACGATGCCATCGTAGTGCGCCTTCGCGCCGCCCATCATCCCTTGGCGCCACCAGTTCTGGATGATCGCCTCCGAAGCTTTCGCGCCCGTCCGGTTGTAGCCGTAAAAAGGCCCCGCCGGCAGGTCGCGATAGAATTGCGAGCGATTGGCCGCGAGCTGCGCCTGCAATCCATCGAACACTTCTTTGGGAAGGCCGCCGGGATTGTTCGCCGTCTTGACCATCAGCGGCGGCACTGCACTGATCAGCGCAGCCTTCGCCACCCGGCTTTCGCCATGCTGTCCCAGATAATGCGCGACCTCGCCGCCGCCGGTGGAATGACCAACGTGCACGGCGTCCTTCAGATCAAGATGTGCGGTCAAAGCTGCCAGGTCGTCGGCGTAATGATCCATGTCATGGCCGTCACTGGTCTGGGTGGAGCGGCCATGGCCGCGCCGGTCGTGTGCTATGACGCGATAGCCGTGCTTGAGGAAGAATAGCATCTGCGTGTCCCAGTCATCGGCCGACAGTGGCCAGCCGTGGCTGAACACGATGGGCTGGCCTTTGCCCCAGTCCTTATAGTAGATGTCGATGTTGGCTCCGTTTTCTTTTCCGACAGTTACGTATGGCATGGCAATTTTTCTTTCTTAGTGGTTTAATGCTGCCTGCCGCGCTTTATCTCCGTTAAAAACCAAGTGCGGCGCTCCGTTTCATCGATCCAAACTTCGATCAGACTGGCTGTGGCAACGTCACGATGTTCGTCGCACACGTTGTGCGCCTCGCGCAGTCGCGCGGCCAGCGTCTGGTTATCCTCAGCCAACTCGGCAATCATGTCCGCGGGATCGACGTAGTCCGCGTCGTTGTCGAGCACGCGCTGAAGGCGCGAGATCTGGCCGATCGATTTGATGGTGAGTCCGCCAAGCTTTCGAATTCGCTCCGCAATCGGATCGGTCATCGCGTAAAGCTGGTCGCTATGTTCGTCGAGGAGCAGGTGGTAATCGCGGAAATGCGGGCCGCTCATGTGCCAATGGAAATTTTTCGTTTTCACGTAGAGCGCAAACACGTCTGCGAGAATGGCGTTCATCGCTCCGGCAATGTCCTTGACAGCGGAACGTGTCAGATCGGTCGGGACCGTTAGTGGAATATCGCGTTTCTGGCGAAGCTCTGCAGTTTTTGTCGAATTATTTCTTCTCATATTATTTTGTCCTCCGGGTGTTTCGTCGATTAGTGAGCCACTG
>WNGI01007314.1_pt1 | contig 10106 bp, 8 predicted proteins | sample 5400621 | NCBI WGS metagenome assembly WNGI01 (sample SAMN13153374, study PRJNA577476) | soil metagenome | isolation source: 20 cm soil or saprolite under Garry oak tree replicate 1 | place: USA:California | collected 2016-06-15 | reverse complement strand
GGTCGCCAGCGCATCCACGCGCTCCACACGTGGGACCACGTCGGGCCCGCCGTCATGGCCGCGTACCCGAGGATGCAGGCTGGTGACCTGGCACGGGACGACTTCACGCCGGCAAAGCAGCCGTCATGGCCCTGACCGCCTCGGTCGTCATCCCCACGCGCAACCGCCGCGCCACGCTTACGGCGCTCCTCGAGCGCGTCGGCCCCCAAACCGCCGGCGCCGAGGTCGTGGTGGTCGACAACGGCTCGACCGACGGCACGCCCGAGACCCTCCGCCAACTGGAAGCGGGCGGGAAGCTTCGCACGGTCTTCGAGCCCACCCCCGGCGCCACGCGCGCCCGCAACGCCGGCGCCCGCGCCGCGCGCGGCGACGTCCTCGCCTTCGTCGACGACGACGCGCTCCCCGCCGACGGCTGGCTCGCCGCCCTGCTCGCCCCGTTCGCGAACCCGCGCGTCGCGGCGGCGGGCGGGCGCGTGTCGCTCCGCTTCGCCGGCGCGCTCCCGGGCTGGTGGGACGCCGCACTCGCCACCTACCTCGCCGCCTACGACCTCGGCCCCGAGCCCACCGACCTCGGCGCGCGGCCCTGGTACGACTCCCCACGCGGGCTCAACCTCGCCGTCCGCCGCGACGCGCTCCTCGCCGTCGGCGGCTTCAACCTCCGCCTCGGCCCGCGCGCGGGCCGGCCGAGCGTGGGCGAGGAGAGCGACCTCTGCTTCCGGCTCCTCGCGCGCGGCCACGAGATCCGCTACGTGCCGGGCGCCGTCGTGGAGCATCTGGTGGACCCCGCACGCCTCCACCCGCGCTGGTTCTTCCAGCGCGCCTTCTGGACCGGCTGGTCGGAGGCGATGAACGGGCTCGCCCACCGCCGCCTGCGGAAGGTCGCCGGTCTCCTCCGCTGGCACTACCGCCTGCGTGCCTTCCGCCTTCCCTACCGGCCGCGGGGCGAGCCGGAAGCGGCGCGCGTGCGCGCCGAGTGCGAGCGCCGCGAGGCGCTCGGCTACCTGCTCGGCCTCCTGCGCTGGGCGCCGGTGCGCGGGCGGCTGGTCCAGACGGAGGCCGCCGGGTGAGCGAGCCGCACGTCTCGGTCGTCATCCCGGTCTTCAACGCCGGCGACTACCTCGCCCGCGCGCTCGACAGCGTCGCGCGGCAGACCTACCGCGACTTCGAGACCGTCATCGTCGACGACGGCTCGACCGAGCGCCGCACGCTCGCCATCCTCGAGGCGGCGGCACGCGAGCCCGGCGTCACCGTGCACCGCACGCCGAACGGCGGCCCGTCGCGCGCGCGCAACCTCGGCGTCGAGCGCGCACGCGGCGCCTACGTCCTGCCGCTCGACGCCGACGACTACCTGGCGTCCACCTTCCTCGCCAAGACCGTGCCCCTCCTCGACGCGGACCCCGCGCTCGGCGTCGTCTACACCTGGGTCGCTCTCGTGGGCGGCCACCACGGCGTGTGGCGCACGGGCGGCTTCTCGGTGACGGACCTGCTCTCCCGCTGCACCATCCACGTCACCTCGCTCTACCGGCGGAAGATCTGGGAGGACGTCGGCGGCTACGACCCGCGCTTCGTCGAGAGCTGCGAGGACTGGGACTTCTGGCTGGGCGCGGCGAAACGCGGCTGGACGGGCCGCTGCGTGCCCGAGGTGCTCGTCTACTACCGGCGCAGCCCCACCAGCCGCGAGCTCGGCTCGCGAGCGCCCGGGGTCAGCACGCGCCTCATGCGGAGCCTGGTCGCCAAGCACCGCGACCTCTACGTGGCAAACCTCGAGGACGCGATGGCGGGCATGTACGAGCGCCTGGCGGCCGCGGGGCTGACGCTCGAGCGCATCTACGATCACCCCGCGATGCGGGTCTACGTCCGCCTGCGGAACCTGCTCGGCCGGCGGCCGGCGGCGTGACGTCCATGCCCGAGGTCTCGATCGTCATCCGCTGCCGCGACGAGGCACGCAGCCTCGGCCCGGTGCTGGAGGCGGTGCTCGGGCAGGAGGGCGCCCCCGCCGCCGAGGTCGTGGCGCTCGACTCGGGCTCGCGCGACGGGACGCTCGCGCTCCTCGCCCGCCACCCGGTGCGCGTCGAGCACCTCGCGCGCTTCACCTACGGCGCGGCGCTCAACCGCGGCGCGGCGCTCGCGCGCGGCGCGCTGGTCGTCTACCTCTCGGCGCACTGCCGCCCGCTCGGCCGGGACTGGCTCGCGCGCCTGCTCGCTCCGTTCAGCGACCCGCAGGTGGTCGCGAGCTTCGGCCGGCAGGTGCCGGTGCCGGGCATCAACCCGATCGAGGCGCTCACCACGGCGCGGAACTTCCCCCCCGCGCCGCCGCCCGGCGTTCTCTTCTCGACCGCCAATGGCGCCGTCCGGCGCGCGGCCGTGCTCGCCCGGCCCTTCGACGAGGAGATCGCGATCGCCGAGGATCACCTGTGGGCGCGCGGCGCGGCGGAGCGCATCGCCTACGCGCCCGAGGCGGCGGTCGCGCACAGCCACCCCATGGGCCTCGGGCCCTGGCGGGCGCGCTTCTACGCGCATGGCCTGGCGGCCGAGTACGCGCGCCGCCGGCGCGGCGTCGAGCTGCCGTGGGGCGGGCCCCGCGACGGCGCCGCCCGCGCCTTCGCGCGGCTGGTGGGCACGCTCGCGCGCCAGGGCGAGGTGCGCGCGCTCGCGCACCTCCCGAGCTACGCGCTCGCCCGCACCGTGTGGTTCGCGCGCGGTGTGCGCGACGGGGCGCGGCAGTACGGAGCGGGGGCGCCGTGAGGGGCGCGCGGGCACTGCTCTTCTGCCTCCTCGCGGCGTGCGGCCGTGACGCGTTCCGCCTGCCCGCGGATATCCGCCTCGAGCAGGTCGTCGCCGACCTCTCGGCGGGCTTCGAGCGGAGCGCGGTCGTGGAGGAGGCGGCCGGCGCCCCCGTCCAACTGGGTGGCATCCAGCCGACCCCGCACTTCGGTGATCCGGGCGGCGCCTACCGCCGGGCCATCGTCGCGCCGCCCCGCTCGCGCCTGCGCTTCGCGGTCCGCGTGCCGCCCGGCGGCGCGCTCCACTTCAGCACCGCGGTCCAGGCGCAGGATCATGCCGCCGGGGTGCGCTTCACGGTCGCCGTCGACGGGCGTCAAGTCTTCGCGCGCACGCTCGACCCGGCGTCGAAGCGGCACGACCGGCGCTGGTTCGACGAGCGCGTGGACCTGGCCCCGTGGGCCCAGCGCGACGTCGAGATCGCGCTCGCGACCGAGGCCGCCGGGGCCGGCCCGCTCGTCGGCACGCCCGGCTGGTCGCACGTCCGCCTCGTCAGCGAGAGCCGGCGCGCGCGGCAGGCCACGGGCGCCGGGACGCCGAGCGTCCTCGTCGTGCTGGTCGACACGCTGCGCGCGGACCACCTCGGCTGCTACGGCGCGGCGCCGAGCCCGAGCCCCGTGGTGGACCGCCTCGCCGGCGGCGGGCTCGTCTTCGAGCACGCGGTGGCGCAGTCCTCGTGGACGATGCCCTCGGTCGCCACCCTCTTCACCGGGCTCCATCCCCGGAGCCACGGTGTGGTCGGCCCCTCGGCCGACGGCGCCCCGGCAGCCAGCGACCCGGGCTTCCTCGCCGACACCCTCCCGACGCTCGCCGAGCGCGCGGAGGCCGCGGGCGTCACCACGGTCGGCGTCTCGGGGAGCCCGCTCGTCTCGCGCGCGACCAACCTGGCGCGCGGCTTCGAGACCTTCGTCGAGTTCGGCTGGGACCGCGCGCGCAACGACTGGCCGCCGGCCGCCGCGGTCAACGCGCGCTTCCTCGCCTGGCTCGAGCGGAACCGCGGGCTCCGCTTCCTCGCCTACCTCCACTACATGGACCCGCACGACCCCTACACGCCGCCCGCGGCGCTGCGCCCGCCGGCGCCGCCCGGGATGCGCCCCGCGGTCGCCGCCGGGCAGGCGGAGGGGCTCGCGCGGCGGGTGAACGCCCCCGGCGGCAGCGCGCTCGCGGCTGTCGAGCTGGAGCACCTCCGGCGGCTCTACGACGCCGAGATCCGCGCCTGGGACGCGGAGCTGGGGACGCTCCTCGACGCGCTCGCCGGGCGCGGCCTCGCCGACTCGACGATCGTCGTGCTGACCGCCGACCACGGCGAGGAGTTCCAGGAGCACGGGCGGCTGAAGCACCGCATCCACCTCTACGACGAGCTACTCCACGTGCCGCTCGTGATCGCGGGCCCGGGCGTCCGCCCCGGGCGGGTCGCCGAGCAGGCGCAGGGCATCGACCTCTTCCCGACCCTCGCCGCGCTGCTCGGGACGGCGCCCCCGCGCGGGCTGCCCGGCCACGACCTCCTCGCGGCACGCACCGAGGCGCCCGCCATCTCCGAGACGCTCTACGGCCTCATGCCCGACGGCGCGACCACGCCGATCGTCTCCCTGCGCACCGCGGAGTGGAAGCTCATCCACGCGCCGGCCCTCGGGCGCTACGAGCTCTACGACCTCCGGCGCGATCCCGCCGAGCGCGAGGATCGCTTCGGAAGCGCCACCGAGGGCGCCGCGCTCGCCGCCCGCCTCGCCGAGTGGGAGGCGACGGCGCCGGCGCCGCCCCGCGCCGAGGGCTCCGATCCCGCGCTCGGCGAGAAGCTGCGCGCGCTCGGGTACGTGGACTGATGGGGCGGGGACTCGCGCGCGACCTCGCGCTGGCGCTCGGGCTCGCGCTCGCCGCGACGCTCGCGGCGGGCGCCGCGGCCGCGCTCCGCACGGCGGCCGAGCAGGGCTGGATCGCCGCCGGCTTCTACCGCCTGGTGGTGCGCACGGCGTGGGACCGGTTCGATGCCTGGCTGCCGCTCGCGGCGGCGGCCGCGCTGGTCGTGGCCGCGCTCGTGCAGCTCGTCCGATGGTGGCGCAGGCGGCCGGCGCCGACGGGGCTCCGCGCCGCGCTCGCGCTCCTCGCCGTCCTCGCGGCGCTGCGCGCCGGGGCGGAGCTGGAAGCCTGGCGCGCGGCGCGCGGCCCGAACCTGCTCCTCGTCTCGATCGACACGCTGCGCGCGGACCACCTGGGCGCGTACGGCTATGACCTCCCGACCAGCCCCACCATCGACGCGCGTCTCGCCGGCGAGGGCGTGACCTTCACCGACGTGTACAGCCAGTCCCCCAAGACCACGCCCTCGCACATGACGCTCCTCACCTCACTCTACCCGTCGGTGCACGGCGTCGAGCTCTGGCAGAACGGGAAGCCGGCGCACGTCCTCAACCCCGCGGTGCACACCCTGGCCGAGATCCTGAAGAACGCCGGCTACGCCACCGCCGCTTTCACGGGCGGCGCGCAGGTCGACCCGGTGCGCGGCTTCGACCAGGGCTTCGACCTCTACACCGTGAGCGGGCAGCAACGGCGCGCGCGGCGCTGGCTCGGGCGCCATCGCTGGCAGCGCTTCTTCGTCTTCTACCACACCTACGACGTCCACGACCCCTATCTCCCGCCCGACGAATACATCCGCCTCTTCGACCCCGATTACCGGGGACGGGTGCTCGATGCCGTCCACCGCCTGCGCGCCGAGGGCGGGATGAGCGTGGCCGCGTGGGAAGGCATCTCGCGGCGGTTCTGGGACAGCGTCGATCGGAGCGACTCCCGCGACGCGCGCTTCGTCGAGCGCCTGTACGATGCGGGCATCCGGCGCATGGACACCGAGACGATTCGGCCGCTCCTCGATCGTCTCGACCAGCTCGGCCTGGCGCGCGACACGCTCGTGGTCTTCACCTCGGACCACGGCGAAGCGTTCGGCGAGCACGGGCAGTTCCAGCACGACGACCTCTACGCCGGCACGCTGCGCGTGCCGCTCGTGCTGCGCTGGCCGGGGCGGCTGCCCGCCGGCCTCAGGATCGGGAGCCGCGTGCGCCTGATCGACGTCATGCCGACCATCCTGGAGCTGCTCGGCGTGCCCGCACCGCCCTCCCTGCAGGGGCAGAGCCTGACACCGCTCCTGCACGACGCGTTCGCCAGGCCGGCCGCCGAGGGCGCGGTGAGCGAGTACAGCGACGGGCGGCTCTACGAGAGCCTCCGCCGGGGCGGGCTCAGCTACATCGTCGACGGGCCGGAGGAGCGCCTCTTCGACCTCGTCCGCGATCCGGCCGAGCGGCAGAACGTGCTCGCGACCCGCCCCGAGGAGGCGGCGGCGATGCGGGCGGCGCTCGAGCGCTGGCGCCGGAACTGCCGCGCGCTGGTACCGCTGCTCGGGCCGCGCGGCGGCACGATCGCGCCGAGCGACGAGACCGCGCGCCGGCTGCGCGCGCTCGGGTACATGGAATGACCCGGCGGCGCCTCGGCCTGGCGCTCGCCGTCCTCGCCCTCGGCGTGGTCGTCTGGCGGACGCGCGTGCGGCGCGAGTTTGCCCTGCCCGCCACCCTGCGCGTCGAGCAGACGGTGGTCGATCTCTCGGGCGCGCCCCCGGCCGGCACGATCGTCGCGCAGCGCCCGGCCGCGCCGGTGCGCATCGGCGGCCTTCGTCCGGGCCGCAACACGAACCCGAACGCGGGCTACCGCACGGCGCTGGTCGCGGCCGCGCCCTCGCTCCTCCGCTGGCGGACGGCGGTCCCGGAGCGCGCGAGCCTGCGCTTCGGCGCCGGCGTCGAGCCGCCCGACGACATCGATCCCACCGCGCCGGGCGTGCGCTTCACCGTGCGCGTCGACGAGCGGCGCGTGTTCTCGCGCGTCCTCAACCCGCAGGCCCACCGCCACGACCGCAAGTGGCACGACGAGCGCATCGACCTCGGCCCGTGGGCGGGCCGCGAAGTGACGCTCGAGCTCGCCACCAACGTCGACGGTCCGGCGGGGCGCGAGGCGGGGACGCCGGGGTGGAGCGGGCTCCGCGTCGTGCGGGCCTTCGAGCGCGCGCGCCAGCCCGCGGCGGCCGACCGTCCGAACGTGCTCGTCCTGCTGGTCGACACCCTGCGCGCCGACCACCTCGGCTGCTACGGTGCCGGCCCGAGCCCCAGCCCGAACCTCGACCGGCTGGCGGCGCGCGGCCTCGTCTTCGAGCAGGCGATCGCGCAGGCACCCTGGACCATTCCCTCGGTCGCGACCATCCTGACCGGGCTCCATCCGCGCAGCCACGGCGTGGTCGCCTGGCCGTTCTCGAAGCCGGCCGCGCGGCCCGAGAACGGCTCGACGGTGCTGCCCGACGTGCTGCCCACGCTGCCCGCCGCCTCCGCGATGGCGGGCATCACCACCGTCGGCGTGTCGGCCAACCCCATGGTGTCGCGCACGACGAACTTCGCGCGCGGCTTCGAGACCTTCGTCGAGTTCGAGTGGGATGCCGAGCGCGACCGGACGGCGCGGGCGGACGAGGTGAACGCGGCCTTCCTCCGCTGGCTCCGGCCGAACCGCGGGCGGCGCTTCCTCGGCTACCTCCACTACATGGACGTCCACGAGCCCTACTGGCCGCCCGCCGCGTTCCGGCCGGCGCCGCCCGCGGGGGTACGCCCCGCCGTCGCGCGCGGCCGGCTCGCCGGCATCGCGGAGCGGGTCAACTGGTCGAGCGGGCAGCTGCTCAACGCCGCCGAGGTGCAGCACCTCCGGAACCTCTACGACGGCGGCATCCGCTTCTGGGACGCGGAGCTCGAGCGGCTCCTCGACGGGCTCGCCGCGCTCGGCGTGCGCGACTCGACCATCGTCGTCGTGACCGCCGATCACGGCGAGGAGTTCCAGGAGCACGGCAAGCTGACGCACGGCCCCGACCTCTACGACGAGCTGCTGCACGTGCCGCTCGTGGTCGTGGGCCCCCGCGTCTCGCCCGGCCGCGTGCGCGAGCAGGTGCAGGGGATCGACGTCTTCCCGACGGTGGCGGCCCTCCTGGGTGTGCAAGCGCCAGCCGGCCTCCCGGGCATCGACCTGATGGCGCGGCGCGAGCCGCGCCCGGCCTTCTCCGAGACGAGCCTCGGCATCGTCGACGGCAAGTCCGGGAAGCTGGTCTCCCTGCGCACGCCGGAGTGGAAGCTCATCCAGACGCCGGCGACCGGGCGCTTCGAGCTGTACGATCTGGCGCATGACGCCGGCGAGCACGAGGATCGCTTCGGCACGGCGCCGGAGGGCGCGGCGCTCGCCGCCGAGCTTGCCGCCTGGCAGCCGCCGCTCCCGCCCGCGGTCGCCGTCACCGAGGCGACGCCGAAGCTCGAGCGCGAGCTGCGCGCGCTGGGGTACGTGGAGTGAGGAGCAGGCTCTAGGGTACGTGGTCGCCGACGTGCCTTCCACGCGTCTTCACGGCTCGACCTCGGAAGACACCGCCAGGCGCGCCGCTCGAGCACACGTTCTCCTCATGATCCTCCTCGCCGCGCTCACGGTCTCCGTGCAGGTGAAGCATCTCGGGTTCCGGTACGTGGATTCCGGGAAGCAGGTGCGCCTCTACCAGAGGATGCTCGAGGGACATTCCGGCGACCCCTGGCAGTACCGGGTACTCTCCACGGGTATCCTTCGCTGCACGCTCGCCTCGCTTCGGGGCCTCGGGGTGCCGCACCCGTATGGTACGGCGTTCATCGCGTTTCGGCTCGTTCAGAACATCGCCATCTTCTCGCTCGCGGGCGCCCTCTACCGAAGCCTGGGGCTGACACTGACGGAAGCCTACCTCGGCCTCGGGCTCCTCGCGTGGAGCATGACTCATGCTCTGTACGACAGCGATCTCCAGTTCAGCACCTACACCGACGTGATCGCCTATCAGGCGGCGTCCCTGCTCATCACCAGACGGAAGGTCACCGCCTACCCGATCATCGCCTCGCTCGGCGCTCTCAATCGAGAGAGCAGCGGGCTCGTCCCCGTCATGCTGCTCGCCACCTGCTTCACCTCGTACTGGCCGAGGGATAGACGAGTGAAGATACTCGTCCTGGCCCTCGTATCGCTCGCCCTCTACGCCGTCACCCTCGTCGTGATCAGGGCCTCTTACGCGCCGCAGCCGCTGATTCTTCCCTACGGTCACCGTCCGGGCTGGGACCTGCTCAGGTACAACGTGACTCGATGGAGGACATGGAGGAACCTTCTCGTGACCCTCAACGTCCTCCCGCTGCTGTCCGTCCTGTCGTACCGCGCGTGGCCGCTCGTCTTGAAGGCCATACTCTGGTCGGTCGTCCCGGCGTGGCTGGTCGTTCACTTCCTGGGCGCGATCGCCGCCGAGACGCGGCTGTTCCTCGTCCCGGGTTCGATCGTCTTCATTCCCGGCGCCCTCCTCTGGTACCGGGAATGCCAGCGCAGACGGCCAGAGTGAGGAGCGATGATCGCGGCCACGGCAACGGTCGCCATCCCGACCCGCAACCGCCGCGGTCGGTTGATCCCGCTCCTCGAACGGCTGATCCCGCAAGCGGCAGACGTGGGCGCGGACATCCTGGTGGTCGACAACGGCTCGAGCGACGGCACGGCATTCTGGACGGGCTGGGGGGAAGGGTTCATCGACGCCCGCTACCAGAGGCTCCGCAAAGTCGCGGGGCGCCTGCGCTGGCACTACGGACGCGCGCTGCTACATCGCCTGCCGTTTCCGGACGCATCCCCTGCGGGCCGGACGCGCTCAGGGTCGATCGAAGCCTCTACGAAGAGTACCGCACGCGGGGCTTGTCGCCGCCGCGCTGGCTGGAGGAGCACATGCGCAACGGTCTCCCCGACGAGCGCGTGGTCGAGGAGCTACCGGGCGCGTGGAAGGTGTCCACGTGCGGCAACGAGTCGGTGCGCTTCCACGGGTGGATGATGCGGAGCCAGCTGTCCTTCGCGCGCCGGGTTGCATTCAGAGGGACCTTGATGCTCCTACCGGCTGTCGTGGAGCGCTTGCTTCGCTGCGCCGACGGCACGCCGTGCTACCGGCGCATCTTCGTGGTGACGCCGGCCTCGGCATGACGCTGAGGGACCGCTGCGCAGAGCGGGCTACCGGCGCGGCGCGCGCCCTCCTGATTGCCCTCGTGGCCTGCGTTGTGGCGCTTACCTGCGTCGAGATCGCGCTCCGCAGCGCGATCCATTTCAGCCTGACCTTCTTCCGCCGCCCCGGCCTCTATGTGGCCGAGGCCGACGACGACTACTGGAAGCTCTGGCACGCGTGGATGCCGACGCGGGATGCGCCCCCCGTGGGCAGCCTCGATCCCGTGCTCGGCTGGAGTACCCCGCGCTCGGCCGACAACCCGCTCGGACTCTCGGGGGCGGAA
>WNGI01055306.1_pt1 | contig 10107 bp, 6 predicted proteins | sample 5400621 | NCBI WGS metagenome assembly WNGI01 (sample SAMN13153374, study PRJNA577476) | soil metagenome | isolation source: 20 cm soil or saprolite under Garry oak tree replicate 1 | place: USA:California | collected 2016-06-15 | reverse complement strand
GCCGGATCGGCTGGGCGCGGCATGTCACGATGACGAAAGTCGCCGGCACCGACGGCAACTCCGCGATCGCCGGCACTACGCTCACACCGGACCCTGCGGTGTGCCTGACGCTGACCCATCACGGTGTCTCCAGCCCGCTCGGGAACGAGCCGGTGACCTTCACCGTCACGACGGGCGCCGGAACCGTCGGGGGCGGGGGCCTGCAAGCGGTGACGGTGAACACCGATGTGGGGACCGGTTGCGCGCACGCGCCGTGGGTCCTTGGAACGACGCCGGGGCCGAACACGCTGACCGCCGCCGCGCTCGCGAGCGGGAGTCCGTTGACCTATACGGCCACGGGCACGGGACGGGTGACGGGGAAGCTCTACGTTGCCAACGAATTCGGCAACAGCATCACGGTCTACGCGGCGGGGGCGAGCGGGAACGCGACGCCGACGGCCACGATCGCGGGCGGCAACACCGGACTGAGCTTCCCGTTTGGCATCGCCCTGGATGGCGCGGGCAAGATCTACGTCACCAACTCTGGCAGCAACAGCATCACAGTCTACGCGGCGGGGGCGAGCGGGAACGCGACGCCGACGGCCACGATTGCGGGCGGCAACACGGGACTAGACAGCCCGGATGGCATCGCCCTGGATGGCGCGGGCAACATCTACGTTGCCAACGACGTTGCCAACGACGTTGGCAGCATCACAGTCTACGCGGCGGGGGCGAGCGGGAACGCGACGCCGACGGCCACGATCGCGGGCGGCAACACCGGACTGAGCTTCCCGCAGGGTATCGCCCTGGATGGCACGCGCAACATCTACGTCACCACCGGCAACAGCATCAGGGTCTACGCAGCGGGGGCGAGCGGGAACGCGACGCCGACGGCCACGATCGCGGGCGGCAACACCGGACTGAGCTTCCCGGTTGGCATTGCCCTGGATGGCGCGGGCAACATCTACGTCACCAATTTTAGCGGCAACAGCATCACCGTCTACGCGGCGCGGGCGAGCGGAAACGCGACGCCGACGGCCACGATCGCGGGCGGCAACACCGGACTGGGATCCCCGGCTGGCATCGCCCTGGATGGCGCGGGCAACATCTACGTTGCCAACAGCGGTGGCAGCATTACGGTCTACGCGGCGGGCGCGAACGGGAACGCGACGCCGACGGCCACGATCGCGGGCGGCAACACGGGGCTAAACAGTCCAACGCTGATCGCCGTCGTGCCCTCCGGCCCTACGGGGATCCCTCTTTCGAGTCAGGAGAGGATCTTCACTTTCGACTTGACGAGCCATATCCCGGCACCGCCCTATGATGCGATCACTTGGGGCGTCACCTTTAGCGTGGGGGATCCGGTCTCGGGTACGGACGTGCTGCTCACCAACCTCTACGGGGCGGCCAACGGTACGCAGCTCCTGCAAAATCGAAACGACACACAACTCATTACCGCCGGCGGCACAATGTATGGACCGCTCCAGACGGCCAACCCAATCTTCAACCCGATGCTTGACGGGATCTTCTCCGTCGGCCTCGTGATGCCTTCAGGTACGGCTGTCGTGACGGAATTCAAGGTGTGCGGGGTCATCTTCGCCCCATTCCAACAGACCTGTACCTCGATTCCGTAGGATCTGATTCACGCCCCCTATCGATAGAGCGCCGGTAACGCCGTCACTGTGAGGACTTTCGAGTCGGACCCTGTGGCACCGTGGTCGTCAGTCACCGTCACGGTGATTGAGTAGGTGCCGGGCATGAGATAGTTGTGGGTTCCCGTAAGGGCGCCCTGACTGGATCTGCGGCCGCTGGATGATGACGCGTCCCCCCAGTCGATCGTGTAGGACCACGGCCCGTCGTTGTCCGGGTCGCTGAAAGACGCGTCGGGCAGCGCGTACAAGAAACCCACAAGCACCGACTGATCCGACCCGGCGTTCACAACCGGCGGCTGGTTGGGCGGCGGCGGCGGCGGCGGTGGCACCGGAGCCGGAGGTGGCGGTGGCGGCGGCACCGGTGGTGGTGGTGGCGGCGGCGGCGGTGGCGGTGGCGGTGGCGGCACCGGTGGTGGTGGCGGTGGCGGCGGCGGTGGCGGGGGCGGACTTTGGGCGAAGCTCACGCGCCAAATCCCCCCTGCATAATCGTCACTCACGAGGAGCGCCCCATCCGGCATTACCAGCAGGCTCACGGGGCGACCCCAGCGAGAGCCATCGGCGAGCTGCCAACCGGTGACAAAGTCTTCGATGGCCGTGGGCCGGCCGTTTTGCACGCGCACGCGCACGACCTTCGCCCCAGTGGGCACGGTGCGGTTCCACGAGCCGTGATACGTCATGAACGCATCGCCCTGGTACTCGGCCGGGAACATGGTGCCCGTATAGAACACGAGCCCAAGCGGGGCCGAGTGTGCCTGGAACGTGATGGCCGGTGGCTCCACTCCCGAGCAGTCGGCATCCGCATACTCGGGGTTCGCCTGGCCGGGGAGATAACATTGCGGCCATCCATACCACTTGCCGTCCCGCAGGATGTTGAGGTGCTCGGGTGGCAGATCGTCGCCCAGATCGTCGCGGTCGTTGTTGTTCGCCCACAGCTCGCCCGTGGTCGGGTGGAAGGCGAGCCCGACGGAATTGCGGAGCCCGGTGGCAAACGTCCGCGGATTCGTGCCGTTGAGGTTGTAGCGCGTGACGGCCGCGCGGGGCAACGGATCGTCGCACACGTTGCACGAGGAGCCGATGGCGACGTAGAGCAGATTGTCGGGCCCGAAGGCGATCGTGCGCGTGAGGTGACCGTCGCCCGGAAGGTTCCGGATGAGTGTCACCGGCGTCCTCGCTCCCGGATCGAGCCGGCGCACCGCGGTCTGCTCGGCGAAGTACAGCGTGTCGCCGCGGAACGCCAGGCCGAACGGGTAGGACAAGCCGCTCAGGACGGTGTTCTGCGCGTCGGCAACGCCGTCGCCGTCCGCGTCCACGAGCCGGACGATCTCGCCGCCATTCGAGAGTGTGACGAAGACCGCGCCATCGGGGGCGAGCGCGAGCGCGCGCGCGCCGTCTAGCCCCTGTGCAAAAAGATTCACGTTGAAACCAGTGGGCACGTCGAGCTCGTGGCCGGCGATCTGGATGGCATCGAAGGAAGGTCGGAAGGAGCGGCGAGCGCGGTGCGCGGACGTGACGACATCGGAGCAGTCCAGGGCCAGCAGCACCGCGACCACGGTTGCCAGCCGCCCAGCAAACCCTGCACGCGCGTACATGTGGAACGCTCTCTGTGAGGTGGGTGCTGTGTCGCTCGGAATTAATCCCTCCGATAGCAATCTTTGCGCCACTGCGTTGCGCAATCGCCGCGCTGATGAACAGCGGATACGTGGCACGAACACCGCAGCGTGCCCACGGCAGATTGCGTCAAGACTCACATTGCGCGCGCGCTGAAGGGCGCAGCTCTATTCGCGGGGTCGCTGTGGCTAGAGAGGAGAAGGACGCATGGCGGCGCCGCTCGAATCACTCGAAGGAATAATCCTTAAAAGCAGATCCTTCAAAAGCATACGCGCCTGCAACGACAGGTCCGGTGCCTCCCACCTAGACGAGTCGGTCCCTTTTCCCTCCGTCGGATCTATAACGGCTTGTAGGACAACCCCCACTTTCCACCCACACGGTAGACCATCATTTCGCACGTTCCGGGGGTGGAAGATGGCTGTGTCACTGACCTGTCGCCTCGCTTGGCTCGTACCCGCTCTCCTGATCGTGGAGGCGTGCGCATCCGGTGACCGGCCGACGGCCCTCCGGTCCAGGCCCGAGTTCGCGATCTCCGATGGGGTCCACGAGGGCGGGACGCCGGGCTTCTACTTCCTCCCGCCAGTGGTCGCCCAGCCCACGTTCAGCGGCAGCTTCGATGCCGATATTGCGACGCTCAACCCACAGATCGCGATCTGCGATATCACCAATGGCCCCGATAACAATTGCGGCGGTGCAGGCGGGACGCCCGCTGTCGGCGTATTCACGACGACAAGTACGCCGGCGATCACTGTCGATCTTACGACCTCACAGTATCAGGTGAACTGGAACACCCGAGCGGCTGGCTTCGACGCCGGCCATACCTATCGGGCGCACGTGACGGCCGGGGCGAGTGGGGCGCGGCGCGAGCTGGGTTTCGCGGATGTGTTGCTCACGACAGGGCAGGCGAAGAACCTCGCGACCGGTGATCTCATCGTGCTGAAGGACGGACGGCCCCTGCCGATTCATTTCCGGATCGAGACGGGCATCGTGGGGAGTGTCAGCGTCAGCGCCGCGAGTCCAAGCGTCCAGACAGACGGCACGGATCTGCTGACTGCGACAGTGCAGGATCTGCACGGGGCCCCGCTTGTCGGCGCCACCGTGGCCTGGACCGTGACGGCAGCCACGGGCGTGGTGGCGAGCCTGGCGCCGGCGAGCGGGCCGACGACGCTCCTCACGGCCGGTACGACGCCTGGGACGGCAGTGGTGGCGGCTACGAGCGCCGGGGTCTCGGCGACGGTCACTGTGCTCGTGGCAGGTAAGCCGCTCTACGTTGTCAACCAACCCAGCAACAGCATCACGGTCTACGCAGCGGGGGCGAGCGGGAACGCGACGCCCGTGGCCACGATCGCGGGCGGCAACACCGGACTGAACACCCCGACTGGCATCGCCCTGGATGGCGCGGGCAACATCTACGTTGCCAACGGACTTGGCAACAGCATCACGGTCTACGCGGCGGGAGCCAGCGGAAACGCGACGCCGACGGCCACGATCGCGGGCGGCAACACCGGACTGAACTTCCCGCATGGCATCGCCTTCGATGGCGCGGGCAACGTCTACGTCCCCAACATAAGAAACAACACCATCACGGTCTATGCGGCGGGGGCGAGCGGGAACGCGACGCCGACGGCCACGATCGCGGGCGGCAACACGGGACTGCACACCCCCTATGGCATCGCCCTGGATGGCGCGGGCAACATCTACGTCGCCAACCTAGGTGGCAGCATCACAGTCTACGCGGCGGGGGCGAGCGGGAACGCGACGCCGACGGCCACGATTACAGCCTTCAACACCGGACTGAACGGCATCGCCCTGGATGGCGCGGGCAACATCTACGTCACCAGCAGCAGCCTCAACAGCATCACAGTCTTCGCGGCAGGGGCGAGCGGGAACGCGACGCCGACGGCCACGATCGCGGGCGGCAATACAGGACTGACCACCCCCTATGGCATCGCCCTGGATGGCGCGGGCAACATCTACGTCGCGAACTTTAACGCCAACAGCATCACAGTCTACGCGGCGGGGGCGAGCGGGAACGTGACGCCGACGGCCGCGATCGCGGGCGACAACACGGGGCTAAACCGTCCGGCGCTGATCACATTCTAGCACGCTCGGCCGCGGCGGTCTTGCCACGCCTCCGCATTCAGCGAGCCTCGCTAGCTCGCCTTGTGCTGCTTGTGCAGCGCCTGCTCGACTGGAATCTCGCTGCCGTTTTGATCCACGTAATGGATATCGAACGGTCCATCCGAATGCAGGAAGAACGAACACGGTCCGCCGACGCAGGTGAACTGGTGCACATGTTTGACGGGCGCATACGCAAACCCACCAGAATGCAGGTTCACGGCGGGTTCACCTTTCATTTCCATGCGGCCCGTGCCGCTCACCATCATCAGTTGTTCGTTGGGCGAATGAAAGTGCCAGGGCGCGCTACAGCCTTTCGTGCCCTTCACCAGCAGGATCGACGGCCCGCTCGAGGGGTCACCCCGTTGCACCGCTAACGTGAGGCAGTCGGGCAGACCCGGATTCTTCTGGAACTGACTGGGCGACGTGTTTTGCGCCACGGGTTTGTCGGTCTGCTGAGCGACCGCGGTAGCGGTCATCAGGGATAGCAACACGACCCCGCATGGAATCCGCACGGCATCCTCCTGGTTGGCGTATCGGCGCTGGACGGTAGACGACGGCAGATAATAGAAATGGGATGCAGCTCCCATAACGCGCTGAGCGAGGAATTGCAGCGTCCGTGCTGGCTCGCGTGCTTGCCGGTTGAAGTCTGCTTTTGGTGATAGCCATCGAAGAAGGCAGCTCCGGTAAACGTCACCAGCACCGGGGCGTCCAGGTCACCGCTTATCGTCAGATGTGTGGTATCGACCAGGGCCGCGAGCTGATCACGCGCTTGACGGTAGATATTGCCGTATGCCGGCGCCGGGATCTCGACGATGATGCAGGACGCCGGAACGGGCGTGTACTCCTCTTCGGTGATCTCGATGTGCCAGTCGCCGTCGGTTTCATGCAGCTTGATGCGTCGCACGTACGCAGTGACCGAGTAGACATTCTGTTCTCGCCCGATGCGATGCGCACACTGGTCCTGTGCGGTGATTGCCCGAGGCGTCCAGGTCAGCAGGCTCGAGACATCGACGGCGGCCGGTGGGTGCGTCGCGAACGACGTGTCCACCTTCTCACTCCAGCGGTAATGAGGTTCGGCGCAGGTTTGTCCGTGGGCTGTGCCGATAGCCAATGCGGCGAGTGCCGCGACGAGCGCCGGCGTGCGAGGCGTCATGGAAGTGCGCTCCTGGGGGTGTCGCGTGAAAGTGATGATTCTCGGAACTCGCCGGTAGGGCGATTTTGATGCAGGGAGGGACGTGTTGTTCGGGGTACTGTTGTTTATTGTATCGGTGTTGATCGAGATCCCGTGTCCAGTGATGTTCTGGTTGCGTTTGGGGGAATAGGCTTTTTGGGGCTGGTGGCCTCTTTGGTCGCCCTGCATCTCATCCGGCGCGACGAGGTGCGGCGCCGCTCGAATCAGTCGAAAGAATAGTTCTAAAAGCAGGTCCCTTCGCTACGCTCAGGGCAGGCTCTTCGCTGCGCGCGCGTGCCGCGCACTCCGCTGGGGCTGCTTCCTTCTTCTTTTTCTATTTCCCCTCACGTAAGCGAACGCGCTTGTCATCCTGAGGGCCGAAGGCCCGAAGGACCTGCTTTTTGATGATGGCCATTGAAAGCAGGTCCTTCGCTGCGCGCGCGTTCCGCACGCTTCGCTCAGGATGACAGGGCTCGCGTTTGCTTAAGAGAGGAAAAGCAGAGAGAAGGGGTAGTTCACGCCTCGTTTTTGGAGTTGATCCCTTCCACTCTACAGCGTCAGGTAGACGATCTTCACGAAGTCGTCGCCCTTGTATCGCCCCGAGCCCCAGTCGCCATCGAGATCCGTGAGCGGTTTGGCGGCGATGGATTCCTCCAGCGATTTCCCGGACGCCTTGAGTTTCCCTACCCGGTCCGCAGCCGTGGACAGCATGTCGCGGTACTTCACGAGGTCGGCCCTGGTGGCGAGCGGGCCGTGGCCCGGCACGATCCTCGTGTCCGCCTCGGCCTCGTGCAGCAGGCGGTTCGACGCCTCGATCATCCCGTCGACTCGGCCGCCGGTGTTGCCATCGATGTAGGGGTACCGGCCGTTGAAAAACACATCGCCCGCGTGCAAAACGTTGGCGTGCACGAACCGCACGGTCACGTCGGTGTCGGTGTGCGCCGGCGGAACGTGCGACACCTCCAGCCGGTCGCCGTTTGCCTCGAGCGTGTAGCCGGCCGAGAACACGCGTTGGGGCAGGGCGGCGGCGGGTGAGGGCGCGAAATCGAGCTCGAGCACGGCGAGGTGATGCGACTCGGACATCCGTCGCCTGGTGTTGGCGTGCGCCACCACGGTGGCCCCGGCGGCATGGAGTGGCGCGTTGTTGTCGGTGTGGTCGAAGTGCCAGTGGGTATTGATGACGTATTTCACGGGCGCGCCCAGTGCCGCGAGCGACTGCTCGAGCTTGGGCCATGCGGGCGCGACGAACGTGTCCACCACGATCAACCCATCAGAGCCGTGCAGCACCACGACGTTGCCGCCCGGTCCCGAGAGCAGGGTGAGCTGGTCGCCGAGTCGCTGCGTTTGGATTGGGACGGCGCCGATCTGTGCCCGAAAGGCCGCGGTGCGATCCTGAGTCGGCTGCTGCCATGCCCGGCCGGTCAGCACGCGGGGAATCAGCGCATCCACGAGCGACCCTGCGCCCAGCGCCGCCATCGTTCTGAGCCACTCGCGTCGCGTGCCGCTCGTCATGGTCCACCCCTAGGTGAAGCGGCGGCAGGTGAGGCGGCGGCAGGTGCGGCGGCGGCAGGTGAAGCGGCGGCACTGCGGTTGAAGCGCAGGTTGGCGCTCCTAGTGCACAAGTTTCACCACGGCGAACACCAGGGCAGCCGTCGTGGCTGCTTGAGCAATCCAGAAGTTGAAGAGGCGGCGAGTAAGCCGGGTCTCCATTTCGGCGAGCCGTTGTTCGAACCGCTCCTGGAGCTCAGCGATCGTCGCGTCCAATTTGGCCTGCAGTCCTTCCACGCGCTGCTCGAGCTTCGCATCGAAACGCGCGAAATTGAGCTCGTTCAGGTCTCGGAGATCTCCCCGGTACGGCGCATCGACCATGTTGAACCGCTCCGCGAGCTCGTTGGCGAGGTCGTCCCCGAGCCTGTTGTAGAAACAAAGCCGGAGAGCTATCGCTCCCCGGCTTCTTGGCGTAGCGAAACCGGCTACGCGGAGACCTTTCACGTATGGACAACATCGGCAACTCGACGCGCCGAGTCAATGGGAGTGCGAGGGTGCTGGTGGTGGGATTCGAACCCACAAGGGCTCTCGCCCGGATCTCGCACGCGCTGCCGCTCGCGTCGCAAGTATTTCCTTGGCTCCCTCGGCCCATGCGAGCGACGTTGGAGCAGCGGACTGCGAGTCCGGTGCGCGCCTCTAGCCCTGGTCCGCGCCTAGGATTATCGAGCGCCTGACCGCACCCCTCTGGGCGCTCGCTCGGGCATAATCCCCGACCTATCTTAGGCTCCCATGGGCGACCTTGTGGCTCGCCTGCAGTCCGCCCTCGGCGACGCCTATCGCATCGAGCGGGAGCTCGGCGGTGGGGGGATGAGCCGCGTGTTTCTCGCGCAGGAAACGGCGCTCAAGCGCCACGTCGTCATCAAGGTGTTGCCGCCCGAGATGGCCGCCGGCGTCAGCGTCGAGCGCTTCCGGCGCGAGGTTGAACTCGCCGCCTCCCTCCAGCACCCGCACATCGTTCCCCTGCTCTCCGCCGCGGCCTCCGGGGACTTGCTCTACTACACGATGCCGCTCGTGGAGGGCGAATCGCTCCGGGGCAAGCTCGCCCGTCAGGGCGAGCTCCCGGTGAGCGAGACGATCCGCGTCCTCGGAGACGTCGCCGACGCCCTCGCCTACGCCCACGCGCACGGGGTCGTGCATCGCGATATCAAGCCCGACAACGTGCTGATCTCGGGGAAGCACGCGGTGGTCACCGACTTCGGTGTCTCGAAGGCGGTGAGCGCTTCGAGCGGCGGCTCCCTCACCTCGCTCGGCGTCGCGCTCGGCACGCCGGCCTACATGGCGCCAGAGCAGGCAGCCGCCGATCCGCACCTGGACCACCGGGCCGATCTCTACGCGCTGGGCATCCTAGGCTACGAGATGCTCACCGGCCGCCCCCCCTTCACCGCCGCCACGCCGCAGGCAACGCTCGCCGCCCAGGTGACGCAGACGCCCCAGCCGGTGACGGCGCAGCGGCCGGCGGTGCCCGGCGCCTTGAACGCGCTCGTGATGCGCTGCCTCGAGAAGCACCCGGCGGACCGATTCCAGTCGGCGGGAGCTGTTCTGGAAGCGCTCGAGCAGATGGTGACGCCCTCCGGCGGGATCACACCCACGGGGAGCGCACCGTACGACGCCGTCGCGGCGGCGGCGGCCGCGCGGGCGCATCCGCTGCGCGTGGCGGGTCTGTTCTCGCTCGCGTCGGTCGCAGTGCTCGGCGTCGTGTACTTCCTGATGAACCAGCTCGGCCTCCCCGGCTGGGTGATGCCCGGGGCGATCGGGCTGCTCGTCGCCGGCCTCCCGATCATGGTAGTGACCGGGCTCATCGAGCGGCGGCGTGCGCTCGCGCGCACCACCGGCCACATGACAACACCACCCGCGGGCGGGTTGCACGGCTGGCTGACGTGGCGCAAGGCGGTCGCGGGCGGCGTCGCCGCGTTCGCCGCGCTCGGCCTCGGGGCAGCCGGGTACTCGGCGATGCGGCTGCTCGGGATCGGGCCCGTGGGGACGCTGGTCGCGAGCGGCGTGCTCGAGAAACGGGACCGTCTGGTGCTC
>WNGI01044723.1_pt1 | contig 10107 bp, 15 predicted proteins | sample 5400621 | NCBI WGS metagenome assembly WNGI01 (sample SAMN13153374, study PRJNA577476) | soil metagenome | isolation source: 20 cm soil or saprolite under Garry oak tree replicate 1 | place: USA:California | collected 2016-06-15 | reverse complement strand
GCCATGCGGTGATGATCGGAACGCGCGACCCGGACAAGCCCGAGTTGCGTGACTGGCTCTCCAGCGATGGCAGGGGCGCGAAGCCGGCACGTCGCCGAGGCGGCCGCGCACGGGGAGTTGCTCGTTCTGGCGGTGCTCGGCAACGCCTGCGAGGACGCGATCGACGCCGCCGGCCCAGCCAACTTCAGCGGCAAAGTCCGACTCGCAAACCCGGCCGCCAAACGCCGACCCACCTCGCCGGTTCCGAGCACACCAACCGCGCCCGGAGCCCGTCGACCATCAGCCATGCTGTCTCCTCTCTCGACGTAGTGCTCGCGATCATGCCGATCCACTGGGGCTCGCCGACTATTACACCGGGGCCAGGTTAGGTTCGAAGTGACAGGACGATCGCGCCGTCCGCTCCCGCCACTACCTCGCGCAGCGCTTGTGCCGCCTGTTCGAGCGGTCGGACCGACGCGATCGGCACGCTGAGGCTGCCGAGAGCCAGCAGCTCGGCGAGAGCCGACAGCTGCCGACCATCGGGCCGGACGTAGACGTCGGATACAGCGACGCCCCGTTCCTCCCGCGGCGGGTCGCCCGTGATCGTGGCGAGGCGGCCGCCGTCAGCAACCGCCTTCAACGTGGTGGCCGCCTGCCCGCGGGCAGCGTTGACGGCCTTGGGCGCGCCGCCGCCGGTGATCTCGCGAACGAGCACCGGCCAGTCACCGTGATAGTCGAGCACCTCCGACGCGCCGTAGTCGCGGACGCGCTCGGCCTTCTTCGCGCTCGCGGTCGCGAGCACGCGGGCGCCCCGAGCCGCGGCGAGCTGGACGAGCAGCCCACCCGTGACTCCGCCCGCTCCGTTCACGACGACCCAGCCGCCGCTCTCGATCCTGAGAGCCTCGTCGAGCGCCTGAGCCGCGGTGAGCGCCGGAATGGGAAACGCTCCGCAGGCTTCCCATGACGCCCCTGGCGGCCGGGCTGCGACAGCTGCCGCCGGCGCGAGCACCCTCTCCGCCCATGTCCCGTGACGCCGGAGCGGCAGCGGATGTGTCATCACCTCGTCGCCGTCACGCAGCTCGGCCACGCCGGAGCCGACCGCTGCGACCGTCCCGGCCGCCTCCGTCCCGAGCGCCATCGGAGCCGGGCCACCAATCTGCCAGCTGCCAATCCTGACAAGCTCGTCCCAGTTGCCGATGCCGGCGGCGACGACCTCGATGAGGACCTCGCCAGCAGCAGGTGCCGCCGGCTCGTCCACCTCGAAAATCTGGACGGACTCGCCGAGTGCTTTGACCCCGGCCACTCGCCGGCCCCGCGGCCGGCTAGTCAGTGCCAACCTCGAGCACGACCTTGCCACGCTTCCCGCGGGTCGCGACTCGCTCGAACGCCGCCCGGGCTTCCGCGAGCGGAAAAACCGAGTCGACCTCAGCGCGGAGCTCGCCTGCGTCCACGAGCCTTCTCAACTCCAGTAGTTGCTCGTGGTCGGGTTCGACGATGAAGTAGGTCGCGCCCGGCATCTCCTCGGCGATCGTGACCACGCGCTCGCCGGCGGGGACCTCGCCGCCCCCAGTGTCGAAAACCAGATCCACGGGACCGCTCTCCACGACCGTGGCGCCGGCGTGTCGCGCAAGCTGGACGGCGATGTGCCCAACCCCGCCCGAGGCGCCGGTGACCAGCACCCGCTCGCCCCGGGCGAGCCGCCCGTGCACAAACAGCGCTTGCCAGGCGGTCAGTCCGCCCATCGGTAGAGCTGCCGCCTCGACGTGGCTCAGCCGCGAGGGCTTTGGTGCGAGCGCATCGGCTGGGACGACGGCGTACTCGGCGGCCACGCCGTCGCGATCGAAAGGCGTGAGCGCATACACCTCGTCCCCGCTGTCGACGACAACGCCCGAAAGCTCGTAAGAGGGAATCGCCGGCAGTCGATCGACCGGCCACTCCAGCTCGTCACGCGTGATCGCTGCCGCCTGCACGCGCACCAGCACCTCTCCCGGATCCGGAGACGGCGTCTCGATCTCCTCAACCTTCAAGCCGTCATCGTGCAGCCGTACCGCTAGCACACCGCTCCCCTGCTCCCCTGTTGCACCTCGTTCCTCAGGGGATCTTGCCATCTACCACCCTCCTGCTTAGAGGCGTCGCCTGGGCGAGTCTCCTCTCACTTGAGAGAACGAGCGCGTGTCGGGCGTCAGCCGATTCGCTCGGCCAGACCGATGAGGATGCCCTCGGGGCCCCGGACGTAGCAGAGCCGATACACGTCTTCGTACTGAACCACTTCGTCGACGAGCTGCGCGCCGTGCTCGCGGAGCCGGGCGAGCGTATCGTCGAGGTCATCTACGGCGAACATGACGCGGAGATAGCCGAGAGCGTTCACCGGGGCGTTCCGGTGATCGGCGACCACAGGCGGCGTGAGAAAACGCGAGAGCTCGATCCGGCCGTGGCCGTCCGGCGTGCGCATCATCGCGATCTCGACCCGCTGGTCACGCAGTCCAGTCACGCGCCCCGACCAGTCTCCTTCGCTTCGATCATGCCTCGACCTTCGAGCTCGAGGCCGAGCTCCTTGAAGAAGGAGATAGCGGCGTCGAGGGATTCCACCACGATTCCGACGTTGTCCATCCGTTGAAGCGTCACGCGGCCATTCTTGCGGAGGCTCTACGCTGAAAAGCGGAGCAAACCGCCCGGGACAAGGAGCCATCAGATGACGCGATACCTGATCTCGTTCGATGCCAACGCGATGGACCACATCCCGGATGAGGACATGCGTGCCGTGGCCAGGGCCGCGCACGAGGTGGCCGAGGAGGCCATGAACGCCGGCGTGTGGGTTTTCGGCGGTGGACTGGAAAACCAGAAGGCGAACATCGTGGACACCGACGGGACGGTCACGGACGGCCCCTACCCGGAGGCCGTCGGCGGGTTCTGGGTCGTCGACGTGCCCTCGCGCGAGGAGGCACTGAAGTGGGCTGCCAAGACCGCCGCCGCCTGCCGCTGCGCGCAAGAAGTCCACGAATTCATGCCCGATCCGGCCGTCGGGAACTGATCAGGCGAGGGCGCGTTCGAGAGCGGCGCGGTCGGCGGGCTCGCCGTGCGTCGGCAACACGAGCTCCACTGGCTTGTCGAGCAGCGGCCTCAACCCCGCCGCGACCTGCTCGACCGTGACGCCCTCCGGCAGCCAGCTCGCGGGGATCTCGAGCCCACTGCCGAGATCGATCAGCGTGTCGCCGGCGATCACCGCGCGATTCCTCTCGCTCCAGAGCACGAGGTCGAGCTGGCCTTCACGACCGGGATACGCCTCCAGCCCGAACAACGAGTCGCCGATCGCATAACGCGTCGCCGGGACGAGCTGGTCCTCCGGGCGATCAGGCGCCGGAGCCCACACCGGAAAGCCGAGCGCCGCGGCGTCGCGCTCATGCCACGTGGAGGTGAGCACCGTGACCACCTCGCGCGTCCCGAACAGCGCGCGCACGTCGTCCGGAACGGCGATCGGGTCGATCAGGATCAGCCGCTCACCGTCGTCGATCGCGTACGCCGATACCGGCCCTTCCCAGTCGGGATGCGCCGCGGTCCAGTGGTACACACCGTCGGGAAGCACTCTCGAATGCTACGCACCCGCGGTCAGCGGCCGAGGAACTCGACGGCTACGGGCACGAACTTGTCGTGGTATTGGAAGATGCCGCCGTGCCCGGAGTCGGGGTAGATGATCAGCTCGGAGCCTTCGATGCGCCGGTGCAGGTCCTCGGAGAGACTCGAGGGCACCATGCGGTCGTTGTCGCCGTTGGCGATGAGGGTGGGCTGGGTGATCTTCGACAGGTCGTCGGGCGTGCCGCGTCCCCACTTCTTGATCGCCTTCAACTGCGTCTGGAGCGCCTTCAGCTTGATCTTGGTGTCACGGTCGGCGGTGCGCTCCTCGAGCCGGTTGACGAAGGCACGCGCGGCGGGCTTGCCGGTGGCGTTGCGGTTGAAGAACAGGAATTCCTTGGGGTCCGACCGGGTCAGGGTCGCTCGCAGGATGTCGAGGTAGGTGATGCGGGCGACCTTGTCGATGTCCTTGCCGCCCTTCGGGCCGGTGCCGGTGAGGACGAGCTTGCGGACGAGATCGGGGTGCTTGACGACGAGTGCCTGGGCGATGAAGCCGCCGAGGGAGAAGGAGAAGATGTCGATCTTGCTGAAGCCGAGCGCCTTGATGAAGGTGTAGGCGTCGTCGGCCATGGCCTCGACGGTGTCGGGCACCCGGCCGGTGGAGGCGCCGACGCCGCGGTTGTCAAAGGTGATGACGTGGTGGTTCTTCGCGATCGGGTCGACGATGCGCGGGTCCCAGTTGTCCAGGTTCGCGGCCAGGTGGACGAAGAAGATCACCGGGATGCCGCCCTTGGGGCCGAGTTCGCGGTAGGCGTAGGTGACGCCGCCGGCAGTGACCGTACGCGCCGGGGCTTGTGCATACGAGGTGATGACGTCTTCTTTCGGGGTGTCGTTGGTGCTGATCATCGAGCGCTCCTTCCTGTGCTATAACGAAGTTACAGAGTACTATAACCACGTTATAGAATGCATGTCAAGCGGCATTCGGAGGTCAGGGTGGAGTCAGCTCACAACATCGAAGGCAGGTCAGGCGATTCGACAGCCGACCCCGTACCGGAGCGGGTCGTCCAAGCCACGATCGGCCTGTTGGCCGATCAGGGACCGTCCGCCATCAAGGCGCGCACGGTCGCGTCCGCCAGCGGCGTCTCGACGATGGCGGTCTACCACTACTTCGGTGGGATCGCCGAGCTCATCCACGCCGTCGTCGACCAGGGATTCAAGGAGCTCGACAAGGCGTTCGCCGAGGTGCCGGTGACGGACGATCCACTCGCGGATCTGTATGCGATGGCGTTGACGACTCGCCGGCTCGCCCGCGGGAACCCTCACCTGTACGACCTGATGTTCGGCCTCTCCACCCGTCGCGCGACCTACCGACCGCTGCCGGATTCCGACGCTCGCCTCAGCGGACGTTCGCCTGCCTTCCAAGGCGCCTACCGTCACCTGAGCGACGCGTGCGCTCGCCTCGTGAACACCGGCAGGGTCCGGCAACAGGAGCCCGAGCCTGTAGCCGCTCAGCTGTGGAGCTTCGTGCACGGCTGCATCACCCTCGAGCTCGCCGAGCACTTCGTCGAGTTCGACGACCCGGTTGCGCAGGTGCTGCAGCCAATGGGTGTGAACCTCGCCGTCGGGCTCGGCGACGAGCGGGAACGTGCCCAGGCCTCACACGAGGCGGGCGCACGCAGCTACGACTCGATCACGCGGGGCCGTGCTGGATCAGCCTGAGCGCTGCGACGCGGGCCGGCGCAGGGACGCCATTTCAAACCCGCCCGTTCGGTGAGCTTCGACGTGACCCTGTAACGAGACTCGCCCGGGTCCTCGGCATGGGTCGGGCACTCGTCCTGGCCGAGGATCACAGAAGGAGAGGACGATGAAGGTGCTTCTCATCGGCGCCAGTGGCGCGATCGGCGGCAGGCTTGTGCCGCAGTCGCCGGGGAGGCCGCGGTCTTGATGGGCACCGAAGCCCGCGGCGCCTCCAACGCCAAGGCCAGACGCGAGCTCGGCTGGACGCCCGAGCACTACCCCAGCTGGCGGCAAGGCTCCGCCGAGGTCTACGCGAAAGCCGCGTCGGCGTCCGCGGCGGCCGACATGCCCGCACGCACTCGAGCCGACATCGGCCGCGCGTCTTGATGAGGCTCCGCAAGGCGCGGCAAAGTGGCAACGCCTACATGGACATCGGGATCGTCAGCCACGGAACGTGAGCCGGGACGGTCATGACCGCCGCGCCGAGCACGGCGAGCACGGCGGCTGTCGCGCCGGTGGCGATCACGCGCCAGGGCAGAAGCTTCTCGATCGTGACCAGGGCCGCGATCACGAGCATCCAGGCGATGCTCATCACTCCGAGCGCGAACAATGCAGCCATCAGGGCGCCGCTGCAGCCGACGCAATAGCCGCCTTGCTCGACTCCCATCAGCAGCGCGCCCACCGCCCCCGGCCGGCGGCGCAGCAGCTCGGCGTCGCGGCAATGCCGCAGGCATCTCCCCTTAGCCGCCGACAGCTCGTAGAGCGCCGCGGAGAGAATCACGCCGCCGGCGAGGTACCGGCCCACATGGTCCCACGCGAGCAGACCGAGATCGAGCGAGCGTACCCCTTCGACGAGTGCGTATGCGAGCACACCGAACGCGACCCAGGTCAGCAGATACCCGACGGCGAACACGGCCGCGCGCGCAGACGCAACCGCCATCGGCGCCACCGAGGGGAGCATCATCGCGGCCATCATCGTCGTCCAGACGACCACGAACCAGCCGAGGCTGCCGAGGTCCGTCCCAGCGCCCATGTCCATCCCCCGCATCCGCGCGACCGTCAACGCCCAACAGCCGCCGGCGACGAGGAAGAGCACCGTCGCCGCAGCAACGGCGCGCCGCTCGCGCGCTGCCGCGCTCACCGGGCGAGCAGACGTTCGAGGTTGTCGTAGCAGAACTGCCACCCGCGCTCCTGACTCTTGAGGCGCCCGTCGGTGGGGATCGCGCTGTTCGTCATCAGCACTGTTGTGCGGCCGTCCCGCTCGGAAAACTCGAGCTCGATCCGCTGCGGCTGGTCGGGCTGGTCGTCCCAGACCCGGCGGCGCCGGCCTCGGTCCCGTCGGAAGGGTCGCGCATCACGATGCGAATCGTGCCCCCAACCCGGAGGTCGACCTCCGCAGTCGGCGTCTCCCAGCCGGGCATGCCGTAGAGCCAGCGCCGCAAGACCTCCGGGCTCGTCCACGCGGCGAAGACCCGCTCGACCGGTGCGTCGAAGGTCCGCGCGATCCGCAGCATGCGCGCGCGATGCTCGCTCATCTCCCCTCCTCGAGATAGTCGCCGACGACGTCGAACAGCCTGTCCCAGCGCGTTCGCTGCTGCTCGATCCATTCGGCCGCGTCCGCGAGCGCCTCCGGTCGGAGGCTCAGCCGATGCGTGCGGCCGTCGACCACGCGGGTGACGACGCCCGCGTCCTCGAGCAGCTTCAGATGCCGGGAGATGGTCGGCTTGGAGACGCCGAGGCCCCGGCTCGCATCGCCGACGGTGGCCGCCCCGCTGCTGAGCCGCGCCACGATCTCACGGCGGATCGGATGCGCGAGCGCGCTGAACGTATCGTTAGCCATTACGCTAACTATAGTGTGACGTCCGGCCGGCGACGAAAGGAGACTCCCGATGCCCGACCACGCGGCGGGAACGCGAGAGCAATGGCTCTCCGCCCGCAAGGAACTGCTCGCAGCCGAGAAAGAGCACATGCGCCGAGGAGACGAGCTCGCCCGGCGCCGACGGGAACTGCCATGGGTGCCGGTCGAAACGGAGTACACCTTCGAGTCGGCCGACGGGACGAAGACGCTCGCGGATCTCTTCGACGGCCGCTCACAGCTGCTCGTCTACCACTTCATGTTCGGCGTCGGGTACCGGGTCGACGAACAGAACCCAGGCTGCACGGGCTGCTCGTTCGTCGCCGACCACTTCGACGGCGTCCTTCCGCACCTCAACGGCCATGGCGTGACGCTCGTCAGCGAGTCGATCGCCCCGCTCGAGGAGCTGCAGGCATACGCGGCTCGGATGGACTGGACGTTCCCTTGGGTTTCGTCCCTCGGCAGCGACTTCAGATACGACTTCGGCGCGGCGTTCACGGACGACGAGCAGAAGAACGGCGCCGAGTACAACTTCAAGCACGAAGACGAGGTGGCGCCGCAGCGTGAGGGACTGAGCGTCTTCAGCGCGCAGGACGGAGTCGTCTACCACACATACTCGACGTATGCGCGCGGCGTCGAACAGCTGATGGGCACGTTCGGATTCCTCGATGTGGCGCCGCTCGGCCGCAACGAGGACGAGCCGGGCGCCTGGTGGCACCGTCACGACGAATACGAGGAGGCGGCACGTCAATGACCGAGCAGCGAATTGGCACGCAAGCAGAGTGGCAGGCCGAGCGCGACGCGCTTCTTGCCGACGAGAAGGAGCTCACGCGCCGCGGCGACGAGCTCGCGCGCAAGCGGCGGGAGCTCCCCTGGGTGCTGGTCGAGAAGGACTACCGGTTCGAGACCGCGGACGGGACCCGGTCGCTCGCCGAGCTGTTCGACGGCCGCTCGCAGCTGCTCGTCTACCACTTCATGTTCGGCCCGACGTACACGGCCGGCTGCCCGGTCTGCTCGTCGATCGCCGACACGCTCGCTCCGCAGGTCGTCCACCTGCAGGCGAGAGACACGACGCTGCTGCTCGCCTCACGCGCGCCACTCGAGACGCTCCTCGCATACCGGAAGCGGATGGGCTGGCCCATCGGCTGGGTCTCGAGCGAGAGCGACTTCAATCGCGACCTCGGCTTCCTCCATACCAAGGAGGAGCTGAAGCCGTTCCTGGAAGGCGAGATCCCGCCGGTCGTCGAGCAGATGGCGGACGCCACCGGCACCGACGTCGCCGGGTACGTCTCGGAGGGCCCCGGCCTCAGCGCCTACGCGCTCGCGGACGGGAACGTCTACAGAACGTACGTCACGACCGCGCGCGGCCTGGAGCCGGCAATGGCCTATTACTTCCTGCTCGACCGCACGGCACGCGGCCGCCAGGAGGAAGGAGAGGGCGAGCATTGGCTCCGGCGTCACGACGAGTACGACACCGGAAGGCACTGAGACGGAGAGCGTCGCATTGAAACCGGATCACCGGGGAGGGCGACTGCCCGGAGAGCCGTCTGGCACGGCCCGCTGACCGGTGAGGCGGTCGACCATGGCGGCGGCGGCCGCGAGACCCGCCTCGACGAGGTCAGAGCCGGGCTGCCCCAACACGACCCCGGTGACCGTCGTCCGCCTGCCGTCGACCGAGCGGATGGCCCGGAAGGCGAAGCAGCCTCCGGCCGCCGCATCCGAACCGGTCTTGACGCCGACAAACCCGTCGTGTCCGAGCAAGGTGTTGGTGTTGTGCACGGTGCCCGCGACCGGCAGCATCGCGCTCGATGTGGCGACGATCCTCGCGAACACCGGCAGGCGCATCGCCTGCTCGACGATCCGCACCTGGTCGGCGGCAGTCGAGACGGTTGTGTCGTCGTAGCCGCTCGGGTCGGTGTAGCGGGTGTGGGTCATGGCCAGCGAACGTGCGGTCGCGTTCATCCGGGCAACAAACCGGTCCTCCGAGCCGGCGTCCCAGCGCGCCAGGACCGCGGCGATGTTGTTCGCCGAGGGCAGCAGCAGCGCCTGCAGCGCCTGCAGCTCGGTCAATTGCTCCCCGGCGACGATGGGCACCAGCGACTCCTGCTGACCGCGCCGGCGGTCGGTGTCGGCGACATCGGCGTCGGTGAGCGTGATCGTCGGGCCCTCCGCGCCAGGCCCCAGCGGGTGGTCGCGGAGCACGAGATAGGCCGTCATCACCTTCGCCAGGCTGGCGATCGGAGCGGCGTGCTGGTTCGGGCCCGCGTGGATCTGCGACTGTCCGGCTTGGACGAACGCCGCCTGGCCATGTGCGGGCCACACCGTGCTGGGCACCGCCTCGCCACGCGCGCCGCCGTGGGTACTGCGAAGGACGCCGACGGTTGATGTAGCCGTGGAGGACGAGGACGCCGCCAACAGATGGCCGACGGCTGCGGCGAGCGCCGCGATGAAAACCAGCAGACCGGCGACGCGCATCCTGCGAACCCGAGTCCGATAAATCGTCCTCCGTACCGCTTCGCGGTGGGCCATGCCGCCATTCAAGGCAGCCCGGTGTTGCGGGCACGTATCGGGTTTTCGATATGCCGACGAAACGCGCCGGCTCTAGCATCGGGGCATGCGGGTGCTGATCGTCGAGGACGAGCCCTACATGGCAGAGGCCATCCGCGATGGCCTACGGCTGGAGGCGATCGCGGCAGACATCGCCGGTGACGGGGACACTGCTCTGGAGCTGCTCAGCCTCAACGCCTACGACATCGCCGTCCTCGACCGCGACATCCCCGGACCCTCCGGCGACGAGATCGCCGAGCGCATCGTCGCCTCCGGCAGCGGCATGCCGCTCCTCATGCTCACCGCTGCCGACCGTCTCGACGACAAGGCCACCGGGTTCGAGCTCGGCGCCGACGACTACCTCACGAAGCCGTTCGAGCTCCGAGAGCTCGTGCTCCGCCTGCGAGCGCTCGACCGCA
>WNGI01025200.1_pt1 | contig 10107 bp, 6 predicted proteins | sample 5400621 | NCBI WGS metagenome assembly WNGI01 (sample SAMN13153374, study PRJNA577476) | soil metagenome | isolation source: 20 cm soil or saprolite under Garry oak tree replicate 1 | place: USA:California | collected 2016-06-15 | reverse complement strand
CGCTTACCGACTCTCTCTACAGGAATTAAATCCTCCATCCACACGCACCGACATTACATCGTCATCATCTCACCCCCGTTCACACCTACCGCTCATTCGGCCTCGGCCACCGTACGGAACTACGTCGCTCGTACCACCAACGCCGGCGAATCGGATATAACCAAAGTCTCTATATTCGACTTGGAGAACAAGTACGTGGCGTACACTGGTACGTTTCCTCATGGCGTGCGGGACGTGGTGTCGCAATGGGGTAAAGTCTACATTTTGACGAACGATGGAAACGTGAGTGCAAACCCTATGCATATATATTCACGCCTTTTTTCTTTCTGACTTTGTGGATAGTTGTTCATGTTCCAGGAAAAACCAACGCAAGACAAACTCGACATTCTGTACCGCAAGTCGCTGTATCTCATGGCGCTTAGTCTGGCCAGGACGCAAGGCCTGGACGAAGCGACTGTGGCTGACATTCATAAGCAGTATGGAGACCACCTCTATATCAAGGGTGATTACGACGGTGCGATGCAGCAATACCTCCAAACGATAGGACACGTGCAAGCGAGTTACGTTATCCGAAAGGTGAGTGCGCGGTTACACCAGCCTAGTCCTACTACGGTCGCTGATTCAAGGATGCTTCTTGAAAGTTCCTGGACTCGCAGCGGATCAACAACCTCGTAACGTACCTTCAAGAACTCCATTCAATGGGGTTGGCAAACGCCGATCATACCACACTTCTTCTCAACACCTACACGAAGCTCAAGGATCTCTCTAGACTCGACAGTTTTATTAAACTCGAGTCCACTACTCGGCCATCTACTACTATTGTGTCTGCCCCTGGCTCGCACTTGGACGCTCAAGCAGAACTGCCGTTCGATCTTGAAACGGCGATCAGAGTGTGTCGACAAGCTGGGTACTTTGAGCATGCATCGTATCTTGCAAAGAAGCACGAGAGACATGAGGATTATTTGAGGATCCAGATCGAGGATGCCGGAAATTACAAGGAGGCATTGCATTATTTGAGGGCGTTGGGATCGGAAGTGGTGGGGTTTTATCGCATTTCGGTCTTCATATCGCTGACGATCGGCAGGCGGAAAGCAATCTAGCACGATACGGTCGTGCGCTGCTTGATAATCTACCCGCTGAGACGACTCAGCTTCTGGTCGATCTGTGTACGACGACGGGGCCTCTCACCGTCTTGGTAACAGACGAGCCCGAAAGTGACGGTCCACCATCAGCAGCGGTAGAAGAAAAAGCGACGACATCGTACCTTTCGTATTTGGCATTAGGCCTGTCCGGGACAGGAAGCACCACCACCACAACAGACCCACCACCAGCCTCACCTTCCACCATCCGCGCGACGAGACAAGAACCCAGCCGAGATTTCACCCCCGCTACCACTTCTCGTCCCGGAACACCATCCACGGTCGGTCCCAACGCCAGTGGTGGTGGTGGTGGCGCCCGAACCACCGGCTCTCATGCTCGCGCAGCAACGACAACAGGTACAGGCCATTCGCGCAGCGCAACGGGTACCGGTACTCCCCTTCCTCAACAAACGCATATCCTGCTGCCGCCTGAGCCCAGAAGAAGAAAAATCTCTCCTCGTCTCTATTTTGCGCTGTTCGTTGATCATTTGGAGCAGTTTGTTGTGTTTTTGGAGACGGTTGCGGCTAGGAGGTGGGGACAGACGGTGGATGAGGAGGAGGGTGTCAAGGTGGCGACGGTTGTGTCTGCTGCTGTTACTATAACTGGGAGTTCATCCATGGGTGTGGTGGGACAACAACAACAACAGGTGCTCGATGAGGAAGAGGAAGTGAACGAGTTGGTTGAGAGGGCGGATCAAATGGCCGTGTGGAATACGTTGTTGGAGCTTTACCTCACTCTACCGGGGGGCGATAACCATCCCGAACTAAAGAAAAAAGCGCAGGCGGGAAAACAACAGCGCCGGCGAGGCGGCATACTCCAAGCTTCGGTTCTTCGCAAGAAAGCAATCAACGTGCTCAAGAGCGAGGTGATACCCTACGATCCTACGCACGCGTTGATCCTCTGCTCTGGGCACGGCTACACGGACGGTCTGGTTCTCCTTTGGGAGCGATTGGGGATGTACGAAGACGTGATCCGGTTCTGGATGGACAAGGCGCGAAGAGCAGACGGGTCCGATACCGTCCCGGACGCATCCGACCGCGTCGTCGAGCATCTCAAACGATACGGTCCTTCCCAACCCAGACTATACCTCCTCGTCTTGCGGTTCCTCACCTCCACGCCCGAGTTACTGACCAAACACCAAGCGGACGTGAAAGAGATTTTGGAATACGTGGATAAACAAGGGATTTTGACGCCCGTGGGGATGATACAGGTTTTGAGTAGGAATAATGTCGCTAGTGTGGGTCTTGTTAAGGATTGGTTGGGAGCGAGGATTAAAGATGCCAAGGATGAGATCCAGAATGTACGTTTGCGTTGCGTTGGGGGCGGGGCGCCCAACTGTTTTGTTTGCTGACAGCCTGACTTTGTTGTATTCAGGACCAAGACTTGACGAAATCGTACCGCTCGGAAACAGCGACGAAACTTCGTCAAGTTCGCGATTTGTCTAATTCTGAACAGCCTCGCGTGTTCCACGTCACACGGTGTTCGGCTTGTAGTGGACAACTTGATTTGCCGAGTATCCACTTTATGTGTGATCATAGTTATCACCAACGGTGCGTGCCATCCATATCCATATCTCTACACCTCACGAATCTAATGGTTATCCAGGTGTTTGGGAGAACACGATACCGAGTGCCCGAGTTGCGTGAGGGAGCACAGTCTCATTCGGGAGATCAGGCGAAATAACGAACGTTTGGCGGAACATCATGAAGTGTTTTTGCAAGAGGTGAAGGAGAATGGGTTTGAGGCTGTTTCGGGTGCGTTTGGACGGGGTATGTTGAATACAGCAAGACCGTTGGGGGAGGTGGTTTGATTTTTGCTTGCATCGAGTTCGGACATGGCAATACATTTATATTTCATTCCCGGAAACAAGATTAGGTCTATATTATACTCGCGTGCCAGAAGAATGGTATGTACACAGAACAGCGTACTAGATGGCGACTTGAGGCTTTCAGACAAGTCCATTGAATCACAAAGCAAAGGAAACAGAACCGTGATTTGGTTATCACTACACGTGTACCATCAGATGTTGATAACGACATCATACAGGAAACTTTTGATGTCCGAGTGCGTTTTGATGTGCCGAAAACCACGAGTATGTCGACGGTGTTCCCCAGTGAGGCATATCTCAATAGTAATCGATATTCATACAATCATACACCGTGTCTAAAAATGTCCTATTGTCCGATCCCATGTCCATCGAGCACAAAACAATCTGTTGCGGATCAGAGGGAATCCAGATTCGTTTATTAGTTGTAACTCACGAAAGCAGCTGCATATTGCACAGGCACTCAAGATGCCTTATTACAGGCCACACCCAGATGCCGGAACTTGCTTCGAAGTCACGGTGACACGTCCCAGTGCCACAGCCTGATTGTTGGTCAGGTTATTCATAGCCTTCAACGCGATGTTGAATGAATTAGCGCCCGCATTGTCAACGGCTGTTACATTGATACTTTTGCTCGCGCCTTTTATGTACATTCGTATATGTGAGCTGCCAACAAGTACCGCAAGCGGGCGAATCCCAGCCTGCTACCGCATAGGCAGCACCGATGTTCGGGAAGCTGGGAAGAGAGCCAAGCGTGGTATAGCCAAGCGTCTCCAGGCCATTGGGACCGTCTGAACATGCGACGGTGTTCAGGGACGCCGTACTATCGTCATACGCAGTGTCATAGGCGACGGTGATTTGACCCAGCGCAGGGACGGTGTTCAGGGACGCCGTACTATCGTCATACGCAGTGTCATAGGCGACGGTGATTTGACCCAGCGCAGGGACAGCGACAAACGAAAGAAGAGATGCGAAGAGGGCGGTAAGCTTCATTGCGAGGCGGCTTGCTTGACATCAGATTTGCTGCCGATAGCTGATCGCACAATTTAGTAAATATCACTCCTGTCGGCGCTCCACGTTATCATCTAGCGAGCTTCTCGAATCTGTTGTGTTGATACGTTGCTGTTGCGTATGTACAACGGAGACCGCAGCAGTGAAGGTTTTATCAATGTATCATCCCAGGACTGAACGCATTGAATGGCGGTTCGAGTCTGTACGGAGATGGATGATGTTGAAGACAAGCTCTTCGGCTCTTCCATGACCGCAGTCGAATTACATATTTCAAAGTTCAAACCGTTACCGGTTACCTATACTTGGCTAGCCGTCAAAATTTCCGGATCTTAGGAATGTATTGAGCTCCTCTACACTTGCACGTCATGTACATGCCCAGACCATGTACAAGGACGTGCAAGTCTCCGTCATTGCGGCATTTCCAAAACAATAAGATTAGTCAACCCGCCGAAGACTAGACTAGACTAGAACCTACTAGAACGTGCCTAAATTGGCGTTGCCAATATTGAATATTGAATATTGAATCGAGGCATTTTCTGGACCAGGGCCGATCATGCATCATCACGATACTGAGCGAGCTTTCTCGAAAAGAAAGGAGGGGAAAAAGGTAGAGATGGTGCCGTTTGCTTCCCTATTCTTCAGTTCATTACACATGCTCGAGTCATAGGAGTCACTCCGCGCGCTGATAAAGATCAATTTGGTAAACATCAGTAATCTGATCAAGTGTGCCGCTTCCATCACGCTTTACCCGGATCAGATATAAAGGTGCTCGCTTCTCATTGGCTCCAGAAAATGCCTCAGGGCGCCAGACGAACATAAAAGGCTGGCTTCCCCAGGTTGAAGCAGCAGTCGCTTCTGACACCAAACGCACCAGTATCTGAATCTTCTCATCCTCACAAACCAACTTGAATTCTCATATTAATAATGCACGCTGTTAGTGGCGCTATGCTTCACCCATGATACTGACTCATGCTAACCCTGTTTCCATTGCGCAGAACGTCGACGTCCCCGTCTCCTACGCTTGTGCCTGCACTAAAGACGGCAAGGCTTGTGAATGCGGCGACAGGCATGTTCCCTGTTTCTTATGAGGTATCAGTGAATTAATTGAGGTGTTACAGTTGCAAGTGCGGCTCTGCCTAAATGTCTCGTTATATTGCCTCGACTACTACGACTACACAATGGCTACAGCTGTATAACAATTGGGCGGAAAATACATATTTGTTGTAGTAAGATGTGACTAAGGGTAAAGCTTACTTAAAGGTTCATCCCAGCCTAATCCCTGGCGTTTGTCGCAACCAACATCCAAACTAACCTAGCAGACGCGATGGAGTTCCCCGGAGCTGTATCACAGATTGTCACTGGTTCACCCGGCAGATCGATCGAGACCGCATGGTGTTGCGACTCCGTCTCGCTTCAAGGTAGTGGCTCAAATTCCATCGAGTAGAAGTTAGGACTTGATGTCTCCCTCCTATCGGGACCCGTGTGGCTTCGGATGTCCAGGCAGTGGCGACGACTAGTACGGTCACCCGTTACGAAGCGTTGGTAGATTTAATTAAAGCATTTCATCTCACCAGGTTCACTGAGACTCCCTGCTAAACTTGTTGACGAACGTGTAACACAATGCAAAGCTGTACGGCAATCGATCATCTGCAGTTTTCAGATGTGAATATGGGAAAATGGTTATTCCTACCTGCCCCCTCTTGCCGGCAACCATCCCAACGTACAATCTCAACTGGGAGACGCCGACTGAACCATGGAGTTGCCAGTGCCCATGAGGCTATGCGTGTTTCAAACAGAAAGTCCAGGGAAACGCCACCGCCACGCCGCGTCGCCTGAATCAGATACCCAATAAGCGACTCCCGTTGTTCATGTCAAGGCGCATGCTTCTTCGCAGCACTACCCCACATATGTCAGGGTGGATGGGCCGGCACAGTGGCAGTGGCTAGGACAAATGTGGCAGATGGCGCGGATTCAAAACGGCAGTGCCAATCGTCAGTACCTATTGATCTACAGAAGCACGCCGCCTGTGCCCGGGGAAGCTTGGCCTCTTGACAGCTGTAGTCCTTTTATTTGGTATTGGGCACAAAGAAGGTTTCCTTCAGCAGATGGCATGACGGCTAATCGAGATCCAATAACAGTACACGTGGGCTGCGGTATTGTTCGTTGCCCGCGAACCGGCAGGCAGCGTCATTATCGAGGTGGATAAAACGGAGAAAATGACAGAATAGTTACGGCAAAGCTGTCATATGACCTTTAGGGCGCGAACAAAGTAGAGGCTTGCCTCGCCGGTTTCACGACCGTGTCATTTGAGGCTGACAATATTGGGATACAAGGGAACGAAGTAATGGCGCGATAAGTCGGCTCCGGTGATCCGTTCCGTGCAGTCCTGTGGATCGGCGCGTAGAGGCTCGGGTCAGGCTGGTTCTATCAGGTTCTATCTGATGATCAGTAATCTGTTGATAGTAAAATAGATCACAGGAGCTCACAACAGCCACATGTCATGATGCAACGGCAAATTTATCCTGATTTATCCTTCTTTGAAACTGTGTCACGATCCATTGAGTTGAAGGGTATATAACCGACGCACTTGCGCAGCTAAAGTCCCCAGCAACCCATCCAGCTCTATCATCTGCGAACCTCTCAACAGCCTTAACATCACAATGCACTCTGTATGTGGTGTCTGCCGCTGCATGCGGTGACGACGCTGACGATTTGCCTCGCTGGCCTTACAGGTTCCCGTCTCCTACCACGAGGAATGCACTTGCTGCAACCACAACCAGAGCAACTGCTCCAAGTAAGTATCAGTTCAACGGATTTAGCGTCTGAGACTGAGAACGCTTTTATAGCTGCAGCTGCTGCAAGCACTGAACGTCCATTCGTTCTCAACTTCTTGTCTCCGTGTCTCGTCTGATCGCTTGTGCCCGTAAAATGTAAAAAATCCATATGTAAAATCGTCTCAGAATTTTGTAAAGCATCGCGGGTGTGATGACGCGTTCCGAAGGTGTGAAAGAATCCATGTTCCAATCAGCAGATATTTTCGGACCTGCGTCGTTAAATTTAGTATCCTTTCGCGCCGACCCTTGGGACAATTGACAAGCGTTGTATGGCGTTTACGTTTGACGCTATTGTCACGATGAGTAAGTTGGGATGATGGTCGCTGTGTGGCCTTCGCTTCGAATATCCAGATTAACAGCGTGGGGTACAGCGACCCACAACCTGCGAAATGATATAATAAATCGGAAATGGTTTCAAATCATCAATGTTTGTACCAATTGCTGTTCTTCCTGAATCCGCTAACTTCGATGAATTATCCAATATACGAAAGCTTCTCGTTTCCTGGCTCACGAGCCTTAAAAAAATGAACGACCCTTTCTGGTTCTTCGCTTTCGGCTTTCGGAGTCCAGGAGCGGATGTGTGCTTACAGAATTACCGTGACGAAGAGATAACATGCTGATTGTAATCCTTACCCCGCCTAGCTTCAGGTATCTAAATGAATTCGAAAATAGTTCCTCCTATTGCGGCAAAAGTCAGCCATGCTTTGATGGAGTAAAAGTGACACGTAGAAGAACACAAGGACTTCCGCCGATATATTGCAACAAACGTACTCGAACCCCCTTCACAATGAGACATACGAGTCACCGCGGTAATGCCAGAAGGCATCACAACCGTCGACGAGGTCGAGTCCACCAGTCATCTACGAAAGGGTCATCCACAATCAGATAGCAGTTAATATCAGGGACGCGGGCTTCTTCGCGACGCCACCACGCACAAACGCCATGGTGTGGATCTGCACAGGAGTGCCCAGAACGAATACAGCAAGTATGGTATAACGTGGCGCGCATTCAGAACTGTGGTTGCAATCTTCAGATTGTGACGAAGTCAGGGAAGACGCCACCACTCCAAATCGCTCGAACAAACGTAATAAGAGTGCCTCATTAGCCACTCCTGACAGGGGCGTGACCTGCTTCGCAGCGCCACCCCCACATACATGTCACGGAAAAGTGGGCCGGCGCAGTAGACTAGGACGAATATGGAAAATGGCGCGCTTCCAGAGCGGTGGTGCCAATCATTAGTGCCTGTCATTTCCAGAAGCACGCCGTCCATGCCCGAGCGGCGTCGCTTTTAACCACTGTAGTCCCCATATTTAGTATGGGGCGCAAAGGAGAAGAAGCTCAGAATGCGGCATTCCTGGGAATCGAGATTCGATGGTGCACGAGGATCGCCGTATTGTTCGACGTTTTCTCAAGGCAGATAGAACGGTGAAAATGACACAATAGGTACGGTGATGGCTTAAGTACCAATATCATGTGACTTTACTGGCGCGACTAGGCAGAGGCTTCGCTCACAGATTTTGCGATCGTAGCCTTGGAAACGCCGACCATCGATCATCTATGCTGAGGCAGTATCCATGCGGAACAGAAAAATGGCGCGATAAGAAGTGAAGCGGGATCCGGTGACTCGTTCCGCACAGCTCTCTATTCGTGTACATAGATTATTCTGATGATCAGTAGTTAGTTGATAGTAAAACAGATTGATAATCACAGTCTCACAGAAGCTCCACATGTCAAAGAAAGTAAAATAGCGCATTGAATCTATCCGCTTTTGAAACTGTATCACGATTTACTGGGCTTAAAGGTATATAAAGGGGGCACATACACTGCTAGAGTTTCCAGCAACCTATCCTGCTCTATCATCTGCGAACTTCTTGACCATCTTAACATCACGATGCACTCTGTATGTGGTGTCTGTCGCTGCTTGCGATAACGACGTTGACGATTTGCCTCGCTGGCTATACAGGTTCCCGTCTCCTACCATGAGGACTGCACTTGCTGCAACCACAACCAGAGCAACTGCTCCGAGTCAGTATCAATTGAACGGAGTTGGCGCTCGGACTGACCACACGTTTTTAGGTGCAAATGTTGCTCGCACTAGGCTTGAGCGTCCCACCGTCCTCGGCTTCCTGACTCCATGTCTCGTCTGATCGCTTGCGACCGTAAATGTAAAAAAAACCACATGTAACAGCCTATCCGGATTCGTAACGTCGCATATTGTTGTAAAAGCTTCGCGTTTTACGACGCGAGTTGAGGAGCGTGGCCGTGTGATGAGTTCGGATATCGCTTGTTTGAATCAAAGTTCCGGACCAGGGTTGTTGAGGACAATAACACCGATACGTTGGTACCAGTAACCGAGCAGTATTTGGTCATTCCATTCCATGTGACCTTGAAGAAGCATCGTGGCTGTGCGTGACTACCACCATGATAGACAGGCAGAGTACGTACACCACGACTCCGTTCTACATAAAAACTGTAGTCCCGGGCTCCGAAGAATAACAACAGACTCGGCATTTGAGACTGACCACCTGCTGCTTTGGCTGCAAGATTATTCGCTTCCTGACATGACACCCGTTGTCGGAGCTTGAAATCACATTGACAAACAAGGCAAGCACGCGTGTCCAAACGTCTTTCACTGTTTTCATCGTCGCTTTCTCGTCCTTTCGCCCTTTCTACCCATGGCTCTCAGTTTCATCGGGTCAGTATCCCATTGCGGTGGTTCAATAAGCGCTGAATTATCCTCCAGAAAAACGATTTCTCTCATTTCTCATTCAGATGTCCGGTACAGAGGAATTTTGGCAGGCATAGATCCTGCTGCCTCTACCATCCAGCTTTCAAATGGTGCGCGTGCTTTTACGTCTTTTGTTAACGCTCGTTGACGCGGCAATCTTTTTTAGTGTATTCTATGGGCACAGAGTCGAGGCGGTGAGCGCAAATTTATCTCCCGCTTTTTTTCTCTCGTGACATGTGTTTCCCCCAGGCCGCCTGCGGAATTCATTCCACCTGTGCAAGAACCTTATCAATACATCATCTTCCGAGCCTCAGAGGTCAAGGATTTGGCCGTAGATGAGCCTGCGCCGCGTAGGAGTGTGCATGATGATCCCGCTGTTCTAGGCGTAAGTCGTTTTTCTAAATCGCATTATTTCTTCCCAAACGATGAAAACAATACGGATGTAACTACATTTTCCGAGAGCGCAAAAAAACAGTGTGGAGATTTCCGTTGCCTTCCTTCTGACTCGATCTTTTCTCGCGCGTGTCGTCATACTGATAAAAATCTACAGGCATCCGCGCCAGTACCCA
>WNGI01018462.1_pt1 | contig 10107 bp, 10 predicted proteins | sample 5400621 | NCBI WGS metagenome assembly WNGI01 (sample SAMN13153374, study PRJNA577476) | soil metagenome | isolation source: 20 cm soil or saprolite under Garry oak tree replicate 1 | place: USA:California | collected 2016-06-15 | reverse complement strand
CGCGGCCGTGAGCCGCGCGTCGTCGGCACGCACGACGTCGACGCTCGCGCCCAGAGCGCCGAGCGCCTGCGCGAGGTTGTAGGTGAAGCTGTCGTAGTTATCGACGAGCAGTACGGACGTCATCGCGAGAGACCTTCGCCGGCGAGCTCGACCGCACGCAGGAGAGCACGCGCCTTGGCGCGCGTCTCGGCCTCTTCCGCGGCGGGGTCCGAGTCCGCGACGATACCGGCGCCTGCCTGGATCCGACAGACACCGTGCGCGATCGTCGCGGTGCGGATGGTGATGCAGGTGTCGAGCGCGCCATCGAACCCCAGGTAGCCGACCGCGCCCGCGTACGGCCCGCGCTGATCGGGCTCGAGCTCCGCGATGCGCTCCATCGCGCGGATCTTCGGCGCGCCGGAAACGGTGCCCGCCGGGAAGCTCGCGCGGAACGCATCGAGCGCATCGAGCTCCGGCCTGAGCTCGCCCTCCACGACCGACGTGAGGTGCATGACGTGCGAGAAGCGGTCCACCCGCATGAGCTCCTTCACCTTCACGCTGCCGGCGCGCGACACGCGGCCGACGTCGTTGCGGGCGAGGTCGACGAGCATGACGTGCTCCGCGCGTTCCTTCTCGGACGCCCGCAGCTCCGCTTCGTTCGCCGCGTCCTCCTCGTCATCCTTGCCGCGCGGCCGCGTCCCCGCGATGGGATGCATGACGACGCGACCGTTCTCGACGCGCACGAACGGCTCGGGCGACGCGCCGACGAGCGTGGCTGCCGCCGTCTCGAGCAGGAACATGTACGGCGAAGGGTTGACGTGCCGCAGCGCGCGGTACAGCGCCAGCGGATCCGGCGCCGGGCGGACGTCGAACCGCTGCGCCAGAACGATCTGGATGCAGTCGCCCTCGGCGATGAGCTCGCGCGCCTTCTCCACACGCCGCATGTACTCCTCGGGCGTGCCGTTCGCGCGGATCTCGACGTTGTCCGCGCTCGCGCGGGCGAAGGGCGGTAGCGGCGCATCGAGCGCGGCGAAGACGCGTTCGATGGTCCGCTCGGCGCCCCCGGGGGCGGCCGCGTCGTCGTGTGCGAGCACGGTCAGCGTGTGTCTCAGGTGGTCGAACGCGACGACGGTGTCGTAGATGCCGAACACCATCTCGGGCATGCCCCACGGCGCATACGGATCGTTCGGCGCGAGCGGAAGGCGTTCGAAGCGCCGAGCCGTCTCGTAGCCAACGAACCCAACGGCGCCGCCGCTGAAGCGCGGCAGGCCCCTGTGCGGCGCGCGCTGATAATGCGCAAGCTCTTCGCGCAGCGTGGCGATCGGATCCGTCGCAGGCCGCGCGACGATCTCACCGCGTCCCTGCGGACGCCGGAACTCGTCCGTCAACGCCTCACGGGTCACCTCGCCGTCTCGGAAGTACAGCGTCTCGCGCGGGGCGACGCCGATGAACGAGTAGCGGCCCATACGCTCGCCGCCCTCGGCCGACTCGAGCAGGAAGGCGCCTCCGAGCGGCCGCAGCTTCGCGAACGCCGAGACCGGCGTCTCGAGGTCCGCCAAGCGCTCGCGCATGACCGGCACGAGCTCGATCGTCTTTGCTGCGGTGATCGCCACGTTCGTTCCCTCCGGAAACAAATAGCCCTCGCCCGCTCTCGGGACGAGGGCTCGTGGTGCCACCCGATCGTGCCGCCGCATCGCTGCGACGACCTCTGCCTCCCCCATCAGGGAGTGCCCGGTGATAACGGTGGGCTGCCGGCCGCGGCTACTCGTTCCCTTTCGCCGCGGCGTCTCGCGGGAGCCATTCGCCTCGCGCTCGCCGTCCCGGTTCTCACCGTCTCCGGTTCGCTTCCCGGTCCGCGCGACCTACTCGTTCCCGCTCGAACGACGCTTTCCGCATCCTAGCGAAACGGCCGATTTTTGGCCATCGCTGCGCCCAGGCTCGGTAGCGCAGGGCCGGTCCGTACAGTTGGTAAGTGAAGAACTTACGAGCGTCTGGTCGGCCCCTTGGTCCCATGGCGGTGCGGTCCACCCTGGCCACCCACCCGCCGCTCAAGGTGCGCGAGACCCTGCGCGGGCTGCCTACGGCGACCGGCTACACGGTCACCGTGAAGCCCCTGCGGTACCGCACCGGGCCGCACCTGCAGGCCTTCACCTACTGGGACCACCCCGAGATCGTCCTCCAGGTACCCGAGCCCTTCCGGCCGTTCCGGGAGGAGGTCGACCTCGGCTCGTGGGGCTCGCCGCGCGTTCTGTTCCGCACCCGGCGCGACGTCATCCGCTTCCTCTATCTCCACGAGTTCTGCCATTGGTGGCTCTATCTCACGCACGGCTGGGGCGCCGCCGCCGAGATCGCCTGCGACCGCTACGCGTACACCAACTACCGGAAGCGCGGGCCGGTCCGGCCACCGGCGCTGCGCACGCGCGGAGAGCGCGCCGCCTAACGACCCCGCGGGGTTACGACCGCTCGCGCAGGTGCTCGAGCGACAGCGGCGGGATCTGAAGCGCGAGAGGCACTTTCAGGTTGTGGCGGGCGATGAGCGCGTTGATCTCACCCATCGCGCTCCGCAGCCCGGCCTCGACGCGGACGTCGAAGTCGGTCGTGGCACGCGCCGCGTCGAGGATCCGCTCGGCGGGCAGGTCGCGGAGAAGCGCTGCCCGATCCTCGAGCCACTCCCGGTGCGCGCGTAAGCGGCGGACCAGCCGGTCGCGGCGATCGGCGATCTCACGGCGCAGCTCGACGAACTCCGGCGTGATGTTCGCGTTCTTCGCGATGTGCCTGGCCGCCCACGCGTCGCCGGCACCCCCGTCATCGTCGACGAGCGGCACGCCCTCGCCGGGGAGATTGGCGAGCTCTCCCATCTCTGCGAGCTCGCGCAGCTGCTCGTCGACGCGGCGCTCGCGACGGCGCAGCCTCGCGTCCGCGGCGTCGTCCATCGCCTCCAGTATCAGGCGAGACGTGCGGTGACGATGCCCCCGGGTCCGACCGCGACGGCGGTCGGCACGAGTGCCACGCCGTACTTGCGGGCCAGCTCCGGTCGCCGCGACACGTCGACGGTGAAGACGTCGCGTCCCGCGGCGACGAGCTCGCGCTCGAGTGTGTGGCAATCGGTGCACAGGGGATGCGTGAACTGCACGACGACCTCACCGGCGCGTCCAGCGGCGCCGATCTCCAGGAGATCGACGCGCTCGATCCGGCCCGGACGGATCCCGCGGATGCGTGCCGCAAGCCGGTAGATCTCGCATCCGGCGCACAGACCCGTCGTCGCCGCGAGGAGCGCGAGCGCCGCGACGAGGAGGCCGAGCCCCCAACCGACGAGGGTGAGGCCCACCGCGTGGGCGACCGTCGCGCTCGTCAGGAACACCACGCCGACCATGTTCGCGAAGCGCGGTGGGCGGCTGTCCTCGATCGGCCCTTCGCCGAAACGAGGCTGGATGACGTCGAAATAGAGCAGGCAGGGTAAGCACCAGCGGCGTCCGAACCGCAGACCGATCGCGAGCTGAGCCGCGAGCAGGCCGAGTATCGGCCACCACCCCGTGGCGAACGCGAGGAGCGACAGCGTTCCAACGATCGCCTGGTTCGTACGAGGCTACAACCGGATCTCGGGACCGGGCTGGGCGGACGCGCCCCCGAGCCGAAGCCGAGGGCTCGAGCGGGCGGTGTAGCGGGGGCCTCGGGGCGACAGGACGCTCTCGAAGACGACCACCGCGTCGACGCGGAAGCGCAGATGCGGGACGCGCATCGCTTCCACCCCGGCGGCGATCGCGCGCGCGTCCACCAGAGAGACGTCCTCGCGAGCGCGCCCGAGTGTGACGTGCGCCCGGAGCGGCTTGGCATCGAATCGGACCTCGCGCCGCGCGAGCTCGGCGCGCACGCGCTCGCCGATCGCCAGCACGCTCGACGCGCCGGCGCCCACCCCCAGCCACACCACGCGCGGTCGGTCCGTGGGCGGAAACCGACCCGCGTGGTCGAGCTCGATGTCGAACGCGGTCACACCGGCCGCCGCGGTCTCGACCGCTGCCGCCACATCCGTGAGCCGCTCTTCGGTGGTCTGCCCGATGAACGCCAGCGTCACATGCATGAGCTCCGGCTTTACGCGTCGAAGAGCGGGCAGGTCAGGAGCGCAGCGGAATGCCGCCTCGGCGATCTCGGTGGGAAGTGGGAGCGCGACGAAGAGCCGTATGCGCGAAGGTTAGAACCCCGCGGCGTGCGCCTCGTCCGCGACAAGCAACGCGATGAACGCGACCCCGAGAATGCCGCTGAAGCACGCGAGCGCGGTAATGCGAAGACGCTCGCTGCGCGTGATGCGTTCCCGTGTGTCGGCGATCAAAGTGGCCATTGCGAGACGTGGTTGAGCAAGCGGCGTGCCGCATGTTCATCGCGCGCGCGTTACCGGATCGTTACCTGCGCGTGGGACTACGCCGGCGTCGGTGCGGTCGCGGGACCCTTGGCCTTCTTGGACTTCTCACGCTCGGGCTCGCCGGCCGGAGCGCCGGGCGGTGGGCTCTCCGGACCAGGGGTCAATGCGGCGACCGGAGTCTCCTCGCCTGGCTCTTCGAAGAGCGCGTCGAATTCCGCGGCCTCGAGCGATTCCTGTGCGATGAGCTTCTGCACGACGAGGTCGAGCTTGTCGCGGTTCTGCGTGAGCACCTCGTACGCGCGCTGCCGCGCGCGCTCGACGATGTCGTGGACCTCGGCGTCGATGACCTTCGCGATCTCTTCGGAGTAGTTCCGCTCCTCCTGGATCTGACGGCCGAGGAAGATGAGCTCGTCGCTACGTCCGTACTGAAGCGGGCCGAGCTTCTCGCTCATGCCGAACTTCGTGACCATCTGCCGAGCCATCTGGGACGCCTTCTCGATGTCGTTGCTCGCACCGGTCGTGGCGTCGCCACCCAGGTGGAGCTGCTCGGCGACCCAGCCGCCGAGGGCCGCGGCGATGTCGTCCTCGAATTCCCGCTTGGTCCGCATGTAGCGGTCCTCCTGCGGGAGCGACCACGTCACGCCCATGGCCATGCCGCGGGCGACGATCGAGATCTTGTGCACCGGATTGGTGTGCTTGAGCAGCTTGAAGCAGAGGGCGTGGCCGGCCTCGTGGTAGGCCACGATCCACTTCTCCTTCTCAGTGATGACGCGCGAACGGCGCTCGGGACCAAGGGCGACCTTCTCGAGCGCCTCCTCGAAGTCGATCTGGCCGATGGTCTTCTTGTTGCGACGCGCGGCGAGGATCGCGGCCTCGTTCACGACGTTCGCCAGGTCGGCGCCGGAGAAGCCGGGCGAGATCTGCGCGACCCGAAGCAGCTCCACGTTCTTGTCGAGCGGCTTGCCGCGGACGTGCACGTCGAGGATCGCGCGGCGGCCCTTGATGTCGGGGCGATCGAGCACGACCTGGCGGTCGAAGCGGCCGGGCCGCAGGAGCGCCGGGTCGAGGACGTCCGGACGGTTCGTGGCGGCGACGACGATGACGTTGGTGCCGGTGTCGAAGCCGTCCATCTCGACGAGGATCTGGTTCAGGGTCTGCTCGCGCTCGTCGTGCGAGCCGCCGAGGCCGGCGCCACGTTGGCGGCCGACCGCGTCGATCTCGTCGATGAACACGATGCAGGGCGCGTTGCGCTTCGCCTGATCGAACAGATCGCGGACGCGCGACGCGCCGACGCCGACGAACATCTCGACGAACTCGGAGCCCGAGATCGAGAAGAACGGCACGCCCGCCTCGCCTGCGACGGCGCGCGCGAGCATGGTCTTACCGGTGCCGGGCGGTCCGACGAGCAGCACGCCGCGCGGGATGCGCGCGCCGAGGCTCGAGAACTTCTCCGGGTACTTGAGGAACTCGACCACCTCGGTGAGCTCCTGCTTGGCCTCCTCGACGCCCGCGACGTCCTCGAACGTGACGGTCGGCTTGTTGCCGATGAACATGCGGGCGCGGCTCTTTCCGAAGGAAAGGGCCTGGTTATTGGTGCCCTGGGCCTGCCGCATCATGTAGAAGAAGAAGCCGCCGATGAGCACGACCGGCAAAAGGCTCAGGAAGATCGAGCCGATGACCGAGAACGTGGCGCTCTCGGCCTGGTAATCGATGATGATCTGCCGCGACGGATTGGCCACGTTGTAGTCGTCGAGCAGCTTCTGGAACGTCTCGGGTCGGTCGGGCAGGGTCAGCTGTTGTTTGTCCGTGCTGTTGAGCAGCTCGATCGTCGCTTTGTTGGCGACGATCGTGACTTTCTTCACCTGTCCGGCATTGATCTCCTGGACCGCCTGGCTGTAGACGACCGGCTGCATCGAGGGCGTCTGGGAGCGGTACGCGTAGAGCAGCGCCAGTCCCATCACCACCAGGAGCAGGGTCAGGATGCCGTTCTTGAAGATGCGGTTGTCTAGGTTCGTGGTCGGCCTCTCTCTTCGCCTCGTCGGCGTACTTCTATCAACGATGCTACCTGCTTGCGGTTATCAAGGGTCATTTCTCGGGAGTCCTCCCCCATTCGGAGCACTCGGAGGGCCGCTCGGCCCGAGCGCGGCGGTGGTGTGATCCCGGGGATCCACACCACGGTCGTGCCGACGCTGACCAGCGGCCACCCGTCGCGCTCGCGCGCGGGGAGCTTCGCGTTGGTGAACACATCCTGGATCCGTGCACCTCGCGCGCCGTTCATTCGGTCTCCTGGTGCGCGTCCGCGAACGACCACTCGCTCTGCGTCCAAGAGGGCGACCTCCGAACTGCCCTTTAACTCGACAACAAATGCGAAACGCCATCCATGCCAGTCCGCGGTGCTCCCGCGCACGAGCGTGATCGGCGCGTGCCTTAATGACTTCTTAGCCGCCGTCACGGATCCCTCGTCCCGAGCCGCGATCCGCAGCGTCGTGTATTCACGAAACGCCCGCCCGCCCGGTAGGTCGAGGGATCGCGAGCCGTTGGTCGACGCTGCAAGCTTCGCCAACGCGGCTCGGTGGCGCGCCGTCAGCCGCTGACCCGTACGTCGCTCCCACCACAGCGTGAGCGCGCCGACTCGGGCGTCCGGGCCGACCGGAAGACGGTCGAGAGCGATCGCGTCTTCGTCCGCCGCAGCCTCGAGCGTGGCGGCGGCCTCGACCGCGGTGGTGTTCCCGACCGCGGCGGCCGCATCGGCCAGGCGCGCGATGGCGCTCGTGACCTCCGGATTGAGCTTCGCGAGCTCCGGTAGCACGCGATGCCGGACGCGGTTACGCCCGAATCGCAGCGAGCGGTTCGTCGGGTCTTCGCGCGGGGTGATCTTTGCCGCGGCGCAGACCGCGACGGTATCCGTACGCGCGAGCGTCAGCAGCGGGCGGACGATGCCGTCGCGTTCGGGTCGCATGCCGGCGAGACCCGCGAGCCCGCTTCCGCGTGTCATGTGGAGGAGGACGGTCTCGGCTTGATCGTCACGCGTGTGACCCGTCGCGATCGCCGTCGCGCCGAGATCGCGCGCGACACGTCGCAGGAACGCGTAGCGGGCGTTGCGCGCATCGTCCTCGTTCATCGGCGGCGCGTCCGCGCGACCCACACGCAGCGTGGCACCGATGTGGTTGGCGAGCTCCGCGACGAACGCGGCGTCGGCAGCCGCCGCGCGCGGACGCGCGCGGTGATCGAAGTGCGCGACGTGAAGGACGAGTCCGAACTCTTCGCGCAGCTCCGCGAGGACGAGACAGAGCGCGGTCGAATCGGTGCCGCCGGAAACGGCGAGCACGATCGGACCGGGGCGCAAGAGTTTGTTGGCGCGCGCGAAGGAGCGAACGGTGCCAAGGACTCTGGATTGCGCGCTGTTCGTCAACGGTGGCTGGGGGCGGATTCGAACCGCCGGTCTGTCGGTTATGAGTCGACTGCTCTAGGCCAACTGAGCTACCCAGCCTCGAGCGCCCGCGATGCTCATTCTACGGGCGGGATCAGACCGCGCGCGGCGTTTAGCCGCGCTCGGAACTCCGGCTCGGTGAGTTGGCCTTTCTTGCGATTGCAGTTCCCGCACGCGGGCAGCACGTTGTCGATCGAATTCGTGCCGCCGCGCGACAACGGAGTTCGATGGTCGACCTCGAGCGGTCCGAGTCCGCCGCAATACGCGCACTTGCCGTCATTTCTCTCGACTAGGGCTTGCCACTCTGCGCTCGTGAATTGACCTTCGGCCGCGCGAGCACGTGCGCGGTACGCGTTGCTCTTGGCCTGCAGCACTTCGGGATGAGCCTTGTGATACGCCGCCATGACCACCTTGTGTTGCTCGCGGTGGCGCTCGTAGTACAGGCGCTTCGCGGCACGCCGTTGTTCCGGGTGTGCCTTGCTCCACCGACGTACCGCCTCGCGCGCCTTCTCAGGGTTGCGCTTCAACCACTCGCGTGCGTACGCGCGTTGCCGCTGCGGATCCTTGTACGCCATGCGACTTATCTAGCAAACAGGCAACGCCGGTGCAATAGGACCGGGCGACCTACGCTGCCGGTGTGAGCGACGCACGCGCCATCTGCGCCGACTGCGGTCACGTGCAGTCATGGCACGACCGCGACGCGGCGCGCGCGATGCGCAGCGGCGAGCTCGCGAGCGACCGCCGCTGTTACCGCGAGATCGGCGGCGCCGGTTGTCGTTGCAGTGGCTTCCGGGACTCAGGCGAGGTCGCGATCGTCGCGGGAGGAACGCGCACCGGTTTCGGCTTACCGATGGCAGCCCTGATCGCCGTTGTGCTGGTGGTCATGGGCGTGGGACTCCTCTATGCATACCGGTCGCAGTCGCCCGCGATTCAGAGCATCACCTTTTCCCAGGCGATCCAGGAGATCAACAGCGGTCAGGTCATGAAGGTGACGATCGTTGGAAACAAGGCAACGCTCGACCTGCGGGGAGGTGGCGAGAGACAGCAACTCGTCTTGCCCGACGGCGACATGACCTTCCAGAAGGTGCTCGATGATTACAACTCCGCGAATCCCACCCGCCAAATGGTCATCGACTATCAGGCAGAGGCCGCGCCGTTCGCGGTCATCGGTTCGATCTTCCTGAGTCTTCTACCCGTTCTACTGCTCGGGGCGTTCTTTCTGTACCTGTTCCGGAGAGCCGTCGTCCGCTGATCGCAGCCTCTCCAGCGCGAGGCGCGCGCGAAACTCCTCATCTGTCATCAGGTGTTTGCGCAGATTGCAGCGCGCGCACGCGGGCAGGATGTTCTGGATCTCGTTCGTGCCGCCTCGGGCCAGGGGCACACGGTGATCCGCGTGAAGTGGGCCAGGTGCGCCGTCGTATGCGCAGCGGTTTCCGTACGCCTCAACGAGCGCGGTCCACTCAACTGCCGTGAAAGACGGCCCTGCTCCCAACGCGCGTGCCCTGCGACGCTCGTGCATCGCACGACGCACCGACGGTCGGTTCGGGCTCGCGTCGGTCCTCTCCTGGAACCGCTTCGGATCACGCGCGTAAAGGGCCCGAGACTGCGCGGCGTGAGCGTCGGGATGTCGCTGGCGCCATCGGCGCATCGCGGCCCGCGCCTTGTCCGGGTTGCGCTTCATCCATTCGCGCCCGTATTCGCGGCGCTTCTCAGGGTCCGCGTACGGCATCGCATTCCTCACGCATGCGTCCCATCTACCGAACCGTCCGGGTCGGTGCAATACGACCCGGGCCAAAGAAAAAAGGCCCCGTCTCCGGGGCTTCTAATTGCAGGAGTTAAGTCCCTGCCTCTGTTGCGGGAGCGCGATTCGAACGCGCGACCTTCGGGTTATGAGCCCGACGAGCTACCGCTGCTCCATCCCGCGATAGGCATTCTAACGCGTTATCGCGTCCCGAAGAAGAGCTTGATCCAGCGCGCGACGCGGCTTGCCTGCCCGCCGTCAACGCGCGGCGCGTTCGCGGAGGGCGCCGATCGCTCCACCGCGATCAGACCTTCGCCCTGCTTGACGAAGTCGTAGTCCTGCGCCTTCTGGATCAGATAGTCCGTGGTCTTCTTCTGGGCGATCGAGGCCTCGAGCTGCGCGTTCCGCGCCTCTTCCGCCGCGATCTCGTCGCTGAGTACGCCCTTCGCGCGCTCGAGTGCGTTCGCCTGCACGGTGATCCCGGTGAACGCTGCCGCGCAGACCAGCCCGAGCGAGAGGACCGCCGTGGCGACGACCGGCCGCATGCTCCACGCGCGTCGCGCACGCGTCGAACGCGACGCGCTCTGTTTCCTCACGCCC
>WNGI01007313.1_pt1 | contig 10107 bp, 12 predicted proteins | sample 5400621 | NCBI WGS metagenome assembly WNGI01 (sample SAMN13153374, study PRJNA577476) | soil metagenome | isolation source: 20 cm soil or saprolite under Garry oak tree replicate 1 | place: USA:California | collected 2016-06-15 | reverse complement strand
CGCCACATCTCAACAAAACGGTTGGCCACAAGTCCTCCTCACCGTCCCACTGAGCACGAAACCGCCGCGCAACTCCGCTTCCCCGCAATCCACCGGTATCCTTTGCGCAAAATTTCCATCATCCCTGGAATCTTCGATATCCATATCAGCGGCCTGGCCCACCAAATCTCACTTGCCAGTGCCACCGCCGCATCCGCCCCGCCGTACTGGCTTCCGTCGCTCAACAAAAATCTCATTTCAAACATCAACTCTTCGCGCGGCATTCCCAGAAGCGCCCCAACGCGCGGATCCTGCAGCGGCGCCAAAGCCATTCCGCGCTTTTCCAGAATCGGCGCAATCCACCTTGCGGTTCGCGTACAGAACTGGCACTCCGCGTCAAAAAACAGCCACCCCCGCGCGTGCCGCCCCTTCCCGTCCGTGTATTCACTCACGAGCGAAATCATGTTTCTTCTCTTCCTTACTTCTCTGCGCGCCCCTGCGCTCTCAGCGCCGCTGCATTATTTTCTTCTCTTCTCTGTGCTCTCCGTGTCCTCAGTGATCTCTGTGTTAGATCTCTTCCGGCTTTTTCCGAAACTTTCAACTTTAAACTTTCAATTTTCAACTATTAACCGCCTTTTTCCCCAGCAGCGTGATCACCTTCCCCCGCAGCTTCACCACGCCCTTCAGCGCCCCCGTTGGCATGCGGATAATTTCCTCGAACAGCCCCGTCATCGCCGTCAAAAACTCCAGCATGCTCTCCAGCCGCTCCCGCGTGTACGCATCGCCCTGCGGGTTGGACTTGACCTCGCGAACGCACTCTGCCAGCACATTCAGCGTCGGATCGATCTCCCGCCGCTTCCGCTCCTCCGAAACGATCCGGAAAATTTCCCAAACGTCCTTGATCGATTCAAAATGGTCGCGCCGGTCGCCCAGCGCGTGTACCACGCGCACGATCCGCCACCCTTGTAGCTCGCGCAAGCTGGTGCTCACGTTCGAGCGCGCCACCGCCAGCGTCGCGGAGATCTCATCCGCCGGGAGCGGCTGCGGCGACAGGAACAACAGAGCATGCACCTGCGCTACGGTGCGATTAATCCCCCAGCGGGTGCCCATCTCTCCCCAGTGCAAAATGAACTTCTGCGCCACCGGCGTTAAGCTGTTTTTTGTCGGTTCCTTCATTTTTGCCCTTCCGAACCTGGCGTCCTTCCTGTTGCTTTCGTCATGTCTGTTATTTCTGTCGTTACAGAATATACAGTTATTTCCGCTGCCTGTCAAGCCCTTTTTACCTGTCCTCTTTCTGGCCTTCCCCACCTCTCGCCGCGCTGCTACCTTGTTAGCCGTAGTCCCAGAAAGGCCGCGGAAAGGCTCTTCAGACCAATGCGCCAGAACAAAGCGAGTACCGCTCCCTGGCCGGCAGCTCTTCTTGTCTGTCTTTTCGGCTGCCTGGCGGCCGGTGCCGCGCCCGATGACCTTGCTGACGACGCCTCTCTCGCCGCCGCTGTCTGCCCCGTCGTTTATCAACTCGACCAATCCCCATCCTCGCGCGGTTACCATTACAGTTTCTTTGGCAACGCCTTCTTCATTAACGAACAGGGTTATCTTCTGACGGTCGCCCACGTCCTAGAAACCTTTCGCGACGGCGGCCAGCCCTACATCCTCGTCAGCCGCCGCAATAGGCCGCCCCGCCTTCTTCAGGCGGCCATCATTGCTGTGGACCCAGAACACGACGTCGCCATTCTTCGGGCGACGCCAAATCCTTTCGAGGGCAAGCACAAAGTAGCCTTTCTGCCGCTTGCTCATGAGCCAGCCATCCGCGGCCAAGCCGTGATCGCCCTTTCGCTTCACCCTCCAAAGCTCCAAAATGCTCATACATTCCAGGCTCCCCAAGAAGACCGCTCTTCCGGCGAAGTCCTCTCCTACGAATCCACTCAGCTCGAAAAATCCGCCCCTTCGGCTGACGTGTTCCTCCTCAGTCATTCCGTAACTCGCGGCCAGAGTGGGTCCCCGGTCCTCGCCCTCGACTCACGCGCGGTAGTCGGTCTGGTCGAAGGCCGCTGGCTGCGCTCCAGCGCCGTTTCCATCGCCAAGTCCTCCTCTCTGTCCCCTTCTATTTCAGGCGCGGCCATCCCCATTCGCTACGCGATCGCTCTTTTGCAACGCCAATCGATCTCCTGGCACACGCCCCAATCTCCGCCGTCTTCCTCACCTACTCGATAACACAGAATTCTAATCAGCTCCCTGGTTGCAAATGCTTCATCTGTGCTTTCATGTAGAGTCGCCATCAGCGGAGGCCACTCTATGACCCCCAACGATTTTCGCCACCTGGCTCTGAGCTTCCCTGAAACCGAGGAACGCGCCCACATGGACCATCCGGATTTTCGCGTCGCCGGAAAGATCTTCGCCACCCTCGGCTATCCTGAGGATGGCTGGGCTATGGTCAAACTCACACCCATTGAACAGGAGATGTTCGTCAAAGCCCAGCCCACCGTCTTCAACCCCTGCACGGGTGTTTGGGGACGCCGCGGCGCCACCAACGTCCGCCTGAACGCCGCGCGAAAACCCACCTTGCGCCGTGCTCTCGAAGCCGCCTGGCGACTGGCCGCCCCCCAGTCATTGACCCGCCAATTCGACGAGAATCGCTAAAATTGCACATCTGACCGTGACGACTCGGCCCGCCGAACGTCTAATCACTCCAAGGGTGGTCGTCAGGCAAGCATGGGGGAACCAGCATGGCAAATTTTGGGCGCAACGTTCGCTTTGGCTTGCGGTTGCTAGGCAAGAATCTCGGCTTCACGTCCGTTGCTCTGTTGGCGCTCATCCTGGGAATCGGCGCAAACACCGCCATCTTCAGCGTTGTCTACGCCACTCTTCTTTCTCCGATGCCATACCCGAATCCGGACCAACTGGTCGTGGTCTGGTCGAAAATTAATGGAAACCGCAACGGCGTTTCGGCTGGCGATTTTCTCGATTGGAAGAGCCAGAGCACTGTCTTTCAGTCGATTTGCGCCTGGACCGGCGGCAACTACAGTCTTTCCACCTCCGATCATCCCGAATTAATCCAGACCAGATTAGTCACGCCGGGATTCAACGACATGGTGGGAACTCCCTTCTTCCTTGGGCGGGATTTTCTGCCCGAGGAAGGCCAGGTCGGCAGAGACCGTGTCGTCATCATGACTCACCGGCTCTGGCGAGAGCGCTTCGGAAGCGACCGCGACATCATCGGCAAGCCAATCCGCCTGAATGGCGAGCGTTACACGGTCGTTGGCGTGTTGGCGGTCGGGCAGCCCGACCGCCTAGAGTCGCAGTTATTCGTGCCACTCGCCTTCAAACCGGAACAGATCAACCACGATTTTCATTTTGTTCTGGTGATGGGCCGCCTGAAATCGGGAGTCACTCTCCAGCAAGCCAACGCTGACATGGATTCCGTCACTCGCCACATCGCCGAGGTCTATCCAAAATCAAACAAGGGCTGGGGCGCCACCGTCGAACCCTTGCAGAATGACTTCATCAGCAAAGAAACCATCAAGAATCTCTGGCTGCTGATGGGCGCGGTCGGCTTCATCCTGTTGATCGCCTGCGTGAACGTCGCCAATCTTCTCCTCGCCCGCGGCACCGCACGCCAAAGAGAAATTGCCGTCCGCGCCGCACTCGGCGCAACACGCTGGCAACTCTTCGCCCAGTTTCTGACCGAAAGTGTCGCGTTGTCTTTGATTGGCGGCGTTCTGGGCATAAGTCTGGCTTGGGGCTTGCTCAAAGTGATCGTCGCCATGATTCCGCCCTTTACGCTGCCGTCCGAGGCCGACTTTCGGTTGAACCTGCCGGTGCTTTTCTTCAGCCTTGCCGCATCAATCCTCTGTGGAGTGCTGTTCGGCTGCGCGCCGGCGTGGCAAACCGCGCAGCTCAATTTGAGCGACACCTTGAAAGAATCCGGGCGCTCCTCGTCCAGTTCCGCCGGCCGACAAGGTCTGCGCCGAACTTTGGTCGTCGTCGAGTTTGCACTGGCCCTCACGCTCCTTACTGGCGCAGGCCTCGTGATTCACAGTTTCTGGAAGCTGTCCCGCGTGGATCTCGGATTCCGGCAAGACCACATCCTCACGTTTTATCTGCCCGTCACCAACGACCGGTTTGCCAAGCCCGAACTGAACAACGCTTTTTACCGCCAGCTCATCGATAAGATCGGCGCTCTTCCCGGAATCACAGCGGTCTCCGCTTCCACCGGCATGCCCATCATTGGCACAAACTTCGGCATGCCTTTCCATCTTGCGGGACAGGCCGTTGACGACCCCTCCTCGCGTCCTGGCGCCGGCTTCAATATGGTCACTCCCGAATATTTCCGCACGTTTGGCATTCGCATGATTACTGGCCGCACGTTCACCGAACAAGACGTTGCGGGCGGCGTGCCCGTCGCCGTCGTGAATGAGACCTTCGTGAAAAAATACCTATCCAAACTGGATCCCCTCACGCAGCGCGTGGTGGTCGAGCAATTGATTCCGGGTGTCACCAAACTCGGCCCTCCCATCGAATGGCAGATTGTCGGGGTCTATCATGACGTTCACAACGGCGGCGTCCGCCGCGAAGGCTTCCCGGAAATCGACGTTCCCTTCTGGCAATCCCCCTGGCCGCAAGCGGGCTTGGCGGTGCGCACCTTTGGCGATCCCGCCAGCATGGCCAAGAGCATCACCGCCGTTGTCCACACCGTGGATCCTGATCTTCCCCCCGACCAGGTAAAAACCATGGACCAACTCGTCCATGAATCGCTGGCCAGTGACCGCTTCTCAACCGTGCTCTTCGCCAGTTTTGCCGGCCTCGCACTCCTTCTCGCGGCCATCGGCATTTACGGTGTGATGTCGTTTGCCGTCGCCCAGCGCACCCACGAAATCGGATTGCGCATTGCTCTCGGCGCCGGTCCACGGCAGGTGCTTCGCCTAGTGATTGGGGAAGGTATGCTGCTCGCGCTGATTGGTTTGGGGGTGGGTCTGGCCGGCACATACTTTGTCGGGCGATTGATGAAAACCGTTTTGTATCAAGTGAATGCGATCGATCCTGCAGCCATTAGCGCCGTCACCGCGGTGCTCCTGCTCTCCGCGTTACTTGCCTGCTACATCCCCGCGCGCCGCGCCACCCAAGTCGATCCCATGGTCGCCCTGCGCGACGAATAAACTTTGCCTGATCGAGAAACTGAAGCCAGTTGCCTGTTTCGTTTGTGCGAACCGCGAGTCGAGATTGTGGTGAGTGGGTCAGTTTCCGATAGCGCGTTTACCAGCAGTGAGCCACTCTCCGACTATTAAAATCGGCATTCTCATTCTGGTCTGGGTACAATTGGCGATATTAGGAGGTCCATATGAAGAGCGTCTATCTTTCGCTGTTTTGCGGTTTACTTGGAATCCCGTTGATGGGAGTAGTTATTCCTCCTCAGGTGAGTGGACAAGCTGAAATCTCCAATGGAAAACTCGTGAACGCTCTCCGACTCTTAAATACACAGGAATATGGGTATCAGCATGAAAGAGGTCGATTCGCGACCACAGGAAATGCTTAGCTTTCTGCGAACGAAAGACATTTTAAGCAAGGCACCCATTGACCTTGAAAATCCGAAGCCGTACGAACTGGTTATCACCACGAGCCCAGATGGAATGCACTACCAGATTACGCTGAAGCCGACAGCCGACCCGAACGGCAAGAATGCGGTGTGCAGAACAGCAGCTTTTAGTGACGACAGTGGCTTGATTTATCTTGGTTCAGTTATCGGCTGCGAATCGCCAACTCGATAGACAGGTGTGCATAACTATTAGAGCCAGCGGTTCAGACAGCGTGCGCCCCCGACCACGGTTGTCGCAGAGTCGGTAAACTCCCGAGTCGCGTTGCCGGAAATTGACCCGTTCCCAGATTGTCTCTCGGCTTGACACCAAACCCGCGTTGCCCTATGGTCTTGCGCAAGGAAAGTGGAAGTCGCAAGCTCCCACCTTGCTCTCAAAGATTTCCGCTTTGGAGGGATCCCATGCCATTGAGCCTTACGACCTTATCTCTGGTGGATTCGCCGGTGACCCTGCAAGAAGGCCTGACGATTCTGGAACGAGACGATCACCGCTGTCAGTACTGCGGGCTGGACGGCCGGGCCAGTTTCGAGAACGCCCTGGTCATGCGCGTAGATTTCGTTGTTCCGCGGGCTCGCAAAGGAAAGAAGGATCCGAGAAATCTCGTAGCCTGTTGCACGCCCTGTAACACCATCAAGGGCACGCGCGTTTATGCGAACTTCGATGAGGCCAAGGCCTACGTGCTCAAACAACGCGAAGAGTTACGCAAGAATTGGGAATCCAAGACCGCGCGGCCGCTCACCAGGTCCACAATAGCATAGAACAACGGCGATTCGATCCGCTGCTTGATGTCCGTGGAGCACATGCAGGAACATCACTCTGCCCGTGCGCCTGCCGAGTCGCCGGCTCGTTGTTGGCGAAGGCCCCGCACTTCCTTGGCCTGGGGTTTCGCTATGTGGAGCGCGCTTTATTTGCCCGCCATTCCTTCACCGAAATAAAGCGCATGCACGGGCAGAAGCCTTTGCGGTCGCCCGGGGCCTGGCAGGAATACTTGAGTGCAGCGTGGCTGCCGGCACGGTGCCCGCACGTACACACCTCTCGTGCAAGTTCAGGCGAAGTTCCCGCTGGGCGGCCTCGTACACCGATCAGCGGTTTTGCGTCTTGTAAATTTTTACTGGCCACTGTTCCTCGCTCATTGTGTACCCTGGCGCCCTTCTTGCGCCCCGGGGATTCCGTTCCTCTTAGTTTCGCATCCGCACAGGCGAATGTTCAAGCACCATCGCCCTGGGGGAGGCTCAGATTTGCAGCGCTGCTTTTGAGAGGGATGAATCTATGCCCTAGTTTGCGCCTCTGTTGCTGGAACTACAACCCCGTCCAGCCAAGCGGCCGAATCCGCTCTAGGATGAGGCTGCCTCTTGAAAGCGCAGGCCCATTACCTCATTACCTCGTCTCCTCTCACTTCCTGCATCGTCGATACTAGCTCGGGAATCTCGATGCGGATCACCGTTCCCTCTCCCGAGCGGCTCTGGATGTCCAAATGGAAATCCGTACCGTAGAGCACGCGCAGCCGCTCGCGCACGTTGCTCAGCCCGATTCCCTCGACATACACATGCGGCATCTTCTCTTCCGAGATGCCCACGCCATTGTCTTCGATCTCAATTCTCAGGCGCCCGTCGCGGCTCGTCGTTCTCAACTCGATTTTACCTCCGCCCAGCTTCGGCGCCAGCCCGTGCTTCAGGCAATTCTCGACCATCGGCTGGAGCAGCATGCTGGGCACAAACGCTTCTAGCGCGGCGTCGTCAATGTGCTTCACGATGTCCAGATTATCTTTTCCGAATCGCGCCACCTCGATGTCCAGGTAGTCGTCGATGAATTGCAACTCCTCGCGAAGCGGCACAAACGTTTCATGCTTGCGCAACAGCCGCCGCAGAATGTTGCTCAGCTTCAGCACCACGCCGCGCGCCGAATCCGGATCAAAGCGGATCAGCGCCGACACGGTATTCAGCGTGTTAAACAGAAAATGAGGATTGATCTGGCTGGAGAGCGCATCCATGCGCGCTTTCAACAGCAACTGCTGGTGCCGCTCCAGGTTCATTTCGATGCGCGTGTTGTTCCAGATTTTGAGCGGCGCCGCCACCGACATCAGCGTGGCAATGACCGTCAGCCCCAGCCACCAGTCCCAGTGGGCGTCAATCGCGAAGAGCCAATTCGGCTTGGTAGCCTCGACCAGTGCCACGCGCCCCAGCTCCAGGCCGATGCACGTCGTAAGCGGCGCCATCTCCCACGACAATTCCGCTTTGCGCAACAGTTTCACCGTCGCTTTCGGAATATTCAGAAACGTGAATGGCCCGAAGTTCCAGAGATCTTCTTTGTTGGGAATCGCCTGCCGCATCAATCCGCCGAGCAACCCCGCGGTGGACGCCGCGGGCATCGCCAGCCATTCGTGCGAGATCAGCGCCGGAATCGTGACGATCGCGCCGCCGATCGGCCCCACCACGCGCCCGCCGAGCAGCCCCATCAGAAAAGCGCCTTCCAGCGACAAATCCGCAAATGCGTATGGAGGCCCGCCCACCAGCCGCAGAATCACGCCCACGATCAGCGCCGGCGTCATGAACAACATCAGTTTCAGTTTCTGGTCGGGATCGCGTTCCTCGGTGAAGAGCACACGCCGAAACGCGTTCCACCGCGCCAGCAACGCGGCAATGGACGACGCCACCCCCACCTTGAGCAGCAGGGTGAAAAGCAAGTCGCCGACGGATGTCGCTCTATCCATTTTTGGCTGCGCGTCTCAAGCTAACGCTAGCCAATCCGCCGCTCGAAGTAAAGCCAGTAGCGCTGGCAGTGGCCGGTACATCTAATGTCCGGTCACGGAATCAACAGTTGGCAGCGCGGACGAAGAAGGGTGCGAAACACGGTCCCTGCTATACTTCTCGTTTCCCAATGAATGCAAAATCACATCAAGGCAAGAAATCGAATCGAAAAGTCGCGGGCGTGCGGATGATCGCGCATGCCGCGCTTCCAACGCGTTCCGGGCGCTTCACCATTTATGGATTTAAGGGCCGCGGCCCACAAGAGGAAGCCGTCGCGCTGGTTCGCGGCAAACTCAGCGGAAACATCGCTCCACTGGTACGCGTGCACTCGCAGTGCCTGACGGGCGACGTTCTCGCTTCGCTTCGTTGCGACTGCCGCGCGCAGCTCGAATTGTCTCTGAAAAAAATCGGCCAGGCATCCTCGGGAATTCTGCTCTATCTGCCTCAGGAAGGCCGCGGGATCGGCCTGATGAACAAACTGCGGGCCTACGAACTGCAGGACGGCGGCATGGACACGGTGGAGGCAAATGAGACGCTGGGCTTCGCCGTCGATGCGCGCGATTACGAATTTTCCGCGCAAATTCTGAAAAAGCTCGGCGCCACGAAAATTCGTTTGCTTTCCAACAATCCAGAAAAAGTTCGCCAGCTGGAAAGCGCTGGCATTCGCGTCGTCGAGCGCGTGCCATGCCAGCCGCGCATTTCAAGAATTTCTCGCGCCTACCTCGAGACGAAAAAGCGCAAAATGGGGCATCTGCTGAAAGGAGTCTGAATCCGGAAGATAAGTTTCTAACCACCGCCGACGAATTGCACGATCTCGTAGCGGTCTCCGGCTTCGACTTCCGTTTCGGTCCATTTCGGCCGTGGCAAAATTTCCAGGTTGCGTTCGATGGCCACGCGCCCCGCATCCAGTCCCAACTCGCGAAGCAAGTCCGTCACGGTGGCCCCGGACTTCGCCACGCGCTCTTCTCCATTGACCGCAATTGAAATTGTTGTCTGCATCCGTTAACTCGCCGAAGGCACGCGCGGCTTGGTGCGCAACTGAAAACGCAAATGCCCCCTGGCATTTCCATGCAACGCTTCGATGAGCAGCGCCGGGTCGGCACCCGACAGCCGCGGCATATCGAATTCGAACTGGGCATGTCCGAATGGTCCGGTCTCCGACGCATACTCTGAAATTTCCGCCGCGCCGTCCACCCGCGCGGTAACTCTAGCGCCTTCCACAGCCTGGTTGGTCTGGTTTCGAACGGTGACCTGCAGCAAGGCGCGTTTGCCGGAGAGCCAGGTCTTGGCGTTGATCAATTCCAGCAAGAGAACCTTGTGGGCGGCCGCGGAATCCGGTGCTGCTGTCAGCGCAGAATCCTTTTCGTCTTGTGGCAGCGCGAGATGGAGCGCGCCCGTTCGAAGCTCCTCGACGACAGCACGGTGCTGCTCATCGAGACGTTGTTTCAGCGCTTGTTCACTTTCCGCGTTCAGCGGAAGCAGGTCGAAGTAATTATTCGTTCGCCGGTGCAGTACGCGTCCACGGAAATATACGGTGGTATCGATGAGCGCGTTGGTGGCGCCGCGATCTTCCGTTTGGACGTGATACGTCGTGTCGCCTGCTTTCACGTTCGAATTGTGACCGAAGAGCATTCGTCTATTCGCCCTGACCGGCGCGTGGGAATAAGCTCGCTTCGCAGGAAGCTTTCGGCCGCATTTGACCGACTGGCTGCTGAATCGTTATTATAGCAAGTCGCCCATGAGTGGTTCTGGCTTACATACTTACGCTCCGCTTCTCTTACACCTGCTGA
>WNGI01007311.1_pt1 | contig 10107 bp, 9 predicted proteins | sample 5400621 | NCBI WGS metagenome assembly WNGI01 (sample SAMN13153374, study PRJNA577476) | soil metagenome | isolation source: 20 cm soil or saprolite under Garry oak tree replicate 1 | place: USA:California | collected 2016-06-15 | reverse complement strand
GACAGCGAATTCAGCCCGACATGCACCGAGATCAGCGTCCGGAACGCCGCCTCGCCGCGCTCGATCTCCTCGCAGGCCAAGGCCTCGGCCACGAAGTCGAGCCCGGCCCCGCCGTGCTCCTCGGGAATCACGATCCCGAGCAGGCCGAGCTCGGCCATTCCTTCGATCACCTCCATGTCGAGGCGATGCTCGAGATCGTTCTCGATCGCGTTCGGCAGCACGCGCTCGTCGACGAACGAGCGCACGGTGTCCTGAATCAGCCGCTGCTCCTCGGTAAGGTCGAATTCCACGGGGCAAGTGTACGGACGCGAGACCGTGAAATCGCACTCGGACCTGCGAAGTCTGGCGCCAGGCCTCGTGGCCGGGCTGAGCGTGGCCGCTCTCGCCGCCGACGCCGGCGGCTACGACCCCACGAGTTGGGGCTGGAGCGCGATCGTGTTGTTGCTCGTGATCGCAGCCTCGCTAGTCGCGGGCGGGCGGCGCCTCGCTCCCCTGGAGTGGGCCTTCCTCGGCTGTCTGGCAGCGCTGGCGGGCTGGGTCTGGCTGTCGCTGGCTTGGTCGTCCGACGTCTCGCAGACCGTCGAGGAAGGTCAGCGAATGCTCCTCTACGTTGCGGGACCGGCCGCCCTGCTCCTGCTCGGCCGCCGCTCGCGGGTCGAAGGCCTGCTCGCCTCGCTTGGAGCCGCAATCACGGCAATCTGCACCTACGCACTGACCCTGCGGATGCTCGCGCCTGGCCGCGGGGGTTACCAGGTTCTCTCCGCAGACCCTGGGGCGGCCTTCAGGCTCGCGCGTCCTCTGGGGTATGCGAACGCGCTGGCGCTCTTCGCGGTCATGGGGATGCTGCTGGCCCTTGGGTTTGCCCTACGCGGGCGCACTGTCGTCGGCCGGGCGCTCGGCTCGGCCGCCCTCGTCATCCTCGCTCCGACGCTCTACTTCACGTATGGGCGCGGGGCGTGGCTCGCGCTCGTGGCGGGGCTGGCGACGCTGATCGCCGTCGAGCGGGAGCGGCTCGGGGTGGTCGCCAGGTCTCTCGCTTTCGCGGTCGCGCCTGTGGTTGCCGTCGTGCTCGCGTCGCGCACGCAGGCGCTCACGAGCGAACCAGGAGCGGCGGCTGCCGCGAGGCACGACGGGCGTCTCCTGGCGGGAGCTACTGTGGCGCTCGTCGCCGTCGCGGCGCTCGTCCCGGCGGGGCTCGACCGCATCCAGGGGAAGGCCGTTCTCGGCCCGTCCTCAAGACGCGCGTTTGCTCTGGCCCTCGCCCTCCTCCTAGTCGTGGTCGCCGCCGCGGGCCTCGCCAGGGTCGGCGGCCCTCAGGCCGCGGTCCGCCGCGCCTACGACGCGTTCAACGCGCCGGCGCCGCTCGTCAAGACGAACGAGAGCCAGCGGCTCTTCAGCCTCTCCGGCAGCAGTCGCTCCGAGTATTGGCGCGTGGCATGGAGGGAGTACGAGGACCACCCGTGGCTCGGCGACGGTGCCGGCAGTTACCAGCGGTTCTGGCTGCGCGACCGGCGTGAGGGACTTCCCGTCCTCGACGCCCACAGCCTCTACCTCGAGACACTCTCGGAACTCGGGCCGCTTGGTCTTGTGCTGCTCCTCGGCACGCTTGCGCTCCTGCTTGGCGCAGCGCGCGTCGCCCGCCGCCACCCGCTCGCGTGCGCCGCCCTCGGCGCCTATGTGGCGTTTCTCGTGCATGCCGGCATCGACTGGGACTGGGAGATGCCGGCCGTCACGCTGGCGGCGCTCGTCTGCGGCGTTGCGCTCCTGCTTGCCGCGCGCAGTGCGGAGACACCGCCGCTCGGCCACGCTTCACGCGTCCTGGGAATCGCGCTCGCCGCGGTCCTATTCGTGGTCGCGCTCGTCGGCTTCCTTGGCAACCGGGCCGCGGCCACCGCCGCGGAAGCTCTCGACGCGGCGCACCTGAGCACCGCAGCGAGCGAGGCGAGGCACGCGCGGCACTGGCAGCCGTGGTCGGCCGAGCCGTGGCGTCTCCTGGGCGAGGCGCAGCTTCAGGCAGGCGAGGTCGGGCAGGCGCGGGCGAGCTTCGTGCGCGGCATCCAGAAGGACCGAGGAGACTGGGAACTCTGGCTCGACCTTGCTCTCGCCAGCCGCGGGAGCGAACGTCGAGCCGCGCTCGGACACGTCGCCGTGCTGAACCCGCTCAGCACGGAGCTCCGCGAGGTGCGTGGATCGCGTTGAGAATTCCCAGGGCAGATCGCAAGCTTGCCGTCATTCGGGTATCCGCTTTCCGAACACCTCGTGAGACCTCAACCCCCTGGGGGGCCGCCAATGAAGAGAATACGGACGTCACGACGCGCGCGTTTCGCCACGATTGGCGCGGCTGCTGCAGCAGTCGTCGTGTTCGCGTCGCTGGGCGGAGTCGGATATGCAGCTGGGCTCGTGCACCTTGCCCACTCCTCGCCGACAGCCGCTCAGTACCCGCAGTCGAAGGTGACGATCTGTCACCACACCCACTCCCAGACGAACCCGTTCGTGACGATCACCGTCTCCGTGCATGCGCTGCCGGCGCACCTCGGGCACGGCGACACGATCGGGCCGTGCCCGGCACAGGGCGCGACTGGGGCGCAAGGCCCAACCGAGAGCCCGACGAAAGTGCATTCGAACCGCGGGCACCACGGCGACAAGGGCCATGCCAATGGCAACGGGAAACCCACCAGCCCGGCCACGGCCAACCACGGCCAGGGCAGCCACGGTCAGGGCAACCAGGGCAGGGGCCAGGGCCAAAGCCCGACCGGGCCGAGCCAGTCCCATGGAAAGGGACAGGGCAAGGGCAAGGGCCACGACCCCGCCCACGTTCACGGCCCGGGAAACGGTCAGGGCCAGGGCCAGGGTCACGGACAGGGGCCTGGTGGAACCCACGGCAACTCCGGCGGCGGAAAGGGAAACGGCCACAAGCCGTAACGACCGCCGTCAGCCAAACACCATCGAGAGCCCCGGAAACGGGGCTCTCTCGTTAATGTCGCTGCACGTCCCCCGCAGGTATCTACTCGCGCTTCGCCGGGATGCTGCTCGAGATCGAGGGCTACGAGCTCGAACGGCTCGAGAAGCCGGTGACCCGCGGCTTCACCCGCGTGACGACCGTCGTGCGCCTGCGCGGCGGGGAGGAGGGGCTCGGCGAGGACGTGACCTGGTACGCCGAGCACCACGACCGCGAGCAGGCGGCCGGCGCCGTCCTTCCGCTCGCCGGGCCGTGGACGCTCGAGTCGTTCTCGGACGCGCTCGAGATGCCGGATCCGCATCGCCGCTGGGCCTACGAGAGCGCTGCGCTCGACCTCGCCCTGCGCCAGGCCGGCAAGACGCTTGCCGAGGTCGTCGGCCGAGAGCCGCAGCCGGTCGCCTTTGTCGTCTCGCCCGGTCTCGGTGACCCGCCGAGCGCGCGCACGGTCCTCCGCTGGCTCGAGCTCGATCCGACGCTGCGCTTCAAGCTCGACCCCGGAAGCGCCTGGAGCGACGACCTGATCGCAGAGCTCGCAGGGACGGGCGCCGTCGTGACCGCCGACTACAAGGGCTTCTACACCGACCAGGATCCGCCGCCGGACGCAGACCTCTATCGCCGCGTCGCGGAGGGCTTTCCCGAGGCGTACCTCGAGGATCCGGCGGTCACGGACGAAACGGAGCTCGCGCTCGAGCCGCACAAGGAGCGCGTCACGTGGGACGCGCCGATCCACTCCGTCGCGGACGTCGAGCAGCTCCCGTTCCCGCCGCGCACGCTGAACTCGAAGCCCTCGCGCTTCGGGCGCCTCGGCGAGCTGCTCCGCTTCTACGACCACTGCGAGCAGCGCGGGATCGGGCTCTACGGGGGCGGCATGTTCGAGCTCGGGCCCGGCCGAGGCCAGATCCAGTACCTCGCGTCGCTCTTCCACGCGGATGGCCCGAACGACGTCGCTCCCGGCGCCTACAACGACCCCGAGCCGACGCCCGGCCTGCCGCCCAGCCCGCTGCAGCCTGCGCCCGAGCCCGTGGGGTTTCGTTGGGGGCAAGCCGCGGGTACGCTTTGACTGATCAGTCAATCAACGCGGCCATGGCGACGACAGCGGCAATCGAAACGGGCATCTCCTTCGCGCTGACCGAGGAGCAGAGGGCGCTGCGCGAGCTCGCGCACGAGTTCGCCGAGAAGGAGATCCGCCCGAAGGCCGCCGAGTACGACGAGCACCAGATCCACCCGGCCGACGTGATCGCGAAGGCGCACGAGGTCGGCTTGATGAACCCGCACCTTCCGGAGGAGCTGGGCGGGGCGGGGCTCGGAGCGCTCGAGGGCGCCCTGATCGGCGAGGAGCTCTGCTGGGGCTGCTCCGGGATCGGGACCTCGATCGTTGCGAACATTCTCGGCGCGCTGCCGGTCCTGCTCGCCGGCACGGACGAACAGCAGCGCGAGTGGGTGCCGCCGCTGCTCGAGGAGCCGATTCTCTGCTCGTTCGGGCTGACCGAGCCGAATGCCGGCTCTGACGTCTCGGGGATCCAGACGACCGCCGTTCGCATGGGCGACGACTACGTCATCAACGGTTCGAAGATGTTCATCACGAACGCGGGGCAGGCGGCCTGGCTGACCGTGTTCGCGTCGACCGACAAGGATGCGGGCCATCGTGGCCTGACCGCGTTCGTCGTCCCGACCGACGCGGACGGCGTGACGATCGAGAAGCACCTCGACAAGATGGGGCAGCGCGCGACGGACACCTCGGCGATCGCGTTCCAGGACGTCCAGGTTCCCGCCGCAAACCGGCTCGGCGAGGAGGGCGAAGGCTTCAAGATCGCGATGCGGACGCTCGACCACACGCGGCCCGGCACGGCGTCCGGGGCCGTCGGCGTGGCGCGTGCCGCCTTCGAGCATGCGGTCGAGTACGCGCGCGAGCGAGTGCAGTTCGGCCAGCCGATCGCGATGAACCAGGGCGTCAACTTCCTGATCGCGGACATGGCGGCCGAGATCGAGGCGGCGCGGCTCCTCTGCTGGCAGGCTGCGTGGATGCTCGACCAGGGCGAGCGCGCGACGCTGCAGTCGTCGTACGCGAAGCGCTTCGCGGCGGATACCGCGATGAAGGTGACCACCGACGCAGTGCAGGTCTTCGGGGGCTACGGCTACATCAAGGAGTTCCCGGTCGAGAAGCTGATGCGAGACGCGAAGCTGTTCCAGATCTACGAGGGCACCTCGCAGATCCAGCGCCTCGTGATCGCGCGAGAAATCTTCCTCCCGCGCGGCGACTAACGCCCGCGGCGACCCTCGCTCAGCTTCCGCGCAACCCGCATTTTGCGCCCAGCCGATGGGGCACCCCTAACCCACCACCCGGTGGCGATGCTATCGGCGAAATCGATACGAGACTGTCACGGCTTCGTCGTGGATCCGTCAGGAATGATCCACAAACGACCCTCTTAACCCGCAGACGCCGTCGCTAGACTCCACGCCTTGCGCGTGGAAGCAGGCACAGGCGCGGTCCGGGTCCGGAAGCGCCGCCGCGCCCGGTCGCGGCGGCTTCTGGTCCAGCGCCTGCTCGCGCTGACCACGGTCGCGGTCGTGGCGGGTCTCGGCCTCGGGCTCGCGTTCGCTGGGTCGCCGGGGCACATCGCCGAAGGCGTCAGCGTTGCGGGCGTCGATGTCGGCGGCCTGACCGCGAGCGAGGCGACCGCGAAGCTCGAGGCCCGGGCACGGGCCGTGGCGGGCACGCCGGTCGTCTTCACCGCCGGCGGGCACCGCTGGCGCCTCCGGCCCGGGAATCTCGGCATCGAGGCCGACTGGGCCGCGGCGGTGAAGCTCGCGGCGCAACACGGCGACGGGTTCGGCCCCTTGCGCGGTTTCCGCCGGCTCGGCGTCCGCGTCTTCGGCGCCGACGTCTCGCCGCCGACGCGCGCCTGGGAGCGCGCCCTCAACTACGAGCTGACCCGGATGAGCCGAGCGGTGGGCGCGCCCCACCGCGACGCGTCCCTCATGCTGCAGGGGCTCCGGCCCGCCGTTGTGAAGGGACGAGTCGGTCGCGGGCTTGACCGAAAGGCCGCAGCACAAGCGATCGTGCAGGCGCTCGCCGGCTTCGAGCGCGGTACGCCCGTTGTACTGCCCGTGCGGGTCGACTCGCCGACGGTCTCATCCGCCGACCTGGCTCCGGCGCTCGTCCAGGTTCGCACGGCGCTCTCGCGCCGCATCCGCATGAGCCTCGGCAGCTCGTCCTGGTGGCTCCAGCCCGGGCAGCTCGCGACGCTGCTCTCGCTGCCACGCGGTGGGACGCGCTCGCTCGCGATCGGCGGCCGCGCGGCGGACCGCTATTTCCAGCGCCTCGGCCACGGCATCGGCAGGCCGCCGCGCAACGCCACCTTCCGCATCCTCGACAGCGGTCGCGTCTTCGTCCTGCCGTCGCGTCCGGGGCGCGTGATCGACGTCGCCGCCACGCGCCGGACCATGCTCGCGGCCGCACTTTCGCCGACGTCGCGGAGCGCCCGCGTGGTCGTGACGACCGAGGACGCGAAGCGCACGACCGCGCAGGCGCGCGCAATGGGGATCAGCACGCGCATCAGCCGCTACGAGACGATCTACGGCGGCGACCCGAACCGGATCCACAACGTCCAGCTCGTCGCGCGCCTGATCGACGGAAAGCTGGTCGCGCCCGGAGCGACGTTCTCGTTCAACCAGGCCACCGGTGCGCGCACCGCGAGCAAGGGCTTCCTCGAAGCGCCGGTGATCATCAACGGCGAGGTCACCACGGGCCTCGGCGGCGGGGTCTGCCAGGTCTCGACGACGGTCTTCAACTCGGCCTACGAAGCCGGCCTGAAGATCACCGCCCGGACGAACCACGCGCTCTACATCAGCCACTACCCGCAAGGCCGCGACGCGACGGTCGACTACCCGGACGTCGACCTGAAGTTCGTCAACGACACCCCGCACTGGCTCCTGCTGCGGACGTTCGTCGGCTCGTACTCGCTCGTCGTCGACCTCTACGGCGCGCCGATCCACCGCCGCGTCGTCAGCGACACGAGACCGCTCGCCGAGACGGGCCGGCCGCCCATCAAGCGGGTTCCCGATCCGTCTCTGTTCAAGGGCGAGACCGTCGTCCAGGACAGCGGCGAGCCCTCGCGGTCGACGAGCGTTCGCAGGCTCGTCTACCTGCCCTCCGGGAAGCTCTTGTACGACAACACGTGGTACTCGTCGTACCGCGGCGAGCCGCGCATCGTGCTCGCCGGGACGAAGGAGCGGCCGAAGGGGAAGAAGAAGGGCCCGAGCGGCCCTAGCGGACCTACGGGCCCGACGGGCGCTCGGCAGTAGCGATCTCGTCGACCAGCCAGGCCGGCACGCGCGTCGGCCGGTGCGTGCGCGCGTCGACGAAGGCGTGCAGGCTCCAGCCGTCGGCGAGCTTCTGGCCGTCGCGCTCGATCGCGTAGTCGAAGCGGAAGCGGGCGCCTCGCAGTTCTCCGCACGTGCAGCGGACCGTCAGCCGGTCGTCGAAGCGCGCGGGCGCGAGGTAGCGCACGTGCACCTCCGTCGTCAGCGCCTCGGTCCCCTCGGCCCGCAGTTCCGGGTAACCGCCGCGGAAGCGGGCGAGGTAGTCGATCCGCGCGAGCTCGAACCAGACGAGGTAGACGGCGTGGTGGGCGACGCCCTGGGCGTCGGTCTCGGCGAAGCGCACGCGCACTTCGGTCTCGAAGTGGTAGTCCACGGTGCAGAACTCTCTACGATCGGCGGATGTCCGCGAGCGAGCTTGCGGAGCTGATCCGGGAGCGGCAGCCGTGCGTCGTCCTCACCGGGGCAGGCGTGAGCACGGAGAGCGGCATCCCCGACTTCCGCTCGCCGACCGGCCTCTGGGCGAAGTTCGACCCGCTCGAATACGGCTCGATCGAAGCGTTCCGGCGCGACCCGCTCAAGGTCTGGAGCTTCTACAAGCCGCGCGTCGCGATGCTGACGGAGGCCGAGCCGAATCCCGCTCACACCGCCCTCGCGGAGCTCGAGCGGCTCGGCTTCGTCGAGGCCGTCGTCACGCAGAACATCGATCTCCTGCACGAGCGGGCCGGAAGCCAAGCCGTCGTGGAGGTGCACGGGTCGATTCGCACCTCGACCTGTCCCGGCTGTGGCAACCGCTACGAGCTGGCGCGCGTGCTGGAATTGCTCGCCGAGGCGGAGGCGCCCGCGTGCCCGTCCTGCGGCCAGATCGTGAAGCCGGATGTCGTCTTCTTCGGCGAGCTGCTGCCTCCAGAGGCGATCGACCGCGCCTACGAGCTCGCACGCCGCGCGCGGCTCCTGCTCGTCGTCGGCTCGGCGCTCGAGGTCTACCCGGTGGCCGGACTACCGCTCGAGACGATCGGGACGGGAGGCGAGCTGGCGATCGTGAACCGCGGCCCGACCGCGCTCGATTCAAAGGCGTCGCTACGCATCGACGGCAGTGCCGGAGAGGTCCTGCCTCAGGTGGCCGCGAATCTCAGGCGGCGGCGCGCTTGAGCGGGCGCTCCTCGAGCACCTGCCGGCAATCCGCGCAGACGGTCCGCTCGACCTCGTACGGGATCCCGAGGCGCTGGCCCAGCACGTGGGTGCGAACGGCTCGGTGCGAGTGAGCTCGCTTGCGATTGAGGGGGAAGAGTTGCGACATCGTCCTCGGACTCAGCGTAGCGGTGCGTTCGGAAACTACGACGCTCAAAAGGGTGACGAAGTTGTGACGAATTCGTGACGGAGGGCTAAGCTCGTCGAGGTGCGACATCGGCTTGTCCTCGCACTCGTTTCGTTGCCGCTCGTTTGCCTCCTTTCCGCGTGCGGCGCCACCGCTGGCCCCAAGGCGAGCGCCCATCCCGCAAAGGCCAAGCCGAAGCACTGCCGAAGCGGGTCGCACCCCGTCGGGTCCAGCCGCTTCGCCGTGGCCGCTGTGGTGCTCAAGCGCGCGACTGCCTACCGCCGCCCGGGCCGCAAGCCGTTCGCGAGCTTCGGCCACCTGAACCAGAACGACTACCCCACGGTCTTCCGAGTCGTGTCAGCGATCCGGCGGAGCGACTGCACGCCGACCTGGTACCGCGTCCAGCTCCCGATCAAGCCGAACGGCGTCGAGGGGTACGTGCGCGCCCGCGCGGTCAGGCTCGCGCCCGTCCGCACCCGGATCGTCGTGCAGGTCTCGAAACGGCGGCTGACGCTGTTTCGCCGCGGCCGGCCGGTCCTCCGGACCACCGTCGCGGTCGGCTCCAAGGCGACCCCGACGCCGACCGGTAGCTACTACGTCAATCAGCGCCTCGTGCCGACCGACCCGAGCGGGCCGTACGGGCCCGGCGCGATCGGCATCTCCGCGTTCTCGAACGTCCTCACCGGCTGGACGCAGGGCGGTCCGATCGCGATCCACGGGACGAACGAGCCGTGGTCGATCGGCCACCCCGTCTCGAACGGCTGCATCCGCGTCCGCAATCCGGTGCTCCGGCGGCTGTTCGCCGACACGCCGGCGGGGACACCGGTCGTCGTTCTCCGGTGAGACGCGCCTCCGTCGTCGTGGCGGCCGCGGTTCTCGTCGCCGGGCTGGCCGCGGCGTTCGCTGCGCTCGCGAGCGGCCCTGCGCCGGCCGGCATCGACCCGCAGCAGGCGGTCCTCGACGGCTGCGGACGCGACTTCTCGGCGCAGGTCAGGCGCGAGATCCCGACCTGGGTCTACGTCGGGGACCACGACGCGCCGGCGACCGGGCCGCCGCCTCCGCAGCAGCGTCTCGAGGGCGTGGTCTCGTCGCGCTATTTCCCGCAGCTTGCCTCGCACCCCACCGAGGAGGACCTGCCGACCGTTCACCGCGCGTACGACTTCAACTTCAACGTGCTGCCGGACCGCGCCTACCGCCGGCTGCTCGGCGGCGATCCCGCCGCACGCACCGGGAACTTCGAGGGCAAGGGCACGTCGACCGGCCGCGTCCACGTCGAGCGGGAGCAGGGCGCCCTGCCGAGCTTCGCGTGGCCCGAGCCCGGCGACCGGGTCGCGATCGTCGGCTCCTGGATCTGGGACTGCGGCCACTGGCTGCCCGGCGGCGAGCGAACGGAGATCCACTCCTACCGCGCGCTCTGGGTCGTACGAAGCGGCGTAGGCGAGGGTGACCTTGTCGTGTCAAACGACAAGACGTACGCAGGAGTCGAGGCCGACTGCGCGCACGAGGCGAA
>WNGI01007309.1_pt1 | contig 10108 bp, 9 predicted proteins | sample 5400621 | NCBI WGS metagenome assembly WNGI01 (sample SAMN13153374, study PRJNA577476) | soil metagenome | isolation source: 20 cm soil or saprolite under Garry oak tree replicate 1 | place: USA:California | collected 2016-06-15 | reverse complement strand
ACACACCACGCACCACGCACGACGCACCCGTTGGGACGCTTGCAGACCTCGTTGCCGCCACGGAGCGTGACGCGATCATCGAGGCTCTCAAGCGGGCCACCGGCAATCGACGCGAAGCGGCGAGGAGTCTCGGCGTGAGCCTGCGAACGCTGTTTTACAAGATCGACCGGTACGGGATCAGCTAGTGCAAGATTCTGCACTGATGAAGCGTTCTGCAGTACTTCTCGGCAGCTTCTTACATCGTAAAGCATAGCAGCGTCTTGACTTAGCCTTCGGCACAGATCGTGTACTAGGAGCCTGCCAACGGAGGCAAAATGGGCAACAAGGGTTTCAGCATGATCGAACTGATCGCCGTGCTCATCCTGATCGGCGTGATCGCCTCGATCGGGTTTCCGCGGCTGCGCGACGGGCTCGAGAAGCAAAACGTCCGCAGCTCCAAGGCGTTGATCGCCACGTTGGCGGCGACGGCGCGCGGCGCGGCGATTCAGCGCGGCTGTCCGGCGACGCTGAACATGACGGCGGACAGCGTCTGGGTCACCGCGTGCGGCGTCAACCCTCCGGCGGCGAACGTGCAGGTCGGGACGAAGAAGATGGTGGGCAGTGAGTTCAGGGTGACGCTCAACCCGAGCGTCGCGAATGTGGTGTACGATCCCCGCGGTATCGCGAGCGTCTTCCAGCCCCGGACGATCCGCGTCATTGGTCCGCATTACCGGGATTCCGTCATGATCAATGAGGTCGGGAAGGTGATCAAGCAATGAACACCATCAAGAATCGGCGCGGTTTTACCATCATCGAAATCATCATCGCCATCATCGTGCTCACGGTCGGCGTGCTCGGCATGGTGACGACCGCGGCGCTGGTGACCCGCATGATCGCGCGCGGCCAGCGGTCGGCGTCGGCGTCGGCATTTGCCGCGCGGCGTGTCGAGCGGATGCGCATCGCGGCCTGCATCGCCGCGCAGCGTAACAACGGGCAGGACACGCTGTATCGCGGCACGGTGTGGGTGGCGATCAATGCCTGGACGTTCACCGATCTGGGCAATCTGAATTACCGGCTGAAAAACGTGTCGACGTATCGGACCGTGAAGAACCGGGTACGTAGAGATTCCACGGAGACTACGATCTCATGCAACACATTCCTATGAGCCGCCACGCGCGCGGTTTCACGATGGTCGAGCTGATCGTCGCCCTGGTCCTGCTGGGCATCGTGAGCACGGCGCTGTATCGCGTGCTGGTGAACAACCAGCGCCTCTACATGGCGCAGACGGAGCGCATCGATCTGTCGCAGAACATTCGCGCCGCCGGCGCGATTCTGCCGGCCGAGTTCCGTGAGCTCGATGCCTCAGAGGGCGACATCCTGGCGATGTCGTCAGACAGCATCTACTTCCGCGCGATGCGCTGGCTGGGCTTCCTGTGCAACACGCCCAATTTGGCCACCATCAATAACGTCTCGCTGATCGTTCGCGGTGGCGCCCCGGGAACACCGCTGTTCTTCGGGGCTCGTCAAATCAACCAGACGGACTCGTTGCTGATCTACTACGACGGGAATCAGGCATCGCGGACGGACGACTTCTGGGCGATCGCAGGAATCACCGCGACGCCTAACGGACAGAACTGCAACGATGGAACGAACGGACAGCGTCTGCTCACGAACGTCAACCTCCTTGGCCTGGGCCCGGCCGTGACTGGGGCGATCACATTGGGCGCGCCGGTGCGCGGCTGGGAGCGCGTGACCTATAAGCTCTATCAGGCGGGCGACGGGCTGTGGTATGTCGGATTCCGGCCGTACGGCCAGACGATGCAGCCGTTGATTGGCCCCGTGCTCCCGAACGGCTTGACGCTGCAGTACTACGACGTGAACGGCAACGTCACCGCAGTGCGTAACCAGGTTGCGCGCATCGACATCATTGTGCGCGCGCGGACGACCTCCGCGGTGCGGGCTGGCGGACAAGCCGCGGCGCAGGTCGCCGTGGACAGCATCAACACCAGCGTGGCGTTGCGAAATAACCGGCGGTTCTAGGACCAGCCGGGAACCCTTGAAGGAAGGAGCTATGAAACGGATTCTGCGGGACGAGCGCGGCATGGCGCTCGCAGTGGCGATCTTCGCCATGGTGGTCGTCGGGGCCCTGGTCGCCGGAGCGTTCTTCGCCGGCACCCAGGAGCAGCGGGTCGGGGAAAACCAGCGCCGGGTGCAGACCTCGTTCGGCGTCGCAGAAGCCGGCGCCCAGGAGCGGGTCCTGACCTGGGATCCCGCGACGATGAACAAGCGGCCGTTGTACTGCAACTGCGCGGGCGGCGACTCGGTCGTCATACCGACCGTCCCGGCGCCCAACGGCACCGGCTCGTATGGCGGTTACAGCTACAAGGTCGGGCCGAATCTCTTCCTGATCGACGTGACGGGTCGCGATCTGAACAGCGCTGCCGGTGCGATCGCCGGCGGCGGTGGCGCGCGCCAGCGCATCGGCATGATCACGCGCATCGCGCCGATCGACTTCGGGATCCACGCCTCCCTGACGACGCAAGGATCTGTCCAAATGGGTGGTAACGCCCTGGTCAACGGGGGAGACCAAAACCCGACCGGTTGGGCGAGCTGTGATCCGCCGGGTGCGCCACAGGCCGGCATCCGGGATCAGGGCGGCAACGTGACCGAGAACGGTAATGCGAACGTGACGGGCCTGCCGCCGGTGGTGAATGACCCGACGATCAACAACGGCACGTTCACGACATTCGGCGGCGCGACGTACGCGCAGCTCGCGGCGCGGGCGACCATCGTTATTCCCCCCGGGACCTACACCACCGCACCGGTGGTGACGGGCGGAGCCTGCGACAAGACCGTGCTGACCAACTGGGGCGACGGGATGAACCCGGGTCAGCCGTGCAGTAGCTATTTCCCGATCATTCACGCGACCGGGACGATCACACTCAATAACCTCCAGGGTCAGGGCATCCTGCTGGCGGACGCTGACGTCAACATCCAGGGGTCGTATCAATTCTTCGGGATCGTCATCATTCAGGGCGACCTCAAGACCGCCGGTGGTGGTACCACCGACGCCCACTTCTGGGGCGGCGTCATGGCCAGGAACGCCGACCTCTCGGACCAGAGCCTGAGCGGTAATGCGACATTGAATTACTCGAGCTGCGCCATCCTGACGGCGCTGCAGGCGCTGAGCCCGATCTCGATGATGCGCTCGCGGGGGTGGGTGCAGCTGTTTTAGCTGGGCGCCGTGACACATAAATCGTGAGCCGGCCGGCTCGTTCCGGCCGGCTCCCCCGGCGGCGCCCAGCGGGAGCGGGCCGGTGAAGGTATCTTGTTGGTAGACGGCGACTTAAACGTTCAGGGCTCGTACCAGTTCTTCGGCATCACCATCATCCAGCTCTTCTGAAAGTGGTCTAAGTAACGGCAGGGACGGCAGTTGGTGCTCAGGCCTCAAGTCGATTCGAGGCTTGACAGGATAAGGGGCGGGGCCTATTGTAGTTTGCCCTCGCCCCTACTTGTCTCTCGACCAAAAGGCGCACATGGCCCTTTTTGGCTTGCTAGGTGGCAAAAAAACCTCGGTGGGCCTCGATATCGGCTCGGGGATTATCAAGCTCGTCGTCGTGGACCACGGCGGCAGCGAGCCTGAGCTGACCAAGGTCGCCACGACCGAGGTCGCCGCCGACGCCATCGTCGAGGGTGAAGTCATGGACCCCGGCCTGGTTTCGGAAGCCATTCGGGGTTTGTTCGAGGCAGCCGGCGTCAAACGGAAATCCGTCGTCACGGCCGTCGGCGGCCGCGACGTCATCGTCAAGAAAATCCAGATGGACCGGATGAAAGAAGCCGACGCGCGCGAAGTCATCCGCTGGGAAGCCGAGCAGCACGTGCCGTTCGACATGGCCAACGTGGAGCTCGATTTCCAGATCCTCGATCCCGACGCCGAAGGTCTTCAGATGAACGTCCTGCTCGTCGCCGCCAAGCGCGAGCTGGTCGAAAGTCGCGTGGGCCTGCTCGGCGAGGCGGGACTCGAGCCCGCGGTCATCGACGTCGATGCCTTCGCCATCCACAACGCCTTCGAGCTGAATCACCCCGACGCGATGCAAGGCGTCGTGGGTCTCGTCAACATCGGCCACGAAGTGACCAATGTGAACATCCTCGAGGACGGCATTCCCGTGCTGACGCGAGATCTCTCGGTCGGGACGCGGCGCTTCCGCGAGGACCTGCAGCGGGAAAAAGGGCTCGCGAGCGAAGAGGCCGAGCGCGTCATTCAGGGATCGTCCCAGCATCCCGATCTGGCGGGCTATGTCGGCGCGCGCGGTGAGGAAATCGCGGTCGGGGTCGAGCGCGCCGCGGCGTTCCTCGCGACGGCGTCGCGGAATGCCGGCGGCCTGTCGCGCGTCTACACGACGGGCGGCGGTGCGCGTATTCCGGGACTCAACGAAGCGCTGGGTTCCCGGCTCCGGGTCGCGATCGAGCTGGCGAATCCGGTGCAGCGGCTGCGGGTGAAGGACGACGTGTTCGAGACGGTGCCGGTGGATGAAGTCGCGCCGCTGCTGATGCTGGCGGTGGGGTTGGCGCTGAGGCGCGCCGCATGATTGAAATCAATCTACTCCCAGGTAAGAAGAAGGCGGCAAAAGGAGCGGGCATGCAGCTGCGCATGCCCGACTTCAAGGCGTTCTTTGCGCAGATCAAGGATCCCTGGCTCATCGCCGCCGTCATCGCGTGGGTGATCGTGGGCGGCGGCGGCGCGCTGCTGTTCATCAGCGAGCGCGCCCGGCTCGCGCACGCCATCTCGCGGCGCGACAACATCCGCATCGAGAAGCGCCGCTACGACATCGTGATCGCGCAGAAACGCCAGCTCGAGAAGGTGCGCGACTCGCTGCTCTATCAGATCAACGTGATCCGTCAGATCGATGCCGACCGCTACATCTGGCCGCACGTGCTCGATCAGACGACCAAGGCGCTGCCGCCCTACACCTGGATCACACGAATGCAAACGGTGAGCGCCATCGTCGCGCCGGTGCCGGGACAGCCGAACAACGGCCCGGTCACCCTCGACACGGACTCGACCGGTGCCCCCACCGTGCGCGTCTCGATCGACGGCCGCACCGTCGATATCCAGGCGTATACCACGTTTCTGCGCCAGCTCGCCGCGTCGCCCTGGTTCACCGACGTGACGCCCGCGAGCTCGCAGACGGTGATTGAAGCGGACCGTCCGGTGACGGCATTCAACGTGACGGTGCGCTATCGCGTGGCGGATTCGGTCTACATCCGCACCGTCCCCTTCGTCCAGTCGATGAGGTAGCGGACCCCATGGCCTTTGGGATCCCACAGGACCAGCGCAGCCGGACGATGTTCCTGCTCGTGGTCATCGCCGTGTTGGGCGGCTATCTGTTTTGGACGAAGCTGCACGTCCCGCAGAGCGAGGAGATCGCGGCGGCCAACCAGGAGGCGGACAGCCTGGAAAAAATCGTTGAGGCCGCGAAGCGCGACCTCGCGACCGGCAGCACCGCCGACCTGCAGCGCCGCGTGGAGAGCTATCAGGGCTCGCTCGAGCTGATGCGCCGCCTCGTGCCCGACAAGAATGAAGTGCCGACGCTCATCGACGACATCTCGACCAAAGCCAAGGTCCGCGGTGTGACGCTGGGCAAGATCCAGCCGCTGACGCCCGAGCCCGGCTCGCCATTCGACACCTATCGCTACCGGCTCGAGGTGTACGGCCACTACGACCAGCTGGGGGAGTATCTCGCCGACATCGCATCGCTGCCGCGCATCGTCGTGCCGCAGGACGTGACGCTGTCATCCGCCTCGCCGGCGGCGCAGAAGCTGCTCGCCGACACGGCGGGCGCGCTGCTCCTCGCCGAATTCTCAATCCGCACGTTCGTGAAGGCGGCCGGAACAGCGACGCCACGACCGGGGGGACCGCCCCGTGCGCGCAGCTAGCGTCGCCGCGGTGCTCCTCACCGCCGCCATCCCCGCAGCAGCGACGGGACAGCAACGCGACACCCCGGTGCGGCTGGACTCGACGGCGGCAACGTCGGGGCTGCAGCGTGAGGTCTTTGCGTACGAAGGCGGCGGGCGCGACCCGTTCATGTCGCTCCTCAAATCGGGCGACGTGCGGCCGCTGATCTCCGACTTGAAGCTGACGACGGTCGTGTATGATGGGCGGTTTGCCGCGCGCAGCGTGGCGGTACTCCGCGACATCACTAACCGTCGCCTTTATCGTGTGAAGACGGGCGATATCGTCGGGCGCCTGAAGGTGACACAGATCCGGCCCCGCGAGGTCGTATTCACCGTGCAGGAATTCGGGTTCGAGCGGCAAGAGACGTTGTCGCTCGGCAAGCAGGAGGAGACGCCATGAAGGCTCTGCTAACGCTCGCGGCCCTGTGCGCGGCCGTCGCTCCCCGGGCCCTTGCGGGGACGGCGGTTCGCGACGGGGAAGTGCGAGGCGTAAGCGTGTTGCCGGCGAGCGGCAAGGTCGAAGTCGTCATCGACTTGCAGGGTGCCGCCCAGGTCCGGGACTTCACGCTCACCAATCCCGCGCGCCTGGTCATCGATCTGATCGGCGCGCGGCTCACCGCTGCCGCGGCGATGTACGACGGTGTGAATCGCGGCGGCGTGAAAAACGTCCGCTACGCGCAGTTCAAGCCGGGCGTCGTCCGCATCGTGATCGATCTCGATGAGCTCAAGGACTATCAGGTCGACCGCACGGGGAGCGGGGGGGACGGCCAGGTGCACGTGCGCATCGGCAGCGAGCGGACCGGGTTCGCCGCGTGGTCGAGCAGCGCGGTGACGACGGCCAGCGTTCCCCCTCGCCGCGAAGCGGAGAGGTCACGAGCTGAGGTCGGCTCCCAGCCGCCGGTGACCGGCGGACCGGATCAGGCCGCGCACGTGACGACGCCGACCCTCGGCCACCCCATGTCGATCGAGGAGTATCTCGCCGCGCACCGCGCCGAAGCGGTGCAGTCGCAGGCGCCGCGGATCACAGTGCAATGGGACAACGCCGGCATCGAAGACGTGATCGCCGGGTTCGCGGCCTTCAGCGGCCGCACGATCATTCTCTCGAAGGACGTCAAAGGCAACGTCACCGCCGAGATCAAGAACCAGCCGTGGGATCTGGCGCTGAACGCGGTGCTCGAATCTCAGGGACTGGCGGTGCAGACGCTGCCCGGCGGCATTCTCAACGTGGTCAGCAAGATCGAGCTGGCGCGCGCCGACTCCACCGTGCCGATCACGACGCGCCTCGTCCGGATCAACTACGCCAAGGCGACGTCGCTCGTCCCGTCGGTGCAGTCGATTCTGTCGAAGCGCGGACAGGCGGTCGCGGACTCGACCAGCAACGCGCTCGTCATCACCGAAGTCAGCTCGCGCATCGATGACGTCGTGGACTTCGTGAAGGGCCTCGATCTGCGCACGCCGCAGGTGTCGATTCAGGCGAAGATCATCTTCGTCGATCGGACCGACGTCGAAGAGCTCGGCGTCAAGTACGACCTCGGCTCGCAGAATCAATTCTTCAACAGGCTCGTGCAGCGGCCCGATCCGCGCAGCGCGAAGCCGGTCGATACCGATCTCGACGGGGTGCCCGACGCCCTCGTGCCGACGGAAAACTTCCCGCCCAACCAGAACATCGTGGCGCTGGGCGGCAACTCGCTGTCGGCGCTCGGCAACGCGAACCAGGCAGTCATCAACCCGGCGCTCGAGCTCATCTTCTCGACGGCAATCGGCAACTTCGATCTGACGACGTTCGTGCAGGCGCTGCAGCGGGTCGAGCTGGCCGACATCCAGGCGGAGCCGACGATCACGACGCTGGACAATCGCCAGGCGGAAATCCTGGTGGGTGACCGCGTGCCGATCCGCGTGATCGACGTGAGTGCCACGACCACCGGGGGTGGGCAAGCCGGAAGCGCCGTGCCGCGCGCCACGGTGCAGTTCGAGCAGACCGGTATCAATCTGCGCGTCACACCGCACGTCACCGCGAACCGGCAAATCCTGATGGAAGTGCACGCCGAGCGCTCCAACGTCCGGCCCGCGTCGGTGGACATCGGGTTCACGTTCCAGACGCAACAGGCGGACAATCAGATCCTGGTCAGCGACGGCGAAACGGCGGTAATTGGCGGACTTACGGTGACTGAGGTCACGGTAACGAAGTCCGGAATTCCTTTCCTTGTAGATCTGCCGATTCTGGGCAAGCTGTTCGGGTTCACCTCGGAACAGGAAAACCGGCGCGATCTGCTGATTCTGATCACGCCACACATCATCGACGATCTGGTCTCGCCCGGCGGGCAATAGCCCGCTGGGATAGGCGCCGGAGAGGGTTGCTATGCGGCTGGTCACACGCGGAACCGCGATCTGCGGGATAGGCGCGCTCGTACTCGCCGTCTGGTCGTGCGAGACGACGCGCAATCCGGGCGGCATCCAGCACGATGTCACCGCGCCGGCCATCCTCCTCGTCAAGACCGCGGGCGACACCCAGCAAATCGCCAGTGGCCTGCAGTTCGGCGTTCAGGCGGTCGACAACCTGGCACTGAAAAGCATCACCCTGCGGTTCAGCGGCGGCCTGATCGGCATCCTCGACACGACGTTCACCGGCCAGGTCAAGACGTACGCGGTCGCCCGGACGATCACCTTCGGGACGAACTCCGGCGCCGGCGGCGATATTCAGATCATCGGCCGCGCGACGGACGGCGCGGGCAACTTCTCGGAAGACACGATCACCATTTTCCTGTCGAACGTGCAGGCGCTGCAGGTGCGGCTGATCGTGCCGTCACCCGGCGCGCTGGCGTCGACGGGCAAAGGTCTTCCGGTCGATGTCATCGCGGTGCAGAACTCCGGGATCACGAAAGTCGGCTTCCTCGTCTCCCCCGTGGGGAGCGTGACGAATCCGACCGTCCCGCCCAACGACTCGATCGTCTACAGCCCGCCGTTTGCGGACTCGGTCGAGTACGTCGACACGGTCATCGTGGTTCCGTCGACCGGCACGTTCAACGTGGTGGGCTTTGCCGAAGACTCGGCCGGCCGGCGCGGCTACAGCAACGTGGTGACGGTTACCATCCAGTCGGTGGCCACCGACAACACGGCGCCCATCGTGGCGCATCGCATCGCCGATCGGGTGGAGGTCGACGACACCATCCACGTGCGCGCGCAGGACCCCAGCGCGATCGCATGGATTGGGTTCGAGGTGGATACCAACAGCGTGCGCATGAAGTTCGATTCACTGTACGTCGGCGCGGGCAATCTCACCGACGTCACGCACAACTTCACCCTCGGCCTGCAGGGGCTGCAGCCGCTGCCGCGCACCATCGTCGTCAAAGGCTACGCCTGCGACGCCGCCGTGGCGCGCAACTGCTCGTTCACGAACAACACCACCTTGATTCCGAGCGCGCCCATCAGGTTTGGCGGCGCACCCGCCGTCGGACCGCGTCCGTCGCCGCAGGGCCTGATCGATACCGTGATCGTGGTCTCTGGCGTGACGCGCCCGCTGCCGTTCGGCGGCAAGATCGCGGACGCGATCTTCAACGGCAACGACTCGAGCCTGTATCTCACGAATCCGACGCTCGGCCGCGTCGAGATTTTCCAGGTCGCCAACACGTCGTTCGTCGCGGCCGGCATCCCCACCGGCGGCCCGGTGCCGTGGGGTATCGCGCTGTGGCCGCGCGATACGCTCGGCAACTACGGCGATTCGATCGTCGTCGCGAACTCGGGCGGTGTGGAGCTGTCGATCATCGACGTGCGCGCGGGCGTGCGTCGTCTTGCCTGGCGCCAGGACCTGCCCGACTATCTGATCGAGACCTACCGCATCCTGACGTCGCCGATTCGTGAGGAAATCCACGTCATCGACGTCTCCGACCGGCCGCAGTATGTCGGGACCGTGTGTCGTGTCGTAGGGGGCACGCCGAACTGCGACGCCGATTCGGTGTTTGCGATCTACTCGACGCTGCCGACGTTGAGCAGCACGTTCCCGTTCGTCAACCGGGCCACGCTGCGCATGGAGAAGCTGATCGACAGCCCCGACACGGCGAAGTTGTTCAGCCACTTCTTCTGGGAGCTGGCGGGCGACAGTACGCTGACGAGCAGCAGCCGCGACACGTTGCGCCTCGAGATGCGGCGCGGCCGCCCCTACAACGAACAGCGGGTG
>WNGI01019814.1_pt1 | contig 10109 bp, 10 predicted proteins | sample 5400621 | NCBI WGS metagenome assembly WNGI01 (sample SAMN13153374, study PRJNA577476) | soil metagenome | isolation source: 20 cm soil or saprolite under Garry oak tree replicate 1 | place: USA:California | collected 2016-06-15 | reverse complement strand
AGCGCGAACAGCTTTGGTGTGCGCGGGTCGACCCGCTTGTGGACGGGATGTCCGACACCCGGGATGGGCTGCTTTCTCGCCTTGTGATCGACGACGATCCTGGTCGCCAGCGGGGCCAGATCGCCAGAGGGGCCGGCTTCCTGCAGCGCCTCCTGCAGCATGCGGGCCGCGCCTTCGATCGATCCACCAAACCGGTCGCCGATGCCGAGCAGGCCCGCGGCCACCGCTCCCTGGAGCGATTCCGGTGCGCCGAAATAGGTGAGCCGCGCCGCGATCGCGCTCGGGGTCATGCCGTGCTCCACAAGCGTCACGGTGATTGCATTGAACACGACCGATTCCTGCTCGGTGGGCAGCCGGCCCTTGAGCTCGAGAAAGGCGACGTCGCCCAGGGACGCCTTGCCGAGCAGCTCCTCCACGAGGTCGTGCCCGCGGACGACGATTCGATCAGCGGTCGACCACGCGATGTCCGACTTGAGCTTCTTCTTCACGTTCGCGTTACGGTGAGCTTGGTCTTGTAACCGCTTTCGCCGAACTCGGACTCTGGCACCAGGGTCACCTGGCTTCGGAATACGAGCTTCGTGTGAATCGCCTCCGCGATCTCGGCGGCCAGCCTTCCATCGGAGCCCTGGCCATCGGGGACCTCGACTTCGATCGGAACGGGCGGCGTGACGGAGACGTCCTTGCCCTGGCGAACGACTCGCGCGCGACCGGTGACACGGGGCCGAAACTCGCCCACGACAGCAAGGATTGCGGTCGGGTAAACGTTCACGCCGCGCACGATGAACATGTCGTCGCGGCGACCGATGCAGCGCATGCGGAAGCCCGTGCGCTCGCAGCTGCAAGTGGTTCCCTCGATGCGGACGATGTCACCGCTCAGGAATCGCACCACCGGCATCGCCTCACGCGTCAGGGTCGTGTACGCGAGCTCGCCGACGGCGCCCGCCTCAATCGCTATCGGCGCGCGAGTCTCGGGGTCGACCAGCTCCGGCCAGACATGACCGGTGCCGCAGAAATGCATGCCTTGCTGATGAGCGCACTCGCCAAACAGGGACGGCGCGATGTCGCCGATGCCCATGACCTCGGTGACCGTGACCCCGAGCACCTTCTCGATGTGGTCGCGAATGGCCGGGATGCCGCCGCCTGGCTCACCACCGGTGACGATGTGGGTCAGGCGCAACTCGCGGGGATCAGGGTCAGAGCCCTCCAATCGATTCGCGAGGTACTGAGCGAACGATGCGGTCGCGAGCAGCGTGTCCGCAAGTCCGGCGCGCAGGCCGAACAGCACGCGGTCCGTATCTCCTGGCGCCACAGGCACCGATCGTGATCCGATCCTGATCAGGACAAAGTGCGTGTGACCGGCGACGAACGGGCCGGCGCCGAAGGTGGTCAGCACGCTGCTGTGCTCATGGATGCCGGTCGCGTAGTAAGTGCGCGTGCCCATGACCGTCCACGTCTCCATATCCGCGCGCGTCAATGCAAGCGCGCTCGGCGAGCCGGACGTTCCACTGGTCTGATAGATGCGTTTGACGAGGTTGGGTTCGACGCAGAGGTTGGTGCCGAAAGGGGGATCCTCGTCGATCGCGGCTTTCAGCTCGTCCTTCGTTGTGAAGGGGAGGCTGGCCAGGTCAGTAAGACCTACAAAGGAAGACCCGAGGCCCGCCTCGCTGAATTTCCGCGAATAGAAAGGGGATCCTTCCCTCAGGCGACGAAACTGGCGGTCCCAGTTACCGGAGGCAAGCCGGAAGACGTCGTCTGGCTTGGCCGTTTCGATCTCCCGCTCCCAGATCCAGTCGCGATCGCAGTCGTCACCTTTGAGCCGGTTGTGCGGAGCTTCCATTCGTCGGGAGACATGATGCGCGTTGGAGAGGTCCGGATATACCCTTGCCGCCGTGGCCCTTCTCCTGCCGACGACGGTGGTCGGCAGCTACCCGCAGCCCGATTGGCTGGTGGACCGCGCGATGCTGGGGAGCCGGCTGCCGCCACGGACCAGAGCCATCGAGATCTGGCGAGTCGCCCCCGACGTGCTGGAACAGGCACAGGACGATGCCACCGTCGTCGCGATCCGGGACATGGAGCGCGCCGGGATCGACATCATCACCGACGGAGAGGTGCGGCGCGAGAGCTACTCGAACCGTTTCGCCACCGCTCTCGAAGGTATGGACCTGGACAACCCGGGAACCGCGCTCGACCGCACGGGCCATCCCAATCCCGTACCGCGCGTCGTCGGCCCGATCCGCCGCACTCGCCCGGTCGAGGTGCGAGACGTGAAGTTCCTGCGCGCCAACACCGACCGTCCGATCAAGGCCACCCTGCCGGGGCCGTTCACGATGTCGCAGCAGGCGCAGGACGATCACTACCACGACGAGGAGGCTTTCGCGATGGCGCTGGCGGAGGCGGTCAACGCGGAGGTGCGCGACCTCTTCGCCGCGGGGGCGGACATCGTTCAGCTCGATGAGCCATATCTGCAGGCGCGCGCCGAAAAGGCGGGGCGCTTTGCCCTCAAGGCAATCAACAGGGCGCTCGATGGAATCAAAGGGACGACGGCGCTGCACACGTGCTTCGGCTACGCGCACATCGTCCATTCACGCCCGAACGGCTATCCGTTCCTGGAGCAGCTGGCGGACGTCTCGGCCAAGCAGATCTCGCTCGAGTCGGCTCAGCAGAAAGTCGACCTCTCGGTCTTGAAGGCGCTTGGCAACAAGCAGCTGATCGTCGGCGTCATCGATCTGTCGGACGAAAGCCCGGTCGAAGATGTCGAAACGATCGCCGGCCGGATCAGGAACGCACTGAAGTACGTCGACGCCGAGCGCCTTATTTTGGCCCCGGACTGCGGCATGAAGTACCTGTCGCGCGAGAAGGCTTTCGGCAAGCTCTCTGCGCTGTCGAGTGCGGCTGAAAGAGTGAGGGCGGAGCTCTAGTACTCCGCCCTCCGCTCCTTCTTTACTTCTTCTTCACCTTTGGGCACGGCGGCGTGCCCACGATGTGGTCGGAGCCGAACTTCGAGTCCGGCGCCCGATCAGCGGCGGCGGTGAAATAGACACCGTTGCCGAGCGCCGAGATCGACGCATGTGTGTTGCTGAACGTGCTGGTGAGATGGGCACCGTCAGGCGGACTTCCGATCGCTGCCCGAGGCAAATGGAAAACGAACCTCCCATTGAGTCCGGGATGGAACTCACCCGCGGGGGTTGCGACGACGTGGAAGCTGCCATCCCAAGTCCCATAGTCGTAGGTCGCGACAGCAGTCGCGCCACTGCCGTTAGTCGTGGCACGGACGTACCACCAGGTGGCCCCGGTGGCGGTGCCGTACTGGAAGTACACGGTCCAAAGGCCCGAGACGATGTTTGGGTTGGAGGTGGTTGGTGGCGCTTGAAGGTCCTTGAGCCGGAGGGTGACATCAATCGTCGTGCCGCCGGATTTCAGCGGCACAGACCCAAACGTCACGCCAGTGATGTCGAGGTTGTCCATGTTCTGGCCCAATCCACCCGGGTAGTTGTTGGGCGCGTCACCAGTGAAGTCGGCTACCTGCGGCCCTGGGCAAATATTGCCCGCCGGCAGCGGTGGCGGTGGCGGCGGAGCGACACAGTCGTTGACCAGCGCAGCTCCGGTCTTGGCTGAGATTCCGGTGCACTGCCGCGTGTAGTACATGACTGCGCTGCCCGGTGCCGCGTGGTCATCGGCATACGCGATCGTGGCGGCGCCATTGGTCGGGTCGATGTCGACCTGGAAAAAGTCGAGCAGCGTCCGATCTCGGTTGCCGAACAGGTTGCAGTTCAAGCCGTCGATACACAGCTGGCTCTTGTGGATGTCGTGATCGCTCGCCTTCGATGTTGTCCACGTTGAGCCGGCATCTACGGTCTGCGCCATGTACGCGTTCCAGATGTTGTTCGGATCGTCCTGCGGGTTCGGCTGCGCGCCGGTTCCGCCGTGAGCGCCGTAGAACACGACGTCAACGACGCCGGCGGCGCCGCCCGATGGCACAGCCGCAGCCCATGGCATCAGCGCTGTGTTGTCGGTGCTGAAGTTCGGAATCTGCCCTGGCGCGGCACCTGGAACCCAGCCCGAGCCGGTCGCGTCTGACTTCGCAAAGATGTGGTTGCCGTCGCTCCAGAAGGCGTAGACCCTGCCACCCGAGTCGACCGTCGTGATTGGAAAGATGCGGTTGTAACGAGCTCCCGCGGGCCCGTCATAGATCTCAAAGTTTCTCCACGCGATCGTGGGAGTCAGCAGAGGAGCCGTGGGATCCGTCACGGTCCCGATCGCCTCGTAGACGCGATTGAAGTTAAGGGTGCCCGCGGCGCCCTGGCTGAAGTTGTCGGTCGCGCTGTCAGGCGTCTGGAAGATCGAATAGAGGGTGAGCTGACCGGTTACCGGATCGCGGCGCGCGACGATGTTGCCGAGCTCGTTGCCGGCCCCCGCGCCAAGTCCCTGCCACTGGCCTTGAGGAACGTCGGTGTTGTTGATGATCGGACCGCTCTGCGTGTAAGCAAAGCCCCCGTCGGTTGAGATGCTGAGCTGGATGTCGACCAGCGAGACGTCGTGATAGGTCATGAAAACGGTGTTGAAACCGGCGGCGTTGAGCCTGGGGTCCGCCGCCATCCACATCCGGTCATCACCCACGACCTGGGTTGAAGCTGGGTTGGGCGAGATGAACGTGTTGCCGTCGTCGCTCGACTTGCCCGTCGTGATGTTCACGAGATTGTCGAGACTGGAGAACGCAAGGTTGTCCGCCGTTGGCGTCGGGAAGCTCGGAAGCGTGGCGGTCTCTTTGGGACCGATCGCCCAGTCGCAATCGCCTCCGCCCGCATTATGGTCGGGCGCCCCGATGAACCTGGCTGTCGAGCCCACATGGTTGACTCGCATCGCGTTGCACTGCAGTCCCGTCGGACCGATCACGAAGGACTCACCCAGGCTGTTCGTTCGGATGCTCGGTTCCGCTGCGCCGCCGCTGCCGGGCAGCAGCAGGTTTGGATTGAAGGTCGACGCTGGTGGTGGAGCAGCCGCTGTCGGAGCAACCGCGATGATTGAAGCCGCGGCGGCGGCGACCGCCGATGCGATGGCGAGCTCACGCAAAGGCGCGCGCTTGATTCCTATTTCCTCCGGAAGTTGTAGCAGCAGACTCCGTCGATCTCGAGCGGAACCGTGTCGCTCTGCGCGGAGGCGTTGTCCTCCGCTCCTTCCTGGATCGCCGCGGCCAGCGAGTACCCGCCGATGGATTCCAGGAGGCTGGCCCCTGTCGGGCCGCCAACGTCGGCGACCTTGACGGAGATAGTGAGCGTGCACGGGCTGCTGGAGCAGCTGATCGAGCCTGTTTCAGCCTTGCCTGTGAACGTGGGGCCGGTGCCGGGTTCTGGATACGTGAGCACGTGAGGGAAGCAGGCCGACACCGAACAGAGGTCGATGCTCTTCATCGCGCCGGCGTAGTAGATCGGCTGGTTGAGGGCGTTGTTCTCCATCGCCGCGTAGTAGACCGTGTTGCCCATCTGCCATCGTGTGACGTACTGGACGTTGGTCGCGCCGGGGACGGCAGCGACCGCAGCGGCGGGATGCGCGAGGTCGGCCACCTGCATCGTGACGTTCAGCGTGCTGCCGTCGGGAGAGAAGCTGAACTGGCTGGAGCGCACGTCGAAGCCCGATTGGGCGGCACCGCCGATGACCGGGTAAAGAGCGTCACCTGACGGATCACTCAGACCGCTGACCGGGTTGTTGGACGGACCACTTACCTTCGATCCGAAAAGGCCCATCCCTGACGATTGCCGCGCGATCGTGATGACGCCCGCGCCGCAGTGGTCGGCCACCTGCACGCTGCAGGTGTTGGGCGACTGGACCAACTTGTTCGAGGTGTCGTCATAGACGATCTCGGCCGCGCCGCTGTTGTCGATCGTCACGGCAAAGAAGTCCGCCAGGTTTCGGTTGCCCTGGCTCGAGATGCAGGCAGAGCCCTGCAGACACACGTCGTCGTAATGCATCGGATGCGGCGTCACCTTGACGAGCTGCTTGGACGGCGTGGCGCCTGTAATGCCGCCGCTCCCGTTGGTCGGAAACACGACCTGGGACATGAAGACGTTCCACGACTGGTTGTTGTGGCTGCTTGGGTCGACCTGCTTGTCCGAGCCGTACCAGACGGCGTCGGCCCGGCCAGGCCCGCCGGCTTTGATCCACGGAAATACGTTCGTCGCGTCACCGGTCGCGGTCGAGCCGTCGCTGACCTGGACCGGGGCCGTCCATGTCGTCCCTCGAGGTTCCGGCCGGAGTCCATCGAGAGAACCGAGAAGAGCGTGTCGGGTGAGCCGGCCGGCGTGTCGGCGATCTTGACCAGGCGCGTTAGATCCTGGTTGCCGCCCCCGGCGTCATCGAGGAAGTGCAGGGTGCCGGTGCCGTCAGGCGTGCCGATGTTCATGTACAGGCCCGGCGTCGCCGTGGCGGACGTGCCGCAGCGGCTCGCGTCACAGGCGGCCGCCTGGAAGACCTTGCCGGTGACCTGGTCGATGGCTGGGTAACCGTCGCCGCCGAAGGGCGAGTACACGACACCGGAGCCGTTGGGAATCTCGCCGGCGGTTGCGTTGGTGTAGTTGACCCCATCGGTGCTCTTGTTCCACTGCTCACCCGCATTGGGTCCTGGACCGGCCAGGTTGTTCCATACGAGATAGACGAGGGGAGTCGGGCCGCCAGCGGTGCGGTAGGCGGACTGGTTCGGTGTGGCCGGCGACGGGTCATAAACCGCGAACCATTGGCGGTCAGACCCGGGGCTGCTGCCGCTGCAGCCGAGGAAGTTCTCCTGGTCGGAGGCGCCCGAGTTCGTCGGGCCCGTCACCGCGACCCGCTGGCAGGCGAGCGCCCACAGGTCTGAGAAGTACTGCTTTCCGCTGCGGTCGAACGCGATGTCCGTGTCACCGCCGCCAGGTCCGGGAGCGGGAATGCCCATGATCGCCGTGGGCACCGTCTTCTGCGCCATGACCCGGAAGGTGTGGCCGCCGTCGACTGATCCGAACCATGTGCTGCGCTGGGTGCCGGTGCCAGTTGGTCCGCTGTTGAAGACGCGGCCCTGCGGGTCGATCGCGATGTCGGGCTCGCCGTTGGTATGGATCGGATCGACGATCGTGGGAGTTTCGAAAGAGATCGAGTTGCTGGACGCCCCGCTGAACGGCAGCGGTGCCAGTGCGATGGAACCTGCGGCAAGCGCTGTCAACGCATAGATCGCAGCACGTGAACTGACCATGACCAAACCCCCCCAAAGCGCAGGCAAGCCACGCCGGCGCCAACCGCTAATTCGTGCCTAAGGAAATATCACCCCGGGCACATGGGAGGCATCCCTCAATTGAGGTATTACGTATGAGGGAAACCCGGATGATTTCCCGAGGCGTAGGTGCGGCTGCGCGGCAGGTGCTGCTCCTCTTCCGGTATATCGATGGGACTTAATCAAGAAAGCTGTAGCCAGGCAACGATTGGGTGGCCAAAAGGACAAAGTCGCGGCTGGGTGAGACCCAGCCGCCCCTGCCAAGCTGGAGATGTCAGGGAAACCGAGAGTCTTTGCTAGCGGCTCGGGTGTCCCGCCCTGTGGGCAACATGGGTCAGCTCCTCGATCGCCTGCCGCGCCAGCTTGACCGCCCGGGCGTAGGCCGCCTTGCTCGGCGGCCTGTTGCGGCCCCGCAGCGATGCGTCGATGAACCGTTTGGCCTGCTCAGATGTGTCCTTCGCCAACGTCAGCCTCCCTTTATCGCCGATATCTCCGACCAGAACCTATCGATGATCAATTCCGCGAACCACTCCGACCAGTATTTCTGTTTCAGCTTCTTTTTTGCCAGGTAGTTTCTGAACTCAGGAGTCACCTCGAGCTCCGCGATCAATAGCGGGACCACGTCGTCAGGCCGGATCTCCTTGATGAAGCCGTGGGTCGCAGTGTACGAGTGCTTCGCCTTCGCCTTCCAAGCGGCTGAATCGTCGTGGAGCAGCGAGGTCAGGCTCGCGTCCTTCAGGTCCTGGAGCTTCTTCTGGGTCAGCGCCATGGAGCTAACCCCAAAGGACCATGCGCGTCGCCCAGCCCGCGGCAATGAATACGGCGACCAGCTGAATGACGAAGAGCCCGATCGCCCAGCCATAGAGCTCAGACGGCCCGCCGAGGGCGAGCCAGACGAGGCAGACCGTGACCGTGATGAGACTAAAGGCGAACGCCCCGAAGAGCACGCCGCCGGTCGTGCGGAGCGGACGGACGACCGGACCCGGCACATTGCCGGCATATGACTGGTAGGTGGCGATGATCACGCCGAGGAAGACGAGCACAAAGCCCGCGAGCCCAGCCGACGCGCCGAGGAGGGCGAGGACGACGTCCTTCGGCTCGATCAACCCGCCACCCACCCCCTGGCCTCCTCGACCGTCGCGAAGTAGCCGACCTGCAGGTCTGCGGCCGATGCCTTGTCCAGGCTGTCTCTGATGTTCATCTCCGCAACCACGCTCGCCGGCACGACGATGGCAAACCGCTTGCCGCTTTGAGCGCGCGAGGCAGCCATTCACGATTGGCCAGGTCCTGGTCCTTTGGATTGAGGACCTTCTGCCGCCGGCAGTCGGCCAGGAGACGGGAGCCGCCGTGTTCTTTGAGGGCGCGCAGCTCTGCGTCTAGCAGCGCCGCGAACTCGGCGGAGTTCGCCCAGCCGTCCCACTCGACGAAGACAAGGTGGGCATCTTCTTGCCAGCTGACCGAGGCAACACCTGGGGTGTTGAGGTACACGCCGTCCCGAGGCTGGGTCATGGCTCGCCCAAGAATAAGAGAGGCCCGGTCACCCGGGCCTCTGGACTGTCAGCTCTTTCTGGTCAGCAGCCGGTGGCCGGCACGTGGAAAGCCGCAACTCGGTTGAGGTCGCCCATGAACGTGTAGCGCCCGGCCGATGCGTCGCCCTGCGTTGGCTGTGAGACATCGTTGGGGGACGTCCGCATGAACCACGGCAGGAACGCTTCGTCCTGTGGATGGTAGGTGCCGTCGCTGAAAGCATTTTGGTCGAAGGTGTTCACGCCGGCGGAAAAGCCGAGGGTCACGGTTGGATCCCCGGTTTCGAGCAAGTTGCTGCACCCGTACATGGCCGCGATCGCGGTGGGCGGTCCGTACGGCTGGACGAAGTTGGTTTCGAACGGATCGGCGGCCCACTCGGTGATCTCGTGGCTCAAGCCATTGATGTCCTGCACGGCCCACGCCGTAGCCGGGTTGGCAATGCCCGCACTCATCCACGAAGCCCACACGAAAGTTTGGAGGCTTTGCCGGCCCTCGCTTCCATTGCCCTCGGCGGTTGTGTCAGTTGTGCCGTGGGCGCCGAAAACGCAGCAGCTGTTTGGGTTGTGGTTGGTGTACAGCCTCACGTCGTAGGTGAGGAAAAGGGCCAGGCGGTGGGGCTGGAGGTAATGAAGGCTTGCGGTCAGGCCCGACCTTGTTGAACTGCGAGCGCATCGTGGCATCCAGCAGCTGGACGTCTACGTTGCCGGCGGAAAGCGGTCCGCCGAGTCCCTTCGCGCCAGTAGTCTTGCTCGCCGCGCCGGTGGATGAGTAGTCACCTTCCTGGAAGAGGGGTGAGGCGAGCACCGCCGGTACGAGGTCTGAGCCGTTGAAGGCCTGGCCGCGGACCGTCACATTGATCGGGACGATGTCCACCGTGATGGTGGCGTCGCCGCCCGTCGCCGGATCGACCCCCACCATGCTGTACGAGTAGGTCACGCCGTTCACCGGGTTGGTGGCCTCGCCGGTCCAGTGCTGGATCGTGCGCGCGCCGACGTGTGGCCCCTCGCCGTGAAATCGTGCCGAAGTGGGCGCTGACTCGTCGTCAGGATTCGGAGACTGCTCGGCGGCGGCGCCGGCCGAGGTGAAAACCACGGCGGTGACAGCCGCGGTCAGCGCGGCTGAAGCATGGCGAAATGGCCGATACGGCATACGGAACTGCACCCCTCTAAAGACCCCTTCTGACGGCGAAAATCCCCTTACCACCGGGGGATACACCGAATAGTAGTGTGCGCTTTGTACCACTTCGCAAAATTAACGCGAAATTATTCAAAAAAAAAGAGGCCCGGTCCCACCCGGGCCTCTCAGGTCGCGTTTCTAGTGGCTTAGAGCCGAGATGAAGGACGGGCCC
>WNGI01007308.1_pt1 | contig 10109 bp, 10 predicted proteins | sample 5400621 | NCBI WGS metagenome assembly WNGI01 (sample SAMN13153374, study PRJNA577476) | soil metagenome | isolation source: 20 cm soil or saprolite under Garry oak tree replicate 1 | place: USA:California | collected 2016-06-15 | reverse complement strand
ATCAAGAGCACGGCGATCCAATATGAGAAGTTCGAACCGGAACGATAGCTCTGAAATACCCCACATGTGCTCTTGCGTCTCCCGTACCGTAAAATCCCTGTTAGAGACCTGGTGCAGATTGGATATGTCGATTCCCAGTGCAGTTGCCTCCGGTGACAACAAATTGGTTATGAAATGACGGGATTTCCCTGCCATGGTCTGTTGATTGGGCTCATGTCCATGCAATAGAGTACGCCAATCCTGGTTCGAGAGCAAACGGACTTCAGGGGCATTAGACGCCAGACGGTATATGCATAAATCACGGATGGTTGTCCATAATGTAAGGAACCGATTTCGTCGCTGGGGATTGTTTCCAGAACAGAAAAGTCCTGGTTCCGGGAATGCATACTTCCCATCATTGTCTGCCAGCTTGGTTGACGAGTAAAGATATTTTGGGTCACGGTCGACAGCACGTAGGGCACTTTGCCACGATTGTAATGCAGGCGGCATGTATGGACTATCAATCGGCTCAAATTTATCCCGGTCTGTTGATGCTTTAGGGCCTGGTTTTCCAGAACGGGAATCTGTCTGTATATAAGATGCAAAATTAGGTGAATGAATGGAGTAACTTACACGGCTGGTGCCTTGTGCGTGAGTCTCGAGTATTTCGCGAGGGTCCAGCTTGCTCGAATTCATGTGGTTTAATTCCTCTCGGGTTTCCGTCACTAAAGAGGTCCGTATAACGAAGTGATTTTAAGCCGTGCTCGGAGATCACCCGAAATCGGTTGTCGTTTGAATCGCCTACGTAAATGCGTGGAAAGGGGGGAACATAGTCTTCCAGTTCCAGCTTGTCTTGTGGTTGAACGATAGACGTGATGGAGAGGATATTCTCCTTCACGAAGGACGAGATAGGGCGTATGAACCAATAAGGGATCCCTGCAGCAAAAAGTCTCTCCGCGACATCTGCGTTAAGGACAAAGCAACCGATAACCTTGGCCGTTTCCGTTGCAGGAGGGACGCGACCTTCCATGTAAGGTTCAAATTTTTCTATGTAGTCAAGCAGCGCCCACAGCTCCATCCACAGACGTTGAACCTGCCGACATTCGAATAAGACCTCTTTACGCGCCATTGCGACTGCCCTCAAACGACTTAAACTACGGCGGAGATTAACGGATAGCGATTTTGCTTCAGGGTAATGGGTGCTATGATCAACTTTAGCTTGAGCCACCCTCTCATTCAACCGTTCGCAGCACTGCTCCATTGCTTGCAACTCGTGATGTGGTAGGAACCCGATTCCCGAGTTCCATCCATGCTGATGGACCGGTTCAAAATCAAGGCGAGTGGGATTCCACCACATGATCGAATACTCCGACGCTAGTGCGTCTTTTTGGGGAACACAGCACAAGTACGGGGCTGACCGAGAAAATGGCTGAGGCCACTGTGTATGATCGTCCACACCATAACGGCCGTCTATCCTTGCATATAGATTACAACGACCAGGAGGCGCAAAGATATGTTCTTGGTTGGGAGTGGCGATGTAATAATCAGAATAGTGAGGGTGAACAGCTGCAACGCGTCCATCGAACGCCCCGAGAGGCACTAAGATAACATTAAGGTGCTTTTATCGTACGTGCCATAGGTAGCTTACCATCAGTTCTCCGATTCCGCAACAAATCCGTCGCTTGGGTAGGTAAAGAAACGGCTGGTGGCATATCTTCGGGTATCGTTAATAAGAACAGCGCCCGTGATAAGAGACGGATATACATACTGAAGGCAGCAAATCGCAACAATATATCACAAAATGGGATGAGGCGTCGCAGGTCCAAGGGATCCAGGGAACAAGCAACGGAAACAGCAGATCTAAACGGAGCCAAAGGAAAAATCCAGGCGAACAACTGTTTCCTAGGAGACAAGATCTTATTCAGAATCGGCGTGGTCCTCTTGACAAAAGAGCAGGGTCGGAGAAATGTGATCTTGAGGATGGAAAAGAGAGGTGGGCGAGGAGAGACTGAGGACGGAGAGCGACGGAGCAGTAGTATATCTACTATGGCCTGGGACTCCGAGTCAGTGACAGTGACATTAGGCTCTCTTTGGCTCTCTTTGGCTCTCTTTGGCTCTCTTTGGCTCACTCTGTCTGACGTCGTACTGATGATACATCCAAGGGTACATTCAATGTAGTATGGTTACAAAAGTCATCAACATAATGATCAGGAATTGCCAATGCTGTCGCCATCATATTTGTCATGAGGATGACATAAAAGGAAGACCCGAAGAGAGGAAGCTGTTGAGGTAACGCCGAGTCGAGCTCTTTGGCTCTCTTTGGCTCTTCAAGTTGTCCCGCCCTGTTCATTATAACCTGGACCTTGCATGACATCGTATCACATACTAATGCGATTGGTTGCTCATAAGCTGGGAATTGGATGAGCGCATTCATTCTGTAGTACTAGTACACAAAGAGAGAGGGTAGTCATAATTACCGGTCACGGTAGCAGTAAAGAAAGAAAATGCCTTCTGAAAGTAAAGCCGGGTTTAACGTTTAACCCTTGCACGCGAGGATAGTCAACTAAGACAATTAAGCATATGGAATGGGCGCCAGGCCGTCGAGGCCAGGATAAACTGCACGTCGAAGTGTGCGGAGCCAGCAACGGTAACCATAGAATAGCATAGGCGGTGACTGGTGACCAGTTGCTCGGTCACATGTGACATGTGAACGATAAGGCGGGCGGACGATGGAGAGACCTTGCGGTAATACAGCAGTCTGTTCATTCCTAATAGCAGCTGTCTTCATGGTATTCTTCTCCTGGATGGCCACTGCTTTCAGAGCCAAGGGTCGTATCACTCTCCCGACTCATGGTTGAGCTTGCACTCGAGTGACGGCTGTGTGTGAATTTAGGTGCTCTCTCCCCCTCCCTCTCCTTCTCCCTCTCCCTCTCAATCTTGGACACCAGCCCCATCAGTTCTTCGCCGAGGTAGGATAGGAATTTCGAAACCATATCTTTGCGAACCTTTGGTGAAATGGAGGCAGGCAATACGACCGGATAGATGTGTGAGTGACAGCCACGAACAGAGAATACCGGGTGACCACCCCCAGCATTCAGTTCCTCTTCCTTACCCAAGAGCTTGAGGAGTTCCCAACAAACAGGGCAGCAAAGTTTGGATACCGAAATCATGGATTTATGAAGTTTCTACGAAATTTGATGGTCGATCAAACATTTCACAAGGATGTAAGACAACATACCTCGTTTATGGTATCACTCGTCGAAAGCGCCGCAAGTAAAGACTCGCAATGGATGATCAACGCTATTGGGTCCATCTCCGTCTTCTCAGATTCTAAAAGACGCCTGAGAACGTCAATATAATAGCCCGACGCACGATAACTCCTGCCTGGTACTTTGATTTCTTCAATGAGCGTATCGACAATGAAGGCTAAACGATTTTTTGAAAGGTTTTTATCCTTCAAAGCTTCATGGATGATGGATACGAAGCGGTCCCACTTCGGAACAGTGTAATCGTAGCGGGGGGCAGTCAAAACACATATTTGAATCGGAATCTGATTTTCCACGGATTTGTGTTCCAAATGTCGCTTCCCGATGAATTGAAGGACAAAGGCTCTCATCCATCGGATCAGAGCCTCAGAGATATGGACATCGTCTGGTTGTGGCACCTGGATACTTGCTCAACGCTATACCTTCATGATAGATGAAACCTCCATACCTCTGATGATCCGCTCATAGATTCACTATCATTACTATCACCGTTCGCATTTCCCTCTCCCTTAAACATTGTTCAACACAGGCGCTCATAACAGGTGGGACCTTCATACCTCGAACGATGGGGGATCAATCATTTCCATACTTCCGCCCTTGTACAGTGTTCAACATCATGTGTTCAGAATAGATGCTTCACTTACCTGCGATCGCAGAGTGCTCACGAGTCGTATCCAAGAAGACCGATACGTCAGTCTATTTTCGAAAAGAGGTATCAGGTTTATACGATTGGACTGGACGGTGAATTCAATGTACGCCCTGAAGGAGGAGGAGGCCAAAATGGAAAGAAGGAGATGGATGTGCAATTTAATCCGGTGAAAAACCTTCCCGTTCTGAGACAACTTGTTCTTCATAGATTTGAAGATTTGAAGATCCAGCGTTAACCTGATAAAAGTGGCGAGAAGAAGTTTGTGGAAGTCCTCAGCCGTGTCCTTCGCAAAGAAAGCACCTCTTGGCCCCTTCACTGCTTTCCTTATGTCATCGAAATTACCACTCGCCCTGAAACAACCACTGTTGTGAAGATCCTCGTGCAAGTGGTTTAAGACAAACTCATTATTTTTGAGGAATGATATTAGGGATGTATCGCCGGTGAACGGGTTGTCAGGGGTGTTACGTGATTCCCATCCCTTATACTTATCAATCGACTCCGGGATTGTCATGGTGGCTTCATTCAGCAGTTGGATTAAACCCAGTCCTGACCAGGACGTGAATCGCCGATGCATCTTTTCCCAGCAGAAGCAAATAAGATAGTTGAAAAACTTTTGACCAAAGGCGGCTCGGTTACTATTTTTATCTTCGCCAACGGGACTAAGCTTGTATTGATTGAGATACGAACAAACTGTTGCCGCGTGTGACCCTGGAGACACCGATTTGCTGATGGCGCTCGGATGTGAGATTCACAGCCCAGGAATGAAAAGTAGCAGATAAATTTACTCACCGTCCAGCTATAATACCCACGGGATCCAAGTTGTCGACATGTGATGCTTCGATTTCTGGCCAAAGATCATCTCCTTTAAGATATATGACAGGCAATTCAGAGGAATCATTGGTCTTCTCATCAGGGTTAACCGCAACGATAATGTGGAGCGGTATCGGGTTCTTGTGATTTTCGGGATTGGTGAAAGGGTCAGCAATGATGTCACCATCTTTAAATGGGTTGTCACTAGCACGTTGCCTTTTATCAAGATAACTTGCGGCAATAACACCATTGTTCGGCGTAAGGATCGCACTAAAGGCGTCCAATGTCGCAAAAGGAATTTCGAAGGAAGGGTCAGCAGCTTTGGAGTTGTTAATCATTGAATGAAACGTCGGCATAGATAAATTTTCGCTTTGGTGACGTAATGTAATGACGGCGCGCAGCAGCAGAGTGATCATAGAGAATTCCTCCATCGGACGTGCTTGCTTAGGTCTTTCCTTAGACTTAGAGGATAGCTTAACAGTGCTATCCTCCGAGTCGCGCTTGGGCTTGGCAGACATGGGTGTGGCAGTGCCGGACTTCAAAACTACATGATTACAACGAAAGGGACCTGAAAATCGCTTTAGCTCACCGATGCAGTTGTTGGTGGCCTGTTAGTAGAACGAGAGTTGGTGCGGACTTGACGCTGTCAGACTTGCAGCTTTATCAATAAAACAAAAACGCCGCAAAAGTCGCTCTGGCTCACCGTAACTAGCGGTGGCAAGCTGGAGCACACTCAGCAGAAGACGACAGAAATGCTGAACTGTGATTGAGAGGAAAACGGCGTGAAACTTGCTTTGACTCACTCAGTCAGCAGCGACTCAGTGGACTGAGCGCGAGAGAAATACAGTTCCGGGAGTTGGACTTTCGAGGAGAGGAGAGTAGTGCTACGAGCCCAGAGGTCGGTGGGTGGGACTCCGACTCGGAGCTCTATCATAGCCCAAGCGTCCGAAATGGGGCTATCGTGAGAACATACTATCGTTGTGGGTCCAGGCGTACAAGCCCTGAAGGACTCCGGGCCCAACTGTCGTTTGCGATGTGTAGGCTACGAGTTGTTCAACATCTGGATTGAATGGGCATCCATGTCCCTGACGATCACTTGGCAGAGCCTAATACCAGCCAGGACTCGAGCCCTGCATCCGATTACATATTCTGTGACCGTAAATCTGCTATTCACACGATGCCACATTGAATTGACCCTGAAGCTGGGTGTGCTGGTGATGGTCGTCAAGTCTGGACTTGTAATTTATGCATCGTCCGAGGCATGTACGCCCCCTCGTCCTCTCTCAATGTCCACAGCAGCAACTTCATGGGTCGGATTTAGTTTTTTTCGTCCTGAATTGGGTGTCTCCCGGAGACCAACCTTGAATCTGTCAAGAGTTACCTGCCTGGCCCAGGCTTGAGTACGTCATTTTACTAAATCTGCGTCTCGCAAGCTGACCGGTCGCTCTAATTCGTGAAGCTTCACCTTCCTCTCATGTCATCCTCACACAGGAACCACAGGAGTTAGACGTTGCGTCACTCCCAAGGGATAGACATTCGGGTCGCCCTTTCAATCGAACATTTTCAACGGTTCATCCATAGGTTAGATTCCATGCTGCTCTTTATTGTCGTGACATCGCTTATGAACGGTTCCTCAGGCTCCAAGTCGTGGATCGGGAATGTGACACCTGAACTGCAATTGAATGTCCATACTCTTCTACTGGTTCATCCACAGATTAGATTTTATGCTCTCTTGCTATTATGAACAGTTCCTCACGCCATTGAAGTTCTTGAAGTTGTGGATGACGACGACGTGGATTGCTGCTGGCACAACGGGGGAATCGTCGGGAGCATCGGCGATCGCCAAAAACGCTATCGAGGTATGGAACCTGAGCCTCCAGCGCCTCTTTCTTCAGCACCCTCGCAGGTCCTCCTTGAATGTGTCTCGTCCAAAGCAGCGGCCCCTCCAGTCTTCATGTGAAGTCGGATTTAGTCTTATCTGGCAACATTACCGTAATATTACATGAATGTGATGCTTGGTAGCATTCACCTTCCGATCATTTAATAGAGTCCTCCTCTGACGCCCTCCCGGTGGAAGAGCGGTGTTGGAATTGGGGTCGTCCTGAATTGGATGTTTCCCAGAGACCAGCCTTGAAGAGTCGGCTGCTTTCCCGTAGTGTCAAGACAATTTGTAGCTCACCCCGTTAAAGGCACTCTCTGCCCACCAGGTTCGCGTCACCCCTTCTCAACCGAAGGCGTGCTTCGCCAAGTACAGATTACCTCTGCTTCGAAAAGCCAGGTTCAGTGCTTAGCTCCGCACCCTCTATTTTGTTTTTAGCTAGCATTTACTCGGGCGCCGTTACCCTCTGGGCTTTGGATGCGTTTATAAATCAGATAAACACCCTTAATCTATTGAGGTATGTGGATTGAGGTGGTAAAATAGGCATGTCAAGCGCAAGGTCAGATGATACCAAAAGCCTGAAGGGGGTCGTACTGGACTGGATAACCCCCCGAGACAAGCCATTGAATCCACCACTTTCTCGTAGTGTCAAGACAACTCGCGGCTTTAACCACCCCGTCACTGGGGCACTCCTCTGCCCGGCTGGCCTAGACTGGAACGATCCGCAGTGACTTTCTTCCTGCTCATACGTATTTCCGTATTTCGCTAATCTGCTACATAGAACTCGTACAAAGCTCGCCAGCGGCGAACTGGGTGTTCGAGGAGATCAATGGCCATTGATGCTATATGCAAAGCAGCAGTTTGACCCCGAAGAACCCTGGGACGGGCTCTTCAGAAGTGAACTTCTTGTCTGGGTTTGTACCCTTGTATTTTTTGGGGGGATTATTGACTACTTTGTGTGTAGGCCTACAAACATATCTTTACTTCGCCCAGTTCTGTTGAGAAGGAAGTCAAAGCGACAAGATCAGGCAATGCTCGTATCCACGGTATGACTCGAGTCACGACGGGTTCCTTAGCCTACGTAGCTACGCAGGTATGTCAGACGTCTGAGCTTGTAGCCCTTAGCGCTGAACGTTCAAACAGCTTCGTTTCGCCTTGTCATCTTCATCTGTCTTTAGCAGGTCCGATACTACGACGGACTCTGAACGATTCTACGAGAGTGTATCGGAATTTTTAGATGATCCCGATGAGAAGAATGAGGTTACTGATTTGTTGAACTGGTGGGATTGGTAGGTCTCGTTTTTAATAACAACTTTCCGTGGTCCTCTATATCTTCGTCTCAAAGCCAGGTATTCCCCAGCCGCGTGAGCCGTGAAGGGGGAATAACAAAACAAAGCGCGCTAGCCAAGCTGAAGGAGAAGAGGGCTAAGCTGAAACAAATACCGTTGAATAGGGGGACGTCATAATATCCTTAAAATGGTGATAATTTGACATACTATCATACTCAATAAGAATTTTTTGTCTTGCCGTGCTCTAGAGCATCGGGTGTCTCGCATGGCATCTTATCAGCCTGACTGCGACGCACCCGGAGACGAACAACTCGATATTTCGGACGACAACTTGGAATGTGAAGACTTAGATGCTGTCTCCAACGAGTCACACGGGGAAGATGCGTAGAAGTCTTAAATCCTGTATTCTAAATATCTGTAACTAAGCGATCGTATAAGATTCTACTCTATTTTCCTTCAGCTTGAGGTCAATGCATTGTGTTTATCATGCCAATCATGCCTGCTGTTTTACTCGAGCCTACACTCGGCCAGCTCCCCATCTCATAGAGGCTGTCTAACTATAGGTGTAGCGCGGTTAGGACCTAACTGAGTTTCAATTGACCTACCGCTTTAGGCAGGCAAGACCTACGGCCTTTGGGCATTCTCTCCCACCCTCTCTTTCAAAGCCCTCGTGCAGTAACTAATTAATTAATTAATTAATTCTTTTTTTCTGCCTGCGGCGCTACACCTATAGTTAGAAAGCCCTCATAGAGGGCCATGGGTAACAGAGAGCGCGCCGTGGTCGCGGAGCGGGACAAAGAGGGACAAAGAGAGACAAAGAGAGACAAAGAGAGACAAAGAGAGACTGCTGAGAGAGATCATTCAGGTCACATTGCCAAGAGATTCAGCGTCTCGAGTCCTCTCAGGCTCTTCACCTTCCTCTTATGTCGCCCTCAAGATCGTCGTGCAGAAACTACAGGAGTTAGACTTTGCGTCGCCCCCAAGGGCTAGACTTTCGAGTTACCCTTTCTTAATCAAACATGCGCACCATCTTGCTCGTTTATTGATTGGCCAGGCTGGAAAGTTCAATGCACCCTTTGTTGTGTCGCTTATGATCGGTTCCTTAGGTTGTCGAAGGAAGCAAGGTTGTAGATTGGTTTCAAAACAGGAATGTAACACCTGAACTGCAACCGAATGTCCATCCTCTATTATACTGGTTCATCCTCAGGTTAGCCTATTTAATGGAGTTTCAACTGCTATATCGTTTATGAACAGTTCCTCACGCCGTTGAAGCTCGTGGATGGGGATTGCTGCTAGCACAGCGGAAGAATCGTCGGGAGAATCGGCGCCTGCCAAAAAGGCGGTCGAGGTGTGTAACCTGAGCCCGTTTACTATGAACAGTTCCTCATGCCGTTGAAGCTCTTACAGTTGTGGATGTGGAAGACGTGGATTGCTGCTAGCAAAGGGAAAGAATCGTTGGGAGCATCGGCGACTGCCAAAAACGTGGTCGAGGTATGGAACCTGAGCCTCCAGCATCTCTTTCTTCAACGTTCTCGCAGGTCCTCCCTGAATGCGTCTAAGCCGAGATGGGTGCGCCTTGTCCGCAGCAGCGACTTCATGTGACGGATTTGGTCGTTTCGTCCTGAATTGGATAATTCCCGGAGACCGGCCTTGAATCTGCCGCTCTCCTGTAATGTCGAGAGTTACAGGCACCTTCTTCCCAGCTGACCCTGGCTGGGACGATCCATAGTGACTTGAGTACGTCATTTTACTAAATTTGCGTCTCGCAAGCTGACTGGTCACTCTAATTCTTTATCACCGCCATAGAAAGTTGCTCAATGGAATTAAGAAGCTTTACCTTTAATAGGTCCAGCTCTAATACCGCGTCGTTCGCTTTCTTGCTGGTGTTGTGCGCGTCGGTGGCGGGTTCTCTCTTATTTGGCGCATTCGACTGCTCTACGATTGGCTTCGAGCGTCTTTCTTTATTTTCAACGCATCCTCCAACTTTTGATGCATGAAATACGCGTCCCGTCCCGTTCCTTCCATCACCAGGCCTGTAAGTGTTTCATTTCTCTCAATTTGCATATTGCACACTAACCGATTTTTTTAATTCCCTATTTTCGTGATAGAAAGTTTCCCAATGCGTCCTTTTGCAATGTTTCTCCATACCGTCAGTCACAATACACTCGCGTTTGCCCTCCAGCCGACGCCTGTTCGTGTTGGCCAGCGCGTTCGCCCAATTTGGCAGGTACATCACG
>WNGI01007304.1_pt1 | contig 10111 bp, 7 predicted proteins | sample 5400621 | NCBI WGS metagenome assembly WNGI01 (sample SAMN13153374, study PRJNA577476) | soil metagenome | isolation source: 20 cm soil or saprolite under Garry oak tree replicate 1 | place: USA:California | collected 2016-06-15 | reverse complement strand
GTGAAGTAAATGACCAACCCGGTGACGTCGACCAGCGTGGCGACGAACGGCGCCGACGCGCTGGCGGGGTCGAATCCGAGCCGGCGCAGGATGAACGGCAACAGCGATCCCGCCATTGTGCCGAACGTCACGACACCGATCAGGCTCCCAAACACGGTGAACGCGACGAGCAGGTAATGCTCACCATAGATCCCGGTGATCGCGTGCCACAGCGTGATTCGGAGGAATCCGATCGCCCCCAGCACCAGGCCAAGTACGATCCCCGTCGCGATCTCACGCCGAATGACGCGCCACCAGTCGCGCAGATTAACTTCGCCCAGCGCCATGGCGCGGATGACCAACGTCGACGCCTGCGAGCCGGAGTTGCCGCCGCTCGAAATGATGAGCGGCACGAAGAGCGCGAGGATAACGGCCTTCGCGATCTCCTCCTCGAAGAACGCCATCGCCGTAGCCGTGAGCATTTCGCCGAGAAACAGCGCGGCCAGCCAGCCGGCGCGTTTTCGGACCATGCGGCCGAACGCGACCTTGAGGTAGGGCGCGTCGAGGGCCTCCATGCCGCCGAACTTCAGGAGGTCTTCCGTGCTCTCCGCTTCTACGACATCGATGACGTCGTCGAAGGTGATGCGGCCCAGGAGCTTTCCGGTCTCGTCCACCACGGGAACGGCCGCGACGTTGTAGCGCGCCATGAGCCGCCCGACCTCCTCCTGGTCCTGCTGCGGCTGCACCTGGACGCTCGGCTGCTCCATGACGTCGCCGACCAGCTTGGTCGGCGCGGAGACGATCAGGCGGGCGATGGGGACGATGCCCTTCAGATTGCCCTGGCCATCGACGGCATAGACCTGATACAACTGACTCTCGTCCTCTTCGCTCTGGCGGCGGATCGCCTCGAGCGCCTCGGCGACGGTGTTGTCCTCACGCACGGTGACCACGTTCGAGGTCATCAAGCCACCGGCGGAATCCTCCGGGTACGTGAGCAGCTTCTCGACTTCGGTCCGATCGCTGATCTCGTCGAGGACTTCCTGCCGCTCGCGGGCGGGCAACTCCGCCACGAGATCCGCGGCATCGTCGCTGGGCATCTCCTCCACGAGCTCCGCGGCGTATTCCGGCCCCACGGCGAGCAGCATTTCTTCGGGATGCTCGGCGGCCTCCATCTCCGCCAGCGCGCTCGAGGCGAGCTCGATCGGCAGCTCGGAAATGACACGGACACGCTTGTCTTCGTCGAGCGCCGATAGCACGTCGGCGAGGTCGGACGGATGGACGTTGTTGGCCCGCGCCAGGAACGCATGCAGATCGTCCTGTTCCGCGAGCTCCTTCAGCTCATCGAGCCTGAGATCGGGTGCTTCGGCCACCGTTATGTCGAGCCTCCGCCGAGCGCGATGGTGCGCACCGGTCCGGGCCGAACCGCCACGCGTTCGACGCGGGTCGCGCTGGCCGCGAGGATATCGAATTCCAGGCCCAGATACGTGAACCGCTCGCCGGGGCGCGGAATGCGGCCCAAGGTCTGCATCAGCAACCCGCCGACGGTCTGGGCTGCGCCGCTGCCGCCCAGGGGCACGCCGAGCTTCTCGGCGAGCTCCGTGGTGAGCGCGCTCCCTTCCACTTCCACCACTCGCGTCACATCTGGAGTCGACGAGGAGGGCTCGAACAGCTCGCTGACGAGATCGTTGAGCAGGTCCTCGAACGTCACGAGGCCCGCCGTGCCGCCGAACTCGTCGAGGACGAGGGCGAGGTGCTGGCCGCCGCGCTGCATTTCGAGCATGAGATCAGCGGCGCGGATGGTGCCGGGAACGCTCAGCGGCGGGCGCACGAGAATCGGATCCTCGGGCTGGCGGCCCAGCAGATCGAGCGTGTGCGCGACGCCGGCCACCTGGTCGAGCGAGCCGCGATGCACCGGATACCGGCTGTATCCGGACTGTTGCAGCACGTGCGCCGCTTCGGCGGTCAGAATGCCCTCGGGAAATGCGACGATCGCCGTCCGCGGCGTCATCAGCTCGCGCACCGGACGATCGGCGAATGCGAGGACACCCGACACGACGGCCATCTCGTCCCGCGTGGCCAGGGCGTCGGTATTCGCGCCCGTGAGCAGCGCCGCGAGCGTGGTGCGCGTGGACCCCTCGCGGCGCGGAATGAACGGCGCGAGCACGCCCCCGAACCGCTCCATGAGCGGCACCGCGCGGCCGACCAGCGGCTCGGCCCACCGTCTTCCCAACACCCGCGGCACCAGGTACGCCGCGCCGATGAAGACCGGAACGCCGACCGTGATGGTGAAAATCCCGAGGAACGTCGGCGTCGTCGCGGCGAGGAGCGCCGGAATCGCGCCCGCGGCGAGCAGGACGCCCACCGTCGTGAGCATGTTGGCGGTGGCGAGCGTGCGCCCGGGGTTCTGCAACACGCTGACCGTCGCCGCCGAGCCCCGGAGCTTGTACGCCACCCAGCGGGTCAGCTCGTGCTGGCTGACCGCCGCCGCGGCGACGCCGACCGCCGCTGAGACGCCGGCGACCAGCAGGCCGACCAGCAGGACCGCGAGGGCGACGCTCATTGCTTCTCGAACGACACCTGGGTGACCCGGCGTTGCTCCACGCGCTCCACGACGACGCGGTAGCCGTCCAGCGTGAGCTCATCGCCGGGCCGCGGCACGCGTCCCAGCACCGAGTACACCAGCCCGCCCACGGTCGACACTTCGGCGTGCGCGATCGTCGCTCCCAGCGCCGCCGACAGATCGTCGAGGCTCGTCCCCCCGTCCACCCAGATGCGCGCGCCATCCTGCCGAATGGCCGGGGTTGTCTCGGTGTCGTGTTCGTCGCGGATCTCGCCGACGATCTCCTCGAGAATGTCCTCGCGCGTGATCAGCCCTGACGTGCCGCCGAACTCATCGACGACGATCGCGATGTGCGCCGGCGTTCCTTGAAAATCGCGGAGCTGGTTGTCGAGCGTCTTGGTCTCCGGCACAAACGCCGCCGGCCGCACCAGCGTCTGCCAGCGCGTGCCCGGCTCCGCGAGCCCCATCGCGATGGGCACGAGATCCTTGCCGAACACCACGCCGCCGATGTTGTCGGGTGAGCCGTCGATGACCGGCAGGCGGGAGTGCTGGCTCTGCCGGAATGCGTCGAGGACTTCTTCGACGGAGGCTGAAATATCCACGCCCGTCATGTCGAGACGCGGCGTCATGACCTCAACCACCGTCGTATCGGCCAGCGTGAAGACGCCGAGCAGCATGTCGCGCTGCGCCACGCCGAGGTCCGGTTGCAACGGCCGTGGCGTGTGCACGATCGCGTGCAGTCCGCGATCCGCCCAGGCGAGCAGCCACAGCAGCGGTCCGAACGGCGCGAGCGTGCGGCGCGCCAGCGGCAACGCCGCCTCCGACACCTCCGGGGCAATCTGCGCCACGCTGCGCGGCAGCGCATCGCCGACGATGAACAGCAGCACGGTACCGACGATGAGGGTGACCATGGCTTCCACCCACGGCCGCGTCCACCATGCCACCGCGTTCGCGGTGGCGACCGCACCGAGCACGAGGAGCGCCAGGCGCGCGATGTGGAGTGCGCGATGCAGCGGCACGCGCCGTTCGGCGGCGATCGGCGGTGCGTCGCCCAGGGTGTGCAGCGCTTCCCCGACGGCGGCTTCCTCGCCGAGCGCCAGCAGCGCCGCCCACACCCCGGCGCTCATGGCGACGACCAGCCCGATGAGTCGCAGTGCCGCTTCGGTGAGCATCAGCGGAGGAGTCGTTTGACGTAGCGTTCTTGCAGCCGCCACATCCGTGACCGGGTGCGCCCTGTGCCTGCGGGATGATCGAAGCCCAGGACGTGGAGCGTGCCGTGAACGGCCAGTCGCACGAGCTCTTCCTGCAACCCGGCTCCGTTCCCGGCGGCGTTCGCCGCCGCGGCTGGGGAGATGTAGACATCACCCAGCACGCGGCCGTCCGGCTGCGGCAGGGTGTAGGCGATCACATCGGTCAGCCCGCGGCGCCCGGTGGCGCGGCGGTTGACCCGCCGCATGGCCGCGGCCGAGAGCAGCGTGATGTCGACGTGCGACCCCGCGGGCGCGCGTTCCCACGCCAACACCCGCTTCGCGACGCGCATCAGCTGGTCAGCGCGCGGCCGCCGAGTGCCAGGCCGCACTGATGCCGCCACTGGACTCCGGGTAGTCGATGCGATTGTGGTACATCCCGCTCAAGACGACCATGAAGGCGGCTTTCACCTGCTCGATCTGCTGCAGCGTGAGTGGGGCTTCATCGAACTGGCCGGCGTTCACCTTGGTGCGCACGATGTGAGCGATCGCCTCAGAGATTTTCAGCGGCGTCAGGTCCTCGAGGACGCGCAGCGCCGCTTCGACCGAGTCGGCGATCATGGAGATCGCGGTCTCCATCGAGCGCGGCTTGGGGCCGGGATAGACAAAATCCTGTGGATCGCGGATCTGCCCGCCGTCGACCTTCTTCGCCTTGTCCAGGAAGTAGGTGATCTCCGTGGTCCCGTGATGCTCCGGAATGAACGCGGCGACCGCATCGGGCAGATGCGCCTCGGCGGCGAGCGCCAGGCCGTCGGTGACGTGCGCCTTGATGATCTGGGCCGACTGGAGCGGCTTCAGCCGGTCGTGCGGGTTGTTCCCCGGAATCTGATTCTCCACGAAGTACAGCGGATTCCTGACCTTGCCGATGTCATGGTAGTAGCAGCCCACGCGGCCCAGCAGGCCGTTCGCGCCGATCCGGTTGCACGCCGCCTCGACGAGGTTCGCCATCGCGACACTGTGCGCGTACGTCCCCGGCGCTTCGAGCGAGAGGCGACGCAAGAGCGGCCGGCTCGGATCGGACAGCTCGAGCAGCGTCAGATCGGTCGTGATGTGCGTGACCGACTCGGCGACGGGGAGCAGGAAGAACGTGAGACCTGCCGACACCAACCCGTTCAGCGCGCCCCATAGCCCGCGGAGGCCGATTTCCTGGATGGGCCAGCCGCTCGCGAGGCCCAGAGCGAGCGCACCGGTCAGGTATCCTGCGACGATGATCAGGACGGGCGCGTAGAAGTTGCTCCGGCTCCGCAGCGTCTTCACCGAGAGTGCGGCCGTGACGCCGCCGACGACGCACAGGAATGTCGCCGGCACGTCGTGGAAGACCGGCTGCAGTCCGACCACCACCGCCAGAATCATCGCTGCAATCATCGAGACCCTGCCGTTGAACAACACCGTCATCATCATGGCGAGGAACGGCATGAAGACGATTTCCGGATGCGCCGGGTAGAATCGCGCGACGAACCCGGCCTGCGCCAAGAGAACCGCGAACAGCCCGCCGATCAGGGCCACCTGACGCTGGTCGCGGTAGGTCTCGCGCCGGTAGAACACCAGCAGCACCCAGAAAATCGACAGGATCAGCGAGTCGCGGAGCAGCGGGCCGAGCACGCCACGGATCGAGTACGTCGTAGCCGCGCCGCGGCGCAACAGCTCCTGGTGCAGCGCCAGCAGGCGCTCATGGGCTTCGTTCGTGACCACTTCATGCGGCGCCACGATCCGGTCGCCGGCGCGCACGATGTATTTGCTGGGGTCGACGCTGCCACGCAGCTCGTTGCGGCGGCGCTCGGTCTCGAGCTGCTTCGGGATCAGCGTGGGCCGGAAGAACTGGCGCACCAGTTTCAGGTAGAGCACGTCGCCCACGCTCGACCCGGCGTCCGGGTGCAGCTGCTTGGCGCGGCTCAGGTACTGCGCGAAGGTGAGGACCTGGTCGCGTTGCACCGACGACTCGGTGGATCCGCGGCGCACGATCAGCTCCCGGGACTGCTCGACCTGCAGCACGCCTGGCCCGGTGACGCCCTGGGCGAGCGTGCGATCGAACAGCTTCACGAGTGATTGCTGCAGGGCGCGGCGCTTCCCGCCTTTGCTCGCATACGCGGCTTCCTGCAGCGTGACCGGGACGCCGAAATCGCCGGCCGCGCGAATCACCGTCTGGGGACCCTGGTCGGCCGCGGCGTCCACCGCGGTAAAGAACGCGGCCATGGCGGTGGCGGCGCTGTCATAGGCGTGCTGGCGAAACTCGTAGATCGGCTTCGCCGACGCCGCCAGCTCTTCGGACTCGCGCTGCAGCTCGTCTTCCGATTTGTTCACGACGTAGTTGAACGGCGCGATGATCTCCTGGTCGGCCTGCGCGCCCGGCTCGAGCAGCGGCGCGACGTCGGCCGAGCTGGACGGAAAGGCGACATGCACCACCAGCGCGAGCGCGGGGACCCACGCCCAGCGCGCGGCGTGATAGCGCACTAGATCCTGCGTCGGAAGCTTCATCTCAACCCTGCGCGTCCTCGGCGTAGGCACGAATGATGTCGCGCACCAGCCGGTGGCGGACGACGTCGCCGTCGCCGAGGTAGCAGAAGCCGATTCCCTCGATCCCGGGGAGGATACGCTCGACCTGGAGCAGGCCGGAGTCCTCACGGTTGGGCAGGTCGATCTGCGTCTTATCGCCGGTGATCACGGCGCGCGAATTCACGCCCAGCCGCGTGAGGAACATCTTCATCTGCATCCCGGTCGCGTTCTGCGCCTCATCCAGAATGACGAACGCGTCGTTCAAGGTGCGGCCGCGCATGTACGCGAGCGGCGCAATCTCGATCATGCGGGTCTCGAGCGCCTTCTGCACGCGCTCGCGCGGCATCATGTCCTCGAGCGCGTCGTACAGCGGCCGCAGGTACGGATCGACTTTCTCCTGGAGATCGCCCGGGAGGAACCCGAGATTCTCGCCGGCTTCCACCGCGGGCCGGGCCAGGATGATCCGCCGCACGCGTTTACGGGCGAGCGCGTCCACGGCCGCCGCGACGGCGAGGTACGTCTTGCCGGTGCCCGCCGGGCCGATCCCGATCACGATGTCGTGCTCGGCAATCGAGCGGAGATACTCGCGCTGCCCCGTGGTCTTCGGCTGAATGACGCGGCGCAGCCCCGGGAGAATGATCTTCACCGGGTCCGGGGTCGCCCCCGTTCCCGTTCCCCCGCGGCCCAGCTCACCGTGCGCCTCGTCCGAGATCAGGCGCTCGACGTCGTGTACGTCGAGATTCTCGCCCATCCGCGCCAGATCGATGAGTGCCTGTGCCACCGCACCGGCACGCTCGATCGCGGCGGCGGGACCGGCGAGCGACAGATTGTCCCCGCGCAGCGAGACCCGCACGCCCAGCCGGCGCGCCAGCTCGAGCAGGTTGGCATCATTCACGCCGGCCAGCGCCAGCGGATCCACGCCTTCCACGGATAGCCGGTGGACGACGTCGTCGCTCATGGCACCACCTTGATGTGAAGGGCGGCCAAATCCTCGGGCCGTGCCGCCGCCGGCGCGCCCTCGAACAGCGCGCGCGCCGTGGTTGTCTTCGGAAAGGCGATCACGTCGCGCAGCGAGCCTGCGCCCGCGAGCAGCATCGCCACGCGGTCGAAGCCCACTGCGAATCCCCCATGCGGTGGCGCGCCGCCGGCCAGCGCCGTCAGCAGGAAACCGAACCGTGCCTCGATGTCCGACGCCGACAGGCCGAGATGCGTGAAGACGGTGCGCTGAATGGCCGGGTCTGTGATACGAATCGAGCCCGAGCCCAGCTCGTTGCCGTTGTAGACCGCGTCGTAATGCAGCGCCCGGCAGGCGAACGGATCGCTCTCGAGCTTGCTCACGTCGTCCGGATGCGGCGAGGTGAACGGGTGGTGCGCGAAGACCGGCTTCCCCGTCTCCGGATCGGGCTCGAACAGCGGGAAGTCGACGACCCAGCAGAACGCATGCGCCAGCTTCGGCTGTGGTGCGAGCCGCCGGATGACTTCCTGGCGGACCTTGTCGAGCGCGGGCGACGTCACGCGGTCGGGGCCGACCGTCATGAGCGCGACGTCACCGTCGCCCACGCCGATGCGGCCGAGCGCATCGGCCGTGAAGTGCTTGCCCACCGAGCCCGCGACCTGCTCTCCCTGGCGCTTGACCCACGCCAACCCGGGCGCGCCGTGGGTCTTCGCCGTTTCAGCCAGCTGATCGACGTCCTTGCGGGATAAGGTGCCACCACCCCGCACCGCAATGCCGCGGACGCGCGATCCGTTCGTCGCGCTCTGGAAGAAGGGCACGGCGAGCGGCTGCACCTGCGCCGTCCAGTCACTGATGGGATAGTCGTAGCGCAGGTCGGGTTTGTCCGTGCCGTAGCGCTCCATCGCCTCACGCCACGTGAGACGCGGAAACGGGCGCGCGATCTTCTGGCCGGCCTCGTCCCACAGCGCCACCAGGACCGTCTCGACCACGCCGGTGACATCGTCCTGCCCCACGAACGACGCCTCGATGTCGATCTGCGAGAACTCGGGCTGCCGATCGAAGCGCAGGTCTTCGTCGCGGAAGCAGCGGGCGATCTGGAAATAGCGGTCGAACCCCGAGACCATGAGGAGCTGCTTGTAGATCTGCGGCGACTGCGGCAAGGCGTAACACTCGCCCGGGTGCACGCGCGACGGGACGAGATAGTCGCGCGCGCCCTCGGGCGTCGGCTTGGTGAGGATCGGCGTTTCGATCTCGAGGAAGTCGAGCTCGCTGAGCGCGCGACGCGCTCGCTGCAGCAGCCGGTGGCGCAGGATCAGGTTGGCTTGCAGCTCGGGCCGCCGCAGGTCGAGGTGGCGATGCTTGAGGCGCAGCTCCTCGGCCGGCAGCTCTTCGGTCTTCCCGCGCGCCACCGGAATGGCGGGCGTCTCGGCCGGGCCGGCGACGCGCAGCATCGTGGCGTGCACCTCGATCTCGCCGGTCGCGAGCTCGGTGTTGCGCATCGCCGGCGGGCGGGCTACGACCTCGCCTTCGACGAGCAGCACCGCTTCCGCACCCGCGGCCTGCGCGCGGGCCACGATTTCCGGCGAGGCCCATCCCGGGCCGACGGCGACCTGCACGAGTCCGTCGCGATCCCGGAGATCGAGAAACACGATCCCTCCCAGGTCGCGGCGGCGATGGACCCAGCCCCCCAGGCGAACGCGTTGTCCGACGTCGGCGGCACGTAGCGCGCCGCAACGGTGGGTCCGCAGGGTTGTCCGAGTCACAGATGCGTCTATGCTCCCCCCCCTCCCGCTCCCCGCTCCGCATCGCACAGCATGCGGTAGAACTCCTCCCCATCGGTGGCCGCGAGCAACTGCGCGCGGGTCGCCTCACGCCGCACCAGCCGCGAGATGCGACTCAACGCCTTCACGTGTGCGCCCGCCTGCGACTCCGGGCCGGCCAGCATGAAGAACAATCGCACCGGCTCGCCGTCCACCGTTTCATAAGGCACAGGCGAGGGCGCCGTGCCGGCGACCGCGACGAGATTGGCGAGGGCGGGCGTCTTCCCGTGTGGAACGGCTACACCATAGCCAATGCCGGTTGGGAATTGCCGCTCTCGCTCCATCACCGCCTGCAGGACATCGGGGGCTGCCCCATTCGCCCCGACCAGCAGCTCCACCAATTCCCGCAATACGCCCTCCTTGCTCTGGGCCCGGATGGGGACCCGGATCTTGTCGGGCGTAAGCAGTTCCGAGAGCCGCAATGGAGAGTCCCAAGTGCCGTAACCGGTTGAAGATAGTTGACTTGAGTTGACGGCGCCACAGTCGTGAGTAAACGTTCGGCATGCAACGCATTGGCCCGCTAGTCGTTGGCCTGCTGACCATCGGCGCGGCGCGAGCTGCGGGGCAGCAGGCCACCGGGACCACGCTGTGGCGGGTGGCTGGAACGACGCTCGCCACGCCGCCTGCGCTCGCCCTCGGTCCCGCCGCCGCGATCTGGAATCCGGCGCAGACCGAAGATAGCGCGCGCTTGCTGCTCGCTGTCGAAGCGATTCAAACACCTGCGGCTGTCGATGCTACCGGTCTCATCTCCACGGTGCGTTTCCCGGCAGGATCCCTTGGACAGTTCGGGCTGCTGTTTGGGCGTGTCGGGTTGAGCGACATCACGCAAACGATCGACAGCCCTGATCCCACGGGCAGCGCGGTGCCGGTGTACACCTTCGCGTTTGGCGCCACCTGGTCGCGTCTCCTCGCGGGCACCAGTGTGGGCGCAACGGTCGCGTTTCATGAGACCCGCCTCGACGTCGCCCGCGCTGACCGTTGGACGATCGATGTCGGCGCCAGCCGGGCCTTCGGCGGCGACAGACTGCGGCTCGCGGCCGCCACGCACTTCTTCTCA
>WNGI01014213.1_pt1 | contig 10112 bp, 10 predicted proteins | sample 5400621 | NCBI WGS metagenome assembly WNGI01 (sample SAMN13153374, study PRJNA577476) | soil metagenome | isolation source: 20 cm soil or saprolite under Garry oak tree replicate 1 | place: USA:California | collected 2016-06-15 | reverse complement strand
TTACAAGGCGGCTGCTCTACCACTGAGCTACGGCGGCGACGGTGCGGATTGTACGCCACCTCGCCGATCTTCCGGGCTCATCCAATTCTCCACGAACCGCATCGATTTGGCGCTCGTGCTTTCCGTGGCAGTGTTGGAAACGTCTTCAGCCTGGGCGAGATGACCCTTCCGCCGCTGCCGCCCATTGAGTTACCCTTCATCCGCACGGAAGCCCGCCCGCGCCTGGACCGGACGCATCAGCGATGGAGCGCATCCTGGGACCCGCCCCCGCCCTGCCGGTCGCGCTGGCGACGCCGATCGGAACGCCGGGGCCGGTACCGAATTACCGTGCCGCGCCGGTTGGAAATCCGTGACACCTGAGGCGAGCGCCGTCGAGTCGGCCCCGAACTTTGCGCTCGAGCTCAATCTTCAGGCGCTGCGGCCGATCTTGAGCGTCCCGGAAGTCACGGAGCTGTGCATCAATCGCCCGCATGAAGCGTTCGTCGAGACAGCCAGGGGGTGGGAGCGCCGGGAGTTGCCCTTTGCAGACTTTGACTGGTGCCGGCGGCTCGCGAAGCTGATTGCGAACTCCACACGCCAAAGGGTTGATGAAGCGACGCCACTGCTCTCCGCGTCCCTTCCGAGCGGGGAGCGCGCTCAGATTGTCCTGCCGCCGGCCACCACCGCCGGCACCGTGGCGATTACCCTGCGCCGAGCGTCGGACGAGGTGTGGTCGATCGGAGAGCTCGTCCAGCGGGGCATTTTTAGCACCACGCGACGCTACTCCGCCGCGCTGGATAAAACTGAGCAGGAGCTCTTGAAGCTCTTGAGGAGCGAGCAGTACGAGGCCTTCATGCGTCTCGCGGTGGCAAGCCGCAAGAACATCCTGGTCTCAGGTCCCACAGGCTCCGACAAGACCACCTGGACCAAGGCGCTGATTCGGGAAATCCTGTCCGCCGAGCGACTCGTCAGCATCGAGGACGCCCAGGAACTCGTTCTCGACACCCACCCGAATCACGTCCGTCTCTTTTACTCCAGGGACGACCAGGGGCTCGCGCGCGTGACGCCGAAGCAGCTCCTGGAATGCTGTCTTCGCATGAAGCCGGACCGGATTCTGCTCGCCGAGCTGCGCGCGGAGGAAGCCTTCGACTACCTGCGCAATGTGAACTCCGGTCATCCCGGATCCATCACCAGCATCCACGCCGGAAGCTGGGAGCTGGCGTTCGAACAGCTGGTGCTGCTCGTGAAACAAAGCAACGGAGGGCGCGAGCTCTCCCGGCACGACATCAAGAGCTTGCTCTACCTGCTGGTGGATGTCGTCATCCAGTTCGGCATCCACGGCCACGAGCGCTTCATCAAGGAGATCTGGTATGAACCCGAGCGCCGGCGTCGCGGCCTGGCCGAAGCCGGCTAGCTCGGGCTCGCGCACCCCACTTCCCAGGGCGCGCTTCACGCGCGTAGTCTTCGCTCACCCGACCGCGCCATGACGCGGCACGCACAGCCGGGGCCCACGCCAGTGGGAGCACTATGGGTAGGGAAATCACGCGGCGGGACTTTTTCGATGGCGTCGCTTGCGCCATCGTCGCCAGCAGCGTCGCGCCGGGCCTGAGTTACGCTCGGGGCGCCAACGCGCCCTATCCGCCAGCGCGCACGGGCTACGGCGGCAGCCGGCCCGAGGATTTCTCGATCGCGCACGGCGTACGCGATGGTCTCCACTATGACCTCCGCGGCCAGCCGGTCTCCGAGCGCTACGACGTGGTTGTGATCGGCGGCGGCATCGGCGGTCTCGCGACCGCACACTATCTGCGCAAGGCGCAGCCGAAGACCCGCATCCTCATCCTCGACAACCACGATGATTTTGGTGGCCACGCGCGCCGCAACGAGTTCAACGTCGATGGCCGCTTCCTGCTGGGCTATGGCGGGAGCGAGTCGCTGGAAGGGCCCAAGACCCGCTGGACGAGCGTCGCGCGCGCATGCGTCGCCAGCCTCGGCGTTGACCTCGACCGACTGGCAAGCGCCACCTCCACCTCTACCCTGGGCTTGGTCTCTCGTCGGGTCTGTTCTTTCCGCGCGAGGTGTATGGCGTCGACCGGCTCGTGACCGGCGACCCGGTGCGCTCACTGCCGAGCGACGTGCCAGCGCACCTGCACAATGGTCGGCCAGCCGCGGCCTTCATCGCCGACTGTCCGATCGACGCGGCGCAGAAAACGCGCCTGCTCACGCTATACACGGACACGCGCGACGTGCTCGCCGGGAAGAGTCCCGCCGAAAAAGAGCGCCTGCTGTCTAGCACCTCCTACCGCGCCTACCTGCAGGGTTACTACGGTCTCGATGAGCGTTCGCTCGCGATGTTCGACGGACGCACGCTCGACCTGTTCGCGAGCAAGAGCGAGGCGGTATCGGCGCTGCTCGCATGGGGTTGCGAATACCCGGGATTCCAGGGGCTCGGGTTGCAGATGCCAAAGGCCGGGATTCTGGAAGGCGATCCCTACATCTACCACTTCCCCGACGGCAACGCCTCGCTCGCGCGGCTCTTCGTGCGCGAGATGATTCCCGGTGTCGCGGCGGGGCGCAGCATGGATGACATCGTCAGCGCGCGCTTCGACTACAGCCGGCTCGATCTGCCCGAACACGCTGTGCGTTTGAGGCTCTCGTCGACGGTGGTTGCGCTCGCGAACAACCAGGCTGGCGTCGACGTGCTGTACGCGCAGGGGAAGATGCTCACGCGCGTTGCCGCGGACCGCGCGGTCTACGCGGGCTACTCGGCGATGCTCCCCTACATCTGCCCTGACCTGGGCGCCGCGCAGCGCAAGGCGGTGTCCGACCAGGTCAAGGCGCCGCTCGTCTACGTCAACGTCGCCGTCCGCAACTGGCATGCGTGGGTCAATCGCGGAATTCATTACGTGAATAACCCGGCCGGGTTCTACAGCCACCTGAAGCTCGACTACCCCGTGAGCGTCGGCGATTATCGCTGCCCGACACGCCCCGAGGAGCCGATGATCCTCCACTTGATCCACGTGCCGTGGCCCGACGGCCCGATCAAGGACCTGCGCAGCGCCTGGCGCGCCGGTCGCGCTCTTGCATATGCGCTGCGTTTCGAGGAATTCGAGTCCCACGCGCGAGACGAGCTTACGCGGATCCTCGGTCCGGGCGGCTTCGACGCAGATCGGGATATCGCAGCGATCACCGTCAACCGCTGGGGGCATGGCTACGCCTATGACGCGAACTCGCTCTACGACGACGCGTCTTTCGCCGAGCGCGAGACGAAGGCGAGCGCTGCACCGTTGGGACGGATTCATTTCGCCGGCACCGACGCCGCGTGGATGGCCTATGCGCACAAGGCCATCGATTCTGCGCACCGGGCGGCGACCGAGATTACCGGCTAGAGCGGCACCACTCGGGCTCGCGAGCGTCGCTTCGAAGCAAGCATTTTCGCGAGCGAAGAGACGAAACTCCAAGCAATTGCCGCAAGAACTGTAGTCAAGAAGAACGTGAACCAGGCGATATACAAGCCCGTGACATGACGGATGTAGTCGTGGCATTGCCGTAGCTCGAGCAGAGCGGGCGGCTCCAGGCTCATTTCAATTTCCACATCCGCGTCCTTGGACTCGCCCCGCACAGTCAACGGAAGCGAGAACCAGGCTAACACCTGCCTTAGGGGTACATCTTCTTGATCATCTGCTTGTCCATGGTGGACACGTTCGTGTTCTCGTTCGTGGCGCCTAGTCCATCGGAAAATAGCGCCGCATCGAACGCGTAAAGCATGATCGAATTTGGGTCGTACTGTGTCGCCGAGATACCTTTGGCAGAGTACTTGTGCAAGACATTCGATTTTATGTCGGCCGCACTCCAGTAGTTAGGCGGACCCTGGAAGTACTTCATAACCGCCGGAACGTTCCATTTGCGGGTGAACTTGGGCGACTCGTGCTCGTGGGTACAACCGAGCGCATGCCCGAATTCATGGGTGACCACGCGGTGGTACTCGGTATCGTCGGTGGCATCGCGCAACCAGCCGAAATTCATCGTCGGCTGCGTCACCGGAAAATAGGCAGTGTTGAGGCAATCGCGGCCGACGGCAGACCACGAGCCTGCGTCCGCAAAGAAGGAAATGCGCACCTCCGCATCGCCACTCGTCACGAATCGGATCTTGATGTCAGCGTACTGTTGCCACTCGGCTGCGACCTTTCTGACCTTCTTTCTCATCTTCGCGCTGCCATCCAGGAAACGGCAGCGAATGGTCGAGCCAGGCTCCCAGCGCTTGGAGTCCTGGACCGCCATCCTCGCGATGTGCTGCAGTTCAGGAGCTTTTAGCTTCCTTTTACCATCGCGACTCTCCACTTGAATCATTTGGTCCCGCATACTTCTGCGGACCATGCGCTCAGGGTCGAGGGCATCAGGAACAATGCGCTCGAAGCAGATCCTGACAGGCTGATTGACAGCAGGAGCGGCCTGCGCTTTCCGCTGCTGAGTGCGCTCCTTTTTCATGTGCCCCTCCTATTTCTCGGTTGAGGAGTCTCTGGGCCTAGCCGCGTCGCCGGACTCCATGCGCTCTTCGAGCCTTCTTTCGTACCGCGCTCGCTCTAGCCATCGGCCGCGCCTTCCGCCCTGCCGCCGTCGGAGCACCCGGAATCGGCTTATTCACCACACTGTCAGGCCCGAGTATCTGAGGCTCCTGAGCGTAGTTAAGAGCTTTCAGAGTTTGCGCGGTGTGCGAAACAAGCCGCACAAACGAGAGACCCGGATTCACACGTAAGTTCTTCACCATCGAGTAGGTGAACGCGCCGTACGACGCCGTGCCGTCTCGATACTCATAGGAAAGATCACCCTCTTGGCAGGCCTCAATGATGACTGGCAGATACGGCCCCCGTTCGTCCGGTGGCAGCCGACGATAGACACTCTGCGAAAGCACGCGACCCTTCATCCCACGACCAATACGATACGTCGCCCGATTCTTGCCCATATAGGCCGACTTCTCATGGTCGTGACCGCCGAAATCCCGATTAATCGGCGGGAAATCACGCTGTAGCCACATCCGTTGTTCCGCATCCCATTTCAACATCCGGTGTCGAATGTCGTCTGGCGGCGTGATTCCCCGGGCCCTTAAGCCGCCGTCACGGTGGATACCACCGGCGTGGCAACAATCGAAGATCGCAAAAAAGCGAGCCGGAAACGGCAGATTGCTGTAGAGCGCAAAGAAGTCGTCATCGACGATCGCGGTTTTCTTGGTCCACGCGAAGTCCCAAGGAACCAAACATTCGTCCACGTGATCGACCTTCTCGGCGGCGTTATACCCGGGCATCTGCGCGCCGTGACCGCTGTAAAAGAAGACTCTCTCCATCCCATCTTCCGACCCATCGAGAAGCCACGCCAGACGGTCGCGGATCCCTTGAGCCGTCGCGCGCTCGTTCAGCACAACTCGGATGTCTTCGGCATCGAAACCCCTCTCCTGCAGAGCGGCACTAATTAGAAACGTATCGTTAACGCAACCCTCCAGGCGATTGGCAGGGTCCGGATACTCGTTAATGCCGACAAGAACTGCACGCCGGCGCGGCTTCGCCTGAGTGACGCGGATAACGTTGTCGGTTCGACGGAAGATCCGCGCCCCTTTGGGGCTAGCCAGAGCCGTCCAAACCTTGCTCAGAGTCTCGGGGTGATTCAGGTACCCGGGTGCATCTGGAGTACCAATCGGATCGTGTCCTGCGGCCGAAGGCGTAAGAACCTGCAAGAACCGGTTGTCGGTAATCTTAATTGGCGCGGTGAATACCGGGTCGTGCTCATTGTACAAGTGGTACCAGAACCTGACCGCCGGCACCTTGATCGGCCCAGGGAACAGACGGCTATGCACGAAAACATTGTTGATTTGCGAACCGAACGTGAGATACGTCGTGTTGTTGGCTGCCTTACTCGCCCGAGCGTCGTTGCAAAAGAAATCAAACGCAATCAACGAGCCCAAGCTGTGAGCCGCGATCAGATCAGGCTGAAACGAGCGCAGCTTGTCTGCCAACAAACCCCGCAGCGCTGTCCGCAGCGAGCTCTCCACGCACAACTGCGCAACCATTCCAGCCTTCCACCGAACATCATCCCCAAAGTCTCTCGAGGGTCGGAACAGATTCTCGATCGGATCTACGATGCTGTGCACTGCCGCCGAGCCCAAAAGCTCTGCGATAGCCAGCGCGTAAACTCCCGGCGAGTCGTTGTGCTGCAAGAACAAATCATCGTAAAGTAGCCCGTCGAATTCGATTGGCTCCTCGCATCCCCGCGCCTTAAGATTTGCCGCGATCGCAGTCTTCCACGGCTCGTAGTAGTTCGGATTCGCCTCCGAATGCCCTACGCCGTGCACGAGAAGCACTTTCATAGTGAAACTCCGCCTAGAGGAGCTGACTTTGGACCCCCAAAAGGTCGCGTGCCCCTGGACTTCTTGTTCCCACCGGCTCACCCGGGCCAAACCATCCCGGCACCGGCACCTCGCGTAACAGGCGGAGCACGCACCCCCAGATGGTTACTGTACGCATGAGCGTGGTAATCCCACGGCAACTGCTGAGCCGCTGAAAAAGAGCGCCGGGTCGCATCCGGTCAGGGCGGAAGTGTCGGCGTGGTTCGCTTTAGTCCGGTTAGGGGAAAGCAAGACGCGGCAGTGCAGCAGCTTCAATGCCTGAGCGTTTCGTGTAAGTAAGCTGGACCCCTCGGACACTGCGGGACGGACAGCTGCGAAAGCAGAGGCTCGCGCAAGCACTCCACGAGAGGTTCGCGCGGTCGTAGAGGCGAAACGTCCCGGGTTGGGTCCGAAGGAGGGCTCCGGCGGTACAGCGAACCGCACTAGCGTCGCGGCAAATGAGACGGCCCGAACACTGTGCAAGCTTGGCAAAGCGTCAGCCGTCGCGGGCATTGTTACTGGGGGGATAGTGATAGCGACCGCTGAGAACAAGCCTCGAGCGGCCGCGGCGGTTGCCGGAGGCGTTGGTGGCGGCTTAGCTGGTGGAGAGGTAGGAGCTGCAATCGGAGCACTGGGCGGTCCTTTCGCGCCAGTAACTGTTCCTGCCGGTGGCCTGATCGGGAGTGCGCTCGGTGGGTACTTCGGGCACGAGGCAGGAGAAGGGGCGTATGACAGTGTTACTAGGTAAGGTTGGCAAGATATTTGTTCGAGTCACCCGAGTGTTTAGAAAAGAGCAATCGATCACCCTCAGCGCCGAGGGAATCGTGGTTCGCGATGGAAGTCACAATGTTTTGTTACAACTGTTCGAAGTGGATGAAATCGAAGGAGTGAAGATCAACAAGGTTACCTCCGACGAGAATTATCTCGTTTTGAAGAAGTTTTCAGGAGAGCAGGTCGCGATTGGCGAGCTATTAATAGTTGCGCGCGGCTTCGCCGAATTCGAACGAGCTATCTCGCGCTGAACTGACGAGGAGCCATGGGGTCAGCCGTGCGACGTTTTTCGCCGGGGCGGGAACGGTGCCGAAGGCCACGAAGACAACGTCACCCTTGCAGTCGCGTACCAGTATCTTGCCGCGAACAAGGTTGCGGCAGTCAACTTTGGACCGCAGCAAGCCGCGGAGGCCGCAATCGCTGACGCCGACAACGCGCTGCAGCAGACCCCCTATGACCCAAATGCATACGCATTCAGCTCGCTGATTCGCCTCGGTTCGCGCGCCCACGCGACGGATGCCTTGCGCGATCTTGAGCACAGTCTTACGCTCGATCTGACCAACGCCCTAGCCTTGGCGCTGTTGAGGACCTTGGGGAAGTTCGCGCGCACGCCGGCGATACGGTTGCTGGAGTCGTACCGCGGGGGCATGCTGGATCGCGCTACCATCGAACGACTCGAGCTCGAATTCGCGCCAGGCCAGCCATGAATTCAAGAACTTGGAGCGGTCGCCAGCTGCCCGCGGTGGTTTCCGGTGGATACTCCAACATCACGGACGATCGTATAAGACCGTATTTGGCTACGCTAACAGCAACGCCCTTCCTGAAGCCCATAGTTGAAGACTTTGGAGCTCACGCAGATGCCGCACAGCTGCATCAGATTCGGACATCTGTCGAGACATCGCCCTCGTTAGCTACTCAGCTGGAAGAGCTTTCCCGTGCCCACCGTTTGGTTGCAATTCGAGCCGCGAGCGAGGCATCCCGGAGTCAAATCACGTCCGACCGTCATCCGGCATTGGTAGAGCCTTTAGCTCACTGCATGTTGACTGATGAAGCGCGCGCCGATATCCAAGGTTGGAACGACATGATCTGTGAGCGGAAAAACTCATGAGCAGTCCATCTCAGCAGTTCAACGACGATCTGTGTTCCGGTGCACGCGATCGCGAGCTGGCACGGAACATCTTTCCAGAGGTGCTCCATATCATTGACTTCCCGGAGCTGCGCGAGCTGTTCTTGAGCCATGACATTCCTGCCAACCTCGCAAAGCGCCGTCGAAGTCTAATCGGATTCGTCGCAATAGGTCTTGGCGCTGTCGCTCTTTTTGGCGCCTCCGTGGCACAGGACAATTGGCCGCGCACTCTTGCGGTAGTGTGTGCGGCCCTCGGAGCAGTCAGTCTTCTCCTCGGCTGGTTCGGAACGCTCAGCGGAGAAACCAAAAGGGTCTGGCTGTGCAGTCGACTGATGACGGAGAGCCTGAGGCAATTTCACTTTCAGACGCTAGCGTACCGGTTACCAGCGGTTCTCGCGTCGACTCGCGATGCTGCCGCACAGCGTCGATTCATTGAAGAGCGGCGCGGATGGCTCGCGGAGTTTCGATTACAGTACGAAGGGCACTTGTCGGCAAGACTACGCGCCGTCCTGGATGACGACGACGAGGAGGACTTCTTGCTGCATCCCGACGGCAACTGGGATCACGATCTATCAGGCTCGGATACCTCACTGCAGAAGGTGTTTTTAGCGTACCGGTTGCTGCGCTTCGAGCATCAAATTCAGTACGCCAACTACCGGCTTGGAGCGGACCAGCGCATCTTTTCGACCTCCGCAACCCGCCAACTGGAGGTGTTGCGAAACGTTGCTCTTGTTTTCATTCTCGTTGGGTTTGTTGCCAATCTCGCGCTCGTTGCTTTGTTAGGTTTTGGTCCCCAACTCGGCCTTTCCCTGTCACCGGCTGATCAAAACGTTATTCTGGCGACCGCCCATGTCCTGGTCATTGGGCTATTTGTGGGCGTCGTTGCAGTGCGCACCGTCGAGGAGGGCTTGCAACCGGCTCGGGAGGTTGAGCGTTATATACGCTATCGCTCTGCGATGTTGTCATTGCTGCGGCGCTTTGACAAAGAACTGGATCCGAGAGAGAAACTAAAGATCATGTATGATGCGGAACGCGCCTCATACCAGGAGATGCGGGGCTTTCTCAAGACTCACTATGACGCTCGATACGTTCTGTGAGGGGACGTCGACGGAGCTGAAAGCACCAGGCCGCTGCGGCTGTGAAAAGCAGGGGGTAAAGCATGCTTGGTAGGTCCCGAGAGAGATGAATCAAGGGCTTGGGAAGGGGAAACCGGGGAGGCGAATCCCTCACTCAGGACAGTGCCAGGGCAATCATGCGGCGGTTTGTGCCGGCCGGCCTGCCCCGTCACAATACCCTCGCACGACGGCCCCTGTGCCTTGTGGCGCGCCGGATGCTCGGCGCATGCTGCTAAGCAATACCAAGCACCAAGCATCCGGTGTGTACGGCGGCAGGGCTCGGTGCGGGGATCTGAACCATGCCGCGCGGCGACGTTTTCGTCAGCTACTGCACGAAGTCCGATCAGGACGCGGCGTACGAACTGGTTTCGCACGTCGAGGCCCATGGCATCGAGTGCTGGATTGCTCCACGCAATGTGCAGGGCGGAACGGATTGGGCTGCGGAGATCGTCGACGCCATCACGGTATGTAAGGTGATGGTGCTGCTTTTTTCGCCCAGCGCTAATAACTCGCCCTCGGTGCGCCGCGAGGTGATGCTCGCCATACACCGGGGAGTTTGGATCGTGCCGTTTCGTATCGCAGACATCGAGCCCTCGGCTGCGCTCGAATACTCCCTAGGTGGCCATCAGTGGTTGAATGCCTTTCCTCCGCCCATGGACCCTCACTACGAGAGGTTGTGTACCTGCATTAACACGCGGCTGGCGTTGCCCTCCAATCCGCCGCCACCGGTGTCTGATCCGGCGTGGCC
>WNGI01007299.1_pt1 | contig 10113 bp, 6 predicted proteins | sample 5400621 | NCBI WGS metagenome assembly WNGI01 (sample SAMN13153374, study PRJNA577476) | soil metagenome | isolation source: 20 cm soil or saprolite under Garry oak tree replicate 1 | place: USA:California | collected 2016-06-15 | reverse complement strand
GCAGAAGCCAGTCTCGCGCAGCATCTCGATATCGAAGTTGGTGCGCTGCTTCAAACGCGCCGCCTCCAGGAGTTTTCCCTCTGCCTCAAGCACGGCCAGGCGCTCTTCTAACTCAGCCTCAATCAATTCGATAGCCCTGTTGAGCCGCTGCTGCGTTGTGACCCAGTGTTTAGCCGGGTAGATATCCAACCTCTGTCGCCTCCCCAGCACTTCGCCTGTCAGCGGATCAATCTCGGTCATGCGCTCGATCTCATCCCCGAAAAACTCGATACGCACCGCAACATCCTCGTAGGCCGGGAATATCTCCAGCACATCGCCGCGTACGCGGAAACGGCCGCGAATGAAATTGGCATCGTTGCGCTCGTATTGGATCTCCGTCAAGTGCCGTAAAATCTTATTGCGACGGCGTTCCTCACCCACTTTCAGCGTCAGTACCACCTCGCTATACTCTTCAGGACTGCCCAGGCCGTAGATGCAGGAAACAGAGGCTACGATCAGTACATCTTTACGCTCAAAGAGGCTGCGTGTTGTCGAGAGCCGCAGCTTTTCGATCTCCTCATTCAACATGCTCTCTTTTTCAACATAGGTATCGGTACGCGGGATATAGGCCTCTGGCTGATAGTAGTCATAGTAAGAGACAAAATATTCTACCGCGTTATTAGGAAAGAACTCCTTGTATTCGCTGAAGAGTTGCGCCGCGAGCGTCTTATTCGGGGCAAGTACCAGCGTCGGTTTCTGTACACGTTCGATAATTTTGGCAACTGTATAGGTTTTCCCGCTCCCCGTTACTCCCAACAAAGTCTGCATCTTAGCGCCATTAGCGATGCCTTCAGCCAGCTGATCAATCGCTTCTGGCTGATCACCGGTGGGCTGGAACGGTGCTTCTACCTTAAATTCTGGCATAGCTTTTTTATCCTTAAAGAGTAGAATATCTTTTCCAAAGTACCCTTCATTATACCACAACTGAGCGTATAATAGGGTGTTGAACTGATTTGCCCAGGTAGACCGTGATAGAGAGAGACGCGCCTGTGACGGCATTGTTTACAGGTGCGTTAATTACTTATACTCAAAATAATTTTCTGTTTCGGAGGTTCTCGTAATGATCCTGCTCAAAAGTTTATTGTATAAAAGCCATTATCGCGTAGCAGCAGCCTTCTTTGGACTACTCCTTTTAATCTCCCCTTTGCTAGCTTCCTGCGGCGCCCCTGCTCCCTTGCAAATGGCCACTGTCGACCTGGGGATACCTCAGGTAGCCCTGAATTCGCCTGTTGTAGGCCCACTACCTGATAATACGCAGCTGCGCGTAGGCATCACCTTCAAGGTAAGCCAGAGTGTACTCGATAAGTTTGATCGACAGAAAATACAACCCGGGCACAAGTCAAACCTGGAAAAATTCGCTAATCAGATCGGAATAGACGATGCCACCTATCAAAAGATCAAAGATTTTTTTAACCTTAAAGGCATCGGGCTGCAGCTCAGTAAATTGCATACCCATCTCACTATTACCGCTAAAGCTAAAACCTTTGGTACCGTTTTGCAAACTCATTTTGTTATTCATCGCTACAATAACCGAACCTTCTATGCCCCGGCGACACCGCCCAAGCTGCCGAAGTTCCTTGTCGATTCTATTGATGCCATCACAGGTCTTGACAACTATAGCGCACCTCCACAGCCTGGCCATCTTTACCAGCCCTTCAAGCAAATGGGGCCTCGCTATCCTTCTCATCCCACGCAGGATTGTAATGCGGACAGCCGGTCGTTACTGCCAAAAGAAGTGGCCCACGCCTATGGGTACGACCAGCTCTGGAACCATGGTTGGCATGGCGAAAACATGACGGTGAACCTGGTGGAGATCGATGGCTTTGATCAGAATGATATTCAGAATTACTTCGATTGCATCAATTTTCAAGGCAAGCTAAACGTCGCTGATATCGACGGCTCCCCTACAAAGGCGCTGGGCGAGTCTACCCTCGATATCGAAATGGTGGCTGGCCTTGCTCGCTCAGTCAATATTGTCGACTATGAAACGGATGGCAATGCGAATGGTGACATTTGGACGCAGGTTAATGATGAACTTCAACAGGTCATCAATGATAATACCAATAATGCCAGCGCGGGCAGCGTCGTCAGTATTAGCCTTGGTGCCGCCGAAAATCAGATGGATTCGAACGATCGTGTTGCGATCGAGAAGAGCATTCAGATACTCACGCAGGTGGAACATATGACGGTCTTCGTCGCCAGTGGCGATTGTGGGGCCTTTACCGACCGTATGTTTCGTAGTCTCTCCGTCAGCTTCCCGGCCAGTGATCCCTGGTCCACCGCGGTTGGCGGCACTGTCCTTTCGATCGATAACTCTCAAAGCCGCGCCGGCGAGGTTGCCTGGTCGAATGATTCAAACCCCTCCAGTTGCAAGAATCGCTGGGGGACCGGCGGCGGACTCAGCCAGGTCTATCGACGTCCTGGCTGGCAGAACGCTTATGGCGTCAATAACCGGTTTTCAAACGGTGCTCGCCAGGTACCCGACATTTCCGCGACTGCCTTCGCCCTGGCTATCTACTTCGATGGACAGTGGGGGACCGTTGGTGGTACAAGCGCCGCTGCCCCAATCTGGGCGGCCGGTCAATCGCTGGTGAACCAGGGCCTGATCAAACAAATCGGAAAGTATGCCTATTCGCCGCGCATGTTCTATCTTGCAGCCGATAAGAATAATGGCAGGCGCCCCTATTACGATGTGACACGTGGCAATAACCTCTACTACCCGGCAACCCCCGGCTGGGATTATCCCACCGGGTTGGGTACGCCCAACCTGGCGGATTTCTACATGGTCGTCTGCCAGAATATTATGTAATGTCATAAAAAAATCTTTGCTGTGCTACAATAAACGCAAAAAAAACAGCTTTAAGCAACTAATCAAAGGAGAAAAATGAGATAATGGCACAGGTACTTCCTCCCTTCTGCCCAAATTGCGGCGCGCCCACCGTACCGGGACAGCGCTTCTGTGCCAACTGCGGCCGACCATTCGTTTCAGCACCTCCTCAGGGCGCAAACGTTCCCGTCTCGAATCCACGGCCATCGACACCGTTTCCACCAACTTCGCAGCCAGTTCCGCAGAATCCTGCACAGGCTGCGCAACCATGGCGCAATACAGGTCCCGCTGCGCCTGTCTTGTCTCCACCTTCCTTTGCACCAGCTCCAAAAAAGCAAACCTTCGGTGGAAAGGGCTTTGTACTTATTTGCCTGCTGTTGCTTATCCTTTTAGGTGTGGGCAGTTATCTTAGCGCTGCCGCCTTTGGTATCCACCTGCCTGGATTTGGCAGTGGTAATGCGTCGCAGCCCCCCGTGACGACAACGCAAATCAACACTCCGGTGACCTATGCAGGTGTTGAGCTGACCATTCTCTCTGCCCAGCAGTCGCCAAGCTTTAATGACGATCCCAATACCACGTCGACTGGCATGGTGCGCCTGTCTATCCAGGAGCAAAATACAACTACTGTCAAAGTGAGCTGGCTCTATGCCAACATCGCGCGCCTGCTCCTGCCGGGCAAATCTACAGCAGCGCCAACCTTTGTACGCGCTAACGTTGGTATCGCTCCGGGAGCAACGCAGAAAAGCACTGTTGATTTTGCTGTGCCTATTGATGACAAAGTCAACCAGTTGATACTGAGATTAGGTGCAGCAAATGAAGCGCAGATGGATATTCCACTGACGAGTCATGCCGGCGTGGGCAAATATAGCCCGAAGACTATCCAGCCAAATGGTCAGATGATCTATATGGGCCTGAACTGGACATTGACGAAGGCTACAGAGCAACTGAGTATTGCTGGACAGCAAGCAAGCAAAGGGATGACTTACGTCATAGTGACGCTCCAGGTAGATAACACACTCTCGCAGCAGGCCATAACAGGCTCGCCCTTCGACTACGCGCGCTTGAAAGCAGGTAACACGACAGCTGCTCCAAAGTTAACGGACCTGCCTGTCTCATTTGATACAGGAGAAAAAGGCAAAACCGGGACAATCACCTTTCTCGTACCCGGTAGCAACACCGCTCTCACCCTCATCTTCTTGCCCCAAAGCGGAGCTGATCAGGCCACCACCGATTTTCAATTCGCCTGACTCCTATCTCATGTGAACTGCGCCATACGTAGTGTATGAGTTAAATTATAGACTTTCATCTCAAGAACTGTTAGACTTGAGCCTGAGTACAGCAGTACTTGTTCTAGAACAGTCTCACTTAGCGCTTTTGAAACAGAGGAGAGAGGAAATGGCACAATCATCACCGCCACCCTGTCCACGATGTGGTACCCCTATCGCCCCCGGGCAGCGCTTTTGCTCGAATTGTGGAGCAACGGCTGACACCGGATTTAGTAAACCCACTGCCGCGGCAAGCGGCGAATACTACCCTCAAGTCCCTGAAATGGCTACAGAACTTTCAGTACCACCGCCCCCACCCGAAAGTTATTACTCACCACCTGCCTCGCCAACTCCTCCGCCACCACCAGAGGGTATCTATAATCAGCCCCTCCAGCCTAATACATACTATCCGGAGCAGCAAGCACAGAACTTTTCACAGCAACAAGGCTATCAAGCTGCGCCGGCTCCTGTACCTGCCTATGCGAAACCAGTGAAGGATTCTTCAAAAAGCGTGCTCAGCCAGATTGGCTGTGGTGTCATTCTCGTCATACTACTAATCGTGGGAATCTGCGCTGGTGCCGGCTATGCCGTGTACAGGTGGGCCGCTTCTAACGCCAATAGTGCTACTACCAGCACTACAAGCAATACTACTACCATTAACGGCAGTGGCGGCAACGGAACGCCGCAGTCTATACCACTTACTACCACACAGATAAATTCGACAGTGACCTATGCCAGCGTGGATGTCACTATCATTAATGCCCAGAAGGCCAGCAGCTTCAGTGATGATAATGGATATTCAAACTCACCGTATCTGGTCCGCTTGAATATCAAGGAGCATAACCCTACAACAGGAAGCGTTTACCTGTTTTACAACGATAACCTCCACTTGATTTTGCCGGATGGGACAAGTGTTGCTGCTACCAGTGAGCATGACACTAGCGGCATTGGCCAGGCCGTAACCCGTACCAACTGGGTAGATTTCCCCGTGTCCACAAATGTCGATGTCAGCAAGCTTACAGTGCGCTTCGGGGGTGCAAACGAAGCCCAGATGAATGTTCCCCTGACGGGCAGCGCGGATGTGAGCAAGTACCAGCTCAAGACGATCACTCCAAATTCAACATTCACCTATGCTGGTCTCAACTGGACGCTGACGACGACAACATCAAGTTGGAGTGCGAATGGTAAACAGGCTGGCAGTGGTATGCGCTACATCGTAGTAACGCTCAAAGCAAATAATCCCACGCAGAGCAACTTCTACGTGTTCCCGAGTGATTATGTCCGCTTAAAATCGGACACGACCACCTCCTCACCCACTGACAACACGTTTTCCTCTTCTATCGCTGCTGGCACTACTGGCTCTAATGGAACGGTGACGTTCCTTATGCCGCAGAACGCGAGTTCGTTTACACTGGTGATGCTGCCGCGCACGGATGTGACTCCATCAGCTACCCAGGTAACAACCAATTTTCAGATTTAAGCTCGGGTTGTATTAGGAGAGACGCCCTAAGCCGCGTCTCTCCTATCAATCATAAGGGATAGTTATTATGTGTGCGATCAAAGTAGCGTCCTTCTTGTTCACCCTGATCCTGGCCTTCACCCTTGGCGCATGTGGATCATCCCCGGCAACGCAGAGCGTAAAAGCGCACACATCACTCACCAATAATCATTCAACCGTAACCATTTCACCCGTTGTCACCGCTACGCCAACGCCTGACGGGGTGGCGAACCCGGTACGCTTAATCATTCCCTCAATCGGCGTGACTGCTCCTGTTGAACATGTTAGTATCCTTTCCAACGGGGACCTGGCGACCCCTGTACAGAACCAATGGGAACATGTTGGCTGGTATGAAACTGGCCCACGGCCTGGGGAGGTTGGCAGCGCGGTTATTGATGGACATCTCGACCGTCCAGGAGCCTATCCGGCCGTTTTTTGGAACCTGCGCAGCATGCACGCCGGTGAGAATGTTATCGTGATAGACACACACGGCAAATCGTGGACCTTTCGCGTCACACGTATCGCCTTCTACACGCCACAACAAGCGCCTCTACAGGAGATTTTTGGCAATGAAGCCGGCCACTATCTCAACTTGATTACCTGCGCCGGGGACTGGATTCCAAGTCAGCATCAGACGACGCTGCGGCTGGTTGTCTTTACATCCCTGGTGTCGTGACAGAGGAGCAATCAGAGAAACCTCTACATAGTGACAGCTAAGATCCGGGATGTTCTATTCCAGTAAAAAACTACCGATAAGTTCTTTGCGCAGCGTCGCTTTTTCCTCTTCATCGATGCCTGTGAGCTTACGCGTTTTTTTTGCGCCCTTCCAGACAGCCATTGGACTGGTTACCTCGGTGGCAAACTCGTCTACGAGCATATCCTCAAGAAACGTCGAAGTTGTTTCCGATGCTTCTCCTTCCTCCTCTGAATTGAGGGAGTAGGAAAGGTGCTCGAATGGTTCTGTACTGGGCATCGGTGTTTCTTTGCTCGTACCTGTTGCGATTCCTGCCTCGCTCACAGGCATAATGGTCATCGTCTGTTCCATCGTCTCGCTTACAGGCATAAAAGTTGTCGCCTGCTCCGCGATAGAAAAGTCCTGTGCCGTCGAGTCTACCTCAGGAGAACGAAAGGCCGTTTCTCCATCGAGTGCGAATATCTGGCCCTGTAACTCAAGAAAAATACCCCGCCCTCCCCGCAGATCAGCAAGCTGACGGCGTAAACTGTGGTTCTCTGCCAGTAGCTCATCCATGATGCGCTTTTGATTGAGCACCTCATCCATGAGTAGCTCAAAACTACCTCCACTCATGTTGTTCTCCCTCCAGAGCATGTCTGATGCTGACATGCCGCCTGCTCGTGGGCATTCTAGTGTGACGAACTTTAGAATTGCGCGGTATACCCCCGCTGTGGTTTGGAACGTATCAACGTGACTAAAGTAACAATGGTCGCGTCTGCTCAACTACATATATAGCGAAAAACAACATCAAAAATCATTAATTGCTACTTTTAGTACGCGTATCCTCTTCTATATAGCGGCAAGAGTTATGCTTGCTTTGTCGCACTTGTCGCACTTGTCGCACTTGTCGCACTTGTTACATACAAGTATGGTCAAAGGTGGTCTATCCCGCAACTCCATAAAAATAGTATTCCGAGGAGCGCGGCGACGAGGAGCCAGCAAAATCTGTATACGGAAGAAGTTGTTTCTCCTCAGTAATATAAACTTGTTTTCGCATCGAAAATGGGGGCAAGTTCGTGGTCAGTTACCCCATGTCTGAAGACAGGAGACTCCTTGCCGCCTGAAGTTGAAAGGGAAGTCAAGAATACCATTGTGTTTTCAATGCGCTCCAATGCTAGATTTCCTTGCATGACATCAAAATCGAATCGGTAAGTGGTACAATTATGATACGAAGGATCTGTGAAGTAGCAGAACAGTTGAAACTCGAGATTTGAATATGTAGTCCAGCCCATCATTGGGCATAAAGTGTTGCGCCGCTACACCGATGTCCTCGTAGTGGCGCAACTTATTGCAACCACACAAAGGAGTTTTCCATGGCTGCACTGCGTAAACTCACCCACGATGACCTCTGGACCTTCAAAGAAATGGGCGCCATTGCTCTCTCCCCTGATGGCAGGCATGTAGCGTTCGTGATTGTTGGTGCCGACATAGCGAAAAACGAACGCCACAGTACCATCTGGCTCCTACCGCTAGACGAGCAAGGTCGCGCCGCGGGTGAACCTCGCCAGCTGACCAGCGGCATCAAAAACGACACAAATCCTGTTTGGGCTCCCGATAGCAAGCGCCTGCTCTTCCTCTCCAACCGCGAGGAAGACAAGAACCAGCTCTGGCTGATCAATACTCAGGGCGGCGAAGCGCGTCAATTGACGAACATGCTGCGCGGTGTCAGTGAAGCTGCCTGGTCGCCCGATGGACGCTGGATTGCCTTTACGGCGGTCGCAGCTCTTTCGGACGAAGAAGATGTGCTGGTGGGACGTAAACAGCTTGATGCGGACGAGAGGAAAAAGCGCGAAGAGGAAGAACGACTGCGCCCCCGCGTCATCGACCGCGTGTGGTACCGTGTAGATGGCCGCGGCTTCTTTGATCCCTACAACCACCTGTTTGTCATGCCTGCCCCCAGCGCCGATGGACAGCCGATTGATCCTGCAACAATACGCCGCCTCACCTCCGGCGATTATGATCATCTTCAGCCGCAGTGGACACCTGACAGCACAGAGATTGGCGTGCTCTGCAATCGCGCCGATGACCGTGACCGCTCGACTGTGAACGACCTCTGGGCGATCAACCAGTCAACGGGCGACGCACGCCGTCTCAGCGATGGTACATTAGAAATAGCATGCTACTCCTGGTCTCCCGTCTCTCACGCGGCGGCACTGATTGCTGAGCAGGATATGCGTATTGACGGCTCGCATAACCCCGCTCTCTACCTGCTATCTCGCGATAGCAGCGACCACAGCCAGCTGCTGACGGCGGACGTAGATAACTCGGCTTTTCCGAGTACATTGAGTGGCTTTGGTTGGCCTGGACCTTATCGACCGCAATGGAGCCCAGATGGGCAGCGCATCTATTTTCTCCTCGTGGACCACGGCTGCATCGATCTCTGCCAGGTGGATGTCGAACAGAAGAAGACAACCACGTTATTGAAACAGGAATCCATCGCCTACTTCTTGCAGCTTCTGCCCAACGAACGCGGCGTGTTACTCGCGCAATCGGAACCGCTCCATCCATGGGAGTTCAATCTCGTGCCGCTCAACGCTGTGGAAGCGCGGGAGCCAGTGCGCCTCACTCACCTGTACGACCGGCAACTGGCCGAATTTATGTGGAGCAAACCAGAACATTTTCTCTATCGTGGCGCCAACAATGATGAGATCGATGGCTGGCTGAACCGCCCGCTTGGCGCCCGGGAGGGCGTGCGTTACCCGCTCGTCGTCAGTATTCATGGCGGTCCTCAGGGGGCCTTTGGCGTGGGCATGAATCTTACTCACCAGTATCTGGCCACACATGGCTTTGCCGTCTTCTTCTGCAACCCGCACGGCAGCACTGGCCAGGGAGAGGCTTTCATGCGCGAGGTAGAGGGCGATTGGGGAGGATGGGATTACCAGGATATCATGCTCGGCGTTGATGAATGCATAGCGCGTGGCGCTGCCGATCCCGAACGACTGCTGGTGACCGGGTATAGCTATGGTGGCTACATGTCCATGTTCATCATCGGCCAGACTGGCCGTTTCAAAGCCGCTGTTCCCATGGCTGGCGTCTCAGACCTTGCCAGTTTTGTCGGAACATCCGATATCGGCTTCTGGCAAACTATCCAATCGAAGGGCTATCCCTGGGACCCGGAGCGCGAGTCTTATTATCGCGAGCGTTCGCCGCTCTCTCACGCTCCTCGCGTCACCACGCCCACACTCTTCATTCACCCCGATAACGATCTGCGCTGCCCCATCCAACAGTCAGAACAGTTCTACATGCGGCTGAAAATGATCGGGAAGGTTCCTGTTGAACTGGTGCGCGTTCCCGGCGCCTGGCACGTTGGCACAACCAAACCCAGCCAGGATTTTGTCTTCGATGAGAAGGCGCTGGAGTGGTTCCGGAAGTATGTAGAGGTTCGTCCGGACGAATATGATCAATAAAAGCAACGCCCTGTTGACCTCACTTTAGTCCGTGAGCTCATGAGCCCACGTTGCCAGAACGTAGGCTAGGAGTCCGGTGGCGTGATGCTGCTGGACTCCCCTGGCTTCGGTATCCACTCCTCTTGGTTTGCATCTCTCCTCACGATCAAACCGCCCCAGGCTGCGCAAGTACTGCACGAGTGCTTCAAGGGGCTTGACAGGACAGCTTTCGCTCAGTTATTTTACATCTTACTACGATGTGAATAATAGGAGGTATGATGAATACTATTGGTGATATGTCAATGACCGATTACCGCGCATTAGCCGAACTTCGCTATCAAATTCGGCGTTATTTGCGCTTTAGC
>WNGI01015603.1_pt1 | contig 10118 bp, 10 predicted proteins | sample 5400621 | NCBI WGS metagenome assembly WNGI01 (sample SAMN13153374, study PRJNA577476) | soil metagenome | isolation source: 20 cm soil or saprolite under Garry oak tree replicate 1 | place: USA:California | collected 2016-06-15 | reverse complement strand
TCGACGGAAGGTGTCGCTCCCTTCAGCGCTTCCTGGACCTCCTTCGCCATCCGCCCGAGGCCGGCCATGCGTTCCAGGACGTCTGCGAACTCCTTCCGCCGGGCGGCAATCTCCTGCGCGCGCTCCATCAGCGACGCGGCGTCGCTTTCCTGCCTCTGCCGGGTAGCCGCAACCGCCGCCACCAGATCCTGAACGTGGCCGCGGATTCGATCCTGGCTCTCCGCCGCCCTCGTCAGCGCTTCCGTGGCGCGCTCGAGACTCTTTTCGCTCGACAGCTTGAGCCGGCCGGCTTGCGCTGCCAGGTCCTCGAACTTCCGCAGCTCACGATCGAGGGCGAGCGCGGCCTCGGCCAACTCGCTCGGCTTGTCGTCGCGATCCACTCAGCCGCCGCAGGAGTGGGTGGGAGTGGAAAGGTATGTGGCGAGGCCGGGGCAGTTCGTGGCGTGGAAGTCGCCGCTCACCACCTCGCCAGTCTCGAATCCCACCGTATAGGTCCCGCTGTAGGCGCCGCCCGACATGGAGGTGATCTTCACGGCGCCGGAGGTGGCGACCGCGGATTGCGCGGCGATCTGCTCGCAGGCGGCATCGTTCACGCCGAAGGTGACGACGGCCGCGTGCAGCGGAGGAATTCCCGGCGCGTTCGGGTTGACGACGTCGAAGACGCCCGGCCCCGCAGGCACCGTGGCCGTCAATGTCTGCCGGTTGAAGTCGGCGAGGAACAGGATCAGCGCTTTCCCGTTCTTCGGCTCGCCGTTCGCGGTCACCCGGCCGCAGACGCCGGGGACATCCGTCAACACGACCGCGCCAACGTTGGCCGAGATGGGGCCGAGGGACACCCGCGCAGGCGACGAGATGGCGTCGGCCGGCTTCATCGGCTGCGCGCGGACGACGCCGTTGAAGCTGCCGCCGGCGCTGCCACTGCCAGTGCCGCTCCCGCAGCCCAGCGCGCCAAGAAGAACGGCGATGGGGACGAACCGGATCACGTCCCTCACATACTCGCCGCGGCCCGCGCGTGCAATCCGGCACGTTCGAGCGCGAAGTCCACGACGCGCGCCTCGAGCGAGTCGCCGCTCAGCGCGTCGATCTCCACCAGGCCCGTCGGGCTGGTGACGTTCACCTCGGTAAGCTTCCCGCCGATGACGTCGATGCCCGCAAACCAGAGCCCGAAATCGTTGAGGGCGGGCGCCAGCCGGCGGCAGATCTCGCGATCCCGGGGGGTGAGCGATGCCGGTGCCGCGATGCCGCCGGAGGCGAAGTTCGCTCGCAGCTCTCCCTCGCGCGGCACCCGGAGGACGGCGCCGATCGGCTCGCCACCGAGGAGGATGATGCGCTTGTCGCCCTCGCGTACGGCGGGCAGATAGGCCTGGGCCATCACCGGAACGCGCCCGCCGTCGGTGGCGATCTCCAGCAGCGCCGAGAGGTTCGGGTCCCCGCGCCGCATGCGGAGGACCCCCTGCCCACCGCAGCCATCGAGCGGCTTCACCACGCCATCGCCTCCCTGCTCGTCGATGAACGCACGGAGCTGGGCGATGCTGGCGGATACCAGGCTCGGCGGCACCAGGTCGGGGAAGCGCAGCGCGAACAGCTTCTCGTTCGCCGCCCGCAGGCCGCGCGGATGGTTGATCAGCAGCGGGCCCGGTCCGAGCTCAACGAGCTGCGTTGCGCGAACGAACTCGACGTCGACCGGCGGGTCCTTGCGCAGGAACAGGATGTCCAGCTCCGAAAGCGCTGCGTCGAACTCTCCCACGACACGGAAGTGCGCTCCGGGCTTGCGTTGGACCTCGACGGTGCGCATGTGCGCGCGCGCCCGGCCGTCCGCGAAGTACAGCCAGTCCTGCCGCAGCTCGCGGATTTCGAGGCCGCGCCGCTGGCACTCGAGCATCAGGGCAAAGGTAGAGTCGTGCTCCACCCGCACCCGTTCCAGCGGGTCCATCAGGAAGCCGATGCGCATGCCCGGAAGCTGTGTCCAGCCGAGCAATGTGAACAGCCTCAAGCAGTAGCCGCAAAGCCGCACCTTCCGGTGCGGCAGCGGCTAGCGACCGTCTGCCTGCGTTGCGGCGGGGAGCGCTTGGCCGCGAAAAGGCGAAGGCCCGGAGCTTTTCCGCCCGGGGTGCCATCGGTCCAGTCGACATAGAGCTGATTGTTCTTGGAAACGATGTTGCCGGCCACGGCGCCGTCGTACTCCACGTCGCCGCCCGCCGACCAGGTCGCTGTGGTGGTCGTGCCGGTCGTCGTCGAGGTGACGTTCACGTTGAGGTTGAACGCCACCGAGTGGTCGGTGGTAACCCCGTCCTGCTTGAGGACGTCCACTCCGATGCCGCCGTTCCAGTGGACGACCGCTGTCTGCGTGGTTGGGCTGTTCGAGTCCTGGATCGACACGCCCCAGTGCTCGTTGGCGCGGACCAGGGCGATGTGGTCGGTCGCGGTGCCGTTGACGTTGATGTTGACGGTGGTGCTGTTCGAGCCCAGCGACACCGACACGGCATAGGTGATGTTGAAGTCCGCGTTGACGTGCACCACGCTGCCGCTGCGCGAGAACATCATGGCGCCGCTGACGGAGACCGATGCGCTGGAGCTACCGGTGACGTTGCCCGTGTAGTGGAGATTGGTGCCCGTCCAGGGGCCGGCGATCACCTCGATCTTGAGGTCGAAGCTGGTGGTGTTGTCCGTCCAGGTCACCTTCACCTTGTCGCCCGTGTCGTAATCGACCTCGAGATAGGTCGTGGCGGCCGGGTCGCAGCCCGGGCTCCCTGCCGCGACCAGCGTGGGCGTTCCGTTGCTGCGAAGGATGCAGCCGGTGGGGATGGTCGCCGACTTCGAAGCGCCGCCCAGGCGCAGCGCCTGCTGGACGCCGCCGGCTCCGGGAGCGACGGCTGCCGCCGCCATCTGATTTGGATCGGGCAAGCCCGTGCTCAGGTCGACCGTCGACACGCTTCCGGAGACAGCGGCGTCGCCGAGGCTGCTGCCGATGGACTGCAAGCCAATCGAAGCTTGCGTGTTGGTCGATGCCGAGCTCATGCCGAGTTGGGCTGTCGCGGCGGTCGCCTTGATCTCCGGCGTCGCCATGATCGTGGGCTTGCTGCCGCATGCAGTGGCAGCGATGGCTGCTGCAACGAGAATCCTTCGCATTTTCGTTTGGCTCCCTCTGAAGTCTGCTTGAAGCAAAAGCGGATTGTCAGGAGGACGCCACAAAACTGCCGCCGGTCACGTGACGGGAATCACTCGCGCGGGAGGGAAACGTGCGCCACCGGGAGCGGGGGTGCGCGCGAGTAGGAAAAAGCGGGGCGACCTCAGCGCAGCGCAAGGATCCACGCCACCAACGGCGCCGACGCTGCGATCGCCGCGAGCACGAGCTGCGCAGCCCGGCTGCGGAGTGGCGGCACCAGCGAGATGCCCGCGCCCAGCAGCAACCCGGCAACGAAGCCGCAGAGGTGGCCGGCGAAGTCGGCGCGCTTCGAGGTGCCGAGAAACGCGAGCAGCGCGAGGCCCGCGCCCAGAGGCACCCAGGGCCGGCGCCGATGCTGCGGAAGGGCGGCCAGCGATCCGAGGGCGCCGAACACGGCCGTGGACGCGCCCACGGAGACGAACTCGCGGCGCACGAGCTCCGCGGCGAGGAACGTTCCGCTTGCGCCCGCGACGACCAGCAGGATCGCCGCCACTCCGGGCCCCAGGGCGCGAGCGAGGAGCGCGAGCAGCAACCCTCCCAGAACTGCGTTCCCGACGGCGTGTCCGGCGTCGGCGTGCAGCGTGAGCGCGGTCACCGTCCGCCAAGCCTCGCCGGCGATGATGGCGGCAGCGTCCGCGCTTCCCCGGGAGAACCACCGCGAGTCTGCCGACTGCGGCCCCGTCCAGACGTGGAAGGCAAGAAGAGCGAGAAAGAAGACCAGCCCGCAGGCCACGGCCGCCGCCGGAGAGCGCGGCGGTTCCTGCCGCTGCGATCGGACGACGGGATTTTCCCGCTCGAAGGCGGCAACCGCCGCTTCCGCGCGGGCAGCATCGTCGTCGGGGATGACCAGCGCCCACCGGTCCTCGCCGGCGCTGCGCAGCTCGTGGCCGATGCCCTCCTCGTCGAGGACGAGCGAGAGATCCATCGCGCGCCGGAAATCGCTCACCAGCCGCAGCAGCACCGTCGGAACCTATCTCATGAGCCGTCCTCGCGAATCACGCGCCGTCCTGTGATAGGAGAGCGCGGCCATGCCGACTCTCGACGCGCCGCGCGCGCTGCAGTCCTCGCAGCGGATCTGGGAGCAGGAGATCGTTCCTGCCCTCTACGAGTACATCCGCATTCCGAACAAGTCGCCCGCCTACGAGGCGCGCTGGCAGCAGAACATGGAGCGCGCGGTCTCCCTGATCGAGGGCTGGTGCCGCAAGCAGCCCGTCGAGGGACTGGCGGTGGAAGTGATTCGGCTGGAGGGCCGGACGCCGGTGATCCTGATGGAGATCCCCGGCCAGGGCAGCGAGACGGTGCTGCTCTACGGGCATCTCGACAAGCAGCCGGAGATGACCGGGTGGCGCCAGGGGTTGTCGCCCTGGAACCCCGTGCGCGAAGGCGACAGATTGTACGGGCGCGGCGGCGCGGACGACGGGTACGCGAGCTTCGCCTCGCTGGCGGCGCTGCGGCTCGTCCAGGAGCAGGCGCTGCCGCACGCCCGCTGCGTCGTGTTGATCGAGGCCTGCGAGGAGAGCGGATCGACCGACCTGCCCGCCTACATTGCGCACCTTGCGCCGCGCATCGGAAAGCCGTCGCTGATCGTCTGCCTCGACTCGGGGTGCGGCAACTACGATCAACTTTGGATGACCACCTCCCTGCGCGGGCTGATCGGCGGAAACCTGCGAGTGGAGATTCTCCGCGAAGGCGTCCACTCCGGAGACGCGAGCGGCATCGTGCCCGAGTCCTTCCGCATCCTCCGCCAGCTGCTCAGCCGGATCGACGACGAGCAGAACGGAAAGGTGAAGCTCGACGCACTCCACGTGCAGGTACCCCCCGAGCGCCTGAAGCAGGCCCGCCTCACCGCCGAGGTCCTCGGCGACGAAGTTTGGAACAAGTTCCCCTTCGTGCCGGGTGCGCGCCCTGCGGTCACCGACAGGGTGGAGATGATCCTGAACCGCTCCTGGCGGCCGGCGCTCAGCATCACCGGCATCGAAGGTGTCCCGCCGTTGGAGAGCGCCGGCAGCGTCCTGCGGCCGTTCACCGCCTGCAAGATCTCGCTGCGCATTCCTCCGCGGATCGACCCCGTGGCCGCGACGCGGGCGGTGAAGGAGGCGCTGGAGAAGGACCCGCCGTACGGCGCACGGGTCAGCTTCGAGGGTGAGAAATCGGGAGCAGGCTGGGATTCGCCGCCCCTGGCACAGTGGCTCTCGTCTTCGGTGGACCGCGCCTCGCGGAACTATTTCGGAAAGCCGCCGATGGCGATGGGCGAGGGAGGAACCATTCCCTTCATGGGGATGCTGGGCGAGAAGTTTCCCGACGCGCAGTTCCTCATCACCGGCGTGCTCGGGCCGGGATCCAACGCCCACGGCCCGAACGAGTTCCTGCACATTCCCACCGGGATGCGCCTCACGGCGTGCGTGGCGAGCGTCATCGCCGATCACTTCGCCAGATGAGGATCGTCATCGCGGTGTTGCTGCTCGCGCTCCCGCTCTGGTGCGCGTGGGCAATCTACGCCGCGGCGCGGATGGGCAAGCTGACCTTCTCGCGCGCGCTCCTTTACGGCACCGGCCTGGTCATCCTGCTGCTGGGAAATCCGCTGGCAAATGCTTATCTGCTCTCGCCCATCGATCATGCATTGCAGAGGGCGCTGTTCGAGAAGGCGCGCGGCGCAGGGCTGCTGGGCGCGGACGAGGCGAAGGTCCGCGCGCTGCTCGGCAATCCGTGGAAGGAGCGCCAGCTCGAAGCTCCGTTCTCCGTGCTGCTCTATGTGCCGTGCAGGGTGTGCATGGCCTCGTACGGCGCGCCGTTCATCGTCTATCTGCGGTCGGGAACGGTGGAGGGATTCCGCTCGGGCCCCGGGGAAACGCTGCGGCTGAAGCGGGAGTAGGCCAGGAAAGCGTTCGATGACCCACACCGGAATCCAGGGTCGTTCTCTTGCATACTTGCACGGTAGTCGTGCAAGTACTAGCGTTGCCTTTGGTGATTGTCGGATTCGGAGACAAAGGAACACGCGACGTGTTCGACGGTATCGACTCGAAGGACGCCAGAAGGACGCTCCCCAAGCAGCTTTGGGGCGTCGCGTTCAGAAAACTGGACTCGCTGAACGCGACGCACGATTTGATGGACCTGGCCTCTACGCCGTCTAACCGTCTGGAGAAGTTGAAGGGCAATCTCGTCGGATACTGGAGCATCAGAGTGAACGATCAGTACCGCGTCATCTTCAGGTTCGGGAACGGCAACGCTGATCAAGTTCGAATCACGGACTACCACTAGGAGCGCCGTCATGCTGCCCAAGAACCGGCCGCCAACTCACCCAGGCGAAATCCTGCTGGAGGAGTTCCTCAAGCCGCGCAACATGACGCAGTCGGAGTTGGCCGAGAAGCTTAAGATCCCCCTCCAGCGCGTGAATTCGATCATCAACGCAAAGCGCGGTGTGACGCCTGAAACCGCTGTTTTGCTCTCTCGCTTCTTCGAGACGACCGCCCAGTATTGGATGAATCTTCAGACGCAGTATGAGCTTTGGTTCGCTGAGCGCTCTGTCGGTCGCACCTGAGTGACATTCGGTCCCAGGAACTGCGCAGGCAGGCTCCGGCCCATGGCGCCCGCGCCGCGGCCTCGCCTAATGACGTGCGCCGCCCTTCATCAAGTGGTGGACGGCTTCGAGGAGCCCGTCCTGGGTGAGCCGGTACATCGGGAAGATCCGGCGAATCACTTCCGCTGTGCCGTACCAGGCCACCTGGGGTTCCGGGTTGAGCCATGCGGCGTGCAGGAAATGCTGCGCGAGATGGGCCAGCCAGGCGACGCCCGGCGCGCCCGAATCCTCGCTGAAGCTCCAGCGCGACCCGCTCGACTGGAGCTCCCAGGGGCTCATCAGCGCGTCGCCGACCACGATCAGGCGCCAGGAGGGATCGCAATCCTGAAGGAGGTGCAGGAGGGGGATCCCGCGGATCAGGCCCGCGCTCTCGTACACGCGGCCGTAGACGCAGTTGTGAAAGTAGTAGGTGCGCAGCTCCTTGAAGTGGGTGGCGCGCCTGGCAGCGGAGAAGAGCCGTTCGGAGACGTGCGCGTGCGGATCCATCGACCCGCCGACGTCGAGGAGCAACAAGACGCGCAGATTCGACCGGCGCGGAGGCCGCAGCGCGATCTCCAGCTCGCCCGCATTGCGCGCCGTCTTGTCGATGGTGGCCTCGATGTCGAGCTCGTCCAGCGCGCCTTCGCGGACGAAGGCACGCAGCCGGCGCAGGGCCACCTCGATCTGCCGGGTATCGAGGGTGACGTCGGACCGCAGATCGCGGAAGTGCCGCTCGGCGGCCACCTCCAGAGCGCCGCGACCGCCGGGAGCCTGTCCCACCTTGATCCCGGTGGGGTGCGTTCCGCCGCTGCCGTGCGGTGAGGTCCCTGCCGTCCCGACCCAGCGGTTGCCGCGGTCGTGGCGGGTCCTCTGCTCGGCGAGGCGCATGCGCAGTCGGTCGCGCGCCTCCGCCAGATCGATGCGCTCCAGAAGCTCCTTCTCAAGCTCGGTGAGCTGCCTCTTCGCAACCGGCTGCTCCAGCCATTGCAGGAGCTCGTCGGTCAGCGCCAGCGCTTCGTCGGGCACGCCGCGGAAATGGTGCGCGAACGCGCGGTCGAAGGCGTCCAGGTCCTGCTCGCGGTGGACGCAGAGGGCGCGAGCAACCTCGTAGAAGCCGTCCAGGATTCCCCGATGCAGCTCGAGCGCCAGCGCCTGGGCGAGCGAAAGCGCCTCCTGGGCGCCGACCCGCACGCCGCGATCGCGCAGCTCGTAGAGGAAGGGAACGAACATCGGTCAGGCCCTCGGGCGGCGTCCGCGCGAGGCCGCCTCCGCGAACGCGATCAGATCCTGCTCTCGCTTGAGCAGCGCGCCGAGAAAGGGCATCCCGGCGTCCAGCTCGACCGACGCGATTCCAGCGCGCCGCAGCACGGCGATCCAGTCGATCAGCTCGCTGGTCGAGGGACGCTTCCGAAGCCCGTCGACGTCTCGCAGCGAATAGAACGCCCGCAACGTCTGGTCGAGCAGCGCCTGATCCAGGTCTGGATGATGGACGCGGACGATCCGCGCCATCAGGTCCTTCTCGGGGAACTCGATGAAGTGGAACACGCAGCGGCGCAGAAACGCGTCCGGCAGCTCCTTCTCTGCATTGGAGGTGATCACCACCACCGGCCGCTCGCGGGCGATCACCTCGTCGCCGGTCTCGGTGACTACGAAGCGCATCCGGTCCAGCTCGTGCAGCAGGTCGTTGGGAAATTCGATGTCTGCCTTGTCGATCTCGTCGATCAGGAGGACCACCCGATCGCGCGAGGCGAACGCCTGCCCGAGCGGCCCGTGCTTGATGTAGCGTCGGATGTCCTTCACGTCTCCGTCGCCGAAGCGCGAGTCGTAAAGGCGCTGGACCGTGTCATAGACGTAGAGGCCGTCCTGCGCGCGGGTCGTTGACTTCACCGGCCAGTGGATCAGCCGCAGGCCCAGCCCGGACGCGATTGCCTCCGCGAGCTGCGTCTTTCCCGTTCCTGGCTCACCGCGCACCAGGAGCGGCCGCTCCAGCGCCAAGGCGCAGTTCACCGCCGACTCCAGCGCCGACGAGGTGAGGTACTTGTCCGTGCCGCGGAACTTGCGGAATTCCATCGATCCCACACTAACCGCGCTCCAGCGTAGCCGCTATGCCGCCCGGCAGCCGCGGCTGTGCCGCCTCTGCGGCAGCGGAGCTTCCATCCGGCCGCCAGCACGCGGTAGACAGTTCCCGTGCCCCCCGCACAGCCGAGGATGCCGCGGCAGGTCCCGTTCATCATCGGGAACGAAGCTTGCGAGCGGTTCAGCTTCTACGGGATGAGGAACATCCTCACCATCTTCCTCATCGACTGGCTGCTCAAGAACCACGTTCCCGCGCAGGCCGAGCGCGAGGCGGCGCGAGGCGGCCGCCAAGGCCGCGTTCCACCTCTTCGTGTTCGGCGTCTACTTCACGCCGCTGCTCGGGGGCTTTCTCGCTGACCGCTTCCTGGGAAAGTACAGGACCATCCTCTACATCTCGCTGCTGTACTGCGCCGGACACGCCTGCCTGGCGATGTTCCACGACGACCGGAACGGTTTCTACGCAGGCCTGGCGCTGATCGCGCTGGGGTCGGGCGGGATCAAGCCTTGCGTCTCGGCGCTGGTGGGCGACCAGTTCACGGCGGAAAACAAGCAGCTCGTCAACAAGGTCTTCGCCATCTTCTATTGGAGCATCAACCTCGGGTCGTTCTTCGCCTCGATGCTGATCCCGAAGACGCTTCGCCTGTTCGGTCCGGCGGTGGCGTTCGGGATCCCCGGCATCCTGATGGGTATCGCCACGCTGATCTTCTGGATGGGCCGCAACCTGTACGTGAGGATCCCGCCATCGGGCCGCGATCCGCATTCGTTCACGGCGGTGATCGCCAGCGCATGGCGCAATCGGCGCCAGGGCGGCCGCTTCCTGGATCGCGCCCGCGCCGACCACCCCGAAGAAGCCGTCGAGGGCGTGAAGGCCGTCTTCCGCGTGCTCTCGATCTTCGCATTCATCCCCTTCTTCTGGATGCTGTTCGACCAGAAGGCGTCCACCTGGGTGGTGCAGGCACGGTCGATGAACCTGCGGATCGGCTCCTGGATGTTCGAGCCGGCGCAGATGCAACTCGTGAACCCGGCGCTGGTGATGCTGCTCATCCCTTTGACCACCGGCGTCGTCTACCCCTTCTTCAAACGCCTCGGCTGGGAGCTGACTCCTCTGCGCCGGATGCCCATCGGCATCGCGCTCGGGGCAACCTCCTTCGTCATCGCCGGACTCCTCAACGTTCCCGTGGCGGCGGGCGAGAAGATCTCCGTGGTGTGGCAGGTCGTGCCCTACGTCGTGCTCACGGTGGGGGAGATCCTGGTCTCGGTGGCCGGCGTGGAGTTCGCTTACACCCAGGCGCCGCTGAAGATGAAGAGCGTGATCCAGAG
>WNGI01008234.1_pt1 | contig 10119 bp, 7 predicted proteins | sample 5400621 | NCBI WGS metagenome assembly WNGI01 (sample SAMN13153374, study PRJNA577476) | soil metagenome | isolation source: 20 cm soil or saprolite under Garry oak tree replicate 1 | place: USA:California | collected 2016-06-15 | reverse complement strand
CATTAAGCCGGTGGTATCGAGAAGAGTATAGGTGCCTGAAGTTAGGTGAAACTTGAAAGACCACGCGGCATGAAGCCGGTGGTATCCCGAAGTGAATGATGCGTTTTTCACAGCTTCTCGTGCGTGGGATTTCGGAGTTTGCGCGCACTCAGAGTAAGAGGAGATCGATTTAGCCAGAGTCTGGCAGAGACGCGAAACTCATTTCCGCGAAGTGACGCGGGCGCGTACTCGCTCCATTTCGTGAAGCCCTTGAATCTCGGGGGTCGTCGTGAAGTTCAGGATTTTGATGATGTAGTTGCGCATCTCACGTCGATCGACAATGTCGTCGAGCATGCCATGATCGAGTAGAAATTCCGATTTTTGAAAATCTTTGGGCAGCTTCTGACGAATGGTTTGCTCGATAACTCTGGGACCGGCAAAACCGATCAGGGCTTTTGGTTCGGCAATAATCACGTCTCCAAGCATCGCAAAACTTGCGGTCACTCCGCCCGTTGTTGGATCTGTCAAAACTGAAATGAATGGCAAGCAGGCTTCGTCCAGGCATGCGGGCGCCGCCCGAGGCGGAGAAGATCACTACTGCACAACGTTCCTGTATCGCCCGTTCAATCAGCCTGGTCACTTTCTCGCCCACGGCCGATCCCATTGATCCGCCAATGAACGACATATCCATCGCGCCGGCAACTACTACATGATCCCCAACAGTGCCGCGCCCGCTGATTATCGCTTCTGGCAAGCCGGATGTTTCCGTCGCCTGCTTCAGCCTGTCTGGATAAGCTTTGCTATCAACAAACTCGAGCGGATCAATTGAGATAACTTCGGAGTCGAGCTCTTCATACTTGCCTTCATCGAAGAGCATTGCCATCCGTTCACGAGCCCCAATACGAAAGTGGTAGCCGCAATGGCTGCAGACCTGAAGAGCATCTTCAAGTTCGCCCTTGAACAGATGTGCTTCGCAGCCATCGCACTTGACGAAGACGTTTTCGGTCTTCACAACGCGCTCTTCAGGCGGAACGGCTTCAATTCTCTTACTTTTCTTATTAAACCAAGCCATAACTGCTTGAGATCTTAAACGAACTGTTGCTGGAATGCGCAGAGGTTAGCATAACCATTCTTCAAAACTCTATCCCCTGCTGGGCGCGGATGCCTGCTGTAAATGGATGTTTTATTTCACGCATCTCCGTCACCAGGTCCGCGGCTTCAATTAGTTCAGGTGGCGCATCGCGTCCTGTGACAACTATGTGTAAGGCTTTCTGGTCAGCTCGAATCCCGCTAAACTCCGCAAGGACTTCCGCCACCGGCAACATGTGATAACTCAAAACATAAACAAGTTCGTCGAAGACAAATAGATCGTAATCGCCAGACCTCATCTTCTCGAGACACAGGTTCCACGTCTCGCGTGCCGTCTTGATATCCTGCTCTGGATTTTTTGTGTCCCAGGTAAACCCATCACCCATCGTGTAAACCTCGATGCCGAGCTTCTCGGCCGCCACGTGTTCGCCGTAACGATCGTTGCGTGATTTCATAAACTGGATCATGCAACACTTCAAACCTCGCCCGGCAGCGCGCATCATTAGACCCAGCGCGCTCGTAGTTTTGCCCTTTCCGTTGCCGGTGTGAACGATCAAGAGTCCGCGCGTCTGCTCCTGATAATCCTCACGGCGCCACTTATATTTTTTTTCTTTGGCAGCAGCCATTGGTCCTAAATGACTAAACGCGGAGCCATGAATGCCTTCAAAGCTCCGCGCCAGTCTAACCGGGTTGACTTTAGATTACTGACTCTGGCTCCGAGTCCTTTAAGGCATCTTCGGTAATGTCCTTAAGTCCATTAGCGCGCCGCACTGCGTCTTGTAAAAGACCGACAATTTCGGTCTCCACTTCTTCCCAGCCGCCACGAAGGGTGCAGCCGGCCGCGTTGCGGTGACCGCCGCCGCCGAACTTCTCGGCGACTTTCGCCACGTTGACATCGCCCTTCGATCGCAAGCTCGTACGGTAAACGCCTGTTTCGCATTCCTTCAGCAATACGACAGCTTCGACCTCCTCAACGGTCAGTGGATAGTTTACGAAGCCATCGGCGTCTTCATCGGAAGCCCTCGCCTGACGCTGCATATCAATAGTGTGGCGCATGAATGCAACGCGGCCGCTTTCATCGCGTCGAGCAGTTGAGAGTACTGCGCCCATCAATTGAATCCGGCTCCAGGGATAGCTTGCAAATACTGCCTCTGCAGTCTTGGCCGGTCTCACGCCGGTGCGCACGAGTTCCGATGCAACTTTGAAAGTTCGTTCGGTAGTGTTCGAATAATGGAAAGAGCCGGTGTCTGTAATCAGTGCGGTGTAAACACACTCGGCAATTTCTTTTGTTACGCGCACGCCGGTAGCTTTGCAAAGGTTATAAATCATTTCACCAACTGCCGAGGCAGTCGAATCTATCCAGTTAATGGTCCCAAACAGCGCGGTAGTCGAGTGGTGATCTATGTTAACGACAAACTGCTTTTCCAGATCAATCAGACCGGGTCTGGTCATGTCCGAGCACTCGATAACAAAAACAGCGTGGTAGGAAGGATCGACCACCGGTGTGACGCGCACGTCGCGCGCGCCGGGAAGTTGTTGGTAGGCGTGCGGGACCGGATCGCGCATTATGACCTCAACGTCTTTATCCAGCGCACGCAGCAGCCAGCAAAGGCCGAGAGACGATCCCAGGCTATCCCCGTCAGGACGAATGTGAGACGTGATTGCGAACTTGCTTTTCGCTTCAATCAACTCAACTACTTGACTAAGCATTTATACCCAGAAGGATGAGGGATGAAGGATGAAACAGATGAAACAATGCCGACCGCTGTTTCATCTTTATCCATTTGCTTATCCCTTAATTATCATCCTTCACCCTTTCTTTGCTCTTCCATTCATTTTCAATTTGCTCGAGTAGTTGATCGACGCGCTCGCCGTCCTCTTCGACTTTATCGCGCACGAAATGAAGTTCAGGCGTCCGCGGAAGATTGAGAGCCAGCCCCAATTGTTTCCGTACATAAGGTGCGGCACGCCGCAGAGCGGCAAATGCCAACCTGTGATCTTCCTCGTTTCCTGCAACCGTAACGAACACGCGGGCCGCCCTTTGATTATCGGCAAGGCGAACTTCCGTTACGGTCACCAGCATCAGCCGCGGATCTTCTAATTCGTATCCGACAATCTGAGCTATTTCTTCACGAAGAACCTCAGCAACTCTTTCCTTGCGATGCATCCCTGTGACCGTAGGCATTAACAGTACGCAGAACTTGCTTTCTGACTGCTGCATTCTAGAGCTCTGTGGCGGCAACACGCTCGATCACGTAAGCCTCGATCTGATCGCCAACTTTCAAATCGTTAAAGTTTTCGAGACTGATGCCGCACTCAAACCCTTCGCGCACTTCGGAGACATCATCCTTGAACCGGCGCAATGACGAGATGTTCCCCTCCCAGCTGACCACTCCATCGCGTATCAGTCGTGCCCGCGCATTGCGACGGATACTGCCGTCGATAACCATCGATCCTGCCACCACTCCCGCCTTTGGTACACGGAAGACTTCGCGAACATCCGCCTTGCCGATAATTTTTTCTTTCTCGATGGCCTCGAGCATGCCGATCATCGCGGCCCGGATCTCTTCCTCCACCTTGTAGATGATTGAATGGAGACGAATGTCCACAGCCTCCTGCTTGGCAAGGTCAGCCGCGCGGGCTTCAGGCCGCACGTTAAAGCCTATGATTACGACGGCCGACGAAGATGAACCAGCCTGCGTCGCTGAACCCAACAACACGTCTGACTCGGTTATCGCGCCCACGCCGGATCGAATCACCTTAACCTTGACCCGCTCGGTCGAAAGCTTTTGCAGCGTGGATTTCAAGACTTCCACAGAACCCTGTACGTCAGCCTTGATGATCACGAGCAGTTCTTTTACTTCACTCTCACCCAGCGCTTCGATACCACGTTTCGTTGTTTGGAGCAGAGTAGCCTGACGATTCAACATCTGGCGGTGCTGCGATATCGACTGAGCCTTGGAAATGTCTGACACGACCTGGAAGCTCTCACCAGCCTGTGGTACTCCCTGGAGACCAAGGACTTCAACTGGTGTTGCGGGACCTGCTTCATCGATTGGCTCACCACGATCATTAAACATCGCGCGCACCTTGCCGAAGATTTGACCCACGATGAATGGTTCATGAACTCGCAACGTGCCCTGCTGGACCAGCACGGTAGCCACGGCGCCACGGCCGCGGTCAAGTTTTGCTTCCAACACGACGCCAGACGCCAAACGTGTGGGGCTGGCACGCAAGTTCAGGATGTCGGAGGTGAGTAGTATCGTCTCCAGCAGCGTGTTGATATTCTGACGTTTCTTGGCAGAGACTTGTACCATCTCAGTTTCGCCGCCCCATTCGAGGGGAGACAATCCTTGCTGAGACAGTTCTTGCTTGACGCGGTCCGGGTTTGCATCCGGCTTGTCGATCTTATTGATAGCTACAATGATTGGAACATTTGCCGCGCGGGAATGCTCGATGGCCTCGATGGTTTGCGGCATAACTCCGTCGTCAGCCGCAACGACAAGGACGACAATGTCAGTGGCTTTGGCTCCGCGAGCGCGCATCATCGTGAAGGCTTCGTGGCCGGGTGTGTCGAGAAATACTACGCGGCGTGTCTCGCTGGGATTGTCCGGACTGGGAACCTGAACACTGTAGGCTCCGATGTGCTGCGTGATGCCACCGGCTTCACCACCGGCGACATCCGTAGTGCGAATTCCGTCGAGTAATGAAGTCTTACCGTGGTCAACGTGGCCCATAACTGTTACCACTGGAGCGCGAGGTAGTTCGACGTCGTCAGCATCCGTGGCGATGAGTTCTTCAAACTCCTCTTCTGCAATCATCTCTTCAAACGGTACGAATGAGACGTCATAGCCGAAACGTTTGCCCAGATCCGCGGCTACGTCGTCCATCAGAGGCTGATTGATGGTCGCGAAAACGCCGCGTTGCAGCAACAGCGTTACGACATCTTTAGGTTTGATACCGAGTTTCTCGGCAAACTCCTTAACCGTGGAACCCTCAATCAGGCGAACCTCCTTCAGCTCGCCGCTGTCTGACGGCTCCATTCTTCCTGCGATGCGATCCTCGAGCGAGAGGGCCTTCGGCGGGGGAATAAAGTCGCCCCTATCAAAGCGACCGGCCTTTCCTTCAATAGTTTTTCGTCCGCCTCGCGGACTGCTGCGCCGCGAGCGGCGACGCCCAGCGTCAGGAGGGGGAATGTAGGTAGTTTGTGGTGTCGCGGTCTCGCCTGGCGTTCCCAGACGTTCCGCGCGTGGCAACGACGGTCGTTCCCGGAGCCGTCCACTTCGCTCGGCCCGTTCTTTGGGAGTAACAGCCGTTGGCGCTACCACTGGAACTGGCGCCCGTTCACCATGCCGGATTCCAGCGGTCAGGGCTGCGGCAGTTGGCCGCATCACTCTCACCTGACGTGAAGGCATTGCGGCATTTTTCAACTGAGCGTCGTCGTCGGTATCACTGGCGGGAATTGTTTCTTCGGCGACAACTGGCTCGACTGCCAGTTCCATCTCTATGATTGGCTCGTCCTCGGCAACAGGAGCCGGCGCTTCATCGGGAGAAAATGAGGGCTGTTCTGCGCGCGCGGCAGGCGTCAGTTTTTTTACCAACCTTGCCGTCGTGGGTTTTTTTGCAGCTGGAGGGACGGCGACCTTATGAGGCGCAACAATCTCGACCGGGTGTTTGGCAACTACCTCAGGCTCGGCGACCAGGGGTTCTTCTTCAGCGACTGGTGCTTCTTCGACGGGACGAGCTGCGCGCTTGACGACTTTTACGGCGCGCTTAACAGCCATATCCTTTTTAGGGAAATACTTGTTCCGGATTTTCTCGGCCAAATCTTTAGAGACCGAGTTGGAAGGAACACTAACATCGACACCCTCGCGGCGGACTTCTTCAATGAGCCGTTTCGTGTCGAGCTTCAGCTCTTTGGCAAGATCGTAGATACGAATTTTGGAGGTAACTGTCATGCACTCCTTCTTGGACGTCATTAAGAACGTCCCCAGGCCTTCAAAGTGATTAAGAACTCTCGCTCTTAACCACTCTGTAAGGCGTGCATCAGAAGTGTGACGCAGGACAGTCGTGGCGGAGCGAGAACCGCAAAGCGGCCGAGAAGGCGGCGTTTGCGTTGAGTCTAATTTGCTGCATCGGTGGAAGCATCCTGCTTCTCTTCGTCAGTGCTCCCGCTTGATGCAGCGTCTTCCGAAACTGCGGGAGCCGTGTCTGGTGCTTTGTTAGCTCTTGCTTCCAAAGCGATACCTTCCTCCGCCGTGAGTTCATCTTCCAAGAGCTCACTTGCGGTAACTTCCTCAACATTTTCCATGGCGGCCACGTGTGAAGAAGTCAGATCAGGAGAAGGGGTAATAGTATCTGGTCGCAGGTCGCGGCCGAGTTCCTGTAGCACGAGCTCGCTTTCGGTGAATGGCTCTGACTCAGTCACTGGAACAGGATCGGCCGAGTCTCGGGCCAGGATTTCAGGTTCAGCGGAGAAGGGAACGCCCGACTCCACAGCCTCATCGTAACCTTCAGCCGTCATTTCGTCGGAGGGTTCAACCTCCCCAGCTTCAACCGATTCATCAAGCTCCGCGGAAACTGCGTGCGTTTCCATCTGACCGCCTGACTCTTTCCCTTCCGTTACACCGGCTGCACCCTCCGCAGACTCCGACACTTCGGCCTCCGGGTGCAGGCTTCGTTCGCGGATGGCGATTACGGCCTGCGCGGCATTCAAGATCACTTCGGCTTCATCAAGACTGAGATCCAGGAACTCGACGAGATCATCAACTGAGGTTTGCGCCAGCGCATCGATATCATTGATCCCATGCTCGGCCAGGGCGTCGGCTTGCTGACCGGTCACTCCTTCTATTGCAGAAAGAGGTACGGACTCGCCCGAGGCAATGAGCGCACCCATTTGTTCAGTGACTTCCCGCTTGATCTCTTCTTCGCTACGAATATCGATGTTCCAGCCGACGAGTTTGGTGGCCAGCCGGACGTTTTGTCCTCGCTTACCAATCGCCAGAGACAATTGGTCCTCGTTGACGATGACCTCCATCTGGCGGTTCTCAATATCAGTAATGCGGACCTGATTGACTTTGGCGGGCGACAGCGCGTTTGCGGCGAAAACTGAAGGCTCGTCTGACCATTCAATGATGTCAATCTTCTCGCCTCGCAACTCGCGAATTATCGCCTGCACTCGGGAACCCTTCATACCGACGCAAGCGCCCACAGGATCCACGTCGCGCTCGTTGGACATCACTGCAATTTTGGCGCGCTCGCCTGGCTCACGCACAGCCGACTTGATAACCACAGTGCCGTCGTAAATCTCCGGAACTTCCATTTCAAACAGCCGAAGGAGAAGCTCGGGAGAAGTACGGGAGACCTCGACCTGTGGCCCTTTTGATTCCTTGGAAACATTGTTGATGACAACGCGAATGCGTTCGCCCTGATTCCACTGCTCCCCGCGCGACTGCTGCGAGCGCGGCAGGATTGCTTCCAGGTTGCCGAGGTCCACAATAATGTTGCCTCGCTCAAATCTCTTCACATAACCATTAACAAGGTCGCCGATCTTATCGACATATTGCTCATATACGTTGCTTCGGACGGCGTCGCGTACCTTCTGAAACAGGATCTGTTTGGCAGTTTGGGCGGCAATGCGACCCAGTTCTTCCATAGGCAGCGGCAGAAGCAGCGCATCACCCAATTCGACTTCGTCGCCCGCCAACTCCCGAGCTTCGTCAATCGAGAGCTCAGTAGCAGGGTTTTCAACTGCGTCTACAACTACCTTGGAGGCAGATAATTCAATTCCGGTTTCGGCATTCCAGTCGACCTGAATGTCCTCACCGCTTTTGAACTGCTTCTTCGCGGCCGCGCGCACAGCCTCTTTCATGGCTTCGATTACCAGGTCGCGCTCAATACCTTGCTCCTGGCAAAGTGCTTCAATGTTTTGTGCAATCGATGAACTCATGAAAATCTCGCTGTCTCAGTGGCTCGGCGCCGGAACTTTTTCTGCGTCGTTGAGCCTATTCAGTTGTTTTTAATTGCAGACTCTGCAAAGCGGTCGCACTAACGATTCAGGGCTTTGCGAAAGTCTTCGTTATTCACTTCCAGATTTGCCTTGGCAATCGACTCCAGTGGCACTCTTACCTGTCCACTTGTGCGATCTTCAAAAAGCACATCGTCACCATCAACGCCTAGTAACCGTCCACGAAAGTTACGTTGTCCCTGGATCGGCTGGCGCGTCTTCAATCTCGCCGTACTTCCGGAGAACCGTTCGTAGTCGGCACGTTTGTAGAGTCCTCTTTCCAACCCCGGCGAAGACACTTCCAAAGTGTATGACGCGTGGATGAAGTCTTCGACGTCGAGGATAGTGCCTAGATGAAGACTCACTGCCGAGCAATCTTCGTGAGTAACACCCCGCGGCTTGTCAATGAAGATGCGGACAATCGGTTTGTTCTCAGGGCCCGCAACCTCCGCGTGTACTAGCTCAAGCCCCTGGTCAATTGCGACCTGCTCGGCAAGTGCCTGAACTCGTTCTTCAATCGAATTCGAACCCAATGCCACCCTCCGAGAAGTCTCTCGCCCAAAAGAAAAAGTGGGCGCGAACCCACCGGACGAGACCCCGTGCTTCGAGCAAGCCGTGAATTATACGGAAAGGGAGGGGTGGAAGCAACCCGGCCTAGGAATGGTGAAGTGGGTCAGTTTTGGCAGTTGGCAGTGTTATCCCTTCGGGATAGGTTTCGACCGAAACTCAAACTGAGCCACCACCTAGGAAAGGGCAGTGTCCTGATTTGGATTTCATGTTTGATTCTATGCTGGCCTTGCGTTTGAAGTTAAAGCTGTTGTGCGGCCAGCGTGGTTGAGCGGGCCCAACTGAAAGACTTTGTAGACTCCCGCCATGAAGAAGATAAACCCAAGAACTTCTCTAGCGAAAAAAATTGCCCAACTTCTGTAGATGCGGTGCTCCACTTTCGTTAACCAATCTCCGTTTGTCATTTGCACCACAGAAGAGTCCCGACGCTTGAAAAGAGTCTGTCGCTGTCGTAGTATTGATCGCCCCACACCGGCCTTCAAGTCAAGCTTCCTCGCCCCCCTTGTTTTTGCCGACCTGAATACGGTGTTACCTGTCTGTTCAGTCCTCTATGGAGAAAACAGGAGCACATCATCGCATCCGTGAATGCAGCGATGAAGGTCGACCGGGAAAGATCTACTCTACCCGGGATGTTAACCGTTGGCGTATTTATCTTTTTCTTTGGATCGATATCTGTGTAATTCTCGTTTCCACGGAGAGCGCAGCCGCAATTGTTCCAATCAGTCCACCGATCCTAATCAGCGAATCCACGACAACGCGGGCGATTGCCCTCGAGTCTGTGTTGTTGGCGCATGAGCCGTTTGGCCTGCGTTCCCATTTTCTAGGACTTATGGACCAGCGCACTCGCGTTACGGTTTTCGCAGTGAATTTGGCGTTACAGACCGGTGAGGAATTGTCGGCGGCATCGGCGGACGCGGAAGATGCGACCCACCGTCACTATCCGCTCATAATTGAATCGATTCAGCCGGTGCCTTCCTATGAATGGATGAGTGCCGTAGTTTTCAGGTTGAACGACGAGTTGGGAGATGTTGGCGACGTACTTATCAGTGTTTCCTATCACGGTGTTATGAGCAACCGCGTGCGCCTCGGTATCGGCCACGTCGGTGGTGGTCCTGCGGACGATCCTGGTGCGGTTCCCACCCTCGCTCCGTCTTACACGATCAGTGGCCGACTAACGGGGACTGATGGTCAGGGGTTGAGTGGTATCTCCATCACGTTGGGCGGCGCGCAGACAGAAACCCGCGTTACCGGTGTTGGAGGGTGGTATTCCTTTACACTGAACACAGTTGGAGACTACACCGTCACTCCTTCCTCAAATCCGATTCACACTTTCGTCCCACAAAGCTTCACTAATGTGAATTTGCACCAGACTGCCAACTTCGTCGGTACGCGCCGGACCTTTACGATTAGCGGGACGTTGACGGACCCGGACGGTAGTCTACTGGCGGGTTTAACGGTTAACCTGACCGGAGCTGTGC
>WNGI01017082.1_pt1 | contig 10120 bp, 10 predicted proteins | sample 5400621 | NCBI WGS metagenome assembly WNGI01 (sample SAMN13153374, study PRJNA577476) | soil metagenome | isolation source: 20 cm soil or saprolite under Garry oak tree replicate 1 | place: USA:California | collected 2016-06-15 | reverse complement strand
CGAGCGTGGCCGCGACCACCCAACGTGTCAGCTGCTACACGCCGGAGGTCTACTACACGGGCAGCCTTGCGCCCTTGCAGGGTTATCCGGACGGTGGCTCCACGTTGTGCAACGGCGCTGCGACGTCGGGCGAGGACATCGGCCCGTACGCGAGCCAGGACATCTCCAACCCGCCGTTACGCGCAAAGGATTTCTCCGAATCGGATCTGCACGTCGATCCGACGAACGCGCAGCACCTGATCGGGATCAGCAAGTGGATCGTCAACAGCGAGGGCTACAACCATCTCACCGGTTTCTTCGAGTCGTTCGACGGCGGTGCGACCTGGCCACAGCTCGGTCACATTCCCGGCTACGAAGGCTGGACGGACAATTCGGATCCCGTCGGAGCGTTCGACCCCTGGGGAAATTTCTATGCGGTCGTGTTCCCGTACGCGTTTTTGTACATTCCGAGCGGGCAGCATTTCTTCCTGTCTCCGGACGTCAATCCTTCGTTGCCGCGCTCGGGCCTCGGAATCGCGGTTCGTCCCCACGGGGCCGCCGTGGCCTCAGCGTGGAACACGACGCACAACGGTCAGCTGGATCTGATCGAGCGGACGCCGTTCAACGGAAACGAGACCTTCGACAAGCAATGGCTGGCGATCGACACGAATCGCCGCAGCAAACACTTCGGCCGCGTCTACGTCACGTGGGCCATCGGGAACCAGGACAGCGACCTGCGCATCTACGGCTCGTACGCGGATGCGCACAAGGACGGCACGCACGCGAACTGGTCCCGCCCGCGGCTCGTGCTCGCCCAGGCACCACGGGTGGGGGACAACGGCTCGCTGCCACGCGTCGCGCCGGACGGAACCGTCTGGCTCGCGACGTCGAGCTTTCGCACCAACATCGATCCGTTCACGATGTCGCTCACGTCGTCACGTGACGGCGGTAGATCCTGGGCACGACGGCGGTTGATCGTCCGCCACAACGTCGACGGGTATCGGAACACGACGTTCCGGGCGGCCTTCGGGGAAGCATTCGTCGTCGGATCGCGGAAGGTCGGCCGCTTCTACCCGTTGTACGCGGCGTACGAACAGTCCAGTTTCGGCGGGACGCAGCTGTTCATCCGTGGCTCGTTCGACGGCGGCAAGCACTGGTCCAGGGCGATCCAGGTGAACGACGCGTCCGGCACGGGCGACGCGTTGCAACCAAACCTCGGCGTCGCGCCGAATGGGACCATTGCGGTCGCGTTTTACGACCGGCGGCTGGCGTGTCCCGACGTCGGCACTCCCGAAGCCACGATCGCTGGTCTCGTGTTCGACCCGCGCGCGCCGTCCGGGCGCGAGAACTACTGCATCAACACGGCGATTCAGTTCTACGGCGCGAAGCTCCGGCCGCTCGGCCACAACATCCGCCTGTCGGCGCAGACCTGGGATCCGCAGCTGTCATCGCCGCGCTACGACTGCATCTGCAATCCGGCGAGTTTCATCGGCGACTATTTCGGCATCGACTCACGCGGCGGCTTCACCTACACGGCGTCGGTCGAGACGTTCAATGCTGCGGGCGAGAATCCCGGCTATCACCAGCAGCAACTGGTCTCGAAGATCCGGACGCCCTAGAGGCGCTCGCTCATGGTCAGGCGGCGTGTGATCGTGCGCGGGTTCGTGCAAGGCGTGTTCTTCCGCGACTCGACTCGCCGGCTGGCACGACAGCACGGCGTCTCCGGCTGGGTTGCGAACCGTCCGGACGGCGCGGTCGAGGCGGTGTTCGAAGGCGAAGCGGATGCGGTGGAGCGGCTCGTCGCCTTCAGCCGCAAAGGCCCGCGAGGCGCTCAGGTCGAGTCAGTCGAGGTGACCGAGGAACAGCCTGAGGGTCTCTCCGGTTTCGCCGTGCGCTAGCAGGCACGCAGACGTCACAGTTACGTACCCGTGCCTGGCACCGGTACGTGTCCGGAGGCGTCACGCGGAAGACGTGTCCGCTACTCCCACTCGATCGTGGCCGGGGGCTTCGAGCTCAGGTCGAGGGCGACTCGGTTGACGCCGGGAATCTCGTTGATGATTCGGCTCGAGATCGTCTCCAGCAGGTCATACGGAAGGCGCGCCCAGTCGGCGGTCATCGCATCGTCCGACGTGACCGCACGGATGACGATCGGATACGCGTAGGTGCGCTCGTCGCCCTGCACGCCGACCGAGCGGATCGCCGGAAGCACAGCGAACGACTGCCACAGCTCGCGGTACAGCCCTGCGCGCCGGATCTCCTCCTGGAGGATCGCGTCCGCCGAGCGTAGGATCGCGAGCCGCTCGTCGGTGACGTCCCCGATGATGCGGATCGCAAGACCGGGGCCGGGGAACGGCTGGCGCCAGACCATCCGCTCCGGCATGCCCAGCTCCTCGCCGACCCGGCGCACCTCGTCCTTGAACAGCAGTCGCAACGGCTCGACGAGATCCATGCGCATGTCGGCGGGCAGCCCGCCCACGTTGTGATGCGACTTGATCATCGCCGCCACCCCGTCCTCGCCCCCGCCGGACTCGATCACGTCGGAGTAGAGCGTCCCCTGGACGAGGAAGCGGATGTCCCCGAGCTTGCCCGCCTCCTCTTCGAACACGCGGATGAACTCCTCGCCGACGATCTTCCGCTTTTTCTCCGGATCGTCGACACCTTCGAGGCGCGAGAGGAACCGCTCCTGCGCCTGCACGTGGACCAGCGGGACGCGGAAGTGGCCGTCGAACGTCTCCACGACCTGCTCGGCTTCGTTCTCGCGAAGCAGGCCATGGTCGACGAAGACGCACGTGAGCTGATCGCCGATCGCCTTGTGCACGAGCAGCGCGGCGACCGCCGAGTCGACACCGCCTGACAGCGCACACAGGACGCGCTCGCGCCCAACCGCCGCGCGAATCCGTTCAACCTGCTCCTCGATCACGGCAGCCGGCGTCCACGCGGGGGGCGCCCCCGCGACGTTGTAGAGGAAGTTCTTCAGCAGGTCGGTCCCGTGCGGCGTATGTACGACTTCCGGGTGGAACTGCACTCCGTAGAGGCGCCGCTGCGGATCTTCGAACGCCGCTACCGGCGTCGACTTCGATACTGCGACGACTCGTGCCCCCGAAGGAGGAGCTGTGACCGTGTCGCGATGCGACATCCAGACCGTCTCCTGCTCCGGCAGGCCCGCGAACAATTCCGACTCAACGGCGGTCAGGTCAGTCTTGCCGAATTCGGACGCCCCGGTTCGCTCGACCGTGCCCCCGAGATCCAGCGCGAGCAGTTGAGCGCCGTAGCAGATGCCGAGCGTCGGAATGCCGAGCGCGAACACCTCGGGGTCGACGTGCGGGGCCCCCTCCGCATAGACGGAAGCGGGCCCGCCGCTGAGAATCAACGCGTGCGGGTTGCGCGCGCGCACCTGTGCGGCCGTCACGCCGTGCCCGACGAGCTCCGAGTACACGCGGCATTCGCGCACGCGCCGCGCGATCAGCTGCGCGTACTGCCCGCCGAGATCCACCACCAGCACCGGCCGCTCCTCCGCGGGCCGTTCCGGCAGCGGCAGAACTTCAGCGCCGATAGTTCGGTGCCTCCTTCGTGATCGTCACGTCGTGTGGGTGACTCTCACGCAGGCCTGCGGCGGTGATCCGCACGAACTGCGCGCCCTTCATCTCCTCGATCGTCGCCGCGCCGCAATAACCCATCGCCTGACGCAGCCCGCCGACCAGCTGATGCAGGATCGCCGTGACGGGACCCTTGTAGGGAACGCGCCCTTCGATTCCCTCCGGGACGAGCTTGTCGACGTCCTCGACGTCGCCCTGGAAGTAGCGGTCGCGGGACGAGCCCCGCGCGCGCATGGCGCCGAGCGAACCCATGCCTCGGTACTCCTTGAACCGTTCGCCTTGATGCAGGACGACATCGCCGGGGCTCTCGTCGGTGCCGGCGAGAAGCGAGCCGGCCATGACGGAATCCGCACCGGCGGCAATCGCCTTCGCAATGTCGCCCGATGACGTCATGCCGCCATCTGCGATCAAAGGCACGCCGTGACGCGCCGCGACGGAGGCGCCGTCGTAGATCGCGGTGATCTGGGGCACACCGACCCCCGCGACGACGCGAGTCGTACAAATACTGCCCGGCCCGACCCCAAGCTTCACTGCATCCGCGCCCGCGTCGATCAAGGCTTCCGTCGCCTCAGCCGTCGCCACGTTGCCTGCGATGACCTCGACGTCGAACTCCGACTTGATCCGCCGCACCATCTCCGGCACGGAAGCCGAATGCCCATGGGCCGTGTCGACCACCAGCACGTCGACACCCGCGTCGACGAGGGCGCCCGCGCGCTCCCAGGCATCGGTGCCGACACCGACTGCAGCGCCGACCCGAAGCCGACCCTGCGCATCCTTCGTCGCCTTCGGGAACTCGATCCGCTTCTGGATGTCCTTGACCGTGATTAGCCCCTTCAGCCGTCCGTCCGCGTCGACGACCGGGAGCTTCTCGATCTTGTGGCGATGCAGGATCGCCTCCGCTTCGGCGAGCGTCGTCCCGACGGGCGCCGTTACCAGGTCGCGTGAAGTCATCAGCGCCGAGACGGGTTGCGAGGCGTCGGGCGCGAAACGGAGATCGCGGTTCGTCAGGATTCCGACCAGCGTCTCCTCCTCGTCGGTGATCGGAACGCCCGAGATGTGGTACGTCGCCATCAAGTCGAGCGCGTCGGAGACGAGCGCGTTGCGCGGCAGCGTGACGGGCTCGACGATCATTCCGGACTCGGAGCGCTTCACCTTGTCGACTTCCGCCATCTGCGCGTCGATCGACAGGTTGCGGTGGACGATTCCCAGCCCGCCTTCGCGCGCCAGCGCAATCGCGAGCCGCGCTTCCGTGACCGTGTCCATCGCTGCCGAGACGATCGGGATCTCGATCGTGATGCCGCGCGTCAGTTGCGTCGCGGTGGAGACTTCATTCGGGAGTACGCGCGACTCCGCCGGAACGAGCAGAACGTCGTCGAACGTGAGCCCTTCTTTCCCGAATTTCCGGTCGAGCTCGAGGAGCCGCTCGACCTGGCCTGACTCTAGCTCCACTCCCATCGCGTCACGCTAGCACCCCGCCACGACGTCAGCCCGCGACCGGCTCGAGCACCCGCACGTCGACCGAGCTCTGCAGGCGCGAGGCCTCCCGGGGCTCGAAGCGCCCGGCTCCGACCTCGAGCGTCGAGGCGGCGCCGGCGGCTACGGCAATCTTCAGCGCGTCCTCGAGCGACTTCTCCGCGACCCGCGCAGCGAGGAAGGCCGCAAGCAGGACATCACCCGAGCCGACGGCAGAAACGGGCTCCACCAGGGGCGCGTCGGCACGAAACAACGTTCGCTTCCGGTCGACGCGAAACAGCCCGAAGCTCCGCGTCTCGGCCGTGATGAGCACGTTGCGCGCGCCCATGTCCGCGATCCGGTCGAGTGCCATCGTGTAGTCCTCGTCGTCCCCGAGCTCCTGGCCGACGAGACCCTCGGCCTCGCGCTGGTTCGGCGTGACGAGGAAGACCTCGGCCTCGACACCCAATCGCAACGGCGGTCCTTCGGAGTCCAAGACCACCGGCACGTTGCGCCGGTTGAGATCGCGGATCGCCTCCGCGTAGAAAGCGTCGTCGACACCGCGCGGGAGCGTCCCCGCGAACACGACCATGTCGGCACCGCGCGCGAGGTAGCTGATCTTGTCGAGCAGCATCGTGAGCTCCTCCGGCTCCACGTGCGGCCCCCATTCGTTGATCTCGCTGTACGTGGCCGCCGTTGGATCGACGACCGCGGTGGAAGTGCGCGATTCATCCGCAATCCGGACGAAGTCGTTGAGGATCGCCTCGGAGGTCAACTCCTCGACGATGCGCGTCCCCGTGCGCCCGCCTGCCAGGCCCGTCGCGACAACCGGCACGTCCAGGCGCTTGAGCGCGCGCGCGACGTTGATGCCCTTGCCGCCGGCGAGCGTGAGACCCTGGCTCGCGCGATGGCGGTGACCAAGCTGGAAGTTCGGGACGGTCAGCGTCCGGTCGATCGCAGCGTTCAGGGTTACCGTGACGATCACGAGAACCAGTCCTTGACGTGAGTGAGCGTTCTGCCGGCATAGAAGCCGACGCGCCCGCCGAAGCCCGGCTTGGCCACGGAACGCTCCGCGATCAGGGGCTGTCGTGCCACGAGCCGCCGTCCCGAGTAGACGCTGACCTCCCCGACACGCTGCCCTCGTTGGACCGGCAGCGCGAGCACCGTCGGAGCAACGATGCGCTCGACGAGCGGCTTGTCGATGCGCACGGCTCGCGCAACCTGCCGCGCGGCCACGATCGGGACGGCGTCCTTCCCATAACCGACGCTCGCCTGGAGGTAGATCCGCCCGCGCGGCACGAGCCAGACGGAGCGGTAACGCGAAATGGCCCAGCGCAGTAGCGAAGCCAGGTCTGTATTCCTCTGCGAACGCGTGGGGCTGCCGAGGACAGTCGTGTAGAGCGTGACACCGTTGCGGCGAACCGCCGCGACCTCACACCAGCCGGCCGTTCCCGTGTGCCCCGTCTTGACGCCGTAAAGCCCCTTGAAGACACCGAGTAGGTCGTTCCACGTGTGCAGATGCCGCCCGCCCGGGATCGTGTCGTTTCTGACGCGCACTGTGGCTCGGATCCGCGAATTGCGCATTGCAAACTCCGCGAGCGTCGTCACATCTTTGGCAGTGGAGTAGTGACCGCGCACGTCCAGCCCATCCGGCCGGAGAAAGTGCGTTCGCTCGAGCCCGAGCTCCTGTGCCTTTGCGTTCATCCTTTGAATCAGCGCGGCTTTGACGAGCTCGCCGACCGTGAGACGCTCGCCCGCCCGCAGGTTCACCGTCGACTCGCCGACCGCAGCCGCGGCCGCGCGCACACGTACGACGTCGCTCCACTTCGCATGATCAAGCGCGACGATCACCGTCATCAGCTTCGTGATGCTCGCAATCGGCACGCGCGCCCAAGCTCCGTGTTGTGCGAGCATTTCGCCGGTCGCAGGGTTCTCGACGATGAACGCGCGCGCCACAACCTGCGGCGGGCGCGTTGCTGCCGCTTGTGCCGCGGTGACGAAGGCGAGCGCCGCAAAGAGAGCGGCGACCCAGATCCGGAGGATCACGAGCGGGAAGGCTAGCGGCTTCGCTACTTGATGCGGATCTTCTGGCCGATGCGGAGCGCCGTCGGGTCGATGCCCGGATTCAACGTCGTCAGCTCGTCCACCGTGGTGTTGTACTTCTGGGCGATGGAGCCAAGCGTGTCGCCGCTCTGCACCACGTAGTACTGCGCTCCGGGCGTGGTCGTTGCCGTCGCTGTGCTCGTCGTGCCGGCTTGCGGGCCTGTGAGGACGAGCTTCGTGGTCGTCGTGGTCGGCTTTGCGGCAGTGGACGTCGTCGGAAGCGCCCCCACGGTCGTCGTCGATCCCGAGCCGCCGTTCAGTCCCGCCTTGATCAGAATCACCACGATCGTCACGGCCGCGAGGAACGCAGCCGGGGCGCCGTACCGGGTCAGCTCCTGGCGCCTACGCGGATCCATTGGTTGTTCCTTACCAGCCGGAGACTGCCCACACTTCGCGTGCGTACTTCGATGCCTCGGCGGCGGCCGCGCTGCGCCAGTCCATGCCGGTGACGCGAAAGGCGTAGATGACATCACGCGAGACATTCACGAGTGCGCTCGCCGGGCCGCTGGTGAACGCGCGCGCGACATCGGCAGGCGTCGCGCCCTGCGCGCCGACGCCGGGGAGCAACAGGATCGCGCGCGGAAGCAGCCTTCGGGCCTCGCCCACTGCACGCGGGTGCGTCGCGCCGATGACGGCGCCGACCGATGAGAGTCCATGCTCGCCGACGAGGTCGGCACCCCATTCGGCGACGAGCTCGGCGACCTGATGCCAGACGCGCCTCCCGTCGGAGAGGACGAGATCCTGCACCTCCGCCCCGCCGGCGTTCGACGTCTTGACGACACAGAAGATGCCTCCCCCGTCCCGGCGACACGCGGCGAGGAACGGATCGAGCGAGTCGCGGCCGAGATACGGGTTCACCGTCACCGCATCGGCGAGCGGCGGCTTGCCGTTCGGGGACTCGAGATACGCGGCTGCGTACGCGCGGGCGGTCGAGCCGATGTCGCCGCGCTTCGCATCGGCGATCACCTGCAGCCCTGCGGCGCGCGAATAGGCGCAAACGTCCTCGAGGGCGCGCACGCCGTCGGCGCCGAGCGCTTCGAAAAAGGCGACCTGAGGCTTGACCGCGACGACGTATGGCGCAACGGCGTCGACGAGGCCCCGGCAGAAACGCGCGCATGCGTCCGCCGCCTGGGCGCGGCCGAGATGGGCGTCGCCCTTGAGCTCGACGGGCAGGAGATCGGGCCGCGGGTCGAGGCCGACGACGAGCTGCGAGCGCTTCCGCTCGACCGCCTCGGCGAGGCGGTCGGCGAAGTTCGTCGTCGCGACGGCTGCCACACCGTGAGAGTACTTCGCCCCAAAGACGGCGAAGGCCGCGGTAGCGGCCTTCGCAGTTCTTTGAGAGGAGAGGCTCGGGACTAGGCGCCGGCCCCGCCGCTCTTGACGGCCGCCTTGAGCTGACTGCCCGCAGTGAACTTGGGCACCGTCGCTGCCGGGATCGTCACCTTTTGCGTCGGATTGCGGGGATTCACACCCTGGCGCTCGGCGCGCCGCTGGGTCACGAATTTTCCGAAGCCCGTGAAGGCCACTTCTCCGCCGCCTTGCAGCGTGTCTGTGATCGCTTCGAGGAAGGCATCTACCGCCTTCGCCGCATCGCGACTCGAGAGGTCGGCGCGCCTCGCGATCTCGTTAACGAACTCCTGTTTCGTCAAGTCCCACTCCTCCTGTCGACAGTTCGGCCCACGGGAAAAGACCCTAACAGTCGCGCCGGACTGGCTCAACCATGCGGTTTTGCGGGTCTTTTTGTGCTGAACCGGACGACAGTTTGTCCGATTTTTCGGGCAAAGAGCGAGCGTCAGACCGCTTCGAGGATCTCGGTGGCTCGAAAAATCGGCCGCAGCCGTACCGCCTGGCGAGCAAGCGCATCCGCTCCGCCTTCCTCGCGATCCACCACGCAGACCGCCGTCCGCACCGTCAAACCGGCGCTACGGAGCGCCTCGACCGCCTCGAGCAAGGCCCCGCCGGAGGTAACGACATCCTCCACGAGGCACACCGTCTCGCCCTCGACATACACGCCTTCGAGCCTGTTCGAGGTGCCGTAGTCCTTCGCCGCCTTGCGGACGATCAGAAACGGAAGTCCAGAGGAAAGGGAGCCTGCAGTTGCAAGCGCGACCGCGCCGAGTTCCGGCCCCGCCAGCCGCGTCGCCTCCGGTTCGAAGTCGTGCACCGCCCGCGCGATCCGGTCGCCGAGGGGCGCCAGAATCTCGGGTCGTGTCTCGAAGCGGTATTTGTCCAGGTAGTAGCGCGAGCGCTTGCCCGAGCGGAGCAGGAAGTCACCTTCGAGATAGGCGTGCTCGCGGAGCGCGAGCTTGAGCTCGTCGTCCGTCAAGTACTGCGGGTCTTGCGGATCACGTCGCGCGCGAGGGGCAGGAGCCGTTCGGCTCCAGGAGACCCATTCGTCAACGAGAGCATCGAGCCGTCCTCGAAGTAAAGGTCGGCCCGCTCGCGATGCGCGACCTGGCGGCGGATGAATGCGGCGCCGGCAAGCATCCCCCCGATGATGCCCAGGAGTGCGGCGATGCTACGACGCATCCGGCTTCTTCCTCGTCGCCGGCTTCCGCGCCGCCGTTTTCTTCTTTGCGGCCGTCGCCGTCTTCTTGCGGGCGGCAGCGGGCTTCTTCGCCGCGGCGGGCTTCGCGGCCGGCTTGACGGAGCGCAGAGCTGACTTGAGGTCGTAGAAGACGAGCCCCGCGGTCGGATTGTTACCCGTGGTGGCCGCGATGACAGTCTTGCCGGCCCGCACCACGAAGACGCTGCCGTCGCCGGTCGCCACCTCGAGCTGTGTCAGCGCGTTCTCACCGGTCTTGATCTCCTCGGCGGCCGCGAGCAGCCCACCTGCCGCCCGCGCCAGCTCGTCGGCGCGCCGGGAATCCTCGAGCGTGGACGCGGCCACCTTGCCCTGTTCGTCGAACACGACCGCGGCCTGGATCTGCGAGGAGATCTCGGTCAGGTCGGCAAGTGCCTGCTGGGCGTCCATAGTGGATGGAAGCATA
>WNGI01007294.1_pt1 | contig 10120 bp, 6 predicted proteins | sample 5400621 | NCBI WGS metagenome assembly WNGI01 (sample SAMN13153374, study PRJNA577476) | soil metagenome | isolation source: 20 cm soil or saprolite under Garry oak tree replicate 1 | place: USA:California | collected 2016-06-15 | reverse complement strand
CGAGCACCATTTCGCAGCAGGTGGCGAAGAACCTGTTCCTGTGGCCCGGGCACAGCTTCGTGCGCAAGGCCCTGGAGGCCTACTTCACCGTGCTGATCGAGGCGCTGTGGCCCAAGGAGCGGATTCTGGAGATGTATCTGAACGTTGCGCAGTTCGGTAACGGCATCTACGGCGTGCAGGCCGCTGCGCAGCGCTTCTGGCACAAGTCCGCGCGGCACGTGAGCTCCTCCGAGGCCGCGCTGCTGGCCGCCGTGCTGCCGAATCCGCTGCGGCTGCGCGTCGACCGGCCTTCCCGCTACGTGCTGGCGCGGCGCGACTGGATTCTCGGCCAGATGCGCGGCCTGGGAGGCCCCGGGTACCTGCGCGCGCTGGAGAGCGAGCGGCGCACGGCGCGCTGAAGGTGGGCCGCTGGATTGCGCTCTCGGCCGGTTCGCCCCTTTAGGACGATGTCACGCGGCATTTTCCTGCGGTAGCATCGGGGTATGGAGCACGAACTCACAGCAACGCACTGGCGCGGCTATGCCCAGCCGCAGTTTCCGCAGGCGGCCTGGAGCGTGGACGGGAACCTGCTGCGCGCCATCGCCACCGGTCCCAGGCTCGACCTGATCAGCCGCGAGCGTTTTCGCGACTTCGTGCTGGGCTTCGATTGGCGTCTGCCGCGCGGCGGCAGCTCGGCGGTCGCGTACCGCGTGGCCGAGGAGATCGGGCCCGCCGCGCACACGGGACCGGCCATGCAGCTGCTGGATGACGAGCACCATCAGGACGGCGCGGATGCGCTGACCTCCTGTGGCGCCCTCTACGGGCTGATCGCGCCGTGGCACGATCAGCGCAGCAGCGCCAATGCCTATCACAGCTCGCGCATCGTGGTGAACGGCACGTTGGTGGAATACTGGATCGACGAGCGTCAGGTGCTGGGCTGCGACCTCGCGAGCGAGGAACTCGTAGAACGCATCGCGCGCAGCCGCTTCCGCGACTTTGCGCAGTTCGGCAAGCTGCGCGAAGGTCACATCGTCCTGCAGCATCGCGGCACGGAAGCCTGGTTCCGGCGGTTGCGGATCGAGCTGTTGTGACGGCGGCGTGAGGCGCCGCTACGCCCTCTACGGCTCGTAGCCGAGATTCGGCGCCAGCCAGCGCTGCGCTTCCTCCCGCGTGAGCCCCTTGCGGCCCGCGTAGTCCTCGAGCTGCTCCCGGTCGATCTTGCCTACCGCGAAGTAGCGCGCCTGCGGATGGGCGATGTACCAGCCGCTCACCGTCGCCGCGGGGTACATGGCGTAGGAATCGGTGAGGCGGATGCCCGCGCTGCGCTCGACGTCGAGCAGGCTCCAGAGCTTGGCCTTCTCGGTGTGATCCGGGCACGCCGGGTAGCCGGGTGCCGGGCGGATGCCGCGATACTGCTCGCGCAGCAGTTGCTCGTTGGTGAGCGTCTCGGCGGCGGCGTAGCCCCACAGCTCGCGCCGCACCCGCTCGTGGAAGTGCTCGGCGGCGGCTTCCGCCAGGCGATCGGCCAGCGCCTTGAGCATGATGCTCGAGTAGTCGTCGTGGCCACGCGCGAAGCGCGCCAGGTGCTCTTCGATCCCCAGGCCGGCGGTGACGGCGAACGCGCCGAAGTAGTCGCGCACCCCGCTTAGCCGGGGCGCCACGTAGTCGGCGAGACACTCGTGCGGCTGGCCGTCGGGCTTGCCCTTCTGTTGCCGCAGGAAATTGAGCCGCGTCAGGACCTCATCGCGCGCTTCGCTCGAGTAGATCTCCACGTCGTCGCCGACGGAGTTGGCCGCAAACAGGCCCACCACGGCGCGCACGCTGAGCCAGCGCTGCGCGATGAGCGCTTTGAGCATGCGGCGCGCGTCGGCGTACAGGTTGCTGGCCGCCTCACCGACCACCGCATCGCTCAGAATGTCGGGGAATCTCCCGGCGAACTCCCAGGCGTTGAAGAACGGCATCCAGTCGATGTAGCCGAGCAGCTCGGTCGGCGGGTAGTCCACGAAGCGCTGTACGCCCGGCACGCGCGGCGGCGGCGGCGCGCACGCCGTCCAGTCGATGGGGCGGCGGTTGGCGCGCGCCGCGGCCAGCGAAGCCTCCGGAGCCTTGAGTTTCTTGGCGGCATGCTGCTCGCGGCGGCGCTGGTGCTCCTCGCCCACTTTGGCCATGAAGGCGGCGCGCTGCGCGGGCGCACTCAGCTTCTGACACACGCCCACCGAGCGCGAGGCGTCCTTCACGTACACCACCCCGGCCGCGTACTGCGGCGCAATCTTCACCGAGGTGTGCGCCGGGGAGGTAGTGGCGCCGCCGATCAGCAGCGGCAGCTGGAAACTCTGCCGCTGCATCTCGCTCGCCACGTGCACCATCTCCTCCAGCGAGGGTGTGATCAGTCCCGACAGGCCGATGAAGTCGGCGTGCTCGCGCCGCGCGGTCTCGAGAATTTTCTCGCACGGTACCATGACGCCGAGGTCTATGACCTCGAAGTTGTTACATTGCAGCACCACGCCGACGATGTTCTTGCCGATGTCGTGCACATCTCCCTTGACCGTGGCCACCACTATGCGGCCGTTGGAACGCTGCGCGCCGGCATCCTTGCTCTGTTCGATGAACGGCACCAGATGCGCCACCGCGCGCTTCATCACGCGCGCACTCTTGACCACCTGCGGCAGGAACATCTTGCCGCTGCCGAACAGATCGCCCACCACGTTCATGCCGTCCATGAGCGGCCCTTCGATGACCTGCAGCGGCCGCTCGAACGACAGCCGTGCCTCTTCCGTGTCCGCGATGATGTAGTCGTCGATACCCTTGATGAGCGCGTGCTCGAGGCGCTTGGCCACCGGCAGGTGGCGCCACTGCAGGTCCTCCTGGCGGCGCGCGCCGCCCTCGCCCTTGAAGCGCGCCGCGATCTCGAGCAGCCGCTCGGTGGCGTCCGAGCGCCGGTTGAGAATCACGTCCTCGCACGCCGCCCGCAGCTGCGGCTCGATCTGCTCGTAGACGCCCAACTGTCCGGCATTCACGATCCCCAGGTCCATGCCGGCGGCGATGGCGTGATAGAGGAACACCGAGTGCATGGCCTCGCGCACCGCATCGTTGCCGCGGAACGAGAACGACACGTTGCTCACGCCGCCGCTCACCAGCGCGTGCGGCAGCTCGCGCTTGATGCGGCGCGTAGCCTCGATGAACGCCACACCGTAGCCGTTGTGTTCCTCGATGCCGGTGGCGACCGCAAAGATGTTGGGATCGAAGATGATATCCTCGGGCGGGAAGCCGAGACGCTCGGTGAGGATGCGGTAGGCGCGCGCGCAGACCGCCAGGCGGCGCTCCACCGTGTCGGCCTGACCTTGCTCGTCGAAGGCCATGATCACGGCCGCCGCCCCGTGGCGGCGCAGCTTGCGGGCGTGCTCGAGGAAAACCTGCTCGCCCTCCTTCAGGCTGATCGAGTTGACGATCGGCTTGCCCTGCACGCACTTGAGCCCGGCCTCGATCACCGACCATTTCGAGGAATCGATCATCACCGGCACGCGGGCGATGTCCGGCTCCACCGCCACCATGTTCAGGAAGCGCACCATGGCCGCCTGTGAGTCCAGCATGCCCTCGTCCATGTTGACGTCGATGATCTGCGCGCCGCTGGCCACCTGCTGGCGCGCCACCTCGAGCGCGGCGCCGTAGTCGCCGGCCTCGATCAGCTTGCGGAATTTCGCCGAGCCGGTGACGTTGGTGCGTTCGCCGACGTTCACGAACAGGCTGTCGTCGTCGATGTTGAGCGCTTCGAGTCCCGCCAAGCGGGACTTCACCGGCACGGCCGCCGCGCGCCGCGGTGCGCAGCCCCTGAGCCCCGCGTGCAACATGCGGATGTGCTCGGGCGTGGTGCCGCAGCACCCGCCCACCACGTTCACCAGACCCGACTCGCCATACTCGCGCAGAATGTCCGCGGTCTCCGCGGGGCTTTCCTCGTACTCGCCGAAGGCGTTGGGGAGGCCCGCGTTCGGATACACGCACACGTAGGTGTCGGCGACGGCGGCGAGCTCCTCGACGTAGGGCCGCAGCTGGCGGCCGCCGAGCGCGCAGTTGAGCCCGACGAACAGCGGCTGCGCATGGCGGATCGAATTCCAGAACGCCTCGGTGGTCTGTCCCGACAGCAGCCTTCCCGAGGCGTCGGTAATCGTGCCGGAGAGCGCGAGTGGCAGCGTGGTCCCGCTCTCCTCGAACAGCGTGAAGGCCGCATAAATCGCCGCCTTGGCGTTCAGGGTATCGAACACGGTCTCGATCAGCAGCAGGTCGACGCCGCCGAGCAGCAGCCCGCGCGCCGCATCCAGGTAGGCGACGACCAGTTCATCGAAGCTGACGCTGCGATGGCCCGGATCGTTGACGTCGGGCGACATCGAGGTCATGCGGTTGGTGGGTCCGAGCGCGCCCGCGACGAAGCGCACCTCGCCGGCGCGCTGCGCGAACTCGTCGGCGGCGGCGCGGGCGAGGCGCGCGGCGCAGTAGTTCAGCTCCGGCACCAGCGCGGACGTTGCATAGTCGGCCTGTGAGATGGCATTCGAATTGAAGGTGTTGGTTTCGATGATGTCGGCGCCGGCGGCCAGGTAGGCGCGGTGGATGCCGGCGACCACCTCCGGCCGGGTCAGGGTCAGAATGTCGTTGTTGCCCCTGAGGTCATGGCCGTGCGCGCGCAGCCGCTCGCCCCTGAAGCCGCGCTCGTCGAGCTTGCGCTGCTGGATCATCGTGCCCATCGCGCCGTCGAGCAGCACGATGCGCTCCCCGAGCAGCCGCTTGAGACGCTCGATACGGGTGCGTCGCTCGGTTTCATCGGGCGGCTCGAGCGCGAACGGCGCCGCCACCGCGGGCGCCGCCGCGGGCGGGTTTCGTCCGGCCTCGCGGTCGGCGCGCACCTGAGCTCCCGGCTGGTGCGCGGCGTGCCGGCAGGCGCTCACGCCGAGGCTTCCTGGTGTGCGGCGCCCGCCGCGCGCGCCACGGGGCGCAGCCCGAGCGCGTGACAGATGGCGTAGGTCAGCGCCGCGCGATTCAGGGTGTAAAAGTGAAAATCGCGCACGCCGTGGCGGGTGAGCGCCTCGACCTGCTCGATCGCGACGCTGGCGGCGATCAGACGGCAGGTCTCGTGATCGTCATCGAGGCCGGCAAAGCGCTCGTGCAGCCAGCGCGGGATGCTCGCGCCGCAGCGCTCGGCAAAGCGCCGCACCTGCGGGAAGCGGGTGATGGGCAGAATGCCCGGCACCAGGGGCGCGCGCACGCCGGCGGCCACGCAGCGATCGCGAAAGCGCAGGAAAACGCCGGTGTCGTAGAAGAACTGGGTGATGGCACGGCTCGCGCCGGCGTCGATCTTGCGCTTGAGGTTATCCAGGTCCGCAGCCGCCGAGCGCGCCTCCGGATGCACCTCCGGGTAAGCCGCGACCGAGACGTCGAACGGCGCGACCGCGGCGAGTTCCGCGACCAGCTCCGCGGCGTAGCGAAAATCCGCGGCGTGCGGCCGATGAGCGCTCTGCCCCTGCGGCGGATCGCCACGCAGGGCAACCAGGTGGCGGATGCCCAGGTCCCAGTAGCCGCGCGCGATGGCGAGGATCTCGCCGCGCGAGGCGCCGATGCAGGTGAGGTGCGGTGCGCCGGTGAGCGGCGTGTCGCGCTGGATGCGCGTCACGACCTTGTGAGTGCGATCGCGCGTGGAGCCGTCCGCGCCGTAGGTCACCGACACGAAGCGCGGTGCCAGCGGCGCCAGGCGCTCGATCGAGTTCCACAGGATCGTCTCCATCGCCGCATCGGCGGGCGGGAAGAATTCGAACGACACGCGGATCGGCAGCCCTGCGGAACGCGCGCTCACGGTCGGACCCCTGCCGTGCCGCTGAGCTGCCCGGGGGCCGCGGTTGCAGGCCGCGCGACGGCCGCGAGCACGTGCTCGCCGTCGGCTTCGACGGGACTGAGACGCTCGCAGCTGAGGCCGGCAGCGCCCAGCAGGCGGCGCAGCCGCGCCAGTGGGTGTTCCACGATGCGCTCGCGCGACCTGTCGAGCGATTCATAGCGCTCGAAGACCCACAGCCGTCCGTTCGGGGTGAGCACGCGCCGCGCCTGTTGCAGCATGCGCGCGAACGTGTCCCCGCTCGCGAAGGTGTCGAGCAGCACGGCGTCGAATGGCTCCCCGGCGCGCGCGAGATCCGCATCGCTCAGGACGTCCGGGGTCGTGGCTCGAAGAACCCGGCAGGCGAAGCCCCGCCGCTCGGCAAATGCCCGCGCGCTCTGCGCCGCGCGCCCCGAATGCGCGATGGCGGTGCACTGCCGGCTGGCGTGAGCTGCACTCTCCAGCAGTTCCGGATGGCTGACGCCGTATACCAGCACCGCCTTGAGCGAGGCGCCCAGCCCCCCGGCGGTCAGCTCGGCCAGCGCCCGGCCCAGGCGCGACTCCGCGCCGTGCGCAAGCGTCTCGGTGCGGGGCACGGCGCCGGCGTGCGCGCCAGCGCGGTCGCGAACCAGCACCGGATCGCTGCGGTCGAGCTGCGCGAGCAGGCCGCGCACAAAGCTCGCGGCCTCAAGGCCCTCGGCCAGTCGGTAATCGACCCATTGTCCGTGCCGCAGGCGCACGAGGAGACCCGCCTCGCACAGGATTTTCAGATGCCGCGACACGCGCGGCTCGCTCTGCCTCAGCGCCTGCGCGAGATCTGAAACGCTCAACGCACCGTCGGCACACAGCGCCAGCAGGCGCAGGCGGCTCGGTTCGCCGGCCGCCCGCAACCACTTCACCAGGGTCGACGGGGACAACATTCAAGAATTGTACAACTCTTTAATAAGCCCGCCAAATCGCCACGTGACGTCGTGAGGGAAGTCCTGCGATTGTCCTCCCAGTGAGGCACTCATCGAGATGGGGAAGCTCAATGAATCACTTCGGAGCCTGGACCCTCGGCGAACAACGCCTCCACGTCCGCTGCGTCGAAGCGATACGGCCGATGGCAGAACTCGCAGGTCACGGTCACGGCCCCCTGCTCCTGGAGCACGCCGCGTACCTCCTCGGCTCCGAGCGCCCGCAGAAGCCCCGCAACCCGGCCCTGACTGCAGCGGCACTCGAATCGCACGGGTGAGCCGCGAAACAGCCGCAGGTCGTGGTCGGTGAAGCCCCGCGCCAGCAGCTGCTCGGCCGAGCACTGCAGCAGTTGCACCGGCGTCAGTCGCTCGATGCCACGCTGCGCGCCCTCCCAGGCCGCCGCGATCTCCTCCGGATCACCCACATCCCCATCGGGCAGCTTCTGCACCAGCATCCCGGCGCCGCAGGCATGGTCCGCCGCAAGCAGCACGCGCGTCGGCAGCTGCTCGGAGGAGGCAAAGTACGCTTCCAGCGACTCCCCGAGCGAAGTGCCCGCGAGCGGCACGACCCCCTGATAGCGCATGCTCTTCTCCTCCGCCTCGATCGTCACCGTGATGCGGCCGTCGGTGCCGACGAGGCGCCGGAAGGTCGCGCTTCGCCGGCCGTCGCCGGACCATCCCTGCAGCGCGACGCCGTCATAGCGCGCCACCGCCCGCAGGCGGAAGTCGTGGGCACACTGCGCCACCAGCAGGCCGACCGCACCGTTCCCCTGCAACTGGAACGTGAGCGTGCCGCGGAACTTCAGGGTCGCGGCCAGGAGCACCGAGGCGGCCACCGCCTCGCCGAGCAGCTCGCTCACGACCGGCGGGTAATCGGCGTGCGCGCGCAGCTCACGCCATGCGCCTTCCAGGCGCACCCAATGGCCGCGCACCGGCTGCTTCTCGAATATGAAGCGACGCACCAGGTCGCTGGCGGGGACGGCGTGCTGACCCATCCCCACCACAATGGGGCAGGCACTCATGCGCTTCAACCCCGCGGTGGCGCTGCCCGATCAGCACGCGCGGCGCCGTGGCGACTGACGCTCAGCCACCCAGCTTTCTGCGCAGCAGCTCGTTCAGCTGCGCCGGGTTGGCCTTGCCGGCGGTCGCCTTCATGACCTGGCCCACGAAAAATCCGAACAGCTTGTCCTTGCCCGCACGGTACTCGGCGAGCTGCGCGGGATTGCGGGCCATCACCTCATCGATCATGCGCTCGATGGCGGCGGTGTCGGTGATCTGCCTCAGACCCTGCGCCTCGATCACCGCATCGGCGCTCGCACCGCCGGACCACATGGCCTCGAACACCTCTTTGGCGATCTTGCCGGAAATGGTCTGGTCGCAGATGCGCCTCAGCAGCCCCGCCAGGCGCCCCGGCGGGAGCTTGCCGGAACCGACCTCGAGGTTCTCCTTGTTCAGGGCCGCGGCGAACTCTCCCATGATCCAGTTCGCCGCCAGCTTGGGCTCCTGCGGCAGCTCGCGCACGACCTCCTCGTAGTACGCGGCGAGCTCGTGGCTGGCCGTGAGCACGCCCGCGTCGTAGGCCGACAGTCCGTACTGCGAGGCAAAGCGCGCGGCTTTCTGGTCCGGCAACTCCGGCAAAGTGGCTCGCACAGCGCCGATGAACGCCTCATCGAGCACCACCGGCAGCAGGTCCGGATCGGGGAAGTAACGGTAGTCGTTCGCCTCCTCCTTGGAGCGCATGGAGCGCGTCTCGCCCCTGTCCGGATCGTACAGGCGCGTCTCCTGCACCACCTGGCCGCCGGACTCGAGGATATCGATCTGGCGCGCGACCTCGTAGTTGATGGCGCGCTCGACGAAGCGGAAGGAATTCAGATTCTTGATCTCCGCGCGGGTACCGAGCTGGTGCGCGCCGCTGCGGCGCACCGAAACGTTGGCGTCGCAGCGGAACGAGCCTTCCTGCATGTTGCCATCGCAGATCTCGAGGTAGCGCACCAGGGTGTGCACCTTCTTCATGTAGGCGACGGCTTCCTTCGCCGAGCGCAGGTGCGGCTCGGAGACGATTTCCACCAGCGGGGTGCCGGCGCGGTTCAGGTCGATCCCGGTCACTCCCGGCAGGCCCTCATGCAGGGACTTGCCGGCGTCCTCCTCGAGGTGCGCGCGGGTGATCCCGATGCGCTTGACCTCACCGTCATCGAGCACGATGTCGAGCGCGCCCGCGGCGACGATCGGCTGCTCGTACTGACTGATCTGATAGCCTTTCGGCAGATCCGGGTAGAAGTAATTCTTGCGCGCGAACACCGATTGCGCGGCGATGCGTGCGTTGATCGCCAGCCCCAGCTTCACGGCCATGCGCACCGCTTCCGCGTTCAGCACCGGCAGTACCCCCGGGTACCCGAGGTCCACCAGGTTCGCCTGCGTGTTGGGCGCAGCGCCGTACGCGGTGGCGGAGCCGGAGAAGATCTTCGAGCGGGTGGCGAGCTGGGCGTGGATCTCCAGCCCGATGACCGTTTCCCAGGCGCTCATGCGTAGCCCGGCGGCACGCGCGTGTGCCAGTCGGTGACGCGCTGAAACGCGTGCGCCGCGCTCAGCAGCCGCGCTTCGCTGAAGTGCGGGCCCACGATCTGCAGGCCCACCGGCAGTTGCTGCACGAAGCCACACGGAATCGACACCGCGGGCAGTCCCGCAAGATTCGCGCCGATGGTGTAGATGTCGTTCAGGTACATGGTAATGGGGTCCGAGGTCTTGGCGCCGATCGCAAAGGCGGGCGTCGGCGTCGTCGGTCCCATGAGCACGTCGACGCTGCCGAAGGCGCGCCGGAAGTCCTCGTTGATGAGCTGCCGCACGCGCTGCGCCTTGAGGTAATAGGCATCGTAGTAACCGGCCGACAGCACGTAGGTGCCGGTCATGATGCGCCGCTTCACCTCCGCCCCGAAACCCTCCCCGCGCGAGCGGCGGTACAGATCCGTGAGATCGCGCGGCTTCTCGCAGCGGTAGCCGAAGCGCACGCCGTCGTAGCGCGCCAGGTTCGAGGAGCATTCCGCCGGCGCCACCACGTAGTACACCGGCACCGACAGCGGCAGGTTGGGCAGGCTGACTTCGCTGAGCTTCGCGCCGAGTCCCTCGTAGACCTTGAGCGCCTCACGGATGCGCCGTTCGTTGTGCGCGTCCAGCCCCTTGTCGAAAAACTCCTTGAGCAGTCCCACCTTGAGACCGGCCAGCGGCTGCTCGAGCGCGGCGACGTAGTCGGGCACCGGCGTGTCGACGCTGGTGGAATCGTTGGCATCGAAGCCGGCCATCTCGCGCAGCACGAGTGCGGCGTCGGCGGCGGTTG
>WNGI01007292.1_pt1 | contig 10120 bp, 9 predicted proteins | sample 5400621 | NCBI WGS metagenome assembly WNGI01 (sample SAMN13153374, study PRJNA577476) | soil metagenome | isolation source: 20 cm soil or saprolite under Garry oak tree replicate 1 | place: USA:California | collected 2016-06-15 | reverse complement strand
TCGTCTTTCCGCACCCGGGTCGGCCCGTGAGCAAAAGTTTCTTCGTCATACAAAACTTTCGGATCAGTCGTAGCCAAAAGGACGCTTCGTGTGCCTCGTAGCGGAATCAAATTCGCTGCTGGCACTGCATACAGAACCACGTCGTGCGTCCGCCAATCGTTGCGGATTTTAATTCGCGTCCGCACCGCGGGCATTTGCCGCCTTTTCCACGATGCGGCAGCAGCCATGATTTGGGCATGCGATCCATATCAGCTTTGGCTTCGATCGCCTTTTTCAAAATGTCGCGCGCGGCGCGGAAAAGTTTTGCAATTGTTTTCTCTTTCAGAGCCGAAACTTGTGTCGCGGGGTGGATCCGTGCGCGGAAGAGAATTTCGTCGGCATAGATGTTTCCGATGCCTGCGATCAACTTCTGGTTGAGCAAAATCGTTTTCACCGCGCCACGATGTTTTCTGAAGATCTCTCTGAATTGTGGGAGACTGATGTCGAGCGCGTCCGAACCCAAAACGCGCTTTTTCAAGAATTCATCGACATCTTTCAGTAATCCGACCTCGCCAAATTTGCGCTGATCCTCGAATGCGAGGCAACGGGCATTGGCGAAAACAAAGAGCACTCGAGTATGTTTCGGCGTCCGCTGCTCACGCTTGAAATACTTCAGCGAGCCGGTCATGCCGAAATGCAGTCGCAACCAGAGGTCGCCATCGGTGCGCACAAACAGATGTTTGCCGTGGCGGCGACTCGATTCGAAGCAGCGTTCTTTTAATCGACGCGCTAGCTCACGTGCAGAAACGCCTTTCAACACGTACGCGCTCCGCACATCGACATCGCTGATCGGCTGGTGCAACGACGTAGCATCCAGATAACGCTTGAATGTTTCGACATCAGGCAGCTCTGGCATCGCGTTTACATGAGTTGCTCAATGTATTCCTTCAGCGCCACGGCATTGTTGTGTTCAGTGTCTCTCGCGCTGAAAAGCAATGTGATCGTTCGCTTTCTGGCTTCCCGTGCCAGTTTCTCAACTTGCTCACGGTGGTCGTCGAGCTCTGCCGAATATTTCTTTTTGAACTCCTTCCATTTGTCCGGATCGTGCTTGAACCATTTTCGCAACGCGGTGCTGGGCGCGATTTCCCTCAGCCATTCATCAATGCGCGCCTCGCTTTTCTTCAGCCCTCGCGGCCAGAGTCGATCGACCAACATGCGATAGCCATCGGCTTTCGCAGGCTGATCGTAAACGCGTTTGACTCGAACGCCCACGTCTGGCTATCGCAGCATCACGTAGCTCCGGCTGTGTTGTCACGGCTGCGTCTATCTTGGCAATTCGCGCGGGATTGCCTGCGTCACATCCTCGCTGAAGCTTGGTCGAACCATGTCCGCCAAATCACTCCGTGAGTATTTGCAGCTGTTAAAAAAATCGCCATCCGGCGCCGTGTTTAATCCATGGTGGGAAGTCGATGAGCAAAATGACATTGGCCGGAACGCGCCGGCCATACGCCGGCACCAGCTACGTGCTTATCTGCAAAAACGGCTTGGCAAGGCAAAACTTGCAGTGATTGGCGAGGCGGTTGGTTATCGCGGTGGTCATTTCAGCGGAATCCCCATGACCTCTGAGCGGTTGCTGCTCGGGCGAAGCGAGAAAGTCCCGATGAGATCCAACGATTTCTTCTCCGACATTAACCCGCGACGCACCAGCAAACCTGAGAAACGTCCAGACGGGTTTTCCGAACCGACGGCAACGATTGTATGGGGCACGCTCTTGCGGCGCGGCTTGAGGCCAGACCATTTCGTCCTATGGAATGCATTCCCGTGGCATTCGTTCGATCCACGCGGCGGCGTGTTGAGTAACCGTATGCCTGACAAGTCCGAGCAAGCTACCGGCCTGCCGGTGCTCAAGGCTTTTCTCGAATTATTTCCGTGCGATCAAGTCGTTGCGCTGGGAAAAATCGCTGCCGCTCAGCTCAAACAACTCGGCGTCAATGCGCATTGCGTCCGCCATCCAGCCTCGGGCGGCGCAAGACTTTTTCGCCAGCAAATCGCCAAGATCGTCAACAAAGGCGCCTAGCGGCGCGGTCTCGACGATTGCGCCTGTTTGCTATAAAAGATTCCGATGCCGCGGGCGAAGCGTTATACCGATCCTCATCCTGAACTCGGATTGCCCGAAGTTCGCAAGCTATGGCAAACCGAAGGCTTGTTCTCGGATCATTATTTAAAGAAGCGCATCCAGGAAAATTCATGGTGGCCGAATGACGCCGAAGCGCAGCCGATTTTTGAATTTTGTAAAGCGCTTTACGAAAAGCGCTATCTTGCTTGCGCCAAGAACAACGAAGCATTTACGCGTCAGGAGTGACTTGACAAGATTCTCGAGAAGCTTGGCTTTCCGTTCTCAAACAATCTGGGTTTGCCCGAAAGCCAGCAGGATTTGGAGCCTGATTACATCCTCTACCCGGATGCAGAAACGAAAGAGCGTGTAATTGATAGAAGTCGAGAAGAGCGCTATCGGGCATCGGTCGCCATTCTCGAAGCGAAGAAACTCAATCACCCACTATCACAGATCAGCAGGCATCAGCTGCGGTACCCGCACCAGCAAATCCGCGATTATCTGAACGAGGCTCAGGTCCTAACATGGGGAATTCTGACGAATGGCAATGAGTGGCGGCTTTACTGCCGCGATACGAAGCCAAGCCATTTTTTCGCGATCAATTTTGAGCTAGCGATACAGTCTCTCGATAATTTCAAGTTTTTCGTCGCGCTGTTTGCCCCTGCGGGATTCGTTCGCGACGAGCAGAAGAAATGTAGGTTGGACCAAGTCCGCGAGGGAGCTCTCGCGGCCCAATCAGAGCTCGAGGAAGATCTTCGCAAACGCGTTTTTACACTTATTGAAATTCTCGCCAACGGATTCGCGGAGCGCGTAGAAAACAAGATCACAGACACTGATCTGCCGCGGCTTTATGAAAACTGCCTGATTTTTCTCTATCGACTGCTGTTTATTCTCTATGCCGAAGGTCGTTCGTTGCTTCCCGTCGAACCGAAGTCACGTAAATATTACAAAGAATTGTCTTTGGTGCGGCTGATTAATCCACTGAGAAATTTCTCGGAGTATGATAGCCGCACCCGAACGCGACTTTACGAGGACATTCGCGAGCTTTGCCACCTGATTAATGGCACCGAGGAAAAGAAAAACGTTGAGTACAAGGTCCCTCAATACAACGGCGGCCTTTTCGATCCGAATCGACATCCCGATCTCGAACAATGGCGCGTTGCCGACTGTGTCCTCGCAGACGTTCTCCGCGGCTTAATGTTCAATCCAGTCCCCGAACGTGGCCAGGCTGCTTTGCCCGTCGAGACAGTCGATTTCGGGCGATCTGCGCGTTCAGCAATTGGGCTCGATTTACGAAGGATTGATGGAGCATCATTTCCATCGCCAAAAGGACTCCTTACGATTGGTGGCGGACAAAGCAGAGCGTCGCCAAACCGGTACCTATTACACGCCGGATTACATCGTAAAATATATCGTCCAGAATACGGTCGGTTCGCTGCTCGCCGAAATCGACCAGCGAGAAAATGTGAAGGACGCGCGCAGCGCGGGATTGAAGGATAACTCGTTCGCTAACGCTGCGCTTGAGCTCAACATCCTCGATCCCGCGATGGGCAGCGGTCACTTCCTTGTTGATGCAACAACGCATCTCGCTGAGGAGATCGCCTCGCACCCAACGACTAAGCCGCTCAGCGAAAAATCAAGAGACGAAGACGAGATTGCTTACTGGCGGCGGCGCGTCGTCGAATCCTGCATCTACGGCGTGGACTTAAATCCGCTGGCTGTCGAATTGGCAAAGCTATCACTGTGGCTCACTACGATTGCGGCCGACCAGCCGCTTGATTTTCTCGATCACCACCTTTGTTGCGGTAATTCGCTCGTTGGTGCGCAGCTTAAAGATGTTGGTCATGTGCCCGACCTGAAACGAAAAAGGGACGCTGGCCTAAGGTTTACTTGCAAGCTCACTGGCAATCTGCTCGCCGCGCTACAAAAAGCAGTGCGTTACGTTAAACAGATTGAGGAACGGGCGTCTCAGACTGTTGCTGACGTAAAAGGCAAGGAAAAAATCTGGAGTGATTCTGTGCGTCCAGCGCTGCGTCCATTCCGAAGCGTCGCGAATCTTTGGCTAGCATGTTTCTTCGGTAACGATCTGCCGCAGTCTGACTATGAGGCACTGGTCGAGTTACTCGACATTCACCCCGACAAAATTCGTCCATGGAAAAGCGCGACGGAATTTCAAGACATCGTGATGAGCGCAGTAGTGAAAGGAGAGCTCAGACTTGCCGGTCGAGACTTTGACAAAAATCAGCTCAAAAACCTTTGTGCGTTTCTCATCCGTGCCGAGAAGACTGCATATCAGCGCCGCTTTTTCCATTGGGAACTCGAATTTCCGGAGGTCTTTTTCAATGACGATGGAAACCCTCGCGAGGCCCCCGGATTCGATGCCGTGATTGGAAATCCACCATACGGTCCGGTCACCGACGCGGGAACCAAGCACTTCGTACAGGGAACATACACATCCACTCAGTACCAACCGGATTTTTATGTGGCGTTCATCGAGCGTGTTAACGCGTTAACTCGCAACCGCGGTCGCGAAAGCCTCATCGTGCCCACAACGTTTCTAACGATGCATTATTTTTCGACAGTCCGACGGTACATTCTCGATCAATGTCGAATTGAAATACTGATCCATTTTAAGTTTCCAGTGTTTTTAGATCCGACTGTGGAGTCTGCAATCTACATCTGCCAGAAAGAGCCGGAGCGAAATCTTCGCCGTGAGAATTTCGTTAAGGGAATCGTGACTTCGTCCCTTCGCGAATTTGCAGCGGGCCAATCTCAGTGGGTGCAAATAGCGCAGGCACAGTTCGATCTGACCCACGGTTACGATCTAAACATCTCGCTCACGGGAGCCCAAGGCGACATCATTTTGAAAATGCAACACGATGGCGCGCTACGTTTAGGAAGCCTTTGCGAAATGACAGTTGGCATCAAACCGTATCAAACTGGAAAGGGAAAGCCGAAGCAGACTAAGGAAATGGTCAAGCAGCGAGTCTTCGACGCGGATCACCGCAAGGACAAGACGTACCGCCAATACCTGATCGGTCGGGACATTAGCCGGTATGTTGTGGATCCAGTAGAAGAGCGCTGGATCAGCTATGGTGATTGGTTGGCAGAACCACGGCCAGCCGCACCTTTTTTTGAACCGCGTCGAATTGTCGTTAGGCAAACTGGCGACAGCATTATCGCTGCGATTGAGGATCGACAGCGCCTCACGTTGAACAACGTCCATAACCTGGGGCTAAAAAGCGAACCTCCAGTAATGGAATCCTTGCTCGCAATCCTGAATTCACGGCTAATCACGTATTATCATCGGAAAGTCGTACCTGAGGCGGATCGCGTTTTTGCTGAGGTCAAGATCGTCGACTTGGAGCAGATTCCTTTTCCTCATTTTGAATTTGCTACGCCAGCCTCGCAGCGCGCGGCGCACCTTGAGAAGGCGAAACCGCTTTACAAGAAATCACTCGCGGACGGCTGCCCGCAGGATGCGCTCCATTTTGTCGAAGCCCAATTACGGGCCGGGCGCGCCGACGTTATTCACGATCTGCTCGCGTTTTTGGCCGAGCGAATGATTACCATGAATCGAGAGAGATGTACGAGCTCAAAGCAATTTCTAACCGACCTCAAAGACTTTCACGGCATCGATGTCCACTCGATGAGTCCGAAGACGAAGGTAGACGAATTCTGGAAACTCAAAGCGGCTGATCTTTTCTTTCATTTCCGGACGAACAGAGTCCGCATTAGCCAAAGTGATGAAGAAAAGATTCGGGAGCGGTTCTCCAAATCCAAATCCACACTTGTTCCCCTCGATTCACAAATCGCCTTCACTGATCGCCTCATCGACCAAATCGTCTATCGCCTTTATGGCCTGACGCCGGAAGAAATCCAAATCGTGGAGTCCACCCGCTAAGGCTCCAGCGTGACGATGCACAGCAATACCATTGAGGTTAACGTCAAGCCCTCGGTGCTGCAATGGTTGCGGGAAAGCGCAGGGTTGAGGATCGAAGATGTCGCGCGTCGGTTGGGCACGAGCGAAAGCGCTGTCCAAGCTTGGGAATCCGGCGACCGACGGCCAACGCTGCGCACGCTGGAAGAGTTGTCGGTATTCTTGAGGCGACCATTGGCGGCGTTCCTACTGCCCCAACGCCCTTCGGAGCCGGCCTTGCCAACCGATTTTCGGAGTCTTCCGGGCAAGGAGAAATTGCCGATGGGACGAGCGACGCGGTTGGCAATCCGGGAAGCGCGGCGGATGCAATCGGTGGCTGGCGACTTGACCGCGCAATTGGGTTCGCCACTGAGAGCTAGGATCAGAAAGATCGCCTTGTCGACTAATCCGGAGGCAATGGCCGAAGCGGAGAGAACGCGATTAGGAATTGATCTTGATGAACAGACCGGCTGGGCCAGCGCACATGCCGCGTTTTCGCAATGGCGGCGTGCTATCGAGCAACTGGGTGTACTGGTATTTCAATTGCCAATGCCCGTGGAAGAGGCGCGCGGGTTCTCGCTGACGGATGGCGGTTTGCCGGCAATCGTAGTGAATTCTTCCGATGCAATCACGGCGCGGATTTTTACACTGTTTCATGAATACTCGCACTTGCTGTTGGATACCGCAGGCGTGTGTCTGCCGCACGAAGGCGGCGAGGATGATGGTCAGATCGAAAAGTTTTGCAATCATTTCTCGGGCGCGTTGCTTGTGCCGAAGGCAGCATTGCTCGCCGACGAGCGGACCAAGCAAATTACGCGGGCTACATCGGTGGCTGATGCCGATCTGGAGGAGGTTGCTGGGCGGTTCAAGGTGAGCAAGCAAGTAGTCTGGCGTCGGTTGCAGGTTTGTGGGTTGATCTCGACTGCCCGTTACCAAGCCAAACTGCACCGGTGGGAGCAACAAGTACGAGCGTCGCGAAAGAAGCCGTCGTTCGGGGTGTCTCCGGCCCGGCGATGCGTGGGCCAGAAAGGACGTCTGTTCACGTCCGTGGTGCTGGAGGCCAAGGAGCGCGACCTGATCACCTACAGTGACGTCGCTGATTATCTGTCCGTGCGAGTGAAGCATCTGGACAGCGTCCAGAGTCTTCTCCGCGAATAGCAAAATGGCTGAGCAAGCGTGCTACTGCACTGATACAAGCGCGCTGATAGAGCTTCATGCCACCTACGGCAGTGATGTGTTCGTCAGCCTGTGGGAGAATGTTGCAAGGCTCGTTAAGGAGGGTCGCCTAATGGGACCGCGCGAGGTTCTTCGGGAGATTGAAAAGAAAGATGACGACCTCCTTAAATGGGTAAAGAAGCATCGAAAAATTTTCCGTGAGCAAGAGATTGAGCAGATCCAGCGCGCGCAAGAGATTTTGAGCCACTTTCCAAAGCTGATTGACCCAGCGAAAGAAATACCAGATGCCGATCCCTTCGTTGTTGCGCTGGCCATCATTGAGAACACGAAAAGACAGGACACGTTGTTCAAGGGTCAGTGTATTGTTGTCACGCAAGAGAAGTCTTCGCGGGGGACCTGACCAAAAATCCCCGATGTTTGCCAACACTACGGCATCGAGTGCATCTCCGTAGCTGGATTGTTCCGCAAGGAAGGATGGAAGTTCTGATGCGTACGAAATTCGTCTACGTCGGCTTAATCGCTACCAATTGCTTCTCGGCCAACCGCAGCAGCACTGCCTTCGCAGTATCGGAGACGGAGCTCGTTGGTGAAACTCAGATCAAATCAGGCGCGAGTTCAGATCGCGGCTCGTAAGTGGCGCTCGATTTTCAAAATCTTCCAAACCGGCAGCAGAGCGATCTTGCCTGTGCTTTGCGGGATTTGTCGCAGTTGGGCGTTGGATGTTCGGCGTTGAACGTTTGCTTCGTCCCTTTACTTGGGCGGTTCGCTCTTTTTGATCAATGCCGTCAAGAGGTCGATCGGAAGGGGGAAAAAGGTCGTGGTGTTATGTTCGCTGGAAATTTCGCGCATCGTTTGCAGGAAACGCAGTTGCAGCGCAATCGGTTCCTTGCTCATCATCGCCGCAGCCTGCACCATTTTTTCAGCAGCTTGAAATTCGCCCTCGGCATTGACGATCTTAGCACGCCGCTCGCGCTCCGCTTCGGCTTGCTTGGCCATCGCCCGCTTCATGGTGTCGGGCAGCGCAACGTCCTTGACCTCGACCGCCGTGACTTTGACACCCCACGGTTCGGTTTGCCGGTCGATGATCTCCTGCAACTTTTGGTTGATCGACTCGCGCTGCGAAAGCAGGTCGTCCAAGGGGGCCTGGCCGAGCACGCTGCGCAGCGTGGTCTGCGACATCAGCGAGGTGGCTTTGAGAAAGTTCTCCACCTTCACCACCGCGGATTGCGGATCGACCACGCGGAAATAAACAACCGCGTCGACCGTCACCGGCACGTTGTCACGCGTCATTACCTCCTGCCTCTCGACGCTGATGGTGACGACGCGCAAATCCATTCGCACCATTCGATCGACAATCGGGATGAGAAAAATCAGACCCGGCCCTTTCGAGCCGAGTAATTTTCCGAGCCGAAAAATCACGCCTCGCTCGTATTCGCGCAGAATCCGGATGGCCTGCGGCAGGATAATGACGGCGAGAACGATGAGGGGTATGGCCCAACTAATTAATTTCGGCACCGCTTCGAGTAATTGCATGGCTTTGTTCTCCTTTGGCTTTCAGTTTTACAGTTAATCCTTGCACGGCTGCAATCTCTGCTACTTGGCCTTTTTCGATGGGGGCGTCACTGACCGCGTTCCAATATTCGCCTTCGACAAAAATCCAGCCGCCGCGTGAATCGATTGGGGTCAATGCGGACACCGTTTTTCCAATCAATGTTTGTGCTCCCACTTTCACCGGCAACAGTTGCGCGCGCAGCCCTTTGCCGATGATGAAAATAAAGAACGCCGCGGTTACTAGGGTTGCCGGAATAATGTAGCTGAGCGACAAACGATAGAGTGGATCGGCGCGGTTGAAGAGCATGAGCGAGCCGATTAGAAACGCGACAACTCCGCCCACAGTCAACACGCCGTGCGTCGGCGCATAGACATCGAAGATGAAGAGCATGAGCGCAAGCGCGATCAATACAAGTCCCGTTACGTTGACCGGCAGGATAGCCGCCAGGTACAGCGCCAGGATGAGGGCGATGGCGCCTACCACTCCGGGAAGAATCGCTCCCGGCGTGGTCAGTTCACCAATGATCCCGTAGATCGCGATGAGCATGAGAATGAACATCACCTCCGGCCGCCAGAGTTTTTGAAACACATGTTCCGAGGGCGACATCTTAATTTCCGCCACCTCTGCGCCAGCCGTCTTGAGCGTCTTCCCATCCACCAAGCGGCCGTTCAATTTTTGTAACAGATCGGTGATATCCGAGGCGATCAGATCGATGACCTTTAATTGCAGCGCTTTCTCAGCGGTGATCGATGCACTTTCTTTTACCGCTGACTTGGCCCATTCGACGTTACGCTGCCGCTTACCAGCGATTGTCTCGATATAGCTCACGGAAAAATTCTCCAGCTTCTGCTTCATCGTTTCGTCGGTCTTTTCCTCTCCACCGCTGGGAAAACCGCCTATCGAGACCGGATGCGCCGCGCCAATAGTGGTGGCGGGCGCCATTGCAGCGACGCTCGCGGCAATTGTAATGAAACACCCTGCGCTGGTCGCGGTCGCGCCGGTTGGGGCGACATAGACCACTATCGGCACGGGAGATCCCAGAAAACTTTGGACAATCTTCTGTGTCGAATCGAGCAGACCGCCCGGCGTGTTGAGCTGGATCACCAGACACTGTGCATTTTGCGTGCGGGCTTCCTCTATGCTGCGCGAAATGTAGCTGGCCGTTGCCGGCCCAATCGCTCCGTCGATGTTGATGAGAGAAACTTTTTCAGCCGCAAAACCCGCCGGCGCCATGGCCAACGCGAGCCATAGAACAAGACTTATTAACGCAGTCTTCATTCGTCTATCCGCGCGCCTGCGCCATGCTGCGAAAGGTCACGCTCCTTTCATCGGCTGAAGCTTCATCGCCAAATCTTTTACTTCTGGCTTCACGATTTTCTCG
>WNGI01007290.1_pt1 | contig 10120 bp, 10 predicted proteins | sample 5400621 | NCBI WGS metagenome assembly WNGI01 (sample SAMN13153374, study PRJNA577476) | soil metagenome | isolation source: 20 cm soil or saprolite under Garry oak tree replicate 1 | place: USA:California | collected 2016-06-15 | reverse complement strand
AGTACGACGCCCCACAGCAGGCCGAACAATGCCCCCGCTGCGAGCGTCATGATGGCCGCGCCGGGCAGCGATGCGCCGGTGACCAAAACGTAAACCGCGAAGAATAACGCTCCGAATAGAATCGGATCCGCGTCCTTGTGTTGGATCAGCCACTGTTGGTCCTCGTGCAGTCGGTCGAGGGTCAGAAAGCGGCCCGGATCGAGGACGAACCAAGCGATGGCGCCCAATGCGAGCAGCGCGCCAATGACAATCGGCTTCGCGCGCATGTCGCGTCGCTTACGGATTGATGAACACGGATAGCGATCAGGACGACGGGGTCATGCGGCTCTCAACGCACCCCCGCAACTGCTACCCTGTCCGGCGGTGCACCCGTAACAATGATTGGCTACGGCGATTGCCGCGCGATCGAACTCCCGATCTTCGTCTCGTAGTAGATCGCGCAGGTGGCGCCGCGGCGAGGCAGGGGATTTGCCGCCCAGCGGAAGCCCGAGCATCTGGTTGAAGTCGCAATCGTACAGATTGCCTTGCCAATCGACGGAGATGAGGCTCCTGCACATGACCCCGTCGAGATTCTCGGGCCGATATGCATCGCGCAGCAACTTCAGGTAGGCAGCGAACTGCCCCTTGGAGATAAGCATGCTGCCAAATCGCTGGATGGGCATATTGGTGATAGTGAAGAGGCGATTGAAAACCACGCCGAAGCGCTCGGCCAATATTCGCCGGTAATCGCGCTCCAGATCGCTTTGGCACGGCGGCAAATAAGGGCCCAGCGGGTTATAGACCAGGTCCAGGACGAGACCGCTCTCGTCTTTTCCGTAGCCGAGCTTATTCAGTCGTTGCAGGCCATCGATGCTTCGCTCGAATATGCCGTCTCCGCGCTGCGCATCCACGTTTTCCTTGGAGTAGCAGGGCAGCGACGCGACGACTTCCACCCCTTTCTGCGCGAGGAACTCATCGAGCCCTTCCTGGCCTGCTTCCGAAAGAACAGTCAAGTTGCAGCGGTCGATCACGCGCGCATCGGCTGCTCTCGCCGCGGCGACCATGCTCCGGAAATGAGGATTCAGCTCGGGCGCGCCGCCGGTAAGGTCGAGAACCTGGATGTTGCGTGCATATAGGACTTCAATCACGATCGCCGCGATTTCAGCCCCCATCATTTCCTTTCGCGTCGGACCCGCGTTCACATGACAGTGATGACACGTCTGATTGCAACGGTAGCCGAGATTGACCTGCAGCGTTTCAAGTCGCCGACGGCGCAGCCGCGGAAAGTCGGTATGTCGGAGGAGGGGAAAGGTAGCGTGCATCGATGGCTCGAGAATGAGGGTACCGGCCTTGCTTCGCGAGCGCCCTTGTTCCGGGTATCCCTAAATGAGTATGCGAAATCCGCCCGGCGAGCGTGGCGTCGGTCGATTCAATGCTGAAGCCGCTGCAGGTACGCTCGGATGCGCGCGGCGTTTTTGCCGAGGTCGCCCTGCCCAAGGCGCGAGACCGAGCGCACGTCGATGCGACTGCCGCTGCCGGAGGGCGTGACACGAACGACGATATCGTCCTTGAACCCAAACCAGGTCGTCGTGTCGGTCGCTTCGATGCGCCTTTCATCCGGTGTCGCGGCGACAATCTGCCAGCCGATGTCGCGCACGGCATTCAATGCACTCTTGAACGCCGCATCAGGCGGTTCTGCAATCGTGACCGGCTGAATATCCGGATACGCCTTGCGTTGCTGCTGCGCGATACTCTCTCCTTGATACTCCACGGGGTTGGCGGAACCTGTTCTAAGCGGGACTATGGCGACGAATCGCGGTGGATTCTCCATGTCGGTTGTAATGTCGTGGATCGGCGGCGACGCCTTGGCGCTTTGCAACATCGCGAACGGCACGCAAAATGCGGCCGCCGCGATTACAACCCCAGCCAAGGCCAAGGCGAAGCCGCGGCTCGGCGTGCCAGGCCGGGTGATCCATGCGCCGATGAGGCCGATAAACGCGACAACAAGACCGGTCCACGCGCCCCAACGCAGAAGGGAAAATGCGCCGCCCAGGTCGACCAGATTCAGCCGATAGGCGGGGCCCGCGCCGCCGATCATCAACAGCGCTACGAGTGCTCCTATGAAACCGATGAGAGCAATGGGCGAGAGGCTGCCGGTGCGAGTAGGTGACATTATGATCTGGCTCGTCAGAAAGAGTCATGCTACGGCAACGATCGAGATTCTCGCATAATCGCGTGATGGCAAAAAATATCTCGACATTTGCTACGCAGATGCCAGCATCTGCTACTCGCCGTCAGCTGGACGAACGCTGCCGCGAGCGCAGGGCAGTGATATTGAGCGTGGAGCCTGCGGCAATCGCGTGATAGCCCGGCAACCGCTTCACGATTCGGGCAAAGGTCGGACTTTGTAAGGTCTGAATGAGCCGTGTCGTCGAGGGTGACTGCAGGGCCGCGGCTCGTACCGCCAGCCAATAGCGTTCGCATATCTGAGGGACGAAAGCCAGATCGTACTTGGCCGCCGCCGCGCGCAATCCGAACCCGACGTCCGCGCCGCTCGAGGCGACAGTCGCCGCGACCGCGGCGTGCGTGAATTCCTCGTTTGCGTAGCCGACGATGCGCGCGCTATCGATTCCATCATCTCCGAGCAGGCTATCGATCAGCAATCGCGTCCCCGAGCCGCGTTGCCGGTTGACGAAGCGAAGCTGTCTGTCGGCGATGTCGCGAAGGGTTTTTAACCGTTCCGGGTTGCCGCGCGGCACGATCAATCCCTGCTCGCGATCGACAAACCGGATAAGCCGGTCCGACCGCGCTCGGAGCAACCGCAGAAACAACACGCGGCTTTTCTCATGTTGCGTGCCCGTCGGAACGTGAAAACCCGCGATATCGACCCGTCCCGCAGCGTACTGTTCGAGCGCATCGAGGCTTCCCATGAACGAAAGCTCCAGCTTCAATTCTTCGTCAGGCCCTAACGCGTCACGCAAAGCGGCCAATGCAAGGTCGTGACTCGCGGCAATCGCAAGGCGTAGGGTCGGCGCGCGCTTGGTCGCCGGTGACTTGGCCAAATCCAGCGAAAGCCGCTGGAATGTCCGTGCCAGTTGACGCCGCGCGGCTGCGTCGGCGCCAAGCATTCGTTCGGCCAGGGACGCGAGGGAAGCGCCGCGGCCGCGCTCGAGCACTACGAGTGGCTCACCGAGCTTGCGTCGATAGGCACGCAAGAGTCCCCATGCCGCCCGATACGACAAGCCACGGTCGGCGACTGCCGACGCGAGCGAGCCCTTTTCGGCCACCGCCCTTAGGAGTGGCAACAGGCGAGGATCGAGCGGGGTGGGAGGATCGTCGGAAAGCTGCCAAGTGAGCTCCGGCAATAGCCGCATATTGGCGCCTCCGTGCATATTCCGTTGATCGCAATGAGCAGGCTATGATCGGCTCCCGTGCTTCTAGCTGATCATAGTTGCATATCTGTACATATTATGGCTCGATGACCGGCCTGTGAATAGCCTATCGGAAGCGACCGTCCAGGCCGCGCAGCTTGTCGCTGGTGGCGACCCCAAGCTTGTTCAGATCGTGCTGCTCAGCCTGCGCGTCAGCTTGACCGCCGTACTCCTCGCCTGCGTGATCGGACTTCCGTTCGGCGCCGCGATCGCAGTGAGCCGCTTTGCCGGCCGACGCTCGGTCATCGTTGTGCTCAATGCGCTCATGGGCTTGCCGCCGGTGGTGGTAGGGTTGGTTGTCTACCTGTTGCTGTCGCGTGCCGGACCGTTGGGTTCGTTTGGCCTGCTGTTCACTCCGACCGCAATGGTCATCGCTCAGACCATCCTCATCGTGCCTATCGTTGCCGCGCTATCGCGGCAGGTAGTAGAGGACGCGTGGCAGGAATACCGCGAGCAGCTGAAGTCGCTTGGCGAATCGCGATTCGGCTCGGTCGCAACCTTGTTGTGGGATCTGCGCTTTTCATTGGTGACCATCGTGCTGGCCGGCTTCGGGCGCGCGGCGGCCGAGGTGGGCGCGGTCATCATCGTGGGCGGCAACATCGACGGCGTCACCCGAGTGATGACCACCGCAATCGCGCTGGAAACGAGCAAGGGAGATCTGCCGCTCGCGCTGGGGCTGGGCATGATCCTGCTGACGATCGTGCTCGCACTGAATGCAGCGGCCTATATCGTCAAGGAAACGGCGCAGCAGCGCTACGGATAAGCGGCGACATGGACATGCGAACACCGCCTTCGTTGCTTCCGCTCAACCTCGATCAGGTTGTCTTCGCGGTTGGCGGGCGACGCATCATCGATGGCATCTCGCTACGACTTGACGCGGGTCCGCGCACCATCATTGTCGGTCCGAACGGCGCCGGCAAGAGCGTGCTGTTGCGACTGTGCCACGGACTCCTTCTTCCGACTTCGGGCACGATTCGCTGGACTGCGCCGGAACCGCCGGATGGACCGCGGCGCCAGGCGATGGTCTTTCAGCGTCCCGTGCTGCTGCGCCGGACCGCGGTCGCCAACGTCACCTACGCGCTCGCGATTACCGGCGTGCCCCGCGCGCAGCGAATGCCGCGGGCGCTGGACGCGCTGCGCCGGGTCGGACTCGAACACCTCGCAAAGCATCCCGCACGCGTGCTCTCTGGCGGCGAACAGCAGCGGCTCGCCCTTGCTCGAGCGTGGGCGCTTTCCCCGGAAGTGCTGTTCCTCGACGAGCCAACCGCGAGTCTTGATCCCGGGGCTGCCCTCGAAATCGAGAAGGGTATTGTCGCGATGCACGCCAGCGGCACCAAGATCGTGATGGTCACGCACAACCTCGGGCAAGCGCGGCGCCTCGGCGATGAAATCCTGTTCATGCATCAAGGACGTCTTTCGGAGCGCGCACCGGCAGATCGATTTTTCAGGGATCCGGCATCGCGCGAGGCCGCCCAGTTTCTGGAAGGAGAATTGCCACGGTAGTCGATCGTCGCAGCTTTGCGATCAGTCTCGTCGCTTTGATCGCCGCCGGTACGATCAGCGGTTACGCGCAGGAACGGTTCATAACCGTCGCTTCGACGACGTCGACCGAGCAGTCGGGGCTGTTCGGCCATCTTCTTCCGCGATTCGAGCAAAAGACAGGGATCAAGGTGCACGTCGTAGCCGTGGGAACCGGACAGGCGCTCGACCTTGCGCGGCGTGGCGACGCCGACGTTGTATTCGTGCACGCGCGCCCGGCCGAGGAGAAATTTCTCGCGGAGGGTCACGGCGTCAAGCGCTATCCCGTGATGTACAACGATTTTGTCTTGCTCGGCCCAAAGAGCGATCCGGCGAAGATCGCTGGCGGCAAGGATATTCTGGAGGCGTTCAAGAAACTGGACGCTGCAAGAGCACCTTTCGTCTCCCGCGGCGACAAGAGTGGCACCCATCTCGCGGAGCTCGATCTGTGGGAAGCGGCCGGCATCGACATCGACAAGGTAAAGGGGCCGTGGTATCGCGACACGGGCCAGGGCATGGGACCGGCGCTCAACACCGCGTCATCGATGAACGCGTACATCCTGACCGATCGCGGCACGTGGCTATCTTTCAAGAATCGTGGCGACCTGGCCATTCTCATCGAAGGCGACCAGCGCTTATTCAACCAATACGGTGTGATGCTGGTAAACCCGGACAAGCACCCGAGCGTCAAGAAGGAGCTTGGCCAGATGTTCGTGGACTGGGTAATTTCGCCCGAAGGCCAGAAAGCGATCTCCGACTACAAAGTCAACCGCGCGCAGCTTTTCTTTCCCAACGCGGGGCAGCCCGGCGCGTAACCCCCAAACCGCGCACGGGCCGGCGAGACGAAGCGTGCGCGCGTAACATACGAACCCACCATGGTTCTGAACGCGGCAACCGTCCGTCTCCTTGGCAGCGCTTTCATCCAGGCGCTCAAGGATTCGTTTGCCGACAACGCTACGCAATGGGCGGCCGCCATTGCGTACTATAGTTTTCTCTCGCTATTCCCGCTGCTTCTCGCAGCCGTCTCTCTGTCCGCCTATTTCGTAAGTCCGGATTGGGCAATCGGCAAGGCGATCGTGTTATTACGGGAATTCGTTCCGGAGGGTGACGCCGCGGTTCAGCGAATCATCCGCGACGCGGTTCATGACGCGCATCCCTATGCCGGCATCGTTTCACTCTTGCTCTTGCTCGTTCTCGGTAGCCGGGCGTTCGGAGCGCTGTCGCGCGCTCTCAACATCGCCTATGAGGGCGAACAAACAGACAGCCTGTCGAGACGCATCGTCATCGAGATCGGGATGATGACCGCCGTCGGCGTGCTGTTCGTATGCACACTGTTTTCCCATTACCTACTGTTATTTTTGTCGAACGCGGTGCGCCTCCTGCCTGGAGAGACCGGCACTACTTTCACGGTGATCACCCAATTGATTCGCGTACTGCTGATACTCTCGGCGTTCTATCTGATATACCGCTTCGTTCCGCGCAAGCGGCTCAACTGGAAAAGCATCGTGTTGGGAGCCGTTGTTGCAACGTCTCTGCTAGTCGCCGCGCGCCCTCTTTTTTACGGCTACGTTCAGAATCTCGCGAGCTATAACCTGATGTACGGTGGCATCGCGATCGCGGTAGTGTTGCTGGTGTGGGGTTGGGTGGCGGCTTTCATCACAATCCTGAGCGGCGAAATGGCATCTCATTTTCAAACCATGGTTCTGGAAGGAGCGGGCGCCAAGACGGTGGACCGCAAACGCATGCATCTTCGGAACGTCAAGAAGTAAGACGCAACGTTGTGACGTGCCGGCAGCGAAAGTGGCAACAGCTTCGACAGCGAAAATAGAACACCCCGCGTCGGAAATCGGACCCGTTCGCCGATTGCGCCGAGCCGAGTTGCCGCGAGACACGGCCACACTGGCACGCTATCTCATCGGCAAGATACTGGTCCACGATCATCCGCGCGAGCGCATCGCCGGCCGCATCGTCGAGACCGAGGCGTACGTTATCGGCGATGCGGCGGCGCATGCGTTCCGCGGCCGCACGGCTCGCAACAACTCGCTGTTTCTGGAGCGCGGACACGCCTATGTTTATTTCGTCTACGGCTGCTGGTTCGCGGTCAACGTCAGTGGCGAATCGCCAGGCGTAGGAGCGGGCGTCCTGCTGCGTGCGCTCGAGCCGCTGGAAGGCCTGCGGTCGATGCAAAGGCATCGCGGAACACAGCGCGTGCTCGACCTCGCCCGCGGTCCCGGCCGCCTGGCGATGGCGATGGACCTCGATCGGCGATTCGACGGAGTCGACCTTTGCTCCCCGGGCCCGCTGTGGTTGGGCGCATCGCGCCGGCGCGCGGGGACCATCGGCGTAAGCGTTCGAATCGGGATTGCCCGCGAGGTCGAACGTAAGCTTCGCTTCTTCGAACGCGACAATGCGTTCGTGAGCGGACCCAGGCGGATGCGCGCCTGATTGTCAGTCCCCGGCCAGCGCACAAGTGCGCCGGCCGGCGTCTGGATCGGTCGCGCTTGGCGAGATACACTAGGATGAAGTATGACCCTGCGCATTGCTATCGGATCGAATCAGGAGAAATTCATGGACCAAAGCAGCGACGCCGGGCGCACGGCGGCAAACTATCTTTATTACCGCCACACGTTGCCGGTTCGCGTCATGCACTGGATCAATGTCATTGCGCTGACGATTCTGCTGATGAGCGGGCTTAATATCTTCAGTGCGCATCCAGCGTTGTACTGGGGCAAGTCGTCCTATACCGGCCGCCCACCCGTTCTCGAAATCGAATCCGTGACCGACGCCTCCGACAGGGTGACCGGCGTAACGCGAATCTTCGGTCACGAGTTCGTCACTACCGGCTTATTGGGGGCCTCCGAGGGTCCGAATGGCAATCTAGTCGGACGTACGTTTCCTTCGTGGTTGACCATCCCAGACGGTCGCTGGCTGGCAATGGCCCGTCAATGGCATCTGTTTTTCGCCTGGATCTTCGTCATCAATGGCCTTTGCTATGTTGTCTACTCGATCCTCAGCCGCCACCTTGCCCGCGATCTTGCGCCCACCGGAACCGAGCTACGCTCGATCCGGGAGTCGGTCGTCGATCACCTGCATTTTCGCCATCATTCGGGTGAAGCGTCGAAACGCTACAACGTGTTGCAGAAACTCACCTACCTGATCGTGATCTTCGTGCTGCTGCCCTTGGTGATTCTGATGGGCTTGGCGATGTCTCCCGGCTTCGACACGCTGTGGCCGGGTTGGGTCGATATTTTCGGCGGGCGCCAATCGGCGCGAACAATCCACTTTATCGCCGCCTGGCTGCTGGTTGCCTTCGTGCTGATTCACGTCTTCGAAGTGATTATCACCGGCTTGTGGAACAACTTGCGGTCGATGATTACCGGCCGCTACAGGGTAGAGGCAGAGGTCAGCAAATGAATTCCCGTGCGTTTCATCCACACCGACGGCTGTTCTTTCGCACGCTTGCGGCCGCGGGAGCAGTTCTGGTCGCGGGCTGCGACAAGCTTTCGCGAACGGAATGGTTCCCCAAGCTTTTGAGCAATACCGAGGTCCTTACTCGCAAAGCCCAGCGCGCCATCCTGCCGCGCAAGTCCATGGCGCAGGAGTTCCCGGAGTCCGAGCGCTCACCGGAATTTCGCAGCAATGGAACCGCGATGCCAGAAAACCCGCAATACAAAGCGCTGGCAGCGAGTGGCTTCGCGGCTTATGGCCTGGAAGTCGGTGGCCTGGTTGAAAAGCCGGTCATCTTTTCGCTCGAGGACCTGCGCGCGCTGCCTAGCCGAACGCAGATCACCCGCCACGATTGCGTCGAAGGCTGGAGTGCGATCGGCAAATGGAAAGGAGCGCCGCTGACGGCGGTGTTGGAAGCCGTGAGGCCGACAGCGGCGGCGCGTTACGTGGTATTCCATTGCGCCGATCCGATGGAGAGCGACGGCAGCAGTCCATATTACGAGAGCATCGACATGGACGACGCCTACCATCCACAAACCATCCTTGCCTACGAGCTCAACGACAAAACGCTCCCGATCGCCAATGGCGCGCCCATTCGCCTTCGCGTCGAGCGTCAACTCGGATACAAGCATGCCAAGTACGTCATGCGCATCGAGCTCGTCGACAGCTTCGAAAAGATCGCCGGCGGCAAAGGCGGCTACTGGGAGGACCAGGGATACGAGTGGTACGCCGGCATTTGACCGGCTGATGCAGCAGTCGCCCACGCGTCGCGCCGTCATCATGGGGCACCGCTGTGGCGTCTGGTATCGCGTCTGGGCGGGACTTGCGTCAGACGCCGCCGCGAGCCGAGTGCCTGTGGTTGACTCGCGGCGCCCAAGGCCGCCACACTTCGCGCTTTGTCTGCGATCTGGCCGACCATGTCCCCCATCCGATTCGACCGCTTTGTGCGCTACGCGGAACTGACCGCAATCATTCATGCGTTCGCCGCCGAGCATCCAGAGCTGGTATCGCTCCAATCGATCGGCAAGAGCCACGAAGGGCGCGATATCTGGGTGGTCAGCGCGACGAATCGAGCGACGGGCGCCGCCGTTGACAAGCCTGCGTTCTGGGTCGACGGCAACATCCATTCGACCGAGGTCGCGGCGTCGGTCGCCAACCTGTACTTTCTAAAGGAGCTGGTAACTCAGTACGGCAAGGATCCCGACATCACGCGGGCGTTGGACACGCGCGCGTTTTACATCTGCCCACGCATCAATCCAGACGGCGCGGAATGGGCGCTGGCTGATCGACCCAAGTGGGTGCGGTCCAGTACTCGACCTTACCCATACGACGAAGAGCCGATCGAAGGCCTGACGGTCGAGGACATCGATGGCGATGGTCGCATCCTGCAGATGCGAATCGCCGACCCGAATGGCCTCTGGAAATCACATCCTGAGGAATCCCGCCTGATGGTGCGGCGGGAGCCGACCGAGGTCGGTGGGACCTATTATCGAATTTTGCCCGAGGGCCGATTCGAGGGCTTCGACGGCTTCACCTTAAAGGTTAAAAAAAATCTTCAAGGCATTGACTTAAACAGAAATTTTCCAGCTAATTGGCGACAGGAGTACGAGCAACTAGGCGCCGGGCCGTTCCCGACGTCCGAGCCCGAGGTCCGCGCGGTCGCGGAGTTCATCACGACCCATCCGAACATCAGCGGCGGCGTCGCATTTCACACTTGGAGCGGCGTCCTGTTGCGGCCGTTCGAT
>WNGI01007289.1_pt1 | contig 10120 bp, 11 predicted proteins | sample 5400621 | NCBI WGS metagenome assembly WNGI01 (sample SAMN13153374, study PRJNA577476) | soil metagenome | isolation source: 20 cm soil or saprolite under Garry oak tree replicate 1 | place: USA:California | collected 2016-06-15 | reverse complement strand
GGCCGGATTGCTTCTCGGTCATCTGCTCGATCGCAGCTGGGGTTGGTATTTTTATTTCATGGCGCCATTCGGAATCATTGGTGGCCTCTTGATGATGTCGATCTTGGGGCGCGTGACGTTAGCTAAGCCGCAAAGGTAGGAACGCCGCGCCGCGTCCGCGGACAGCGCAGCGCGCTGCTCCCTGCCATCAGAACAGCCGCAGCTGTTCGCGCGGCCTTCGAAAAGATGCGGTCGACAAACTGGGACGACTCCCGACACCAGCTCGTCGGCACGCTACGCCAAACATGGAACGGATCTGCTCTGCAAAAATCCCTTCGCCGCTGATCCGCGTGCCCCAGTTCGAATCGTTGAGCTTCTCGCCGCCACGCAAATGGCGAATCCGGTTCAGGACTTTGTCTTTTCGATCGGGGAAATGCTCTTCCAGCCAATGTTCGAAGAGCGGAGCCACCGCCCAAGGCAAACGGACGATGGTGTAACCGGCAAATTGGGCCCCCGCTCGGGCGCACGACTCCAAAATCTTGGGAACTTCGTGGTCCGTTAATCCCGGAATAATTGGCGCAACCATTACCCCCACGGGAACTCCGGCAGTGCGCAACGCAGAAATCGCTTCGAGCCTTGCGTTCGGAGGCGAGGTTCTTGGCTCCAAGATGCGCTGCAAGCTCGGATCGAGCGAGGTTACTGAAATATTGACCGCCGCCGCCTCGAACTCTGCAAGCTCGCCCAGAAGATCGACATCTCGTGTGACCAGCCGATTCTTGGTGATGATTGCGACCGGGTTTCGAAATTTCGCCAGAACTTCCAAGCAACGCCGTGTGATCTGAAGTTTGCGCTCCACTGGCTGATACGGATCCGTCACGCCGCTCATGACCAGCGTCTGAGGATCCCACCGCGCGGATTGCAATTCCTCAGCGAGTAAATCCGGAGCATTGGTCTTGACCATGATTTTGCTTTCAAAATCGAGGCCGGCGGACAGACCAAGATATTCGTGGGTGGGGCGGGCGTAACAGTAAATGCATCCGTGTTCGCAGCCGCGATACGGATTGACGCTTGTCTCGAAACCAACATCAGGGCTGTTATTTCGGCTGATGATTGTTTTAGTTCCATCGCGAAAGAACTCAGTCTGCCGGCGCGGCCTTCCTTCCTCCTCGGGATCGGCATCTACGAGATCGAGCTCGTTTACATCCACGTGCAACTTTTCGAATCGGTTAGCTGGACTCCAGGAAGCGCCTCTCCCGTGGATCGGAGCGGAGCTCTGCACGGATTCCTCAATGACAGGGTTAAATTTTTTTGTGCGGCGACTTTTGGATCCCGGTTGCGCCATTCTATATGTTCACATGAACATGAAAGATGTCGAGCCGATTTTGCGGGATGCCTGCAAATTCGCCCGAGGCTTGCCAATCTCCTAGCGGTGGCAAAAAATTGCCTGGCCGCGGACAGGCAATAGCGGTCAGCGAACCGCTCTAGCGATTGACATCGACCGCCCCTACCTACCAATCTGGGAGGGGCGGTCGAGTCGTTAAGATCTAACTAGCGCGGGCGCGGAACAGCCTGCGCGCTCCTTCGACCGCCGTCAGGGCGACACCGAGAAGGGCAACGGTTGACCCGCCGTCGGGAACAGTGGTAGTAAATGTAGCGCTTTCTAAAAGGACATTAGCTGCGCCAGCCGTTATATCGATAAAGCCGGTCTGGTCGCCAGCTGGAATGGAAATTTTACCGTCGGCGTCGGTTACCGTTCCGATAAGTGTCGCCCCCGCCAGAGTCCCCGGCGTAGTGGTGAAAAAGACTTTCGCTTGTTCACCCGGTTGCACACTGGTCAAAAGGACCAGGCTAAAATTGGAAGGCGGAGTCGTAGGCAGCGTGAGCTGGACGAAATTAGTGCTAATGATTTCGTGTTGACCAGTGGGATCAGTTGTGGTGCCCAACCCGGTTTCAGTGCCACCCAAATTTTTTGAGAAAAGATGCGTAGTTCCACCTGCGGTGAGGAACCCACTGGCGGTCAAAGACAAACCGCTTTCCGTGAAGGTGCTGGTGGTACCCAAGTCCAGATTGCTGCCATTTTCCTGGAAATTAAAGTTAACAGCGTTCGCCTGGCCGGCCAACGCGATTCCCGCGAGAGCCATTATGATTGTCGTAAGTTTATGCTTCATAGTTTTTGTTTCCTTTACTCTGTAATGCTATTCCTCGTTCGCTGAACGTAAGCATATCGGATGCCAACACTGGAGGCGTATTTCCTAATATATTCGTAATCAGTTACTTAAATCTGACAATGTGCAGACAATGAAGGGTTGCAGTTTGGTGAAAATTGTAAGAATTTCCGACGAAAACTACGTGCTAGAATGTTCGGTAGCGAGGAGACGCTTTTTGCATTCAGCAAACACGAGCCGTAAAAGGCTACTATATTGCGCAGAGCGGCCTGACTAGGGGCGGGTCCGTTGAAGAACATAACGATGTACCAGGAGGGGTGGTCGAGTGGTTGATGGCTCCGGTCTTGAAAACCGGCAGGCCGAAAGGCCTCGTGGGTTCGAATCCCACCCCCTCCGCCATATATTTCGTGATCAAAAAGGCCAGATTCTCAAATACATCCCGGCTGGTTCACAGGAGATTCGAACGCCGTTCGACCGGTGGGGCGCGGAGCGCAAGGGTTAGGAGCGAAGCTCTCAAGCTGGCGCAGAGCGCAGCGTGGATAATCCCACCCCCTCCGCGTTTAGTTTTCGGTTTGCGACCCATTCGACTCCTCCTTGGTCCGCTCAGGGCAGGTTTTCCAATTTGCGATTGGGCCGAGGACTAGTCGCGCGACGACAAACGCACAAAGAAGACCAAGGACCGCTGCGCAGACGACGTCAGACAAATAATGCGCTGCGACATACATCCGTGAGAAGCCGATTAAAAGTGGAATTGGTAAGCAGGCCAGTCCGATCCGCCGGTTCACAAAGAATAAAACCGCGAAGAAGGCTGTCGAAGCCGCCACGTGACCGGACGGAAAAGCCTGAAACTTCGAACTGAAGCGCGGGCCGTTCCAGGCCTGCTCCGTTTTCACAGACGGCCGCGCACGACCGGTTGAAATTTTAATGACCCGTCCGACGGCGCCGGCGAGCGCCAGTGCAATCAGCATCGACAAGAAAATTCGTGTCCATTTTTTACTGCCACGCCACCAAGCGATGGCGAGAAGCAGGATTCCCAGAACGAAGTGCTCGAACCAGTCGCCGAATCGACTGACTTTTCCCATGAAAACGTGCAGCGCATGATTTTGATGTGCCGAAATCCAAGCGCGGGCCGTATCGTCAAAGTGAAAGGCGAGCGCCAACAAAAGGCCAATCGTTAGTGGCGTAATCGTCCACCAGAAAATGAACCGCCACCGCTTTGCCACCCGATCCACAAATAAACTCCCGTTGTTAGGTCTTCCTGCTTATTCTTGAATGCCCGATTTGAAATCTGCAATCCGCAATTCAGCGCTGCTTTTTTTTAGCTGCGTACTCTTTCACGTCATCGGGACTTGGAGTTTGCCGCTGATCGACCGCGATGAGCCGCGTTTCGCCGAGGCATCGCGCGAAATGGGCAACCGGAGCGATTACGTGATTCCGTACTTTAACAATCAATTTCGCCTCGATAAACCTCCCCTCACCTATTGGGCGCAGCTCGGAAGCTACAAAATCTTTGGCGAAACCGATTTTGCCGCGCGTTTCCCTTCAGCAATTGCCGCCGCGCTCACGGCGTTATCGATCTTGGCGTGGGGCTCGCGCCTTGGTGGGCAGAAGGCCGGCTGGTGGGCGGCAATAGTTTTTACTCTGTCCTTGCAAACGTTCGTGCACGCGAAGGCTGCGGTCGCGGATATGTGGCTAGTGCTGTTCGTGACGCTCACGCATTGGAGCGGGTATGAATTGCTGCGCGATCAGTACTTTAAAGAAGACCAACGTCCAACGCCCAATTCAGAAGGTGTCGAGACGCCTGCCCTCAGGCGCGTTGCCAACAGGTGGTGGTGGGTTTTCTACGCAGCACTTGGCTTCGCGTTTCTGGCCAAGGGGCCGATCGGATGGACGCCGCTCCTAACCGTCGTCTCTGCACTTATCTTCATGCGAGACGCAACACTTGCGAAACGATTCAAATTCCTGCGTGGTGGTTTGTTCACGCTTGCAATCGTCGCGCTTTGGGGAGTTCCGGCGCTCATTCAGACCCAAGGTCAATTTTGGGCCATCGGAATTGGACGACACGTGATCGGCCGCTCCTTCGGCGCGATGGAAGGACACGGCGCCAGTTCGTTAGGCGCATATTTGCTCCTGCTCCCGTTCTATTTCGTCACCGTTTTTGCGAGCTTTTTCCCTTGGTCAATCAAGCTACCGCGGCTGTGTCACCAGCTCTGGCACCGACGCGATTGGACCGACAATTATCTCCTCTGTGGGGTCGCCATCATTTTTCTCATTTTTACGCTGGTTAAAACGAAACTGCCTCACTACACGTTGCCGGCTTTTCCACTGCTCGCGTTACTTCTGGCGCGAATGTTGGTCGCCCAAGATTCAGTTCAATTCCTGAGACGTTGCGCGATCGCGGCGGCGGCAATCTATCTCGCCATCGGATTTGTGGGGCCGCCGTCGGTTGCACCGCTGTTTCCGGCGCCGGTGCTGCTTCGACAATCCCACGATTATTTGCGCCCAGAAATGGAGTTTGGCGCTCTTGATTTCACCGAGCCAAGCCTTGTCTGGTATTTTCGCTCCCGCGTTGCCGGCTGGATGACGATCCTGAATCGCGGCAATGTAGCGCCCTTCATGGAAAAGACAGGGCCTCGATTTGTCGTTATGCCAACGCATCTGGTGGAGAAAGTTTTTCCGGCACCGCCGAATTCCTGGAGAAAATTCTCGACGCTTGGTTTCAACGTGGCCAAGGGCAAACGCGTTGATCTCACACTGGTTTTAAAGCCTGATTAACAATTCCAAATTACTTGTCATGGAAATAACCGAGCATTGCATCATTGCAGTTTCGGAGTGCGCTGTTAGGGATTGCAAAACGTGATCGCGTTTCTCAACGGCAATTTAGCTCGCGCCTTACCGACACAGGCGATTGTCGATGTTGGCGGCGTCGGCTACGAAGTGTTCATCCCGCTTTCGAGTTACGACAAGCTCCCACCCGCCGGACAACCGGTGCGATTGTTAACGCATCTACACGTGCGGGAAGACGCACACGTTCTCTACGGCTTCATGACTGCGGCCGAGCGCGATCTTTTTCGATTGCTCGTCAACAATGTCAGCGGCATCGGACCGAAGCTGGCGCTGGCGGTCTTAAGCGGGATGAGCGTAAACAATTTTAAAGGCGCGGTCGTAAATTCAGATGTCGCCGCGCTTTCAAAAATCAGCGGGCTAGGAAAAAAGACTGCGGAACGCATCGTGCTAGAACTGAAAGACAAAGTTGGCGTGACGGCCGCGTGGGAAGCAGCCAGTGCCGCACATGCGCCGACACCGGAGCAAGAACGGGCCAACGAAGCGGTGCTTGCCCTAATCGCACTTGGTTACAAACAAGTGGAAGCACATCGAATAATCCGCGACCTTCAGGAAAAGGAGCGCGACAAATCGGCGGAAGAGCTGGTTAAGCTTGCGCTGAAACAAATGGCCGGAGGCAGATAACGTCGGCGGCAGCCAACGAAACACCAAGCACCAACATCCAAGCTCCAGGGAAACTCCAAAGGAGGAGAGATAAAAAGATGCGGCTCGCGAGTCATTTTGGAGTTTTGGAGTTTGATGCTTCTTTGGATGTTGGTGCTTGGTATTTGGAGTTTTAGCGAAGACGAAACGAATGCTCGTGCAAGCCGACAATAAACTGGAAAGCATTCGCACTGCCCTACCAAAGGAGGGCCTCTTCGCGGAAAAGGATTGGCTGCTCTCGCCCGATCCCTTTGCTATCAGCAAAGACTTTGAGCGCGAATTGGAGCAGCTTGGGCATCGGCTCTTTGTATTTCAACGCGCTTGCAACCAGCTCTATCTGCTGAGTGTAAAGGGCAAGCAGCCGGAGTGGATTGCGCGTTATCTCGACGCCGGAAAGCCTCCGGAGTTGATTGAATATGCGCGCCAAAAACAGTTTCGTGATGCGCTGCCGCTGGTAATTCGACCCGATCTGATCCTGACTGACGACGGTTACATTATCGCCGAGATCGACTCAGTGCCCGGCGGGATCGGTCTGACCGCGTGGCTCAATCAAACATACATTGAACTGGGCGACAATGTAATCGGTCGCGCCGATGGAATGCTCGATGGCTTTCAAAGCGTACTTCCAACCGGCGGCGATATCGTCATCTCTCAGGAAGCATCGACCTACCGGCCTGAAATGGAATGGATCGCCGCGCGCTTAAACGATCGCCAACCCCATTTGCACTGGCGCGTTACGCCCGCGGAAAACTATGAGCCGCAAAATGGTCGTGCGGTTTATCGCTTTTTTGAGCTGTTCGATCTGCCGAATATTCCGAATATCGAGAAAACGTTGCGGGCTGCATCGGAAGGCCAAATCACGATAACTCCTCCCATTAAACCGTATCTGGAAGAGAAAATGTGGTTTGCTCTCTTTTGGCTGCAACCGCTACGCGAATTTTGGCGACGCGAACTCGGCGAGAAATATTTTTTCAAGCTACAGAAGGTAATTCCGTATAGCTGGATTCTTGATCCAACCCCATTGCCACAGCATGCTGTAATTCCACGGCTTGAAATTAATGATTGGCTCGAGGCCAGTCGTTTCAGCCAAAAAGAGCGAGACCTCCTTCTAAAGGTGAGTGGGTTTTCACCCCTGGCGTGGGGGAGCCGCGGAATTGCCTTGGGATCAGATCTTTCTCACAGTGAATGGCAACGACGTATTGAACACGCGCTGACGAGTTTTGAATCGTCACCAACAATTTTGCAGCGCTTTCACAAAGGCCGCCTTTTCGATCACCGGTATTGGGATCCTAATTCCGGCGAGTTACACATTATGCGTGGGAGGGTCCGTTTGTGCCCATATTTTTTCGTAGAAGAAGGTCGTGTTCAGATGCGCGGCGCTTTGGCCACGATTGTGCCTGCTGATAAGAAGCTTTTGCACGGGATGAGCGACGCTATTTTGGTTCCCACCAGCTCTGAAGGATCGTCGCGCTAGAAGCGCTCTACGGGTGTCGCATGGTTTTCTGCGCCAGACTGCTACTCGAGAAGACGGTGAGCTCGCGCGTGTGAATCGGACCCGCGGGAGTCAATTTGCTGGAGTAAAGATGAAATGAGTCGACCCGAATCATCCCGAGATCGACGTGAACGTTTAATTTGAGGAATTTGCGGATTATTTGCGGAGAAACATCGCGACAGCGCGCCAGGGTGATGTGCGGATGGAACGGGCGAAGTTCTGGTTCCAGTCCAGCGGCGAGCGCCGCTTCCTGCACGCGTTTGTGGATTTGGAACAGGTGCGGGTGGCCTGAACCGACCCCTATCCAGATAATTTTCGGCGGTCCTTTTGAAGGAAAGGTTCCGACGCCATTGATCGGCAAAAAAAACGCGCGGAAATCGATGGTCCGCAGCCTTTCTCGCAATCTGGAAAAAATATCTTCCGATACGTCGTCGAAAAAACCGAGAGTGAGGTGCATCTGATCGCCGTCGATCCAACGGATTCCGCGCATGTGCGGGTCGAGATCCGTGAGAAGTTCTTTTGTCGCCTTCGGCAGATCAATCGCAACGAAGAGGCGTTTGGACATCAGTGGAAACGTCGAACGCCCAACGCTCAACGTCCAACTGGAAGATGGGCTTCGCGATCGTAAACGCCGCCACAGTTATCGGTGTTTGCGATTAAATCGCGCAACCTCGCGCGCAGCTTCTCGATCAACCACTCGCTTCTTGAGATCGGCGCGCTTGTCTCGGGCGACTTTACCCTGCCCGACGCCAAGCTCGGCCTTGAGTTTGCCGTTCTTCCAGTAAAGCTTCAGCGCCACCAGGGCGCGCCCGGCAACGTTCGTCTCGCCGTACAGTTTGTCGATTTCATGCCGGTGTAATAGAAGTTTGCGGACGCGCTTGGCCGGCGGCACTTCATGGCTCGCCCGCTCATACGGTTGAATGTCGGCGTTATAAAGAAAGGCTTCCCCGTTTTCGATCCGAGCGAAGGCATCGCCGATGTTAGCCTTACCAGCGCGTATCGATTTAACTTCGCTGCCCTTCAGCTCGATGCCGGCTTCGTAGCGCTCGAGTATATGATAATCGCGCAATGCCTTGCGATTAAGGATTGACTCAACGGCCATAGAGAACCCGGGGCCCGCGGCCCGTACTATGACTTAGGCGCCGTCGGCTGAACCTTTAACAGGTTCGAAAGTGAGTTTGCCGGCGATAATCTCTTTGAGCGCTATATCGGTTAGGGAGGCGCGCGGACCCGCTTCTACCATTGGTCGATGTCCCAACCCAAGTTGACGTACTCGCTTGGAGACAACATTGATCAGGAGTTGCTGGTTCGGGATCACTTGGGCTGCTTCCTGGAGGAGTTGAGTCGTCATATTACGCAATGATCTGACGGCGCGGGTCGCTTCCGTCGGGAATTGAAGAACAATCGGCGCGCTGCTTGCGAGGGCGGACGGTCTAAGTGGAGCGAGCATCGCGGGAAAAAAACGAATATTGACTGTGTGGGCAGCCAGGGGGGGTGTCAACCGATTTGTTGATGCAACCGGAAGATTCAGTCGCGGACGTTAGCCGGCAAATGGCGGGAGCTTGAGGGCGATGACCGGCCTATCGAATGTCTTCCACGTAGCTGGCGATGCGGTAATCGACTACGTCCCCCATCGTATCGAGGGCGCGATCATAGTGCCAATGCACGTTACCGTTGGTATAGAAGTTTTTGCAGACAATTGAGCCGATAATGTCGGGACCACCGTTGATTGTGAAATTGGCCGACGGGGCATAAAATACCGCAGCGAAGCCAGCGGTAGAGCCGCCGCCGGAGTTTAGATTGATCGTTTGCTGAACACTCGGATCCGGTGCGCCGTTGGGGAGCGTGGGACTGATCGCGTAGAACTGAAGATTACCCGCGTAACCACTTGTGTTCAGAATGTTCTGCGCTTTGGTCTGGAAATTTCCGTCGAAGTAGACCTGGAGGTGAACGTGCGGTGGCACGGTGATGGTCGGCTGGCTACTCGTGTTGTTGCCGATATCGCCTGTCACGTGAATGGCCACATATGTTTCCTGGGGCACGCCGCTAATGACTGCCGGGTTCACGGTCAGGTTGCCGTTGTTCGCGAATGAACTAATCAAGTAATAACTGGGGCTGGCAGCGCTTGCCCCGACAGAGGGACTTATTGTGGTATTGCCGGTCACCTCGGAGGGAGAAGCCACATAATTCCAGGCCGAAGTGCTCGGCATTTTAAATGGAGGCAGGTCGAAAGGGACATTGTTGTCGATGATGCCAGAGATACTGCTCGTCTTCTTAGTGACGTTTCCGCCATTGGTATAAATATTGCCGAAGATACTTCCCTGGATCGTCGCCACGGCGGTGTTAATCTCCACCGTGCCGCTTTGCGAGTCGGGATATCGCCAGTCGGAAGGATTATTTTTTACGCTGGAGTCGTAGGCTCCGTTGTTTGACCGATAGCTATCGACAAAAGCAGCCGAGCCGAGACCGTAAAACGTGCCGCCAGCCTTGATCGCCGCCTCGAACGGCGTAACCGGGGCTGCGATTAGCTCGATTCGCCGGGCCAGCTGAGGTTGACTAACGGCGACGAGCGCCTTGCCAACACCATCACCGTTTGGCCCATAAGCGGATATGAAATGATCGTAATTAAAGTCGATTTTGCGAAGCAGACTGTCTCCTCGAGCACCGCTAATCATCCGGTCGTCCATTCCGGTGCGACGTAATCCGAGCATCGGAGCGATACCTTTGCTTCGTATGCGGTACCACGGATTCCCCGTGACCGTGTCATTGTAGAAAAGGTCGACCGTGCTGCTTGCTGTTAAATTAGCGCTGCCAAGCGTTGTGACCGGGCTGGTTTGAACAAGTCCGGAACTCGTCCATCCGCTGAAGGCGTTCGATGGGTCCAGAATCGTCTTTCTCAGTTCCGCATAGGCGATGTCACCGCCCGCCTCTGCTGCTTGCAGGGCCGCTTTCCAGCTTTGCACCTGACTTGAGGCCACGTTGTAACGTGTGGTGCAAT
>WNGI01008760.1_pt1 | contig 10122 bp, 7 predicted proteins | sample 5400621 | NCBI WGS metagenome assembly WNGI01 (sample SAMN13153374, study PRJNA577476) | soil metagenome | isolation source: 20 cm soil or saprolite under Garry oak tree replicate 1 | place: USA:California | collected 2016-06-15 | reverse complement strand
GAAGCAAATCAGTGAAGACGATGCCTATCGGCTGATGCGCAAGCTCGCAATGGACCGCAACGTCACGTTGCTCGAGCTTGCGCAGCAACTGCTCAATGTCACGCAGCTATTGTCTTAGGGCCGGGCCGCGAATTGGTGCGTCCGGAGCGCGACAGCACTCGTTTGGTGCGGCGCAGCATGAAAAACGGTTGTCAAAGCACGGCCTTCGGCGACGAGGAAGTTAGAAATTCGCTGAGAATTAATGCCTTAGTATGCGACGGCGATATTGGTACGCGGATTGCTAAAGAGATAACGGGTCCCGATCGCGGGGCCTCCTCTACGACGAGTTTTGCGGCGGCCAGTGCGGGCTGCTGCAGTGGGCAACGGCGCCCTGGCGTTCGATTTTAGGATCGAACAACAGGGCGCTTTTTTATGGTCTTCGCGAGAACGGATGGATGCGATGAATGTATCGAAGCATGCTGGCAAGCGGTCAGGACCGAAAAAGGGCACGAGCGGCAAGCAACTACATTCCGCGTCGTCGACGCCGGTGCGTCCCGATCTCGAACGCAGGAGGCTGATCACGATGGGAAGCGGCGCAGCGTTGCTAGCGATGGTGGCTCCGGGTGTGCGGCATGCAGCGTGGGCGGCCGGGTCCGACGCACCGGAGAAAAAGGAAGTGAAAGTCGGCTTCATTCCCCTGACCGATTGTGCGTCAGTCGTCATCGCCTCGGTCATGAAATTCGATGAGAAGTACGGGATCAAGATCGTACCGAGCAAGGAAGCGTCGTGGGCTGCCGTGCGGGACAAGCTGGTCAACGGCGAGCTCGACGCTTCGCATGTCCTATACGGCCTCATCTACGGCGTGCAGCTCGGCATCGGCGGGCCGAAGAAGGACATGGCGGTGCTGTGCACACTCAACAACAACGGTCAGGCGATCACGCTTTCCAACCAATTGCGCGACAAGGGAGCCATCGACGGACCTTCGCTCAAGACCCTCATCGCGCGCGAAAAACGCGAGTACACGTTTGCGCAAACGTTTCCGACGGGCACCCACGCGATGTGGCTCTACTACTGGCTGGCCGCCAACGGAATTCATCCATTCAACGACGTGAAGACTATTGTCGTTCCTCCGCCGCAGATGGTCGCCAATATGCGCGTGGGCAACATGGACGGCTATTGCGTTGGGGAGCCATGGGGCAATCGCGCCATTTACGACAAGATCGGCTTCACCGCGATCACGACGCAGGACATCTGGAAGGATCATCCCGAGAAGGTGCTCGGCACCAGCGCGGAATTCGTCCAGCAGAACCCAAACACCACGCGGGCAATGATCGCGGCGGTGATCGAAGCATCGCAGTTCATCGACACCATGGCCAACCGGAAGAAAGTCGCCGAGATTATCGCCGACAAGAGCTACGTCAATTGTCCGGTCGACGTCATCGACCAGCGGCTCGAGGGTGTCTACGACAACGGCATCGGTAAGAAGTGGAACGACCCGAATTACATGAAGTTCTACAACGACGGCGCGGTGAACTTCCCTTACCTGTCCGATGGCATGTGGTTTCTGACGCAGCACAGACGATGGGGCCTGCTCAAGGAAGATCCCGACTATCTGGCCGTCGCCACGCAGGTCAACAAGATCGACCTCTACAAGCAAGCCGCAACGCTCGCCAAGGCGCAGGTGCCCAAAGACGCGATGCGCACGTCGAAGCTCGTCGATGGCGTGGTCTGGGACGGCAAGAGCCCGCGCTCCTATGCTGGCAGCTTCAAGATCATGGCCTGATGCGGCGCGCGATCGAGATCGACATGACCACTGCCATCGTTGCCTTGCGGCCCTTCGCGCCGAACCCGGAGTCCCGACCGGTTGCCGCCAATGATCCCGCGAGCGGAGCGCTTGTCGCCGCACGGACGGATGCCGGCGTCGTCTCCCCCGACGCGCTCGCCCGCGCCGCCGTCGCGGCCAAGGCGGCGGAAATTGCGGAGCGCGCGCGCCTGCGTCGCGAGTGGATACGCAGCTTCGTACTGACGGTCCTTCCGCCGATCCTGGGCTTCGCGCTTTTCATCGGCGCATGGGCGCTGTTTGCGCAGGCCGCGGGATCGCTGCCGTCTCCGGCGAAGACCTGGGCGTCCGCGGTCGACGTCTTCAGCCATCCGTTTTATCAGAAGGGCCCCAACGATCAGGGCATCGGCTGGAACATCTTGTCGTCGTTGAAGCGCGTGGGCATTGGATTCGGGCTCGCGGCCGCGATCGGGATACCGCTCGGATTTATCTTCGGCCGCTTCGCGTTCGCCAACGCCATGGCATCGCCGATCATCAGCCTGCTGCGACCGGTATCGCCGCTCGCTTGGCTGCCGATCGGGCTCCTGGCATTCAAGGCGGCCAACCCGGCCGCGATCTGGGTGATCTTCATTTCCAGCATTTGGCCGATGATCATCAACACTGCGGTCGGCGTACAGCGCGTGCCGCAGGACTATCTCAATGTCGCACGGGTGCTCAATCTCTCCGAGTGGAAAATCGTCACGCGCATCCTCTTTCCGGCGGTGCTTCCGTACATGTTGACCGGTGTAAGGCTCTCGATCGGCATCGCGTGGCTAGTGATCGTCGCGGCCGAAATGCTCACCGGCGGCGTCGGCATCGGCTTCTGGGTCTGGGACGAGTGGAACAACCTCAATGTCGAGCACATCATCATCGCCATCTTCGTCGTGGGCATTGTCGGCCTGCTGCTCGAACATTTGTTGCTTCTGCTCGTGCGACGCTTCAACTACGACTGACGGGCGCCATCATGACCACCCGAGAACAGAATTACCTTAGGGTCGAAAGCGTCGCGATGACTTTCCAGACGCGCAAGGGCGCGTTCGCCGCCTTGCGCGACATCAATCTGACGGTGCGCAAAGGCGAGTTCGTGGCGCTGATCGGGCATTCGGGATGCGGCAAATCCACGCTGCTTAACCTGCTCGCGGGGCTGCTCGTGCCGACACAAGGCGTGATGATCTGCGCGGAGCGAGAGATTTCCGGCCCCGGTCCCGATCGAGGCGTGGTCTTTCAGAATCATTCGCTGCTGCCCTGGCTGTCGTGCTTCGACAATGTATATCTCGCCGTGGAGCGGGTTTTCGCCGGCACTGACAAGAAGGTCGAACTCAGGCGCCGTACCCACGAAGCGCTGGCGCTGGTAGGGCTTACCCACGCCGAGCACAAGATGCCGCACGAGATCTCCGGCGGAATGAAGCAGCGCGTTGGCATCGCCCGTGCGCTGTCGATGCAGCCGACGGTGCTGCTGCTCGATGAGCCCTTCGGCGCGCTCGACGCGCTTACCCGCGCGCACCTGCAGGACGAGCTCCTCAAAATCGTTGCCACGACCGGAAGCACGGTGCTCATGGTGACGCACGACGTCGACGAGGCGGTTCTGTTGTCCGATCGCATCGTAATGATGACTAATGGTCCGTCGGCGACGATTGGCGAGATACTTCCGGTCGAGCTCGCGCGCCCGCGCGACCGCATCGAGCTGGAAGAAAATCCGCAATACCATCATTGTCGTACGGCGGTGCTTGAATTCCTCTATCGCCGCCAGATGCGCCAGGCGGCGTAGCTTCGAATGACGCCGGGACGATGAGACCGATGAAGCTCGTCATGATCGGTAATGGCATGGCCGGCGTGCGCACGCTCGAGGAGCTGGTGGCGCTCGCGCCGGACCTCTACGACGTCACCGTCTTCGGCGCGGAGCCCTACGCCAACTACAACCGCATCCTGCTCTCGCCAGTGCTCGCAGGCGAGCAGACCATCGACGACATCATGTTGAACGGCGTCGACTGGTACGAAAAACACGGCATCACGCTGCACTTAAGCAAGGAGATCACCAAGATCGACCGTATCAGGCGATCCGTCGAGACCGCCGACGGCGTCGCGGTCGGATACGACCGCTTGCTGCTGGCAACCGGATCGAACCCGATCGTGCTGACGGTGCCGGGCCACACGCTGCCTGGCGTCATCACCTATCGCGACATTCACGACACACACGCGATGATCAGCGCCGCTGCGAGCCATGAGCATGCGGTGGTGATCGGCGGCGGATTGCTCGGCCTCGAAGCCGCCAATGGCCTGAAGCAGCGCGGGATGAAAGTCACCGTGGTGCACCTTGCCGATTGGCTGATGGAGCGTCAGCTCGATCGTACCGCGGGCAATCTCCTGCAGAAATCGCTCGAGGATCGGGGCATCGCCTTCAGAGTGCGCGCGCAGACCAGGGAGTTGATCACCGCGCCCGAGGCGCAGGGCGGTCGCGTGTGCGCGGTCCGCCTCGTCGACGCCGAAGGCGTCGAGGAAACGGTTCCGGCCGATCTCGTCGTTATGGCCGTCGGCATCCGGCCCAACACCGCGCTGGCGGAACGGGCGGGATTGTTTTGCAGTCGTGGGATCGTAGTGAGCGACACGCTGCAGACCTTCGATCCCCGGATTTATGCGATCGGCGAATGCGTCAGTCACCGCGGACGGGCGTACGGCCTGGTCGCGCCCCTGTTCGAAATGGCCAAGGTGTGCGCGAACCATCTCGCCTTCTACGGCATCGCGCGCTATACCGGTTCGGTCACCGCGACCAAGCTCAAGGTCACCGGCATCGATCTTTTTTCCGCGGGCGATTTCACGGGAGGCCCGGACTGCGAGGAAATCGTGCTCTCCGATCCCTTCGGTGGCGTCTACAAGAAACTCATTATCAAGGACGACAAGCTCGTCGGCGGCGTGCTATACGGCGATACCGTGGACGGGTCGTGGTACTTCAAGCTGCTGCGCGCCGGACGAAGCATCAACGACATCCGCGACCGCCTGATGTTCGGCGAGACCAATCTCGGCGATACCGGGCATCAGGGCCAGAACCGCGCGCTCGCGATGGCGGACTCGGACGAGGTTTGCGGCTGCAACGGCATCTCAAAGTCGAGGATCGTCAAAGCGATCAAGGATCAGGGACTGTTCACGCTCGACGAAGTGCGCAAGCACACCAAGGCTTCGTCGTCGTGCGGTTCGTGCACGGGTCTGGTCGAGCAGCTTCTGATGGCCACCGCCGGCGGAGACTATTCCGCCGCGCCAAAGAAAAAGGCGATCTGCGGATGCACCGACCGGACGCATCAGGAAGCGCGCGACGCGATCCGCGAACAACACCTGCTGGCGATTGCGGAGACGATGAGCTTTCTCGAATGGCGCACGCCGAACGGCTGCGCGACCTGCCGCCCCGCGCTCAACTACTACCTGATCTCGACCTGGCCGCACGAGGCAAAGGACGATCCGCAATCGCGCTTCATCAACGAGCGAGCGCACGCCAACATACAGAAGGACGGTACATTCTCGGTCGTGCCGCGAATGTGGGGCGGCGAAACCAACGCGAGCGAACTGCGGCGAATCGCCGATGTTGTCGACAAGTACGCCATACCGACGGTCAAGGTTACCGGCGGTCAGCGAATCGATCTCCTCGGCGTGAAGAAGCAGGACCTGCCAGACGTCTGGCGCGACTTAGGGATGCCGTCGGGTCACGCGTACGCCAAGGCGTTGCGCACCGTCAAGACCTGTGTGGGTTCAGAGTGGTGCCGCTTCGGCACACAGGACTCGACCCGCATGGGCCAGGAGCTCGAGCGCGCATTGTGGCGGATGTATGCGCCGCACAAGGTGAAGCTCGCGGTGTCGGGCTGCCCGCGCAATTGCGCCGAGTCGGGCATCAAGGACGTCGGCGTGATCGGCGTCGATTCGGGGTGGGAAATCTACATCGCAGGCAACGGCGGCATCAAGACCGAAGTCGCGCAGTTTCTGGTGCGCGTGAAGACGCGCGAGGAAGTGCTCGAGCACGCAGGCGCGTTCCTGCAGCTTTATCGGGAGGAAGGCTGGTATCTGGAGCGCACGGTCCATTATGTGGCGCGGGTCGGTCTCGATCACGTCAAAAAGGCCTTGCTCGCGGACGACGACCGGCGCCGTGCGCTCTACGAGCGGCTGCAATACGCGCTCGACGGCGAGCCCGACCCGTGGCACGAGATGACGCGCGCGGGCATCGATCGACGCCAGTACATTCCGCTGAACGCACAGGTAGAGAGCGTCGCGACATGAGCGGTTGGAGCCGCGTCTGCCTGATCGCGGAGATCCCCGTACTCGGCGCCCGCGTGATCGAAGCCGCACACGCAAGCGGCGATAACGTGGCGATATTCCGCACCGCCGACGACCGCGTGTTCGCGTTGCGCGACCGGTGTCCGCACAAAGGTGGCCCTCTGTCGCAGGGCATCGTCTTCGGCGAATCGGTCGCCTGTCCGCTTCACGGCTGGAACATCGATCTAGCCTCGGGTTGTGCGCACGCGCCGGACCGCGGCTGCGCGCAACGCATGGCGGTGCGCGTCGACACGGGAACGGTGTACGTGAAGACTGGTGGCGCAGCGTCGGGAGCGTCCGCGTTTCAGCCTACCGATCGGGATGCCGAGCGGGCCCGTGCACATGACTGAGACCCACAGTGCCTGCTGCTACTGCGGCGTGGGCTGCGGAGTCATCATCGAAACGAGCGACGGCCGCATCAGCGGCGTGCGCGGTGACCCGGAGCATCCAGCCAACTTTGGCCGCCTGTGTACCAAGGGCACGACATTGCATCTCACCGCGAACGCTCACGGCCGTGCGCTCCATCCCGAGCTTCGTACAGACCGCTCATCGCTGCGCACGCGGCATCGCTGGGACGAGACGCTCGATCATCTCGCCGATCGCTTCGCCGATACGATACGCACACACGGCCCCGACAGCGTCGGTTTCTATGTTTCGGGTCAGCTTCTGACCGAGGACTACTATGTCTTCAACAAGCTGGCCAAGGGGCTGATCGGCACCAACAACATCGACACCAACTCGCGGCTGTGTATGTCGTCCGCGGTCGCGGGATACAAGCAGACCTTGGGGTCGGACGCCCCGCCGGCGTGCTACGAAGACATCGACCATACCGACCTGTTGTTCATCGCAGGCTCGAACACCGCGTGGGCACATCCGGTGCTGTACCGACGGATTGAAGCGACGAAGGAGCGCAATCCGTCACTCAAGATCATCGTCGTCGATCCGCGCCGCACGGAAACCGCCGAGGGCGCCGATCTCCATCTGGCGATCCTTCCCGGCACCGACGTCGCGCTGTTCAATGGCATGCTGCACATCATGATCTGGGAGGATCTGACCGCGGCCGCCTATATAGCAGCGCACACCGAGGGGTTTGCCGCGCTCAAGGCCACCGTGCGCGACTACACGCCGAAGTTCGTCGCGGAGATATGCGGAATCAGCGAGGCCGAGCTCTTTCAAGCGGCACGCTGGTTCGCGGCCGCGAAGGCCGCCCTTTCGCTTTACTGCCAGGGTTTGAATCAGTCTACCTCGGGAACGGCGAAGAACGCGGCACTGATCAATCTGCATCTTGCGACCGGCCACATCGGGCGGCCGGGCGCGGGTCCGTTTTCATTGACAGGACAACCCAATGCGATGGGCGGCCGCGAAGTCGGCGGCATGGCGAATCTCCTTTCCGCGCATCGCGACCTTGCCAATCCGCAACACCGCGCCGAAGTCGCCGCGCTATGGGGTGTCGACGCCGTTCCAGCGACGTCCGGCAAGACCGCCGTCGAGATGTTCGACGCCGTGCGCCGGGGCGAAATCAAGCTGTTGTGGATTGCCTGCACGAATCCGGCGCAGTCCATGCCCGATCAGGCGCTAGTGCGCGAAGCGCTCAAGCGCGCCGAGCTCGTGGTGGTGCAGGAAGCGTACGCCAACACCGAGACCTGCACTTATGCCGACGTGCTCCTGCCTGCGTCGAGCTGGGGCGAGAAGGAAGGCACGATCACCAATTCCGAGCGCCGCATCATGCGCGTGCGCACTGCCGTGAGCGCGCCGGGCGAGGCCCGTGATGACTGGGCGATCGTGGTCGATTTCGCGCGGCGACTCGAAGCGCGATTATCCTCGGCGCACTACACGCAGGCGGGAACGTTGTTTCCCTACTCGACGCTCGAGCAGATTTTCGACGAGCATCGCGAGACGACCCGTGGCCGCGATTTGGACATCACAGGTTTAAGCTACGCGCTTCTCGACCGCAATGGTCCGCAGCAATGGCCGTTCCCCGAGGGAGCGGAATGCGGGCAGAAGCGCCTGTACACCGATGGCGTCTTTGCGACGGCGAGTGGCCGCGCGTGCTTCGCCAATACCGCGTACAAGCCGGTCGCCGACGCCGTCGACGCGCGGTTTCCGTTTCGGCTAAATACCGGGCGCTTGCGCGACCAGTGGCACGCTATGAGCCGGACCGGCACCGTGGCGCAGCTTTTCAATCACACCGAATCACCGCGCGTCGCGCTCAATCCGCACGATCTGCATCGCCGCGGCCTTGTCGATGGCGAGCTCGTCCGGGTGGAATCTCGTCGCGGCAGCATGATACTTCCGGTCGAGGCGAGCGATCGCATGCGTTCCGGACAGGCCTTCGTACCCATGCATTGGGGCAGCAACTTCCTCTCCGGCAGCGGCGCCCGCAACCAGGGAGCCGGTATCAATGCACTTACTAATGCTGCATTCGACCCGGATTCAAAGCAACCCGAGCTCAAGCATGCCGCGGTGCGCATCGAGCGCGCGGGGCTATCTTGGCAACTCGTCGCTTTCGGTTTCGCGCCTGACGGCAAAACGCTGACGCTTCTGGAGCAGCTGCGTGCGCGCATGTCGGCGTTCCCATTTGCAAGTTGCACATTGATCGGCCGCAAGTTCCCGGGCGCGCTGTTCCACGCCGCATCGGAACAACCGCTTGCGTCGGAGCTCCTCGGCGGGCTCGATGCGCTCTTCGGTCTCGACGGCGAGCCGGTGTTGCGCTATGACGATACGCGTCGAGGCATCAGCCGCAGAATACGCATCGACGACGGCCGTGTGAGCGCGGTGCGCCTGGCCGGCGACACGCAGGCTGCGGTATGGCTCAAGGACTGGCTCATTCGCGGGGACTCCGTTGCCGTGCTGGGGCGGTTGCTGCTTGCACCGACGGTCGCGGCTCCCACAGGATTTGTTACATGCGGCAAAATCGTTTGCAACTGCTGGAACGTCTCGCAATCCGAAATCAGCGAATTCGTAGATGCCCTACCAGACGTCGAGCGTGTCGGCAATTCGGCTGCGTTTGACGCGGTTCAGGTCGCGTTGAAATGCGGAACGCAGTGCGGGTCCGGGTCTTGTCTGCCCGAGGTCCGGCGCATGGTCTCCGAACGCAAACGCACAAGGTTGGCCGCGTGAGGCCGAGATCCCTCTAGTCGGCGCGGGGCCGGGTGACCCGGAGCTCCTTACGCTCAAGGTCGTGCGCGCGCTCGAAGAAGCCGACGTCGTGTTTCACGATGACCTCCATTTCGCGTGCCTGCGCCACGCGCGATCGAATGCACGTATCGTTGCTGTTGGCAAGCCCGGCGGATGCCGGGTACTGGTCGACTTTGAAGTGACGGACTGTTACAAACTGATTAGGGCTCAGTGAGCTTAATCGGTAGCAAACCACCGTTTTCGAATGTGATCGTGGCCTTCCCTGTCTCTTCGGCCCACGCGAACTTTGCGGCGAGCGAGCCAGAAAACGCACCCACGGCTTGCTTCTGTCTCGATACTGGCCGGAACAAAATGATTGCGCCTGTTGGTCCGTCCTGATACAGCGCGTAGTTGCCAGATGGAGCAATAGAGTAAACATCAGTCTGGCTTAACTCAATGTCCTTGTAGTAGAGAAAAGCGAAGTGCCCGATGGCCTCAAATGAACCTGGAGGATTCGTCTGACTTCGATAGACTATTCGAAAGCCGAACCCAACCTCCTTATTGCTTTCCGAAAGAACCTCGGCCTGCACAAAGCCAAGGCTCAGTACCGCTAGCAGGCCGACGATGATTGGTCGCATAGTCTTCGTTCTCAGTGCATCGTGTCCGCCATCAGCGGTCCATGGCATTTCAACGCATTTGGAAACGTCAAGATTTGATTTTACAGTCAGTGTAGGCTCGACTGCTTGCGGAATTGCCGCGGTTCCGCGCGCTAGCTATATCGTTTCGGTTCGATAAAGAAATTGCATCGCGGGTCGCATCGATTCGCAGAGCGAGAAACGGACATCGTTGTTACCCTCCGATCTAGGTATCGCCCGCATCGATCGCATCGAAGGCAACACGCAACATACTCG
>WNGI01008045.1_pt1 | contig 10122 bp, 8 predicted proteins | sample 5400621 | NCBI WGS metagenome assembly WNGI01 (sample SAMN13153374, study PRJNA577476) | soil metagenome | isolation source: 20 cm soil or saprolite under Garry oak tree replicate 1 | place: USA:California | collected 2016-06-15 | reverse complement strand
GCGCGCGATCAAGGGCCGGGGATTCCCGACGTCACCCGTGCGCTGCAGGATGGGTACTCGACGTCGGGCGGACTGGGGCTCGGGCTGCCGGGCGCGCGGCGCTTGATGGACGACTTCGACGTCGTGTCGATTCCCGGCAAGGGGACCACCGTGACGATGAAGAAATGGCGCAGGCGGCATGCGTGAGGCGTCGGTGCACGCTCCTCCCGTGATCGACTGGGGGGTGGCCACGCGGGCGCTCGCCGGCGAGACGGAATCGGGTGATCTCCATCTAGTCAAGCGGGTGGGGCGTGGCACGCTGGTCGCCGCGGTGGACGGGCTGGGGCACGGTGCGGAGGCGGCCGCCGCCGCCCGTGCGGCCGTAGCGGCGCTCGACCGCTACGCAGAGGAGTCCCTGCCGCCCCTGGTGCGACGTTGTCACGAGGCGCTCGGGCGTCGTGATGAGCCTGGCCTACCTCGGCGGGGTTCAGCCGTCGCTCACCTGGCTGGGCGTGGGAAACGTCGAGGGGGTGGTGCTGTACGCGGCGCGCCCCGCGCGCCCCGCGCGCCCCGCGCGCAGCTCGCTCGTGACGCGCGGCGGTATCATCGGCGGCGCCGCGCTCCCGGAGCTGCGGACCGACGTGGTGCCGGTCGCGCCCGGGGATCTCCTCATCTTCGCCACCGACGGCATCCGCGGCGGATTCGCCGAGGGCCTCCCCAGCGACGCGACCCCACAACAACTCGCCGACCAGATCCTCGCCCGGTATGGCAAGGGCACCGATGATGCGCTGGTCCTGGTCGCGCGCTACGCGGGGGGCGGGCCGGGCAGGACATGAGCAGAGTGGTACCGAACGGGTCTCCCGCCAGCCCACCCGCCGCACCGCGCAAGGACGAGACGCAGGCGCTGCGGATTCTCGCGGTGGGCGCCGAGGGCGCCGGCAGCGGAGGCTTGCTCCACGGCATCCGCCAGTGGGTCGGTGAGGGCGGCGTCGAAATCGAGGCCGCTCCGGACCTGCCGCGCGCCGTGCGCCAGCTCGGCACGGGGCGGTGGCACGTCGTGGTCGCGGTGTTGGGCGACCACGCGGACGACGATCTCGCTTGGTGGGTGGACACGCTGCGCGGCGCGACCGCCGCGCCGCGCTTGATCGCCGTGGCGGCCGGCCCGTCGATGGGTCTGGTGTTGCGTGCCGAAAAGCTGGGTGTGCTCGACGTACTCTCGCTCCCGGTGCGGCGAGAGGATTTCCTGCGCGCGCTGCGCCGCGCGCGCCCCATCACCGAAGCCGCGGTCACGCTGCCCGTCGTCGAGCCCCATGCCGTCGGACAGTACGCGCTGGTGGGCCAGAGCGCGGCGATGCTCGACGTGTACCGACTGGTCGCCCGGGTGGCCCCGAGCACGGCGACCGTGCTGGTGCAAGGCGAGTCGGGGACAGGTAAGGAAGTGGTCGCCCGTGCGATCCACATCAACGGGCCGGTGTCGTCCGGGCCGTTCGTCGCCGTCAACTGCGCCGCCATCCCCGAGAACCTGCTCGAAAGCGAGCTGTTCGGGCACGAGAAGGGTGCGTTCACCGGGGCGGTCATGCGCAAGATCGGCCGGTTCGAGCAGGCCGGTGGCGGCACGTTGTTCCTCGACGAGATCGCGGATATGAGTCTGGCGCTGCAGGCCAAGATCCTGCGGGCGGTCCAGGAGCGGGAGATCGAGCGTGTGGGCGGGACGGACACGATTCCCGTCGACGTCCGGCTGATCGCGGCGACGAACCGCGACTTGAAGGACGCGATCAAGCAGGGGCGGTTTCGCGAGGACCTGTACTATCGGCTGGCCGTCGTGCTGATCCGCCTGCCGCGCCTGGGGGAGCGCGGGGACGACCTGCTCCTCCTCACCGCTTACTTCGTGCACCAGTTCGCGGCGCGATACGGGAAGCAGATCCACGCGATCTCGGATCGGGCACTCGAGCTGTTGCGCAACCACGCCTGGGTCGGGAACGTCCGCGAGCTGCGCAACGTCATCGAGCGGGCGGTGATCGTGGCCACGGACGAGGTGCTGCGCGCCGAGCACCTCCCCGAAGAGTTCCGCGGCGAAGAGGCGACGCTCCCCGACCGGCCGGAGGGGGCGCTGCTCACGCTGGCGGAAGTCGAGGCGCGCCACATCACGCGCGTGCTCGCGCACACCAACCACCAGATCGGCGCGGCGGCGGAGATCCTCGGGATCCACCGTAATACGTTGACGCGGAAGATGAAGGAGTACGGCCTGTGACGCCCCCGTTGCCTCCGGTGCGCGTCGAGAAGGCCCTCGCGCTGCTACCCGAGATCGAAGCGCTCGGGCCCTTGCGGGCCCTGCTCGTCTCGATCTCGCGGCCCGACGAGCGCTCGTTGTGGTCGAGCTCCGGTCCGTATCTCACTCTCGGGAAGCGCGGCGTGCAGCCGGAAGAGCTGCGGCGCCGCATGCCGCAGGCGTTCCACGTGATCACGGAGCACCTCCAGACGCTGTACCGGGCGTACGTCGAGGCCCTCGAATGCCAGCAGCGGGCAGACGGGACCGGGGCGGTCGCGGCACTGGTGCGCGCCGGCCACGGCGAAGAGCGCGTCGGCCGGCTCAGTCAGGCACGGGCTTGGTACGACGTTGCGCTGCGCGTCTCCCAGGCGCTGCAGGACCGTCGCCCCGAGGTGGAGTCGCTCCGCTCGCTCGGGGAGTTGTTTCTGCGGTTGGGTCAATACGCGGAGGGGGCCCGTCATTTCCAGCGGGCGCTGGCGATCGCGGAAGCCGAGTTCGATCAGACGGGCGCGATCGCGGCGTGCGAGGGCTTGGGTGACGCGGCGCTCGCCCAGAGCCAATGGACGGGCGCCCAGGCGTGGTACGCCCGCGGACTGCGACTCGCCACTGCCGGCGGCGACCAGCGGCAGATCGGGCGCCTCGAACGGGACCTCGGCGTGCTGGCGCGCCATCAAGGGGAGCTGACCGTCGCGGGCGAGCACCTGCGCCGGGCACGCGAGTGTTTCGAGTCCGGCGATGCCGCCGAGGAAATGGCCGGGCTCCTGAACACGCAGGGGCAGCTCGAAGCGCAGCTGGGCCGTCCCCAGGCGGCTTCGGGGGCGTACCGGGAGGCGCTCGCGTGGTTGCAACGCGCGCCGCGTGACGCCGGGCTCGAAGTCACGATTCGTTTGAACCTCGCCGAGCTGCACCTGGAGGCGGGGCGGTTCCTGGACGGCGAGGAGGAGATGCGCCGCGCCGAGCAGGTGGCGATCGCGGGCAACCTCCCCGGGCGGCTGGCGCAGATCTACACGCTGATGGGGAAGTTGCGGGGCCGGCAGCTCGACGAGACGGGGTTCGTCTTCTTCGAGCAGGCGATCGAGCTGAGTCGCATGCTCGAGCCCTCCCCTACGACCGAAGCCCAGGTATACGTCGAATACGGCTTGTTCCGCGAGCGCCTGGGCCAGCGCGAAGAGGCCCGCGCGTACCTGGAGCGCGCCCGGGAGCTCTATGGCAGCGTCGGCGACGCCGCCGACCGCAGACGGGTGGAGGCGGAGCTGGAGAAAATGACGGCGTAACGCCCTACGCCAGTCCCAAGCGCTTTTCGATGTGTCCTTTGACGGTGGGCGTGATGATGCCGCGCTGCAACGCGTCGGTGAGGGCTTGTGCGACGGCGCCGCGGTCGGCGTCCAGCTTCTGCTCCCGCAGCTCCCGGATCGCCCGGGCGAGACGTTGATCGTACTCGCTCGTTTTCAGCTGTCCCGCGTCCATCTCCTGTTTCAGCGCGTCCAGCTGCTTGATGAAGCGTTCCAGCGAAACCGGTGCCATCGGATCACTCCTTGGGTGTGGTGACGGCCGCCGCGAGCCGACGCACCTCGGCGTGGCGGAAGCACTTCACGAGATGATCGTTGACCATTCCCACCGCTTGCATGAACGCGTAGCAGATCGTCGGGCCGACGAACCGGAAGTCGCGCTGGACGAGCGCGGCGCTCATGCGATCCGATTCGCGGGAGCGGGCCGGGAGGTCGCGCAGGCTGCGGCGGTGGAATTGCCTGGGCGCGGCCCCCACGAAGCTCCACAGGAACGCATCGAACGAGCCGTCGTGCTCGACGAACGCGAGAAACGCGCGCGCGTTCGACACGGCGGCCCGCACCTTTTGCCGGTTGCGCACGATCCCGGGATCGCGGAGCAGCTGCGCGATCTTGTGCGCGTCGTAGCGCGCCATGCGCTCCGGGTCGAACCCGTCGAACGCCTCCAGGAACCGCGCCCGCTTGTGCAGGATCACCGCCCACGACAAGCCCGCCTGGAAGCCGTCCAACACGAGCTTCGCGAACAGGTCGCGGTCACCGTGCAAGGGGACGCCCCATTCGCGGTCGTGGTAGGCGAGCATCAGCGGATCGTCGGTTCCTGCCCAACAGCGTCGCGTCATAGGGCGGTTAAGATAACGCGAGGCGAACGGCGTAGCACGACGGCGTAGCACGAAAGGCGTCACGCGAAGGCGTCATGAAATACCTGCATGTGACAGAGCGCGACGGCCGCTATCTCAGCGAGCTGCGGGAGGCGGCGGTGCCGCGGCCTCGGGCTGACGAACTCCTCGTGCGGGTGGCGGCGTCGGGGCTCAACCGCGCCGACCTGTCGCAGATTGCGGGCCGCTATCCCCCCCCGCCCGGAGAACCGGAGATCCTCGGGCTCGAGGTCGCGGGGACGCTGCCGAGCTCTGGCGAGCGGGTGTGCGCGCTGCTCGCGGGCGGAGGTCACGCCGAGTACGTCGCCGCGCCGCGCGGGCAGGTGTTCCCCGCGCCGCCCGCGCTCGATCTCGTGCCCGCGGCGGGCATCCCCGAAGCGTTCCTCACCGCGTTCGTCAATCTGGTGGTGGAGGGCGGCCTCTCGGCCGGCGATGCCGTGCTCATCCACGCGGGCGCCTCGGGCGTGGGGCTGGCCGCGATCCAAATGGGGAAGCTCGTCGGGGCCAAGGTGGCCGCCACGACGCGCACGGCGGACAAGCTTGCCGCGCTCACCGCGGCGGGTGCCGACCTGGCGCTGCTCGGCCCCCACGCCGTGTCGGAGATCGAGCAGCGCTGGGGCCCGGACAGCGTGGCGGTCGTGCTGGATCCGATCGGCGCCGCGACGCTGCCAGGTGATCTCGCGGTACTGGCTCCGGGGGGCCGGATCGTCAGCATCGCGACGCTGGGCGGGGCCGCGGCCCCCCTCGATTTGTCGCTGCTCATGCGAAAGCGGGCGCGCCTCATCGGCTCCATGCTGCGGGCTCGCAGCCGCACGGAGAAAGCCGCGCTGGTCGCGCAATTCCGCCGGGACATCCTGCCGGCGTTCGACAGCGGGGCCCTGCGGGTGATGCTCGACTCGGTGTTCCCGCCGGTGCGGGCGGTCGCAGCGTTTCAGCGGATGCGCGACAACGCGAACACGGGTAAGATCGTCATCGATTGGCGGTAGCCGGTGCGGCCGGTCAACGGGATCCCGTTCCCGCCGCGGCCTGCGGCGCCGGCGTGGCGCGGGCGAGGTAGACGGCGTTGAAGAAGAGCTTGAAGGTCCCGTGCGGCTGGCCGCGATTCAGGATCTCCGGCCCGAACAGCAGCAGCTTTCCGCCCTTGTCGCCGATCGGCGCCTCGACGGCTGCGACGCCGTCCTTGAGATACTGTTGGCCCCACGCCCAGCCACTGCGCAGCGGGTGGTCCGACTCGAACCACGCGACCGGGCGCACGCCGGCGGCCGCCGCATCGGGGCGGAGGTCGAACACCGGACTGTTGTCGAAGAACACATCCACCCGTCCTGGGATGCCGTATGCGACGGCACGTGTCGTGTCGATGCGTGCCTGGAGCAGCGAGCCCGGCACGTAGAATTTGGAGCGGGGAAGGGGCTTGCCGTCCAGCACCAGGTGACTCGCCAGCGGGAGACCGATGTGCTGGCCCAGGCCGGTCGAGCTGCCGATCGCGATGATGGTGCCGCCGTCGGCGAGGAACTGGCGCAGCAGCGGCACGGTCTTCTGCACGCTGACGCGCCCGAGCCGGTTCCTGAACTCCGCGGGAATCGTTTCCGGCGGCGGCGGCGGCCCGAAGAAGTCGTCCGGCTGGTCCCGGTCGTTCTGGGGGATCGCGCCGTCGGGGAAGACGAGCACGTCGTAGCGGTCGGCGAGCTTGCCGGCGTCAAGCGTCGGCGGATACACGACCTCGAACGGAAACTCGAACCGCTCGAGCAGCCACCGGGTCCAGCCGGACGGAATCGACCCGCCGTAGCGGTCCCACAGTCCGATGCGCACGGGGCGCACGCGCAGCGCGGGAGCCGGGCGCGTCGCGAGCCCGTCGAAGCTCAGGCCCAGGTCCGTCGCGAGCCGCCGCACCAGTGGGACGCTCGCGGGCGTGGCCGGAATGAAGATCGTGCCGGCCGGGTACTCGCGGCCGTTCGCCGCGACCGGCTGCGCGAGCCAGTCGACTTCCTCCCCCTTGGCGAGTAGTCGATTGGTGGCGATCGCGGCGTCGTTCAGGCGATGACTCAGCAGGAAACCGGCGGCCCCGTCCGCGTGGCTGACCGTCCCCGCGGGCGGTGTCGCGGTGTCTCGCACCGGCTCGAACGGTCCGTCGAATCGGTCCAGGATGCGATCGAAGCTGACGCCCATCTGATAGGCCAGGGTCCAGCCCGCGTTGTCGTACGGTGGGATCGGCGGGCCGCCGGGGTACTGGAAATCGTTGGGATGGTCCTGCGGCTCGAACATGTCGAGGACGTGCGGCCGGAACGCCTGGGCGGCCTGCACGACGTAGGACTGCGCGGGATAGTGCCGGCCCGTCAGGTCGAAGTCCCGCGTCGCCCGCAGCACCGTCACGCCGTTCTTGATGAGGGTATTCACGAACTTGGTGGCGGTCGGGAAGTCCGCCTGGTCGGACGGGAGAATGTAGCCGCGCGGGTCGCGCTGCGCCGGATCGTGCAGCAGCGCGAAGTATTTCGTCGGCACGCGGCCGTCCCGCGTGCGCGTGGTCCGGATGGTGTCGAGCGCGCTGTCCTTCAGCGCCGCCGCCTTGACGGTCTCGATGAGCTGGGGGTGCACCGTCCAGTGATCCGCGCCGCCGCGCTCGATCGCATTCTCTCCCATGCGATAGATGTTGTAGAGCAGCGTCTCGCGATAGCGCGAGGCGTAATCGAGGATCGCGCGGTTGGCGGTGATCGAGTAGTCGACCGACTGCCGGAAGTGCCACCGTTGCGGCTCGACGGGCGCGGGCATGTCGCCCTTGGGCAGCGCGCGGTCGGGGACGAACGGGATATCGATGGGCGTCGGGTTGCCGATCGCCTCGGTCAGGAGCCCGATCATGTTATGGAAGTAGGCGGTGGTCCGAAGCCCGCCGTTCCACCACGTCGAGTACGGCGCGCCCGAGCGCATCGTCGCCCCGGGTTTCCCCTCCGCGAGGAAGCGCTGGTGCATCGCTGCCGCGACCATGTCGATGCCGATCGGCACGAGCGGGTCGAAGTAGTAATTGAACGGATCGCGAAACGGCGGCGCGAACAGCACGGCGCCGGCGGGGCCCGTCTGGTGGTGGTTGTAGACGATTTGCGGGAACCACTCCCGGAACATGACCCGGGCCATGTTCTCGGTCTCGGGCTGGGTCACCATGTAGAAGTCGCGGTTGTTGTCGTGCCCGATGTACTTCTGGTACAGCCGCGGGACGCCCGCCGTCGAGCGCTTGAGCGAGTCCGGCTCGCGCATGTACCAGCTCGACACCAGCTCCATGCCGTCGGGGTTGGCATGCACCGCGAGCAGGATGACGTCGTCGAGGATACGGCGGGTTTCCGGGTCGTCCCGGCTCACCATTTGATAGACGAGCTCCAGCAGCTGATGCGCGCCCAGCACCTCGGTGGCGTGCAAGCCACCGTCGATCCACACGACCGCCTTCCCTTCGCGGGCCAGGGCGTGCGCCTGCTCGTCGGTGAGCCCCTGCGCGAGCGCCAGGCGCCGCGCAATATCTTCGTAACGCGCCAGGCGCTTGTGGTTCTCGGGCGCGGTGATGATCGCCATGAGCTGGGGCCGCCCTTCAGCGGTCTTGCCGATCTCGCGCAACACCATACGCGGCGACTCTCGGGCGAGCGTCCGCCAGTAGGCCTCGAGCTGCGTGTAGGTCGCGAGGTGATAGTCCGCGCCGACGTCGAAGCCGAGGGCTTGGCGCGGCGTCGTGACGCGGTGCTGCGCCGGGGCCGGCCGCGCGACCAGCGCTGCCGCGACGAGCAAGACGGGGATTCTCGGCATATGGAGGACTCGCAATTCGGACGGGGCGTGCAGTAAACTATCTGTGGATGGTCACCGTGCCAGGCTGGATGACTCTCGTCGTGATGCGTATCCGCAACACCGTACTCGCGCTGCTGGCGGCCGCCGCCGCGAGGCCGGGTGCCGCTCAAACGCCGGCCCCCGGGGACAGCGTGCCGCCAGGCCTATACGCAGCGGCCGGCGCCGGGATGCTCAGCCCGGCGGCGCGGCGTGCCGTGCCGTTCGTGTACGTGCCGAACAGCAAAGACGGTACGGTCACGGTGATCGACCCGTTGACCTACCACGTCCTACGCACCTTTGCGACGGGCGCCCTGCCACAACACGTGGTGCCGTCGTACGATCTGCTGACGCTGTGGGTGGCGAACAACCTGGGCAACACGCTCACCCCGATCGATCCAGCCAACGGGCGCGAAGGGCCGAGCGTGCCGGTCGCCGATCCGTACAACCTGTATTTCACCCCCGACGGCCACTGGGCCATCGTCGTGGCCGAGCGGCTGCGGCGGCTCGACTTCCGGGACGCGCACACGATGGCGCTCGTGGAATCGGTGCCGGTCGCGTGCAAGGGCGTGGACCACATGGAATTCACCGCCGACGGGCGCTACGCGATCGCGACGTGCGAGTTCTCGGGCGAGCTGCTCAAGCTCGAGCTCTCGAGCCGTCGGGTCGTCGGGTATCTGCTGCTCGACCCCGACGGGCTGGGCGCCCGCGCGATGCCGCAGGACATCCGCGCGTCGCCCGACGGGCATGTGTTCTACGTGGCCGACATGATGGCGAACGGCGTCTACCTGGTGGACCCAGACGCATTCAGGCGTGTCGGGTTCGTCGCGACCGGCAAGGGCACGCACGGCATCTATCCCAGCCGGGACGGGCGCCGGATGTACATCAGCAACCGGGGATGGAACACCACCGCGGGCGGTCGCCACGGACCGGGGAGCATCACCGTGCTCGATCCCACGACGCAGCGGATCGTCGCCACCTGGCCGGTGCCGGGCGGCGGGAGCCCCGACATGGGGAACGTGACCGCCGATGGGCGGGAGCTGTGGCTCTCGGGGCGCTACGACAGCGAGGTGTACGTCTTCGACGCCCAGACGGGCCGGCTCACACACCGTATCGCGGTCGGGCGGGAGCCGCATGGCTTGTGCGTGTGGCCGCAGCCCGGGCGCTACTCACTGGGACACACGGGGAACATGCGGTGAGCGCCGGGTCACCACCCCCGGGCTTGCGCCCGGGGGTCACCACCCCGGGCTCGCGCCCGGGGTCAGTTGGCGCTCAAGCTCTAGCGCTCAGACTCACCACCCCGGGCTTGCGCCCGGGGTCAGTTGGCACTCAAGCTCTCTCTAGCGCTCAGCACCCCGGGCTCGCGCCCGGGGTCAGTTGGCGCTCAAGCTCTACCGCGAAGCGAGCGACGGCGTGATCTCGAGCGTGCCGCTCGCGTCGCCCGAGACGAAGCGGCCGTAGTTGGCACACAGACGTCACCATCTCAGCGACTCGGGAGCCCAGGGCCGTCATGAATCGCATCAATCGGATCGAGGGGAAGCTGATACTCGTCACCGGCGCGAGCTCGGGGATCGGCGCGGCGTGCGCACGCCGCTTCGCCGCGGAGGGCGCGAAGCTCGTGCTGTGGGCGCGCCGCGTCGATCGACTCGAGCGGCTCAGCGCCGAGCTGCGCGAGGGCCACGGAACGTCGGTGTTGCTCGCGCAGGTGGACGTGCGTGATCGGGCGGCGGTGAACGCGGCCGCCGCGAGCCTCGTGGCTGGCGGGCACATCCCGGATGTTCTCATCAACAACGCCGGTCTCGCGAGCGGGATGTCCAAGATCCACGAGGGCGACCCCGAGGATTGGGATCGCATGATCGACACGAACCTGAAGGGGTTGCTCAACGTGACCCGCGCCATTCTGCCGCACATGGTG